>WNFG01000759.1_pt1 | contig 26799 bp, 23 predicted proteins | sample 5400431 | NCBI WGS metagenome assembly WNFG01 (sample SAMN13153346, study PRJNA577476) | soil metagenome | isolation source: 120 cm saprolite under Douglas fir tree site 2 hole 3 replicate 2 | place: USA:California | collected 2015-04-18 | reverse complement strand
TCAATGCGCTGCTAGCACTCACGGCACCCGGTGACGTGGTGCTCACCGAAGCCTTCACTTTTCCTGGAATAAAAGCCGCCGCCGAAAAGCTTCGGGTCCGCCTTATCGGTGTTCCCATGGACGCCGAAGGAGTTCAGCCGGATGCACTGCGGCGTGCATGCGAAGAGCACAACCCGAAAGCGGTTTATCTAACTCCCACGCTGCACAATCCGACGACGGCGACGCTGAGCCCCGAACGCCGAAAGGCTATTGCAGGGATCATTCGCAAGGCCGGCACGTTCCTGATCGAAGATGACGCATACGGTATGCTGGAGCCGGCGGCCTCGCCAATCGCGAACCTCATTTCCGAGCGCACTTATCTCGCTGTCGGCTTGTCGAAATGCATCGCTCCCGCACTGAGAGTCTCCTATCTCTTGGTTCCCGACGCGGCCGCGGAATTGACGCTGCGGAGCAACCTCCAAGCCACGACGCTGATCCCAGCCCCGCTGATGGTGGCACTTGTCACGCATTGGCTTCGATCTGGCGTTGCAAACCAAATCATTCACGCGGTGCGCAACGAAGCCGCGGGCAGGCAGAAGCTGGCCGCGAAATTCTTGAAAGGACTGCCTTTCGCGACGCAACCAAATAGTCATCATCTATGGTTGTCCTTGCCCCAGCACTGGAACAGCAGGGGCTTTTTGTCTCATGTTGCCCGCCATGGGATGGCTCTGGTCGGCGAAGATACATTTGCGGTGGGTGATACGGCCTCTCATGCCGTTCGCGTCTCGCTCGGGGCGGCGCGCAATCGCGCCGAACTCGCCGCGGCGCTGCAGTTTCTAGCCGCGGCGACGAAGTCGTCTGTCGCGTCTCTTCAGATCGTATAGTCTTGCGCGCCCTGCCTATCTCGCTCCAAGGCGAAATCCAACCGACCGACCCAGCTGTCCTACCGACACGAAAATTGAGCTGGTGATCAATCTCAAGCTCGCGAAGGCGCTCGACCTCATCGTGTCTCTAATGCTGCTTGGCCGCGCAGATGAGATGATCGAATGAAGATGCTGTTTTGCTGCAGGGGCGTATGTCGGTTCCTGGGCACACTTAGCGGACTTCGGCTTTTTGGCGAATGTCCACCGCCAGTAGCGGTCATTCGAACGAGACTAAACAATCTTCGCCATCACGAGGTCGCAGGCCGAGCACGTTCAAGGTCAGCGACGGAAGAGCGACGGACGGAAACGTGGGCATTTGGATCAAGACCATCTGCCTTGGTTTCAACCAGACGTGCTGCAACAGATATCGGCGTTCGTGGCCAGAAATGATCTCAAGGCGACCGATCGACCAGCGCAAGTATGATTATTCTCGAATCAGCGGCACCGAAACGACTGAGATGCGTTAGATTGCACGTACTCGATCTGTAGCTTCATCCATCGATGATCGCCACCGCCCGGGTCCAGCCTGCCGAGGCACGCTCGATCTTGACCGGAAAGCATGACACCGTGAAACCCGTCGACGGCAAAAGGTCTAGATTGTGCAGCTTTTCGATATGGCAGTAGCCGATGTGGCGGCCGGCCTTGTGGCCCTCCCAAATCAGACTGGCGTCTTTGGTTTCGGCGTATTTCTTCGCGGTATAGACGAACGGCGCATCCCAGCTCCAGCCGTCGATGCCGGTCAGCCGCACGCCGCGCTCCAATAGATACATCGTCGCCTCGTAGCCCATACCGCAGCCGGAGGTGACGTAGTCCTGCCGGCCATACTTGGCCCCGGCGCTGGTATTGACCACGACGATCTCTAGCGGCGAAAGCGTGTGGCCGATGCGCTTGAGCTCGTTTTCGACATCCTTGGCGGTTGCCACATAGCCATCCGGCAAATGACGGAAGTCCAGCCTCACACCCGGCTGCAGGCACCATTCCAACGGCACTTCGTCGATGGTCCATGAGCGCTCGCCGCGGTTCATGGTTGGATGAAAGTGCCACGGCGCATCGAGATGGGTGCCGTTGTGGGTGGAAAGATTCACCTGCTCGACCGCCCAGCCTTGTCCGTCCGGAAGATCCTCGGCCTTCAGCCCATCGAAGAACTGCAGCATGCGCGGCAGTCCCTGCTGGTGATCGATGTATTGGATCGTGGGATGTCCGCCCGGCGGATCGGCCGGCACGTCATTTTGCAGCGGCACGGAGATATCGATCAGTCGTCTAGCCATAAGCGTTTTCTCGAAGGTTTTCTGTTGTGCTCTTTCGACGTGTCGAGTCTCAGGCGTCCTGGCGCTCGACTCTGTTTTTCAGGACGCCGATTTTTTCGACGTCAAGCTCGATGGTATCGCCGTGCTCAAGAAACCAGCCGAGTTCCACTCCGCAGCCGTTACCAACCGTTCCTGACCCGATGAATTCGCCGGGCATCAGGGTCTCATCCTTGGTGACGTGCGCAATGATTTCCTCGAATGAAAACAGCATTCCTTCGGTGACACCCTGCGAGCGCATCTTGCCGTTGACGCGCGCTTCCACCTTGAGCTTGTAGGGATCACCGATCTCGTCGGGCGTCACGATCCAGGGGCCCATGACGTTGCCGCCGTCAAAGCTCTTGCCTTTGGCGGGACCAAGGCGGCCCTCCATCTCGATGCGCTGGGCGTCCCGCGCGGAGAAATCGTTGAAGATGGTGTAGCCGAAGATGTGATCCTTGGCTTTTGAGGCCGGGATATTCGCGGCCCTGTTCTTGGTGATGACCCCGAACTCAAGCTCGTAATCCATCACCTTGCTGTAGCGCGGCCACTTTACCGTGGTGTTGGTGCCGCGCACGCTGAAGCGGTTGGTGATGTAATAGATCGGTTGCTTGCGATAGACCTCGGGTAGTTCGCCGAGCGGCTCGGCCTCGATCCGCGCCAGTTCCGCCATGTCGTTCTTGGCGCGTGCCGCAAGTTTGAGCTGACCACGCGGCGCCTGCAGGATATGCAGCGGGAACGACATGCCGTCGCGCATTTGGCGGGGTTCGGGGATCGGCGCGAGGATTTCGGAGCCGCTCACATTCTCGGACAAAGTCTCGTCCTCGCCCTTCTGGTCGAACAATTTCTGGACCTCATCCAGCGCCGAAGAACCAGCATCGATCAACTGCAACATCGATGCGAAAGCTGGATTGTTCTTGCCGTTGCGATCCGCAGCCGCCGCCAGGTCGAACAGCCGCGAGTCATCACTATGGACCAGCCCGATCTTCTGCCGGCCACCGGATAGAAATGTCGCAAATTTCATGATCGTCTCCCATTGTTTTTCGATAAAATATATGATTTATAGAAATATCGATAAAAATGAGGCTGTCAAGAAATATCTCAATCGGGAGGCGATCCATGATTAAAATCCTAGCTGCGAGCTTTGCTACGATTTTGGCTGCCGGCCCCGTTCAGGCGCAGACCAAGATCCAGATCGGATGTACCGCGACAAGTGACTGCGCCTCGGCGATGGTGGCGGTCGATGAGGGCATCTTCAAAAAGCACGGTCTCGATGCGGAGATGGTCCTGATCGGCATCAATTCGAATATCCCGGCCGCCATCCTTTCCAATTCGATCCAGGTTGGCGGCCCGACATCGACGGTGTTTTTGCAGGCGGCGGACGGCGGCCTCGATCTGGTCGCGGTCGCCGGAGCGTCGATCATGAATTCCACCTCTAATGCCAACATCGCCGCCTTCGTGCGAAATGGCATCACCATCAAGGAACCAAAGGATTTCGTCGGCAAGAAAGTAGGTGCGCCGGGATTAGGCGCATTCCTCCATGTGCTGTTTGTCAAATGGCTGGTGGAAAAGGGCGTTGACCCGAAAAGCGTGAACTTCGTAGAGGTAACGTTCCCGACTATGGCCGACATCATTAAATCGGGCGGCGTTGACGTGGTGCTGACGGCGGAGCCGTTTGTGACGCGGATGACCGATGCCGGCCTTGGCACGGTCGGCGTGCGCTACGGCGCCGAACTGGCACGAACCGAGCCGATCATCTTTTATGCGGCAGCGCGCGACTGGGCCGAGAAGAATCCCGACACCATCAAGAAATTCCGCGCCGCAATTGCCGAAGGAGCGGCTATCATCAATACCGATCGCGACAAGGCCTCGGTATCGATCTCGAAATTCACCAAGCAACCCCTCGAACTCGTGAAGGCGTCGCCACCGAACCAATCCGAGCCGGCCCTGAAGGCCGAACAACTCGCCTGGTGGATCGACATCATGTCGTCGCAAAAGATGCTGCAAACCAAGGTCGATCTCAATAAGCTCATGCTGAACTAGGCGCAGACGGAGATGTCGACATTGGCGCAAACCGATTCAGCTGAACTCCCGGAGAGCGATACGCTGAGCGAGCGCGCGGCAGGCCTCGTGGAGCGCGACATCATCGCCGGCCTTCACGCGCCCGGCGCGCGTCTTGGGATCACCGATCTGGTCCAGCGCTACGAAATCGGCGCGACGCCCCTGCGCGAAGGCCTGTCCCGGCTGATTTCCAGGGGATTGATCGTCGGAATCGGCCAGCGCGGGTTTCGGGTCGCCGACGTCAGCCGCGAAGACCTGTTGGATATCACGCGGATGCGCACAGTGGTCGAGATCGAGGCGCTGCGGCTCGCGATCGCGCAGGGCGACGATGCCTGGGAGGCGGGAATCCTCAGCGCGCTGCATCAGATGCGCCGACACATCCAGCGAACCGGCAACGACTTCCGCGAGGGTGCGCCGGATTTCGACCGACTTCACAAGGCCTTCCATACCTCGCTGCTGGCGGCATGCGAATCGAAGCGGCTGCTTACTGCACATTCCGATCTCTACGATCAAGCATATCGCTATCGCCGCGTTATGATGCGGGCATTCGATAGCGGCAAGAAGTTTGTCGCGGCACACGATAGTCTGGCCGAGCGGGTTCTTGCGCGCGATGTCGACGGCGCCCGGACCATGCTCGCGTCGCACCTGCATTCAACGCTCGATATCGTCTATCCGCCCGGCAAAAAGGATAGATCGTGAGCACGGCGGCTGGAGCGAGGCAGGCGGCGCGAAGCGCCGGTTTGGAACGGCCGCAGATCGCCTTTTCCAATGTCACGCTCGTGCTCGGCGGCAAGACGATCGTTGAGAATCTCAGCCTTCACGTAAAACCAGGTGAATTCCTCTGCATCATCGGCGCCTCGGGCTGCGGCAAGACCACCGTGCTGCGTCTCGCGGCCGGACTATATCAACCGACCGGCGGCGACGTAAGCTTCGATGGAAAACCGATGCTGAACCCGCGGCGCGATATCGCCATCGTGTTTCAGGACTACGGCAAGGCGCTGCTGCCATGGCGAACCGCCGCCGGAAATGTCTCCCTGGCGCTGGAGGCGTCGGGCGTCACCGCTTCCCGGCGGGCTATCCGCATCGACGAATTGCTGAAGAAGGTCGGGCTGCCCAATCATGCCGGAAAATATCCGGCGGAGATGTCGGGCGGCATGCAGCAGCGCCTGCAGATTGCCCGCTGTCTGGCTCAGGAACCGAAGGTACTGTTAATGGATGAGCCGTTCGGCGCGCTAGACGCGATGACGCGCCAGGGATTACAGGACGAGGTGCTGTCGCTGGTGAGCGCCAGCGAGGCTACCGTCATCTTCGTCACCCACGATCTGGAAGAGGCAATCTATCTCGGCGACCGCGTCATCGGTCTGTCGCCGCATCCCGGTCGCATTGGCATCGAACTCAAGATCGATCTCCCGCGGCCCCGCGATCAGCTGACGACGCGGGAGGATCCCCAATTCCTGGCGCTGCGCCGCGAACTGTTCGATTTTATCAAAGTCTCCGAGACATGATTCCGGAGCGCGTCAAGGCGTTGCTGCTTCCGGTCTCAGCCCTGGTAGCACTCGAGATCTGGGCGCGCGCGATTCACCTGCAAAGCGACTCTCTGGCGCCGCCAAGCGCCGTTGCCGCAGCACTCGTCGGAGCCTTCCAGGATGGCTCGATCCTAATTGCAACCCGCGACACCCTGGTCTCGGCATTTGCCGGGCTATCGATCGGCGGCGCCATCGGGCTTGCTTTCGGTATTGCCTTGGGGATTTTCCACGTCTTCGACCGGCTGATGGAAGTGACCATTGAGGCGATCCGTCCAATCCCGTCGATTGCGCTATTGCCCATCGCACTGATCGCGCTGGGTTTCGGATACCGCATGGAGATTGTGATTGTCGCCTTCGCCTGTATCTGGCCGATTCTGATCCTGAGCCGCGCAGCCGTCGGAGCGATCGAGCCGCGCCTGATGGAGGTGTCGCGCGCGCTGCGTCTTTCTCCAGCGGACCGGGTCCGCAAAATGATCATTCCGGCGGCGCTGCCACGAATCTTTCTGGCGTTCCGGCTAGCGGCCGGGATAGCCCTGATTGTCGCGGTCACGGTCGAGATTGCGATTAACCCAATCGGGCTAGGCGCTGCGATCATGACCGCGCAGCAGGCACTAAGGCCCGACCTGATGCTGGCCTATCTCCTGTGGATCGGCATCGTCGGATACCTGCTGAATACGGGTCTGGTAGTCGCACAAAATCGTCTGTTCGGACGCGCGGCATTGGTGAGAGACCCGGCATGAACCGCTCTGTGCTGTATTGGCGCGCTGCCAGCTTTGCCGTCGCAGCCGGCTTCGTCGGGCTGTGGCAGATGATTGCCAAGCAGCGGCTGGTGTCGCCCGTCTTCCTGCCAGGGCCGGATCGGGCGTGGGCATCATTGGTACATGGATTTTCCGACGGCGACCTCGCGGACAAGCTCGTGGGAACGCTGGGGCACATGGCCTGTGGCTGGTTCGTCGCCTCCATCGCCGGCATCGCGCTTGGCGCGATGATCGGCTCATCGCGCATGATGCGCAGTTATGTCGCGCCTTCGCTCGAATTCCTGAGGCCGCTGCCGGTGTCCGCGATTATTCCCGTTGCGATTGCGATGCTCGGGCTGACCCAGAGCATGGCGCTGTTCGTGATCGCGTTCGGCGCCATCTGGCCGATGCTGCTGGCAACGATCCACGGCTTTGCGGTGGTCGAGCCGCGACTTTACGAGGTGTCGCGCTCGCTGCATATGTCGAGGCTGGCGGTTATCTTCAAGATCGCGCTGCCCTCGGCAAGTCCTGATATCCTTTCGGGCATGCGACTGAGCCTGACCGTGGCGCTCATCCTGTCGGTGGTCTGCGAAATTCTCGCCGGCCTCGATGGCCTGGGACATTGGGTGCTACTGTCGGCGCGCTCGTTCCGGTCGGCAGACCTGTTCGCCGGCGTTATCCTGCTTGGCGTCACCGGCTATCTAACCGCACTTGCGATGTCTGTTGTCGAGAAGCGGCTCTTGCGGTGGCGATCGAGCGGCCATTGAGTTTCCCGCCTCCTCGATCAGCCGGAATCGATCCGGCCGTCGATCTTCGCGGTCTCATGGCCGCTGGTTTCGGCGGAGACGCTTGCTCCTGGAAATACACATTTCCAATAAGCAAAGCTTTTGCCGTCAATACCAGCTCAAATTCTTGCGATGAACGGCCGCTTTGCGCCAGAGGCGGTCGTTCCAAGAATTTGCCACTGCGAGAGGTCCGATTTCCGCGCCCTGCGACCAGACCGCAAGCCGTTACGATGTCCCACGTCACGTGCGCGGAATGGTCAGAGGTCGAGATTCACGCGTTTGGGCGGCGAGGCGAACGGCGGCATTGGCAGCGCCGAACCCCTCGTAGTTGCGGCGCTGGACGATCTCGAAGAAAAACCGCTCATCGAACGTATGCGTGTAGATCTGGAAGAATTCGCCCTCGCCTTCGCGGTCGTACAGAATCTGGTTGTCGCGAAGGGCTGCCATCGTTGTCGCATCGAGATCGTATTTGGCCTCGATATCGTCGTAATAATTGTCCGGGATTTTGAGGAAATCTGCGCCGCGGGCGCGCATGTCGGCAATCGTCGCGAAAATATCGGTGCACGAAAAGGCAATGTGCTGGACGCCGGAGCCGAAGAATTCGTTAATGAAGCGAGCAGAAAGCGTTCGCGTGGCCGACGAGCCGTTTAGGATCATGCGTAAGCCTTGATTACTGTTGATTAGCGCCTGGGATTGCACGAGCCCAAGCGGATCGGCGATCTCCATTTGCGGCAGGCGCCGTAGATCAAGGATGCCAGTGTAGAACAACAGCCAAGACAGCATCTCGTCGTAGGGCATCGACTGCGAGATATGATCGACCGTTTCAAGACGGTCGTTCACGACATCGCTGCGCAGCGCGACAAAATCGGTATCCCAGTTTTTGCCTGCGTCCTCGAGAAAATACAGCAGACTGCCGCCGACACCACGTATGGCCGGAATTTCGAGTTCGCGCGGCCCAACCGGCTGATAGAAGGTATGTGCGTTCAGCGCTTCTGCGCGTTTCATGGTTTTTCCGGCGTCATCGACGTCAATCGCGATGGCGCAGACCCCCGGGCCATGCGTGATGTAGTGCGAATGGGCAAAGCCGTCCGGCTCACAATTGATCACCAGTTCGATATTGCCCTGCGACCAGCGCTCGACATCCTTGCTGCGATGGGAGCCGATCTTGCGAAAACCGAGCTGGCCAAACAAGGCGGATAGATCCCTGGCTTTGGCTTCATCGACGGCGAATTCGACGAACCCGACGCCGCGGCTCCGCGCTCTTGGCTGCAGCCGGGTCGTCGGCGCGTTGGTGGGGCTTTGCGCCAACTGATCCTCCAGCAGTATCAGCGAACGCAATCCGTCCGTCGCGGTGCGGACCGCCGAGCCGGACCGAAACTGGTCATTGAATATCTCCAGCGAGAGAGGACCGGTGTAACCTGTCGCCACTATCGCTTCCATGAAGGCATTCACCGGCAGATCGCCCTGGCCCGGAAAACAGCGAAAGTGTCGGCTCCAGGACAATACGTCGAGACCCAGCGTTGGTGCGTCCGCAAGCTGCACAAGGAATATCCTGTCCGCCGGAATCGATTGGATCGCGCTAACCGGGAATGCCGGCGCCAGCGCGTGGAAACTATCGAGGATGATTCCAATCGATTGGTGATCGGCGCGGCGCACGATCTCCCATGCGTCGCGATAGTCGTTGACGTGGCGTCCCCAGGCCAGCGCCTCGAAACCGACGCGCAGGCCATGCGAAGCCGCAAGTTCGCCCAGAGCGTGGAAATCCGCCGCAGCGCGATCAATTCCCCCTTGCGAGACCGGCGAAACATTGCTGCAGATCAGCAGCAAATCGGTCTGCAGTTGCAGCATAAGGTCGAACTTGTGCTGGGCGCGGGCGAAATTGCGGCTGCGCTGCGGCTCGGGCATGCCCTCGAAATCGCGAAACGGTTGGAACGCGCAGATGGACAGACCAAGGTCGCGGCAGAGCTGCCCGACGTCACCGGGGCTTCCGTTGAACGTCAACAGGTCATTCTCGAATATTTCGACCGCGTCGAAGCCTGCGCCGGCGATGGCGCGCAGCTTTTCATCGAGCGAGCCGCTCAGCGCGACGGTGGCGATCGAACGTTTGGCCATGCGATTTGCTCCGGCGGCAGCGCCTCGCGGCGAACGATGACGCCAAGTAGATGTCTGTTCGGTAAGCGGATCGAATATCTACGCGGCGGCCAATATAGACCAACAACGATCTAACACAATTACCCGGATGTTCGGCAAAGATAACATCTTGCTATTTCAGCTCCATTCAAATCACTGGCAACGATGCGAGCAACGACGAAAGCGAATTGCTTGCGGTGACTAAACATGGCCCCTATTCGACTTTTACAAGTTCACCGCTAATCGCAGCTCGTTTTACAGCGTCAACGACCCTAAGGGTCAGTAGCCCTTCACGGCCGGAGACGAGCGGCTTCTCCTCGCCACGGATAACTCTGCAGAATTGTTGTATTTGCAGTCGGAGAGGATCGGTGTCCGGCGCGACGTAACGCTCGACCTTGAATGGCTCGAACCAGCTACGCTTGGCTTGATTGGTCCAGAGTTCGAGGCGCGGTACTGACAGAGAACCGTGAGTGCCACCGATATGATAGCAGTTCTGATCGGTGTGCGGATAATCCGGGTTTTCACCGGTCGTCTGCTCCCAACTCCAGGGGCCGATAATAGTATCGCTCACGCTTATTGTTCCGAGCGCGCCGTTGACGAATTTCAGGATGATTACGGTTGTTTCGTCTACGGGATACTTCCGCACGATATTCGACTGAAAGGCCTGCACCGCTTCAACCTCGCCGCAGAGGTAGCGTAACAGGTCAACGTCATGGATGAGGTTCAACAGAACCGGGCCTGCGCCAATCTGCCGACGCCATGGCACATCGAAATATTCATCAGGCTTCATCAGCCAGAAGAAGCCATGAACGGCGACGACTTGACCGAGCCGGCCTTCCTCGATGAAAGCTTTGGCGCGCTGAATCATCGGATTGTGTCGCCGGTGATGGCCTGTGAGGATCGGAATTCCCGACCGTTCAGCCGCTTCGATCATCTTCAAACCACCAGCTATATCTTCAGCGATTGGCTTTTCGATCAAGGCGGGTATGCCGGCGGCAATGGCTTCAAGACCGTTGTCCACGTGCATCTGGTTGGGTGTCGCAACGATGACGCCATCGGGTTTTCCGGCGGCAATCATGGCGCCAAAATTCGGATACCACTTCACTCCCCTGGTCTTTGCCATTTCCTTGCTGGCCGGCGCGGGATCCACAATCGCGCATAAATCCGATTGCGGCTCGGCGATGATATGCTCGATGTGGCGCCTTCCGATAAAGCCGCCACCGATAACGGCGAGTTGCACGGATTTGCTCAAGCGGAATGCTCCCTGATCTGTCGTTCGTTCGAAGTAGCCGCGATTAACTCTGCCTGGCCGCCAGCAACTGCATGGCCGCGTCAAGGACGCGTCGCGCAACCCCCTCGGGGCCCCGCTCGCGCGTGAGACCTTCCATGGGTACCTCGAGCCCGATCGTGATACCGGCGGGCAGCCGGCCAAGAATACTCCCGATGTCGATGTCGCCTTCTCCCGGCGGCAACCGCTCCGCACGTGCGGTATGCAGCAGTTGCTCCGTCGTGAAGGATCGGCCTGCCTTCGCATCGCAAACATGGACCATGGGAAACCGATCGGGAGCGATCGCGGCGATGTCGTCGAGCCTGCTTTCCGAACGCGCAAAGTGAAGTGTGTCGACCAGAATCCCGGCATTCTTGCGGTCTGCAGCGTCGACGATCCTCTTGGCCTCGCGCAGATTCGGTACGACCGTCCACGGAAAGAACTCAAGCAACACCGAAAGATTGTAGCGACCGGCGAGATCGGCAAGAGCTGCGAACCGTTCGGAAAGCCGTCCAAGGTCCGGGTCGTACGGCGCTGCAATGATGTGTCGCGCCCCCAGTTCTGCGCCTGCTGCCGCGAACGGTTCCAGCGCTGCGATATCGATCTCCGGCGTAATCTTGACGAACTCGATGTCACCGACACGCAGTCCGGTATCGTCGAGGCGGGCCTTGGTCTCCTTCATCGCGGCCGCGTCGTCCATCAGCGGATAACCGGGACTGTCCGGCGTCACCGCAATTAACCGTAGGCCGACGGCCTGATAGCCTGTGCGCGCTGCGACGCTGACCATCTCGGGCGGTGGCAGTGACAAAACGGTCAGATGTGCAAGAGAAAACTCGTTCATCGGAGCCCCTGGGTGCTTGTATCGAAATCGGGCTCGCCGGCGAGATGCCGGCCTGCGATGTAACCAAAGGTCATGGCCGGCCCGAGATTGATCCCACCCGCCGGATAGTGGCCTCCCATGACACTGGCCATGTCGGTGCCAGCCGCGTACAAACCCCCAATCGGAGCGTCTGTCTGGTCGAGCACGCGTGCGGCACTATCGGTCTTGAGCCCCGCGAACGTCCCGAAGCTGCCGGGCACCACTTTCACAGCGAAAAAGGGACCGTTCTCGAGAGGCGCTACGCAAGGATTGGGCTGCTGTCGTGCGTCGCCCTGCAGACGGTTATACGGCGTTGCACCGCGGCCGAAGGCGGGGTCTTCGCCTTTGCGGGCGTGAAAGTTATAGTCGGCGACCGTTCGTTCAAGTCCGTCGGGATCGATCCCGCAGTTCTGGGCCAGTTCGGTGATCGTCCGTCCGACGATGATGTAGCCGGACTTGATGTAGGGTTCGACCGGAAGCGGCGTCGGCCTTGTGATGCCCAAACCATAGCGGCGCTGGAATGCCCGCGTACAGATCAGCCAGGATGCGACCTCTTGGCCGGGTGGCACCGCATCGAGCATGGCAGCGACGTAATCGTGGTAACCGTTGCCCTCGTTACAGAACCTTCGGCCGTCCGCAAGCACGCCGATGATGCCCGGTTTGCCCCGTTCGATGATGTGCGGAAACCGCCCAAACGTTCCGTCGGGAAATGGCACCAGAGACACTGGGCACCACGCGCCAGGCGACGCCAGCGTCGTGTCGGCCCCGCCGCCGACTGATTCGCCGAGGCGGATTCCATCGCCTGTCGCCGACGGGACAGCGAGTGTCAAATGCTCCGCATCGGCGCGAAACAGGCCGGACCGGCGCTCGTGGTCGTGCGGGAAGCCACCTGCCGCGAGCACGATACCGCGCCGCGCCCTGATCTCGATCTCGCCCCCGGCGGTCGCGATCATGGCGCCACAAACGCGCCCGCCAGCTTCGGTCAGGCGTACGACCGGCGAGGATGCGCGAAGCTGAACATTCAGATCGGCGGCCGATCGGAGCAGCCTGCCCACCAAGGCCAGACCGTTGCGCAGTTGCATACCGCGGTGATGACGTGCGAGGTCGATCAAATGCCGGCCGAAACGGCGCGCGACATGCGCGAAAGCCCGCGGCGAGCGTGTCACATTCATGAAGGCAGCGAGATCCGGACCGGCCTGGATCGTCATGCCCATGAATGTCGTTTCGCGCAACGGGTGACGCAGTTGCCCGATGAGATCTCCCAGCCGTCTTGCGTCAAATGGAGCCGCTATGACCGAGCGCCCCCCGGTGCCAGCGCCGGGAACATTGCCATAGGTGTCGCAAATACGATTGCCGTCTTCGAACTGGAGTGCGGTGTTCCGCGCGAAGAAGGCGACCATCCGGGGTGCGGCTTCGAGAAACGCATTGACCTTGGCTTCGTTGAAATTGTTGCCAAGCACATTGCGCAGATAGGTGCGCGGCAGCTCCGCGTCTTCGACAATCCCGGCACTCCGCGCCAGCTCATTTCGCGGCGCCCACATCCAGCCGCCCGACCATGCAGTCGTTCCGCCGAACACTGGTTCCTTTTCGGCAACGACGACCTTGAGGCCATGAAAGGCGGCAGTGACAGCAGCCGACAGGCCGCCGGCCCCAGACCCCACGACAAGCACGTCACATTCGGTCGGGAACGAGATTTCGGTAGAGGAGCCAGAGAATTGATTTTGGGATTGTCCAGCCATCTACCGGTCTCCTCCATCAGGGCAGGTCGTCTCGGACCTTGATCCTGTTGCAGACTTCTTAGACCCGACGGATGGTCCCTGCGACTACCATTTTGGCTGGGAGCGTAACATGGGGTTATCGACTTTGACGGCCGCTTGCCGAGGCGTTGCGGCCCAGCTTTGACGTCATTAGGCGCTGGACTGAATAAAGGTCGTCGCCAACACACTCGGCGAAGCGGCCGCCTTTTGATGACCCAACTCTGGAGAGGGCGATCCTCGATTTCGATCACCTTGATACCGGGGATTGCTCCATCCGCGACCGTGAACTGATCAATGACGCGATGCGAAGCCGCATCGCAAGCGGATGGGCTTCGGGCACGATGCAAACAAAATGGCCGTTCGCCAACGGCACGCAATTGAATGAATGTCTAAATTTGTCGAGATGCGCCCGAGTTCACTATCCGCAAACGGAAATATTCTGTTAGATTTTCAAGGAGTCCATTAGCACATTTCGTATTTATAAACTGGATCTGCTTGGCGCGCTGCACAAAGGTCTTTCCATGTTGACCCTCCGCCAGATCGAGGTCGTTCGCGCGGTCATGGTGACAGGGTCACTGGCCCGCGCAGCGCGATTACTCAACGTGTCGGCGCCCGGAATCAGCCGATTGATGAAGTACACTGAGCAATCGCTGGGCGTACGACTCTTTGACCGGCGCGGCGGCCGGCTGGTGCCTTCTGAGAGGGGGCGAGATATCTTTGATCAGATAAATGTTGTTTTCAGCAAGATCGAAGACTTGCGTTACATTATCGACAACGTGAAGACCGGCGTCGCGCAGGAACTCCGAATTGGGGCCGCCCCTTCGATATCGCAAGTAATGGTCCCTCTCGCGATCGAGCGGCTTCGGGAGCGATTTCCGCAGCTTGTCATCGACGTCAACATGCTCAAGATCGAGGAGGCGGTCGATTACCTCCTGCTCGGTAAGGGCGAGGTTGTCGCAATGAGCTCCCGCTTCGATCACCCCGGACTCACCTGTGAGCCGCTTGCTACCGGTCGCTTTGTCTGCATTGTTCCCGAAGCCCATCCGCTCCGTGCACGGAAGACGATATCGGTTTCTGAAATCGCCCAGCACCCGCTAATTGGAATTGACCAAACAGATCCCTACGGACGCATGGTGTCCGAAATCTTTGTCCAACGCGGCCTCGACTACCCGCTGACTATCAGGGCGAGGTTCGGATTCACGGTCTGCTCACTAGTGAAGGCTGGGCTTGGAATTGCCGTGATTGATCAGTTCGCCGTTGCAGACAGAGCGTTTCCAGGCATTAGGTTGATCGAAATCGACGGTCGCCCCTCTCTCAAGACTTGGATCATCACCAAAGCAGACTCGTCGCAAAGCGTTTTCGCCGTGGCGTTTGTCAAGCTGCTTCGGCAAGTAATGGCTGCCTAAGTCGATCCCGATCTGGAGATGTTCCCTACGACAGCAATAATTTGAGGTTAGCCACTCCGCTCAAACGGCATTTGCGGGTGTCAGTCTTGCGTCAGGCGGGGATGGCACTCGCAAGAACTTCTGCTTTACACGCCACGTTCGCACTTCGAAGGCTGTGGGCGCTGACGAGAGCCGATTCGCGCTGTTCGAAATGAACTTCCGCGACCGCTCCATCCCGAACCGAATGTCTGGTCACGCGTCTGGGAAAAGTACCATGATGTTATGCCCCACTCATAACATGGTATTTGGAGCAACATCGCCAAGGAGATATTCTGGCGCTGCTTTTGGTAGATTTCGCCAACTGAGCGAGAACTTTCGGGAACGCGACCTCAGGCGCCAGAACCTTGGAAAGCCGGAAAAGCGCTCGGATAGCTGCCCGTAATTTTCAAAGAAGCCCACAACGGGACTGTCAGCAAACACATTGGGAGGAACCAACATGCCAAGTTCACTAGCTCAAACCGAACATGGTGCGCGCCAGTCAAAAAAAGCCGCCGCCAGCGGATGGATCGGATCGGCGCTCGAATACTACGACTTCTTCATTTATGCGACGGCAGCGGCGCTGATATTTCCGCAGATATTTTTCCCATCGAATAATCCTACCGTCGCCATCGTTGCTTCGTTGGCGACATACGGTGTCGGCTACGTCGCTCGGCCTATCGGGGCTTTCGTCCTAGGACACTGGGGCGACACCCATGGCCGAAAAACCGTGCTGATTGTCTGCATGTTCCTGATGGGACTCTCGACAATGGCCGTCGGCCTCCTGCCAACATATCAGCAGGTCGGTGTGCTGGCGCCGGTGCTTCTCGTTATCTTGCGCCTCATCCAGGGCTTCGCTGTTGCCGGAGAAATATCCGGAGCCAGTTCAATGATCCTGGAGCACGCTCCATTCGGCCGGCGCGGATTTTATGCGAGCTTTGCATTGCAAGGTGTCCAAGCCGGGCAGATTCTAGCGGCGGCAGTTTTCCTGCCGTTGGCGGCCTACATGCCTACCGAAGCGTTCAATAGCTGGGGTTGGCGGATACCCTTCCTGCTCAGCTTCTTCGTCATCATCGCCGGCTACATCATCCGCCGTGAGGTCGAAGAGACCCCGGCCTTTGCCAAAGAGGACCAACAGGGCAATGTTCCGAGAGCGCCGATCATTCAGGCGTTCAAGCTCAGCTGGCGGGACATGCTCCGTGTTGTCTGCATGGCGCTCATGAACGTCATCCCTGTCGTCGCCACCATATTCGGTGCGGCCTATGCGGTCCAACCGGCATACGGAATCGGCTTCGAAAAGGATGTTTACCTGTGGATTCCCGTCCTCGGCAACATGCTGGCCGTGTTCGTTATCCCTTTCGTCGGCAACCTGTCGGACAAGATCGGCCGCAAACCTCCTATCATCATCGGCGCCCTGTGTTCCGGATTGCTTGCGTTCGGCTATCTCTACGCAATCAGCATCCACAGTGTGCCGCTGGCAATCTTCATGTCGCTGTTGATGTGGGGCGTCGTCTACCAGGGCTACAACGCTATCTTCCCGAGCTTCTACCCCGAACTATTCCCGACGCGAACCCGGGTCTCGGCGATGGCGATATCCCAGAACATCGGGACAACGATCACGGCCCTGCTTCCCGCGCTGTTTGCGACCGTGGCGCCTCCCGGCTCGACCGACATCCCTCTCAAAGTCGGGGCTATCGCCTTCGGTATCACCGTGATCGCAGCGCTGGCAGCTGTGACTGCCCGGGAAACCTACCTGATCAACATCAGTGATCTCGGGAATCCCGACGCCATTCCAATGGCGAAGGCAGATTACGAGAGGATGCGGGCCCAGGCTGTAGGTGGAGCAGCCGTCGTTCCCACTTGATGGCTGCAACCTGAAGAGCCGCAATGTCGATTGAGATTGCGCGGACTGACCAAAAGTGACGCTGCCGGCATCGGAGCAAAACGAACGAAGGCGGCAGCAGGCTCCCGACTGTTAACCAGACACAAGAGGTTACGGCAGCATGACACCCCAAGCCGAGTTTCACCAACGCGATCGCGACATTCATCCTCCCGCGCACACGCCCGTTTACAAGACGAGCGTACTGCGCTCCCCGCGCATCCCTCTTTGGTCTTTGCAAAACTCGCTGTCCGAAGTAACCGGTCCGGTATTCTCGCCCAGCGAACTCGGTCCGCTCGATAACGATCTCGTCCTCAATTATGCCAAACAGGGCGAGGCGATCGGCGAGCAGACGATCGTCCACGGCTACGTACTCGACGGCAATAGCCAACCGGTATCCAACACGCTCGTCGAAGTATGGCAGGCCAATGCCGGCGGACGCTATCGCCACCGCAACGACACCTATATCGCTCCGATCGACCCGAGTTTCGGCGGCTGCGGCCGGATGCTGACCGATGAGCATGGCTATTACTTCTTCCGCACGATCAAGCCCGGCGCATACCCGTTCCGGAATCGCATCAACAGCTGGCGGCCGGCCCACATCCATTTCTCGGTGTTCGGAACGGGCTTTGCGCAAAGACTGATAACCCAGATGTATTTCGAGGGCGATCCGCTGATCCCCCACGATTCCATCATCGCAACCATCCCCGACAAGTCGGCGGCCGATCGCTTGACGGCAAGACTAGACCTCAATGCATCGCGCCCGCTGGAGTGTCTGGCCTACCGCTTCGACATCGTGTTGCGGGGACGGCGTCAGACCTTGTTCGAAAACAAGCTTCAGGGAGGCTGAAATGACACCGACCCCCTTCATTCCATCCTATCTGCCGGAAACACCATCACAAACGGCCGGCCCCTACGTGCATATCGGTCTCATACCGGAGCAAGCCGGCTTTGAGATCTTCGAGAACAATTTCAGCGGCGATATCGCTGGCTCCGATGTCGCGGGCCAACACATCATCATCGAGGGGCGGATCTTCGATGGCGCGGGCCAGGTGGCAAAGGACGTGCTGGTCGAAACATGGCAGGCAAATGCGGCCGGCCGTTACAACCATCCAGCGGACACGCAGAACAAGGCACTGGATCATGGCTTCCGCGGCTGGGCTCGGACCGGGACCGACTTCGTCACCGGACTTTACACCATCCGGACCATCAGACCCGGAAGCGTTGTGGGCCGTAAGGGCCGCAAGGCGATGGCGCCCCACATCAATTTTTGGCTGGCCTCTCGCGGCATCAATATCGGCCTCGCAACACGGATGTATTTTGGCGACGAGGAAGCGGCGAATTCCGACGATCCGGTCCTGAACATTATCGAGCAGCCCGAGCGACGCAAAACGCTGATAGCGCCGCGATCGGAACGGGACGATGCGGTCATCTACACCTTCGACATTCATCTTCAGGGCGATCGGGAGACCGTGTTCTTCGATGTTTGAACTCCCGATTGCATCGAGGACCGGCCCAAATGGGAATCGGTCCAACCACTAACGGAGGAAGCAACTATGGCGACGGACGAGGAGATCCTGGCCTCGGTAAGACCCGGCAAACCACCGGCCGACTGCCCGGTGCTCGGAACTTGGCAACTGCAAAGCTACGTTCGCGAACGCCTGTCCGACGGACAACGGCACAATCAGTTCGGCGAAGCGCCGGTCGGTTATATCGGTTACGCGCCCGACGGCAGGATGTACGCCATCTTCACGCGCGACGACCGCGTGGCGCCCCGCGACGTGGTGCCCACCGACGAAGAAGGCGTGCAATTGCTCGGCACCATGGTCGCCTATGCCGGCACATTCTCATTGGGCGAGAATGTTGTGGTTCATCACATCGACACCTCGTGGAATCAGGCATGGACCGGCACCAACCAGATCCGGCACTTCGTGCTGGAGGGGGATACGCTGACGATCACGACCGCGCCCTACAAGAGCTACCTGGATGGCACCATGGGCCGGTCAATTCTCGTCTGGAACAAGGTCAAGTAATGCCCCGGCCTCCCTCTGCAGGAGATTTACGATGAGCGACCTATTTGGGATCGAAGGGGCGCATGTGCTGGTCACGGGCGGCTCCAGCGGTCTTGGGCGATTCTTTGCAACCGTCCTCGCCCAACGAGGGGCACGCGTGACTGTGGCTGCGCGCCGCGCGGTAGCGTTGGCCAAAACGGTCGAGGACATCGCTGCTGCCAAGGGCCAAGCCCAAAGCGTTGTCATGGACGTCACCGACGCCGTGAGTATCGAGGCCGCGCTGGAAGCCGCCGAAGCGCGTTTCGGTCCCGTTCAGATTGTCATCAACAACGCCGGCGTGACGGCGACACGGCCGGCGCTGCAACAGGATGAGGCCGACTGGGACAAGGTGGTCGATACCAATTTGAAGGGAGTCTGGCTGGTCGCGCAGGCTGCCGGGCGTCGCATGGTTGCGCACAAGGTGAAAGGCTCGATTGTCAATGTGGCCTCGATCCTGGGCCTGCGGGTTGCAAGCTCAGTCGCACCGTATGCGATCTCGAAAGCCGGTGTTGTGCAGATGACCAAGGCGCTGGCACTGGAATGGGCGCGTTACGGCATTCGCGTCAACGCCCTTGCGCCTGGCTACTTCGAAACCGAACTCAACGACGATTTCTTCCAGGAGGCCGCGGGACAGGCGCTCATCAAGCGGATCCCGCAGCGGCGGCTTGGCGAATTCCGGGAGCTCGAAGGGCCGCTCCTGCTGCTGGCTTCCGAGGCCGGTTCCTACATGACCGGAAGCGTGATCGTCGCGGATGGCGGCCACGTGGTTTCGACCCTTTGAATGATGGCTTGTTACGAACCTGCACGCTTCAGTGAGACAAGGATGATGATCCAATGAACGCAAACGACACGCATCCGTTCGAGGCCAATTTGGACCGGCATCCGTCCAATTACATCCCGTTGTCGCCCGTCAGTTTCCTAACCCGCGCCGCAAGCGCCTTCGCTGGCAAAGTGGCTGTGATCGACGGTGAGCGTCGCTATACTTATGCGCAACTGCTCGATCGCTGTACCAGGCTCGCATCCGGACTGGCGCAGCTTGGGGTCAAGCGGCTCGATACCGTGGCGATCATCGCATCAAACATTCCGGAGATGATCGAAGCGCATTTTGCCGTACCGATGCTTGGCGCCGTGCTCAATCCACTCAATACCCGTCTCGATGCCGCGAATATAGCTTTCTCGCTCATGCATGGCAGCGCCAAGGTTTTGATCGTAGATGCGGAGTATACGCCGTTGGTACGGCAAGCCCTGCAACAGGTCGATCGAGAGATCGTCGTCATCGATATCCCCTCCCCCGATGCACCGGTCGCGCCGCTGGGCACGCATGCCTACGAAGCGCTGCTCGCCGCCGGCAATCCGAATTATGACTGGCCTGGCGTTACCGACGAATGGCAGTCACTATGCCTGCTTTACACCTCAGGGACCGCCGGTGACCCAAAAGGCGTCGTCTATAGTCATCGTGGCGCCTATCTTTCGGCGCTCGGCAATGGCTTCAGTTTCGGACTGACATTCGACAGCATTTATCTTTGGACACTGCCGATGTTCCACTGTTCCGGGTGGTCTTATCCCTGGGCGGTTGTCGCCGCCGGCGGAACGCAGATCTGTCTTCGCAAGGTCGAGCCTGCACAGATCTTCCGGCTGATCGCCGAACATCGGGTCACGCATCTTTGCGGCGCGCCGATCGTGCTGAATATGCTGGCTCACGCGCCTGCCGACCAACGCGTGCCGTTCCAGCACACGTTAACGGTTGCGACCGGTGGCGCGGCGCCGCCCTCTTCCGTCTTCCGCTCCATGGAAGCCCTCGGCTTCCGGGTGACCCATCTTTATGGGGCTACCGAGACCTACGGGCCCGCAACTTCCTGCGTTTTCCAGCCGGAATGGAACACGCTACCGGATGACGAGCGCTTTGCCAGGATGGCGCGGCAAGGTTTCGCCTACCCGATGGTCGAGGCGGTCACGGTCGCTGATCCCAAGACCATGGTTCCGGTTCCGCGCGATGGCGCGACAGTCGGCGAGATCATGGTCCGCAGCAATACCGTGATGAAGGGGTACCTCAAAAACCAAGCTGCAACGGCAAAAACCCTGGTCGGAAACTGGTGCCTCTCCGGCGACCTCGCCGTCTGGCATCCGGACGGAGCGATCGAGATCAAGGATCGCTCCAAGGATATCATCATCTCTGGCGGCGAAAACGTTTCGAGCCTCGAGGTCGAAGAGGTGCTGACGCAGCACCCTGCTGTGATGTTGGCGGCCGTCGTCGCCCGCCCCGACCCGAAATGGGGCGAGACGCCTTGCGCATTCCTCGAACTCAAGCCTGGCGCGACCCAGCCCGATAACAAGGAGCTCATTGCCTTCTGTCAGGCGCGCCTGGCGCGTTTCAAGGTGCCAAAGGTTTTTGTCTATGGCCCGCTGCCGAAGACATCGACCGGCAAGATTCAAAAATTCGTGCTCCGTGATCAGGCGGGCGCATTGTGAACGCAGGGCCTGACATCGCGAAAGAACATCGCAAATTGGACCGCCCACTGGCGGGCATCGCCATGACGATGCAGCACGCCGACGTCAACGGTATCAGGATCGCTTACGGCGTCCGTGGCTCCGGGCCGCCGCTCGTGCTCATCATGGGTTATCGTCTCAGTTCGCTCGCATGGCCGCTCGACTTCATCGAGGCGCTGGCGGAGCGGTTCACCGTGGTCCTGTTTGACAGCCGCGGGACGGGCACCAGCGACAAGCCCACATCCGGCTATGAAATATCGAACATGGCCAGGGATGTGGGCGGCCTTTTGGACCATCTGGAGATTCCCCGCGCCAACGTCCTTGGATATTCGATGGGAGGCGCGATCGCGCAGGAATTCGTTCGGCAATTTCCCGATCGGGTTTTAGCTCTGGCACTATGCGCGACGATGTGCGGCGGTCCGCGCGCCGTATATGCATCGCCATCCGTTGTCCGGGTGATGCGGGAACTCGACGGGCTGAAACCGGAAGAGATCGCCAGGCGCATCTGGAGCGTTACCTATTCGCCGGGATATCTCGAGAATCACCGGGAACTGGCCGAAGATCAGATGCGTCGCGAGATCGCGGCGCCAACCCCGTTGCACGCAGCGGATTTACAGTATCAGGCCTTTGCGGAATTCGATTGCTCCAAGGCGCTTCCGAACGTCAAGGCCCCAACGCTGGTGCTGACCGGCGATCTCGACCAACTGGTTTCGCCGCAGAACTCCAAATTCATCGCTAGTCTTATTCCGGAAGCACGCCTGATCGTCATTCCCGGCTGCGGTCATCGGATGATGTGGGAGGCCACCGATGAATGCGTCGGGTTCGTCACGGAATTCTTGACCGGCGTTTCCGAAGGGCGTCGTGACAATTTGGCGTTGCCTGTCTCGCAAGACGGCAACAGCGTCCTGGCCGATTACATCCATTTCCTCACACCGGCAGTGGAGCTTTTTGCGAATTGGCCGTGGATGCTGGCCGGAGCCGGCGTCGATTCAATGACGATCGCCCGGCAATCGATCTATTTCGGCGGCAACGCCCAGTTTGGCGACGGAAAACCAATCATCCTCGTCCCGGACCTTGGCAGCAATTTGCCTTTCCTGGTGCTCTCGAATTGGCTCAAGGCGCTCGGCTATCGCCCGGTGTCGGCGGGTCTGTCGGTGAATGTCGACGACGCATCGATTACGGATTTGATACGCGCCATTACCCAACGCGTCGGCAGAAAGGCGGTGCTGGTAACCCCCGCCTCCGGAATGCAGCGCGCATCGGCCATGGCCGAAGCCCACAAGGACCGGGTGTCCGACATCGTCGTACTCAATGCTTCACAGCACCCTGACATGCCCCCCGGCATTCCAGTCCACTTCATCTCGTCCGGCTGGTCGTTGCATCTTGCCATGGCCAAATTGCCGCAGGTATTGCGGAACATTCGGATCGAATTGATCGAAGCATCGAGTCCGGTTGGTGCGCCGCAGTCGGCGGACGCCGATCGTCAATTGTCCGCAGTAGGAGAACCACAATGAGCGCGTCGGCGGGCCTCGATCTGACCTCGATCCCGGAGCGGATCCAGTCCGAGGTGCAGCGCGCGATCCAGCGCAGCATCAAGGGCGTCGAATATATCGCCTCCTCCGGGCCTGCGCTCGGTTCGACGCCGAAAGACACCATCCACGTCCGCGGCACGATGAACCTCTATCACTACCGACCGATGGCGGACGAGATCTACCGCGTGCCGGTCCTGATCGTGATGGCGACCACCAACCGCGGCTACATCCTCGACATGGTGCCGGGCCAGAGCTTTATCGAATTCCTGCTCAAGCGCCGCTACGACGTCTACATGCTGGATTGGACACCGCCGAAGCCGGAAGAAAAGCACCTGAGAATGGAGGACTATGTCCTCGACTTCATTCCGGATTGCATCCGCCACGTGCAGCGGGATTCCGGCGAAACCGACGTCAGCGTCATCGGCTATTGCTTCGGCGGCGTGCTGTCGCAACTCTATGGCTCGATCTTCAACGACGGGCCGATGAAAAACCTGATCTGCTTCACCACGCCGATTGACTTTCGCGGCATGCAACTGTTCTCGAATTTCGCCGACCGGCGCTATTTCGACGTCGACCATCTCGTCGACAGCGTCGGCAATCTTCCGCCGGAGATGATCCTTTCGTCGTTCGATATGCTGCGGCCGGCCTCGCGCGTCACAAGTCAGATGCAACTGTGGGACAACATCTGGAACGACGAATATGTCAAGTCGTATCGGATGTTTGATCGCTGGGCCAACGACATCCTGCCGCTAGCCGGCGAATATTTCCGCACCATCACGAAAGACCTGATGTGGGACAACAAGCTCGACAACGACACCATGACGGTCGGCGGCCGCAAGGCTGACATCGCCGACATCAAGGTGCCGATCCTGCATGCGGTCGCTGAGCACGACCACATCGTGCCCTATGATGCAGCCAAGCATCTGATCATCAAAGCTGGTTCGACCGACAAGGAAGAGGTGATGCTCAAGGGCGGCCACGTCAGCCTCGTTGCCGGTCCAAACGCGATCAAGCGGCTGTGGCCGAACCTGGATAACTGGTTAGGTAAGAGATCAACATGAGTAACACACGTTCCTATCCGCGGCACGTCAAGACCGAGTCCGGCGAGATTCAATTCCGCCTGATGTCGCGCACCGATGAGCCCGCCGTTCTGGTCTTCGCGCAAAGGCTGCCGCCCCACGATCTGTTGTTCCTGCCGCGCAATATCAGCCAGCGCAAAGTGCTGTCGGCCTGGATCAACGAGATCGAGCGCGGCGCGATCACCAGCCTGCTCGCGGTCAAGGACGGCGCGATGGTCGGCTGCGGCACGCTGGTGCGCGATCCGCATTCCTGGTCGCCCCATGTCGGCGAGATCCGGATGGTGGTGTCGCTTGACGTCCGTGGCCAGGGCGTCGGCCGGGCGCTGTCGCAGGAGACCTTTGCGCTCGCGCTGGGCGCCGGGCTCGAAAAGCTGTCGGTGCAGATGACGGTCGACCAGCAGGCGGCGATAGTGCTGTTCGAAAGCCTCGGCTTCAAGGCCGAGGCGCTGTTGCGTGACCATGTCCGGGACGTCGATGGCAAGAAGCACGACATCGTCGTGCTCGGGCATAATGTGGCGCAGGTGCGAGTTCAGATGGAGGCCTACGGGCTTCCAGGCGCCGTGCAGCAATAATCGACACAACCCCACATGCTGGAGCACCCATGAGCCGCATTGTCTACGTCCTGAACGGTCCCAACCTCAATCTCTTGGGAAAGCGCCAGCCCCACATCTACGGCCACGAAACGCTTGCCGATGTCGAGGCCGATTGCCGCAAGGTCGCCACGGAGCACGGGCTTGAACTTCGTTTTCATCAGTCAAATCGCGAATACGAGATCATCGACTGGATCCATGAGGCAAGGGAAGTCGCGTGCGGCATTGTGATCAATCCTGCTGCATTCACTCATACGTCGGTTGCGATCCTCGACGCACTAAATACGTTCGAAGCGACGGTCATCGAAGTCCACATCTCGAACGTCCACAGGCGCGAAGAATTCCGCCATCATTCCTACGTCTCGCTTCGCGCCGATGGCGTGATCGCCGGCCTTGGAACCCAGGGGTATACACTGGCGCTCCGCCGTCTTGCGCATTTGCTCGATAAGCCCGCTGCAAAATGAGTTCGAATTCCGGGGCGGCTTCCAAATCGCCATTCTCCGCCTTGCATTGCCATCCTGATGAGAAGAGGAACACACCAATGACAATCACGGGACGCACGAAGCTTATTGCCCATCTCGGTTATCCGACGGAGAGCTTCAAGGCACCGATGATCTATAATCCCTATTTCGAGCGATACGACATTGACGCCGTTGTCGTTCCGATGGGCTGCAAGGTCGAGGACTACACTGCATTTCTCAAGCTCGTGTTCAAGCTTTCCAATATCCACGGTGCGCTTGTCACCATGCCGCACAAGGTGACCACTGTTCCGCTGCTGGACGAAGTCATGACCACGGCGAAGGTCGCGGGCGCGTGTAACGCGATCCGTCTTGGCCCGGGCGGCACCCTTGTCGGTGACATGTTCGACGGCGAAGGTTTTGTTCGCGGCATCCTGCGCAAGGGCCGGACGTTGGCAGGGGCGCGAGTTCTTGTGGTGGGAAGCGGCGGCGTCGGCTCTGCGATTGTGGCGTCGATGGCCAAGGCTGGGGTGGCAGAACTAGCACTGTTCGACGCCTACCCCGCGACGATGAACGGTTTGGCGGAGCGTCTGCGGACCTATTATCCGGCGTTGAAGATCGGAGTTGGCTCCAAAGATCCGGCCGGGTTCGACGTTGTCGTCAACGCGACGCCGCTGGGTATGAAGGACGGTGACCCTTTGCCGATGGAAGTTGATCGAATTGCGCCCTCGACGTTTGTCGGCGAAGTCGTGATGAAGCACGAAATCACGCCATTTCTCGCGGCAGCTAGGGCACGTGGCTGCGAAATCCAGATCGGAACCGACATGCTGTTCGAGCAAATACCCGCTTATCTTGAGTTCTTCGGCTTTCGCACGACCACGCCCGACGAACTTCGGACCGTTGCCCAGATCAGTTACTGAGGAGGGCTCCCTCGGGATGTCATTTTCATGACCGCTCCATTTGGCGAATGACCGCTTTGCGCCAGAAGCGGTCGTCCGCGGAGTAGGCGACGCCGACCTTCCAACGGGAAACTTAGATGAATGACGCCCCGAGTCGGCGTCCATACGCTGCGATCTCGTTGCCTGCCGCCCGCCGGGTCGCATCATACGCGGCAAGCGCAGTAGCGAGGTCGTCCGCCTGAGCAAGCGCATAGCTCAGCGCAAGCGCGTCGCCCGCTGCCTTGGAAACCCCCATCGCCGTGTGGGGGCGAACAACGAAGGCGGCATCGCCAAGCAATGCAATGCGCTTGGTCACCATCATCGGCGCGGCATAGTCGAATATTGCCTGGATGAAAGGCGATCTTTCAGCAGAGACGGCAGTGGCAAATTGCGGTGGAAGAGATTCTTCGGCAACCCTGACAAGATCATCGCGCGCCGCATCCGGCATGGCACCTGCTGGGAGCGAGTACTGATGGACATGTCCGGAGGCGTCAGTTAACGCGCGAGCGAGCGAGCCATCAGCATCCGACAGTGTCCGATACCAAACCCAATTGTATCGACGACGGCCTGCCTCAAGAGAGCCATTGGGACCGGCAACCAGATATCCAAGTATGTGGGACCGATGCATATTGAAGAATGCAAAGCGCTCGCGCAGCGTTTCTGCCGCTGAATTCGGCAAGTCCACCTCCGGGTAAAGACCGCGCCACGCCGCGTAGCCTGCGTATACCGGCGCAGCAGCATCACCCGCGACTGCCTTGCGCACAATCGACCCGACGCCGTCGACGCCAATCACGAGGTCGGCCTCTACGGTAATGCCGTCCGAAAACGTCAAATAGGCCGCGCCGCCATGCTCGCTGGCAGACACGATCTCCCGCCCCTGCAGATAGTTTCGGTCAGGGAGTCGCTCACGGAAGCTTCGGAACAAGATGTCCCATGAGATTTGCATCTGCGGCGTTTCATGACGCTCAACGATCTGACCACCTTGGTCGAGAAAAATTCGTTCGCGTGCGACAACCCCAATTCGCGCGACATGCTCGCAACCGACGGCTCTCAGGAT
>WNFG01000758.1_pt1 | contig 26819 bp, 37 predicted proteins | sample 5400431 | NCBI WGS metagenome assembly WNFG01 (sample SAMN13153346, study PRJNA577476) | soil metagenome | isolation source: 120 cm saprolite under Douglas fir tree site 2 hole 3 replicate 2 | place: USA:California | collected 2015-04-18 | reverse complement strand
GGCCGTCGGATCCCGCTTACCGCGAGGCTGGGTGCGGCCGTGGACGCCATCCGCCATCTCCGCGGCAAGCGCCTCCTCTGGCAAGCGAACGGGGCGCCGGTCAAGGTGACGACGCTCCAGAGCTGGCTCGAGGTGGCGTGCAAGAGGGCTGGGCTGCCGGAATCGCGGAATCTCCACAAGCTCCGGCACACCTTCTGCTCCCACCTAGCGATGCGCGGCGTGCCGATGCGGGCAATTCAGGAGTGGGCAGGCCACGCCGATCTCAAGACGACGCAGCGGTATATGCACCTCTCGCCGCACGGCATGGATTCGATGATTTCCGTGTTGGAGCAGGGAGCGGGCGGGGAGCAACGGAAGCGGAAGGCCCGCAAATGAGAGAGCGTCCCCACAGAGATTCGAATTATGTGCCGGCCGCCTCTGATGGCGCTATTTCATTCTGCGCCAACTTCCCCATGGCTGCCCAAGTGTCCAGCGGATTCCCCCGCGGCGAGGGAGCGGGCGGGGAGCAAGAACCCAATGCGCACAAGAGACCGTGACCGGATGCTGCGTAGAGCGGACGAGGCCGAGGAAAAGGCCCGCAAGGACTTCCGCCGCTCGCTACGGGCCACAAAGGCCACAAACGGCATGGGTACGATCTATTTCATCGGTCCACCTGACCGGGATGTGGTGAAGATTGGCTGGACGAGCGGGAGCCCGTACCGGCGTCTCAAGAACATCCAGAGTGGCAACCACACACACCTCGAGCTGTTGGCCGCAATCGCCGGCACCAAGGAGGAGGAACGGCGGCTGCACGACTACTTCTCGTTTGCCCTATATCGAGAGGGAACACGGTCCGAGTGGTTCCTGCTCACCATCGAGATGCGCATGCTCCTCGAGTTGTTCAAAGACGGCCTCCGGCCGAACATGGACCAGGACTTGGCGGCGCGGGTCAAGCTCAACTTCGCGTGGTTGCTTGCGCGTCCAAGCTACGAGGCCATGGAGGAGGAGGCGTGCCGACGCGCCCTCCAGCAATTGAGATGAACCTACGAGTCCCGCCCTTTCCCTCTGAACGGCAGACGCTGGAGATGGCTGGAATGGGGCGGATCTGGCCAGAACGGTCACGATTTCGACACGGAGAAATCTAACGCGGCGCGGCGCCGCAGAGGAGCAGGGTATGGTGAGGCAGGAAGTGAAGCCGGACCTGCAGGAGTTGGCGAATACCGTTGAGGCAGCGACGAAGGTGATTCGGGAGACGTGGCAGCGAATCGAGACGGAGGGGCAATTCGAACAGCGCATGAACGCGGTCCGACATGAAAGGTACTTGCTTGAGGTGAAGTACGAGATGAAGGCGAAACAGGAAGCATTCGATCAGGCCATCGAGCAGATGCGGGAACACTATCCGGAGATCGTCAGCATTCTGGAGAATGAACGCTGGCGCTAGGCCCCGCATCGCGACCCCGGCTACGCGACGCCTGGCGGGCTTTGCTTGACCCTCTCCGCACGGGGCGCGGTAGGGTGCGGTGTTGTTCCGGTGTTGCTGTCTCTCATGGGCTCATCGCCCGGCAAACATAGTTCCCCGCCGTTGGGGTGACGTTGCCCGCTGCGGCCGGATTGCATCCGTTCACCACACAGGTATTAAGCGCCGAGATCGCGCAGTAGTAGCTGAGCGCGGCTACTCCAGGGATGCCGTACTGACATTCCGTCCCGGCCGGCGCGGTGACCGTGATCGTCGCGATCGTGGCGCAGACCCCTGGACCGATGGCGGCTGGCGCCCCCACGTTCAGGAGACCGCGCGCGCTGTTGCTGATCGTCGTGCCGCCCGACCCGATCTTCACGTTCTTGAGCAGCTCGACGCCTGTATCGAGATCGTTTGCTCGGTACCAGGTGGTCGCGCCGCTGTCGCTCAGGCCATTGGCGACCAATGTGTCAGGTTCTGGGTCGTAGCGGTTCCACCCGATGTTCGTGTTCGAGGCGTTGGCCGTGGTCAGAATGTCGAAGGTGCCGGAGACGCGGCTGAATGTGTTGTCGTGGATGTTGGTGTGCTTGGCGTTGTTGACGCGAATGCCATTGAGTCCAGCGCCCACCGGGGAGAGCAGGTTTCCGGCAAACTCGACGTGCTTGCAGATGTTGCCGCCGCTGGCACAGTCGATGTCGATCTTCGCGCCGTTCGACCCGGTGTCACCAGCCGTCCCCTCGAACTCGTTGTAGATAATTCGGACTTGCGATGCGGCAGAACCGAGGTGAATGAAGGCCCCGGTGCTGGTAATGTTGTTCTCTCGGATGGTCAGGTTCAGCGCGCCGAGCACGAATGATGCATCAACCCCCGTGTTCAGGCCGGTGATTACGTTGTTCGCGATGACGATCGTGTCCCCGGCGTTCTGGAGCAGAATGCCGCCGAAGATGGTGTTGTCTCGGATCGTGGACGTGAAGAATCCGTTGGTGATCGGTGTCGGGTTCGTAGAAATGATGCCCTTGCCGCCGAGTGGGCTGATGTAGAGACGTTCAATGATGAGCCGGTCAATTGCGAAGTTGGTGGTATCGACGTTGATGGCGTGGCGTCCTGGTGTGCCAGACTGCGGCGCGATATCGAAATCGGCCAGCACAATCCCTTCCATCTTGGCCGTCCCGACAAGCCGGATCACATCCGTTGAGGCGCCCACCGTACTCTTGACCAGCAGAAACGTGTTCGTCATCCCGGCGCCTCGCAATACGAGCGGCTTGCTGATCTTCAGGAGTTCCGTCCCCACGCCGCTGAGCACGTAGCTGCCCTGCGGAAGCGTGACTGTGCTGCCAGCCGCTACTGCATCCAGGGCCGCCTGAATCGCCGCCGTGTCGTCCGCTACCCCGTCTCCGACAGCGAAGAGGCAGCCGGTCGGGGAAGGGATGCACGCCTTCACGTTGATGAAAGTGGCGCGAGAGCCGGAGCCGGGCTGCACCCATTCTGGAGGGAGCGGCGCCTGCGGACCGAAGCGGATCGGTCCGGCGCCAGCTTGTGCCAGCAGCACCGCGAGGAGGGCGATCACTTCTGTGTCCCAGTGGTTACGCGGGCATCAAGCGTGCCCGAAGTCGTCACTCCGTATAGGATCTGGTTGCCGATCAGGTTGTCGAAACTGATGCAGTCACCGGGCCGCAGCGGCATCCCGCTCGAGGTGGTCACGGCTGGATCGAAGGACCAAGAGAGGATCTTCGAGGCGTCGACATTGCACAACATCACGAAGTGTGGAGTGGCCGGGACGAGCGCGGTCGCGATTGTGCCGACGCTGACCGTGACGGCCGGCTTGAACGAATAGGAGGCCGCCGACACGGCGAAGGCCAGTACGAGGGCTGCGAGGAGCTTGCGCATGTGTTGGTTCTCCTATGTGATGGAAGGCGTTGCCGGCGCGAGCACTTCGTTCCCCGAGAGCACGACGAGCAGTCTGTCCCCGCCGTCCGCCATCGACTCCCGGACCTTGCGCGGCACTACGATACAGCCATGACTTGCTGCTCCTGGCGCCGATATCGAATCCCCGTGAACGAGAAAGCCGCTGCGCCCGAACGTCTCCGTCCCGGTCAGCGGCAGGAGATGGATCGCCACCGGCCCGTGCGTTTCGTCCTTGGATTCGTCGCCGATCAGGTAAGCCCCGCGCGGGATAGGCCCGAGCCCCGGCCTCCTCTCGGACACAGGATCGTTTCGCGCCTCGCCGAAGCCGCTGTAGCCAGTAGCGACGAGGGTGTCCTGGCCGGTCGTGGAGTGGAGAAGGTGGCCGGTACGCTGGTAGTAGATGTACATCATGCCCGCGCCCTCGCCGCCCTGCGCAGCGGCCACAGCCGCTCAGGCAGGCCCGGAGGCCGCGCATACCCCTGCGGCTTCGGGACCGGCGCCGGTTCGGGCAGATCCACGTCCCACTTCTCGCCGCTCGCGCACTTGCAGATCAGATGCCTCGGAGCCTGACACGCCACCGCGACCGAGAACGGCGCGCAGGGCAGCGCGCAGCGAAGCAGGTTGTCGATGAACACCGCCTCGACTTGGATGGGCTTCCTCTCCGGAGCCACGCACGCGCTAAGCGCAACCAGCAGAAGTAGGCCACCAAGCCGAATGCCGCGTAGGGCAAGTCTCGTAGGCGGATGCGCATTCATGGTCTCGGCCCCGGGCAATCTCCGGGGAATCCGGCCCGACACTTCAGCAGCCGCACGTCGCTCTTGATCTCCAGTACCTGCAGGCGCACCACGTCGATCTTGGCATCGATCTCCTGCAGCTTCTGCACGACTGTCGGCGCCGTCTCGGTGTGCATCGCACCAGCCGTGAAGTAGCCGCCGACGGCGCTGCCGATGAAGACCCCACCGATCACGACCTGCTTGAGCGTGGGCAGCGTCACAGGATCCCCCGCAGCTTCAGCACCAAGGCGATGCCTCCGGCAACCATCACAGCGAGACCGATCCACAACAGCGGACCGTGCAGGAAATCGAAAGACTTCTTCTGCTCGGCCGACGCCCTAACCTCCGAGTCGCCGCGCTCCTGCGATTTCGCATCGGCCACGGTCGCTGTCGTGATCGCGCCCTTCTCCTCGACGGTGACGGTGCGTCGGAGAAGTGCCCCGTTCACCCGGACTACAGCCGGGGCCACGCTGCTAGCATTGGGGTCCGGTGTCGCCGCAATCTGTACCTGCGGCGCGTTCTCTGGCGGCGCAAACTCCTCCACCGTGGTCGTTACCCTGCCCGGCGCTTCCTCGACGTGCGTCTCCACGCGGCCCTGCGTGTCCAGCGTCTCAGCCGCCGTGGCGGTCAGATGTGATTCGCTCTGGGAGGTCGTCTTGCAGGCAGCCAGAAGGCACACTGCGAGTATGAGAACCGGACGGCCTAGACCCTCACCAGCCCCCGCCGCGTTGCTGTACGGGGCCCTAATGCGGCCGATCATGGCTTCCGCCTGCAGGACCGGGCACAGTTCCCTTCCCAACGGTCCTTCGCCTTCGCGGCGCGCATACTCTGCCACCGCATGTTGCTCGGTGTGTCGCGCCCGCAGCATTCGAGCGGGCAAACGTGATCCACGACGTACCCGGTGCAGCGCAGGCGGCTGCCTTTGTCGGGTCCGGCCGGGCAAGAATGTAGCATCCGGAAGGCACGTCGCGCCGACGTAGAGCGGTGCGGGTGAGGGCACGGCGGCGCGGCGAGCGCGGCGGCGAGCAGCAGGATGAAGATCATTGCGGGTCCTTGCCGGCGATCATCCCGGGCTTCTGGTTCTTCTCCCCGACGCTCACCAAGCCGCCCAGACCAAGGATCCCAGCAATCGCCAGCCGCCCGGCCCATTCGCGCAGCGTCCAGCCTTTCGCCACGTCCCAGCCAACGGACGCGACCATGATGGCGGCGCCACCGGCCCAGAGGAACAGGCCGCGAGTCCAACGGCGAGCCTTTGCCTTGTCGAACAGCAGCTCATGCAGGAATTGGCGTAGTAGCGGAATCATTGGTGTATTCCTCCTGGTTTGCGTCCGCTACGAGGCGGGGTTAGGGTGTGCGTGCCCCCAGAAAGGTCGGTCATGCGGTACAGACTCGCGTGCGTTGCGCTCGCCGCTTTGTTCGCGTGCGGCGGTAGCGAGGGCGGCTCCGCCAACACGACGCCTCCGCCACCTCCATGCACTCCGATCACCGGGACGTGGCACCTGTCGGACACCCTGACCAGCACCTCGTCCGCTTTCTGCGCCGCTGCCCTTAGGAGTAGTACGAGCGATGTTTCGCTCACCGCGAGCGGACCGAGCACCTTCACCTGGACCGAGACCGGACATCCGGGGCTGGGCAATTTCGTCGTGAACAGCAATGGCAACATCAGCGGCGTGTGCGGCGGCAACATCACCTTGTCGCTGGCCGGCACGATCAACCAGCCGACCTATCAGATCACTCTCATCGGCAGCCGATCGGTCGCCTTCGCTAACAACGCTATGAGCGGTACTTCTCAAATCACGCTGAGCACGAGTCCGACGCAGGCCGGAACACCATGCACAGGCCTCTACAGCACCTCCGGAACGAGGTAGATCCATGCTACGTATGATCGCTGCGCTCCTGCTCTGCGCCGCCTGCGGTGGCTCTCCGACCGCAGCCCCGGCTCTCAACCCGGCGTTCGCGGGCTCGTGGACCGTGAGTGCCTCTGTCACTGGTCCGGCGTTCTCGCCTACTGGCAAGGGCTTGATCTCGAACTACGACGGCACCCTGCTGCTCACGACGCTGGGGCCAACAGCGACCGTCGCGCACGTCTGCCCGGATGGTTCAGGGACCGTCACGGTCAACGGGACCGACAACGGCCCGGCCGGGTGGGATGGTGGGCAAAGTCTGATCTGTCCCGCTGTCGCGCTTGGCAACTGCGCCAGTGTTGTGCCGACACTCACCTTGGTCACGGTGGAGTTGCTGGCCGACGGCACACTGAGCGCACTCGCTGCTGGCGTGGCAGATGGCTGCGGCGCGACCAAGGCGCCAGTGTCCGTGTTCTTGTCCGGGCATCGCTAGGGGTTCAGTACGCGGCAGGCGTAGGTCCCCGACACGCCGGTCAGGGCAGCCGACCAGGCATTATCTAGGGCCAGCGTGCACGTGTTGGTGGACACCCAGCAGCCAAGCTTCAGGAGGATTGTTCCTCCATTCGGTGCCACAGGAACGCAATCTGCGCCAGCAACGGCGCCAGTCAGCGTGATTGCCGTAGTTACCTCGCCGCCTGAGCTCACGCTCCCCGGCGTCCAACTCACCGTTCCTCGGTAGCTCGCGCTGATCCCCGTGCCGGTGGCGCCGATGTAGACCTTCGCGTTCCCATCCGTGCAGAGAGTCGAAGGATTCCCGGCCACCCCCATGCACCAGGTAGAGTTTGCGGCCGTGGCGTTCTGCGTGTACGTCAGGCTGCCCGTCTGATTCCCGGCCGCCGCCTGCCCGACGTTCAATGTGAGTCCGGCGCCATTCGCTGAGGACGGTTCGTAAAACTCCGCCAGGACGCTTGCAGCAGTACCGCTCTTGGAGTTGGAGATCTTGTCGGTCGCGCTGAACGTGCCCGTCACCGCAACTCCGGTGGTCGTCCACTGCTCACGCAGCGCACCGAGGATGCTCATGCGCACGTCGCCCGCGCCATTTCTCCAAACGCCACTTCCCGTCTCCGAGGTCCAGGAGAAGGCCGGAGCTGCGAGCGTGCCATCGATCCCGCGCACGCTGGCTAGGAAACCTCCGCGTCCTGACCTGTCGGCGCTGTTCGTAATTTCAGTTTCTATGTCAGATAACCTGTTGTTAAACAATGACGCAGCGATGACTTGTCCCGCAATATAAGGACCATTAACGGCCGACATCGTGCCGGCGGAGTTGCGCGATGCCGCCGCCGGTCGCAAATAGATCGCGAACCCAGCGCCGAGCGCAGCCGCAAAGAAGGCCACCACGACGAGCACGAGGCCCGGAGTGATTCTCTTCATGTGAGTTAGCTCCTACTGTTGCGAGGCGTCCGCGAGTTGCGTAGCAGACGTGTACTTCTTGAGCAGGGCCCGGATCAGCGCCTCGATCTGGATGGGCGGGTCAGCTTCGGCCGGGGCCAGAGCCATGGCTGCCCGCTGAGCTTGAGGGGCGATTGCCGGGAAGCCACCGGCTGCACTGGAGGCGCCGCGGAGCAGCACGGCCGCCGTGGATGGGCCACGCGCACGTAGAGCATGCGAGGCCAGCGCGGTGGGGCCGGCGAGGAGCGGATTGGCGGCCGCCATTTCGGCACCGCCGGCCATCAAATCGGGCAAGGAAAAGAAGTTGCGTCGGCTCTGACGGGCCATCCCTTCGCGGGCAGCGTTGGATGCCTCGATCAGCTTGGCCAACTCCTGCTTGACGGGGACGAACTGACCACCGGCCTCTGGCGCCTGCCGGGCGATCTCGTCTTCCACCGCCTGCCGCATCATGGAGGCGGTTTCCTCGTGCGCCTGACCCACTTCGGCCGGCTGCATCTGCTTGTAGGCGGACTTCGCCATCCCTTGGAGGCTGCGCTTCAGGTCCTCCGTCTGGGAGAGGCCTAGCCGCCCACCAACGGTCGGCTTCGCGGCTACCTGTTCGGCGGCGGATTCGTAGATGTTGGGAACGGCCGGGTTCATGGTGCCGGCGTTCATTGTCTGGGCGCGGGCGGCGTACTGCTCCGCTAGGCGGGCGGCGTCGGGGCCGGTGATTCCTTGCTTCTCAAGGTCGGCGACGATCTTGGCGTATTGCTGCCCTACTTCCTCTCTGGCCGCACCCAAGCGCTCAGTCGCGCCCGCCGAGGTTCCACCGAATCTGAAGGCCCCGCGCTTGAACGCCGCCGCCACCGCCTCGTCTGAAAGCGGCTTGGCCCTCGAAAGCGAGTTGGACACGTTGGTCAGAACCCGCCGCCCGGTGGCGAGCGCTCCGCCTTGGAGGGCGCTGGCCACGAAGGGGGCGACCTTCGCCAGTCCAGCTGTGGCGACCCCAGCTCCGGTCGCGTAGGTGGCATCCCGCAGGCCAGTCTCGCCCACATCGATCAGGTCCCGCTTCAAGTCTGGCTGCTCGTAGCCGAGATATTGATCTACCGCCTTCTGTAGTGCCCGCCCCGACATGGCCCCTAAGCCCACGCCCGCGGCCCCTGTGAGCAGGGCGCCTGGTCCGGTTGGAATGGCTGGGACCCCAGCAAGAATCGCTCCACCGACGCCTCCGGCCGCCGGGAGGGCCTTCGCGCCGTAGTGGGCAATCTTCTGCGGCAGGCTGTGTGTATCGGGCGGCTGGCGCAGGGCCTGGATCTTGCCGGCGATATGCTGCGCAAGGGGGGCGTCACCAGCGCTATCGGCAGCGGCCAGGTCCGCCATCATGTCGGCCTCGGTAGGGTCGGCCATCTAGAGTCCGTACTTCTTGCGGAGGGCCGTCGTATCGGTCGGCGCTTGCGGAATAGCCGCCGGAACGCCGCCGCCGCCCTTCGCGCCCTTGCCGGACATGCGACTCCGAATCGCGTCCAGGCCTGCCTGCGTGGCCGCCTTCCGATTGACCATATCGGCCTCGAGCGTCTGGATCGTCGCCTCCATCTGGGGAATGGTCATGTCGCCGGAGAGGAGGCTGTCCACCTCGTGGCGCTGCGAGTCAGTGACCACGCCGCCAGCAACCGCTCCGCCCAGAACCTTGCCGATCTCCTGCCCCGCAACCTGTCGGGCGGCGTTGAACTGAGTCATTCTCGGATCACCGGCAAGCTTCTGCTGGATGTACCGCATGGGCTTGTTGAACAGAGGCGATCCGGTGTCCACGATGCCCTTGGCCGTATCGAGCAGCATCCGCGAGTTCTTGAGCGCCGTGTTCTCGAAGGTATCGATCGAGTCTGACATGGCCTGCATCTTCCGCAGCGAGTTCGTGTTGGCCACGTAATCGGCCTTGTTCGAGGCGAAACTGGCGTCCGGGTACAACTCTGCCACACGATCTCTCACAGCGGAGTCGAAGCCCGCCCCCGCCCTCCCGGGCATTTTCTGATACGAGCCGCTGATCGCGAACTGCTGCGCTGCTTGGTCTACGGCCGCCTGTTTGGGAGGTCCTTGGCGCGGCGAGCCGCCGCCGCCGCCGAACGCGCCGAGGGGACCGCCAGTAGCGTGGGTCTTTACCGTGATCGGGTTTCCGTAGGGGTCGAGCAGCGTCTTCTGCTCCGCGCCCTTCAGTCCGAGGAGCAGCCGCTGATAGTCGGCAGTGTTCTGCACCCGCTGTTGTTCGGTCTGGTAGTGCTGCTCTTGGAGCGCGGTCTGCGAGGCATGCTGCGTCCCCGGATCTCCGCTCAGAGCGCCCAGCATGGCCAGCCGGTTCATTCCCTGCGGATCTGCGCCCACACCCGGAACCGGCTCGCCGTAATCTCCAGCCACCGTCTTCCCGCCCATGTTCTGCAGCGCCTGCGCATACGCCTGCCGCCCGGACGCGAGCTGGCCAGTGAGATCGCGCTGCCCCTGCATCGCGCTGCTGGCCATCTTTGCTCCGACGAGCTGCCGGACGGTGTTGGCGAGGTGCTCGAGTGGAGATGCCGCTACGTAGGTGGACCCGACGTTCGCGCCGCGGGCTGCTGGCGTGTCCATGAACTGCTGCCCGAGAGCATAGCGCTGCTGGAGCGGCTGGAGCCGCTGGCCGTACAGCCCGGCCTCCATGATCGCCCTTACCAGGTCGTTCGGGTCGGTAGGCGTCTCGTCCATACGTTACCTCAGCAGCAAGTACGCCGGCACCATGCGGTAGCCGTTCTCGTCGACCGTAACGAGATCGGGATATCGTTCTCCGAGGTCCTGGGCGATCACTCCGACGTGGACTGTGCCTTCAGGCTCCCACTTGTAACGGAATGTCGCGACCGGAACGCCCGGGAGCATCTCCACCGGATGCCGGATCACGTCATCCTTCAGGCGTTCGTCCGACGCGGCAGCCGCCGCCGGGGCGGCCGGGGCGAGCAGCGAGGCAGCTCCGAGAGACCCGCCCAATCCCATCAAACCGCCCATCGTCGAGTTCTTCCCCTGCTGCCCGATCCCGTACTTCTGGAGCGCGCCCTGATACTGAGCCAGGGCCGCCGACAAACTCTGGTCCTGGCCGAAGCCGGGCATTCCGGTCAGGCCCTGCAGTCCCTGCATTCCAGCCAGTGGGGCCATGCGAGATTGAATATCCATTCCCTGCTGTCGCTGCGCCTCCTGACCGCCGCCCTCGATCGCTCCATACTGCGCCTGCTGGTAAGCGTCGTTGCGCCCGCGGCCGAAGTTGCCGAGGGCCTTCGCGTAGGCCTCCGAATTGGGATCGATGCCCTGATTGGCCAGCCCGGCGGAGAAGTCGTGCTCACGCTGTTGCCACTGTGGATCGAGGCGCGATGTGGCGCGTCCGTAGATCGCGTCCTCCGCGTGCTGGCGGGCCTGCGCTCCGGTGTCGAGAGGGTTCGCGTTGGCCGCGCTGAATTGCTTCATCAGCGCATCGGCCCCACCCTGTAGTGCCGGATCGAGCGCGACCTGCTGCGACCACGGACCAGACGGCTGATTCTGCGCATGCTGCGCGTGGAACTGCGTCAGCATATCGCCGCGCAGCGCATCCGGAACACCCTGCGCGTCCATCTGCCGTTGGAAGTCCGCATCGGTCGGCCCCGTCTGCCCTGGCTGTCCCGGCGCCTGCGTCCACCGCGATGACGCGAATGGGGTCGTCTGATTCGGCCGATTCGCCTGCGTCTGCTGATTCGCTACCGACATGAAGTCTGGCGGTGTCGGACCGCCCTTCCCGCCTCCGCCTCCAGCGCCCATCTATGCCTCCAGCCAGCGGCAATCTTCTCGCCGCATCTCGACAACGATCAGGTCCACGCCCTTCGCCCACGCGTCCTTGAACCGCGCGACTTGCCGGAACCCGAGCCGCAGATCGAGCCGCAGCGCTTTCTCGTTCGTGGAGAGCACCGAACCGAACACGACGCCCTTGCCGAGCCCGCGCGGCGGTGCATCGAAGACGAGTCCGAAACTCGGCCGGATCAGTCTGCGAATCGCGATCGGCTCGTCGATCGCGTAGTGCATCGAGCAGGAATTCTCGGTCCACCCGTCGTAGCCGACCATTCCGACGATCCGGTCTCCGTCCACCGCCTCGAGCGCTCCGAAGCCTGCCGAGATGATGAGGTTCGCCTTGCGTGCGATCCAGCCGTAGTGCTCGGGTGGCGCGGGCCGTACCTCGATCACAACATGCCGCCTTCGGTATACGAGACATCGATCCCCGCAAGCACCGTCCGCGACCCGGCCGAGCCTGCGAACGCGACCGCCATGTCAGGTCCCATTCCCGCAGCACCGCGGGCAATCTGCTGCGTAGCGAAGTCTCCGCCGAACACCGCCGTATCGAAGAGGGCCGTGTCGAAGACGTTGGAGTTGTTCGACGGCACCGGAGACGGCGGAGTCACCTCGGTCAAGTCGTAACGGAAACGCGCCTGCTCTGCGGTCGCCAGCAGGCCACCTTCGTACAGATAGGTTGCCCGGATCTCGGAGATTTGCTTCTGTCTCGCATTCTCGCCGTTCTGGAAGCCGGTGATTCCGCTGAACTTGATCAGGCTGAACTGCGTCGCGGCCAGATTTACGTTATCGAGATTGCCGGTGCCGACGCACACCCGGCCGTCTGCGGTTCCGAAGTAGAATTTCCCGCCCCACCCTTCGGCCGAGAGAATCGGGAGATCCCGATAGCGTGACCATCCTCGAGTTCGCAGCGACATTGCGAGCTGCTGAGTCGGCTGGCCGTCCGCGACCGGCACCATCACGAGAAGTGAGGCATCTTCTGGATGAAGCCTCAGGCTCCAGCCCTTCACGGTTCCAGTCGACGAGACGAGCTTGTTGAACAGGTTGCCGATCTTCTGCGTCGCGTACTGCGAGGTGTCAGTCTGATCGGTGCCAGTGACCAGCTTGGAGAGCGGGATCACGCCGATTGAGGAGAGGATCAGTAGATCACCGCCGAAGTCGGCAGCGATGCGCCGCCCAGCCGGGACGCCGCCAATGAACCATACGCCGACGATCGCGAAAGTGGCGGCGCTATTCGGGTCGGTACCCTTGTAGATCACCACATCGCCGGAGGAGGAGATCGCGACCAGATAATCGTCGATCCCGATTCCGCCGTCGATTGTCCAACTCCACAGACCGACGAGATTGCCGCCGTGAGGGAACTGCGCGCCGAAGTCCCAGGCCGTCACCGTCCCGAAGAGGGAACGCACCGCGCCCCCGAACCACATCTTCGAGGTGTCCTTCTCGACGAACAGAACAAAGTTCTTCCAGACGGCAGTAAAGACGAACTTAGCTGGATCCACGCCGTTGATGTCGGTGGCCCCTACGCCAGCGACGATCTTCGCCCAGGTGTCCGAGGTCTCGGTATAGACGTGGTAGCCGTTCTCCTCGTCGCAGTACATGAGGAAATGCCCGTTCGCCGCGTTGACGACGCCGCGGGCCTGGCCCCATCCAGCATTACCCACCGCACTAGCGAAGGCCAGAACAGACGGCGGCGCTGCGCTCGATGCGCCCACTGAGTAGATCTGACTGCTCATGCAGGCGAACAGGCGATCCTTCGCGCCATTCGCGCCGGATCCCTGGAACGGCAGCACAGAGCGCACCGTATTGTCCGCAGCCCCGACGAGGCCAGTACACCATTCCTTGTAGCCGAGCCGGACGCGCAGCCCGTTCTCCGCGCCGATCATGTTGTAGAGGAGCGGGCAGTCCAACTCCGGCAGATCGAATCCCGGATCGACCGTGTTCAGACCGCCGATCGGCGCTGGGATATGAATCGGCTCGGTCCGGTCAGGCCGGACCTTGCGGCGGGAGGCGACGGATAGCATCTACTGTCCAGCGCCCGTGTCCGGGAGGTTCCAGCGGTCCAGCTTGCGAGGAGTGCCGTTCGACCGGCCCCCCAGGTAGATCATGCTCCCGGGCGAGTCCTCAGATTCAGCTGCGTACAGCGCATCATCGTAAGCGTCCTGCTCGCTCACCGTATCGAATCGCTTTTCCTTGCGGAAGTCCAACTTCAGCCGCGTCAGCATGAGGAGCTGATCGAAGAAGATCACGTCGTCTTTCAAGGTCGGCGCGTCCTTCGTGTTGCCGTTCGGGAGAATCGCCGCAGCTACGCCCGCCCACGATGTTGACTCGTATTCGTAGGCGATCGTCTGCGCCGAGCCGGGAATGGGGGAGAAGAACATCTGCCCCCGCCAGATGCGGATCATGAATACAATCGTGCTGGCGACCGGGACGGCCTTGCGGAATTGCCAGTAATCCGAGCCGACCGGGCCGCCGAGCGGGAAGGAGGTGCTGCGATTCCATCCGCTGTTCGGCAGAAGGCTCTTGAAGTCGGCCGGCAGTGCATAGCTCTCGGTCCCGTTCACGGTCGCGAACGTGTACTCCTTGCGCAGATGGGTCCAGTCACGATGCTTGTTGATGGCGACTCCGCCAGACTTGAGCAGGCGGAGGAGCTGCACGATGTTCTGGTCCATCGAAGCGTATGGGTCTACGATGTCAGCCGTGATGAGGCCCATCTCCGCAGCTGCATCACTGATCAGGCTGGCGACCGTCGGGTAGGCCACTTTAAGCTATCCGGCGGAAGCGGCGGGCGAGGGTGGGTTCTTGAATGCGGCATATTCCTCTTTGAACGCGATCCGATCTGCGTCCGTCACCTCCCGTGTATGCACGTCCTTCTCGAGGAAGCCGCCGGAAAGCGTGACTAGCTCGGCATCCTTCTCGACAAGCTCGCCCGTCTCCGTGCCGACCTTCACCTTGCCCATCTTGAACTCGGCGTTCATCGTTTCACCTCCTTCGGGATGGAACCGCTCTTCGCCTGCGAGATCTCGAGTGCCGCGAGCCGCTCGGTCAGCGCCTTGAGTTGCGCGTCCTTCGCATCCAACTCGGCGCGCATCTGCTGCGTTGGTGCGCCCTTCTTCGCCGTCTCGAGGAAATCGCGCGCGCGTTGCCGGAGGGAGGAGAACTTGCCTCCAGCGTTGGAATCGTTCAGCTCCGCGAGCTGCTCGACCGTGTACACCTTGAAGTATGCCAGGTCTTCCACCGACGCTGGATCGATCGCCGACCAGCCTTTCAGGTCCGTGCCGATCTGCTGCTCTTCCTGGCCCGATTTGAACGCGGTCCACTCGTCGTAGAAGCGGTGAACGTCGCACTCCTCGAGCATCGGCTTGTCGTCGAGTCCTTTCCGGACCCGGCAGTTCTGGTGCATCTTCGCGCCGACTTCGAGTAGCTTCTTGTCGCAGCTCGTCGCGGGGCGCTCGACGATGTTGTCGCGGTCTCCCGGGATCTGGATGAGGATGTAGTCCACGTTCTCGTGGACCGGATGGCCTGCGCCTTCGACCTGGCTGAAGACCTTGTTGTCGTTGTCGAGGATGATCTCCCCATAGCTCTTCGCCTGATTCAGCACCGATCTGCGGCTGAACTTGACGAAGAGATTCGCATCGCTTGCTCGTCTGGGCATTTCGCCTCCGGCACAAAGGGGACGCCCCATCGCTGAGGCGCCCCCGGTTTGCGTGAACCGCTTACGTCAGGCCGTTCGCGGTCGGATAGGCCAACTCGACGTCGGTGAAGCCGACGCCGGGGCCGTCCTGCGCGCTCTTGCAGACCAGCCCGTCAACGCCCTGCGCCGCCGCAGCGCGCACAGTCGCCTGCCCGGCGGTCGCCGTGACCGCCAGGCCGGCATTGGCCGCTCCGGTGCCCGCCGCCGTGGTGCTCACCGGCACGACGCCATGGACCGCGTACCAGCCGAACTGGTTGGCCAGGTTGATGCCCATCGCTACCGCCACCGGGCCGCGTGAAGCGGCCACGCTGCGGGTGGTGGTATTGGCCTTCGGGTCGTAGACGACGAGATCACCTTGCGCCGTCGCCGCAACGCCCTTCAGGTAGATGCACTCGATCTCTCCGTACGTCGGATCGACAAAGCGCCTCCGAGTCCCGATGGCTGCCCGCTGGGTGGTGTCGCTGAGATCGATGGCTGGCGCACCGATGACGACATCAGTGGACTTGAATGCGAGAGTGGTCGGATAGGCCATGGCTATGTTCCATTCAGTCGGCCGCTGAACTGCGGACCGGAAGAGGTGATGTTGCCCATGATGCCGAGGAACTTGATCATGGCATCCTGGTTGACCGGCTGCCGGCCCTCCTCGTCCTCGTCCATCGAGGCGAAGTTCAGCTCGGTGTGCGGTCTCCAGTACATGTAGTCGAGGTTCAGGAAGAACATCTGGGAGGCCGGGCAATTGCCGCCGATCCCGCCGTCGAGGATGACCGGCGCCGTGTTGTACTTAACGTTCTCGAAGCCAGCCTCGGCTGTGGCAGCGTCCATGAAGCGCTGGTTCGGCTGGAGCGCCGCGAGATACATCACGTACAGGAGGTTGTCGGAGAGAATGATCTGCGGCTTGTCGGTCCCACGGCAGGAGTTCACCCAGAGGGTGTTCATAGCTGCGAGGATCGTGGTCGACGAGACGGTCTGCGTCTTGATCTGGCTGCGCCAGAAGGTGAAGTTCGCCCGGTTGATGCCGCCGACGGTGCCGGTGGTAGGGTCGGTGGGCAAGAACGCAACGAGGCCGGTCAGGTTCTTCCCGTTGTTCCCGGTTCCGTCACCGTAGGCATCGAGCGCCCAGCGGTTCTTGAGCGAGCCGCGGGCGTTGTCGATCCTCGCTGCGACGAGGTCGATCATGCGTTCTGTGCCAGCGTTCTGCCGCTTCTCCCTGCCGCTAACGGTGATCGCCGCGGCGTATTGCTTCCAGGCGTACTCCGCCGTGTCGAAGACCTGCTGCTGCCCGGTCGGCAACGTGTCGTAGCCGTCGAACGAGGTCGCGTTGGTGTTCGCAGCGAAGGCGACTTCCTCGTAGATCTTCTCGCCGCCGTCGGCTGGCTTGATCTTCCCGCGCTTCGCCATCCAGAACAGAACCGCATTGTTCTGTGTGAAGTCGTCGGCGTACTTCTTGTTTCGATGCTGGATCGTGGACGAGACGATCTCGCCCACGTTTGGAGTGGCCATGGCTATCCCTCGGTTTGATTGCGGTCTCCCGGCTTTTGCGCGTCAACGCCACGATGGCGTTCGCTCGCGCCCCGCACGAGAGTGAGGGGCACCACGGATCCGGGATCCCTTTCGGGTCGTCCCGCACTACACTCGGGCTTGCCGTGCCTTCCGGAACTGTCTAGCGACTTCCTCGCGCGTGTCCTTCGCCGCGTCGGTTCCGCTGCTGGGACCGGCCGGCTCGTTCTTCACGCCCGAGGCGGCTGCCGCGGCCGTCGTCGACGCCCGACGGGCGTTCGCGGCCTTGGCTTCCTCGCGCTGCTTCAACACCTTGGATACTTGCGGGTCCAGGGCGCTCGCCTTCTCGTATGCGTCCGCCAGGTCCTTTGCGACTCCACCACGGAGCAGCCCGGCCATTGCTGGAGCAAGCTGCTCGCAGAACTCATGCGTTTTGGCGAACTGATCCGTTTCCTGCTGTGTTCGGGCTTGCGTGGCGGCCTGTTCTCGCCTCTGCATGGCCTGATCGACGATCTCCTGTACGTTCTGCGGCTGCTGAGTCTGAGGCGCCGTCTGCCCCTGCATGCGCGCTATCAGCGCGCGGTTGAGCGGGACGCTGGGCGTGCCATCGGCGTCCGTACCGTCCGGCTTGAGCAGGTGGGCACCGAACCGAAGAACAATGTCGGCCAGGATGTCGGCTTGCTGGTGTGGTGGGCTGTACGTCAGCGCGTGCGCCGTCCGCAGCAGATCGCCGATGTACTGATCAGGCTGCACGCCGGCCTGGCGGATCTGCGCCTCGTACGGACGGACGACTTCCTGATACGTCTGCCAGCCCTTACGGGCGTCGGCGGATTCCTGGAGCGTCTTCCTCGTCTCCAGATGCAGCCGGATCGCTTCCTCTTGGACTTCTCGTGGGAGGGCGGCCCACTTCTCCCGTGCGATAGGCCGCCAATCCTGCGGCGGCTTGAGATCGGGGAGAACTGGCGCAGTGGGCTCCACAGAAGGCGCCGCCCCCGCGGGCTCGCTAGCACCCTCGGCTTCCGATCCGCCCTCCTGCGCCCCCGAGCCGGTCGCGCTGGGGGCCTCATTGCCCTTTGACGCCGCTCCGGGCTTCTCTGCCGCGAATCGCCCCTTCTCGTCTCGGACGGTGGCTGCAGGTGCGCGCTCAGGTGCGGCCGCATGGGTTGTCTCGGGCGCGGCGGACGCCTCTCCTGTCGACTCTGGCGCGTCCTGGACGGGCCCCGCGCCGGCCTTGGCATTGGCGAACATCTCCGCGACCGCCGATCTGGTGTCAGTATCAGTTTGCATCGTGGCCCTGGATGGTGGCGAAGACGAAGTTGGTGGCAGCCGGAGCGGCGGCGCTTTCCAGCGTCATGGCAGTAGCGGCGGTGCCCGGAATCTGCAGGCCGCAGAGGACAACAGGAGGTTGCGCGACGCCAAGCTGACCGATCAGCGCCACGGACCACAGGATCGTGCCGGCGCCAGTCGCGCCGTCGCGCAGGTTGAAGACGACCGGGGCAGCCTGCGCCGCGATGGGCGTGAGTCCGATGGTGACGCAATCGGCGATGTGCCGCACTCCGCCGGCGCCGGCTGCCTTGCTCGCGCTGGCCTGGGTGGCGGCGACTGGGTTGCTTGTCACCGTCCACTGTCCAGGGATATCGACGATCAGCGCTTTGTTGCCGGTGAAGGCGGCCGAGCTATTGGCAGCAGAACCTACCGAGAGCGTTGCGGTGTTCGTTCCGTCGCTGGCGCCATGCAACATGACGTGCGTCGGGACCGGGTTGCCGGGCTTCTCGGTAACGAGAGTCAGGACGCCCTGCGCGAGAGCATGGCGCGGACCAGGAAGGATAACCGCTGCCACCAGAGCGAGTCCCGCGAGTGCGGCAGCGCCGTACAGGAATCGTCTCATCGTTTCTTTCCTTCCTCGATGAACTTGGGTAGGTGGCGAACGTCCATCTTCGACACCTCAGCGACGGTCTTGCGGGTCGACTCCTTGACACTGTTGTCGCGGGCCGACCGGACCTTCTCGAAGTAGCCGCGCGAGAAGTCGGACGCATCAGCGCTTCCGGTCGCCTTCATGTACTCGCGGCGCTTGAGCCTGCTGCCGATATCCACGCCGTCCGCTGTCTGGGCGCCTTCCATGAAGCGATCGACGAGAATCGGCGCGTTGATGGCCTGCGGTCCCTGCTCCACCCAGCCGATCTCGTCCACGTCGACGAAGCCGCGTTCGTTGGCGCGTGGGTGATCGGGTCGGTAGACAAATCGTCGCCTCATGCCGGCGCTCCGATCTGTATTCTGGCCGTCTTCATCGCATCCGCGCGCACTTCCGCCTCCAGTTTCCGCATGTCCAGCTGGTGCTCGATCACGTTCTTCTGCGTGTCGAGTTGCGTCTGCTGAATCGATGCGCCGGCTTTGGCGGTCTCCGCCTGCGCCCTGACCTGCGCGACCTGAAGCTGCGGGTTCGGCGGCGGTCCCTGCTGCGCGGCCATCGCCTGCTGCGCCATCGCCTTTACCTGCTTCACCATATCGTCCAGGATCGGTTCTGCCGTGTCGCCGCCCTTCACGCGCGAGATGAAAGCCGTCAGGAGCTGCAACACGTTCGGTCCGAGCTGCGGGGCGATCTGCACCAGCGGCGCGACCGACTGGAAGAAGGACCCCATCGTGCCGATCACGTCCATCGACTCCTGCTTGTTCGCGGCGTAGTCCGTCAGACTCACCGACTCGGCTTTCACGACCACGCGGAAGCGAGCGCCGTCCGACTGCAGCAGTTCGATCGCTTGTGGCACGAGTTGCTGGTCCTGTGGAGGTAGTCCCTGCACGTTCGCGCGCTCCGCAATCGTTTCCGGAGAGAAGTGCTTGCAGATGATCTCGCCGCGAATGCTCTGCGCCTCCGAACAGAACCGGGCAAACCGCTTCTGTGACTTGTCTCCCCGGATGCTTCCATACTTCGCCTTGATCGCCTGCTCGGTGGCGGTCGCGCCGCCTTCCGTGGCCTGCCCGCGCATGATGTCCGCGGTGCCGTCGACCTGGAAGACGAGATCGATGTCCTCCTTCCGCAACTCACGCAGGGTGTTCATCGCCACCACGATCGCCTCCAGCGGCTTCCAGGCAACGCAGGCGGCGATTCCGCCCTTCTCGGCCAGCGCCTTGTAGTTGGCGGCTGGCACCATCTTGTTCTCGCCCTTGGAGTTGAGGATGCCTTGCAACTCACCGACGGTCTGATCGTACACGCCCGAGGCGTCCACAGCGTCGCGCAAGAGCGCGATGCGCGTGGTCAGGTCGTTGATCGAGCCGTACTGGTCCTGCACTCTCGCGTACGATGGCCTGGGTACCAGCTTGCTGGTGGTGAGCCCTTCCATGATCGGCTCAGGGAACGGCCAGAAGTTGCGCAGACCGAGCGGATCGGGAATCGACCCGTTCTTGTTCGCCTTGAACGGCTCGCCGCTGTCCGAGTCACGCGGCACTAGCACTCGGCTGTGGCCATCAACGTACCACCAGACGCACTCGCCTTCTTTGTCCCAGATCTCCCACACCTCAATGCGCGCCCACGGTGTCTTCGGCACCGTGTTGTCCTTCGGGTCCGCGCCGATGGCCACCGGCACTTGTTCGTCTCCGAACTTCTTGGTGAACGTCTTCTTGCTGAGCAACGCACGCCGCGCCATCCAGCGCAGATCCTCGAACACGCGCGCCGGAGACCAGAGGAGATCTTTCCAGTAGACATGATCGGTCTCTACTTCTTCACTGAGCAGCCTCGTGGTCTCCGGAACTGCCGGGGCCTGTTCCTGCCCATCTTCGCCAACGATCGCGTCCTTCGCCTCCACCGGCTCGGTCTCGCGGACGAATCTTTCCCAGACCAAGCCGCAGCCGGGGATCAGCCAGTCCTTTAACGCCAGCGCGATGGCCCGCGGGAACGCTTCCTCTTCACGCTCAAGATCGCCATTGAGCAGCCGTTCCTTGATCTCCGCGGCGACGCGCGCCACGTCGTCGTCCTGGTCGTTGTCGCGGCGCTTCACGTCGACGCGCGGCGTGTTGCCGTACAGAGTGGCTTCCTTCAGATCTACCCCGGCCGCGTAGAGCCCGAGCCGTTCCCCATCTCGGTCCACCTCGTCGCGGTACTGTTTGTCGCACTCCTCGGCCGAATCATGCCAGCCCTTCAGCGCCTCCTTCGCGGCCTTGAATTCCTGGCCCCAACGAGTCGCCGCGCCTTCGGGTGTATCTTTGAACTCCTCGTCAGCGGCGGCCATCAGCGCTTGGCGAGCTCGATGAGGCGCTTCTGTTCAGCGCGCGCGGCAGGAGAGCCGTTCGGCAACGCGCCGCGCACCGGCTGGATCGTCGGCTTATGCTCGGCGCAGAATACGCGGAACGGCGCGCCGGGATTCTCGATGTCCATGAGCGCGTGCCACTTGCCGGGTTCCCACTTGAGCGCGAGGCCGCCAGTGGGTGCCAGCACCAGATCGGCGGGGCCGCTACCCTTGCAACCCTCGTGATCGCAGAAGACGGTCGCGGCCGAGCGGCTCCAGAAACGGTGCTTCCGAAGGAGGATCACATATGCACCATGGGCGGCTTCTCCTGCCCGGCGAGTTCCGGATACCTCTTGTGCACGGCCGCACGCACCTTCTGCTGCTCGTCCGGAGTGCCAAACTGCGAGACACGCGAGAGCGCATCGCGGGCATGAGCAAGGTTATGGATCGGATACGCCCGCTCCTTCGGCAGTGCGAAGTCGCTTGTCTTCAGCGCCCTGCGCGCCTCAGCATCGAGAACGCTCATGCATATCTCCTTGTGAAACTCAAAAGCCTTGGCACACATCAATCGTACCGGCGGAGCACAACCCGAACACGACCAGAACCGCCACGAACCACACGAGCAGCACAAGCATCGGCCAGAATCCGACTCCCCGCGTTGTCGATGGCCAGATAGGCGGTAGCTGACTCATACGTGCTTCCTCCCACCTTGACGGTTGCGCATGGCCACCTTCGCGATCTCGTTGAACGTCCGATTCAGGTGCGGTGTCCCATCTGGACCGACGATCACCATCGGCGGATCTGGCGTCTTCGGCGGCACCGGCTGCCGGGTAGTAAGGTCGCTGTGCCGCACCACGCAAGCCAGCCCCCTGAAAGCGTCCGCGCTGTGACTGGCGAAGTTGTGCAGCGGGTTCTTGCTGAATATCTTGTTCGTCTCGTCCCAGGCGAACTTGTACTCGGCTAGCGTTCCGATGCCCGACAGGTCCTTGTCCTTTGGCACCTCGTCACAGCGAGCATGGAACCGCGTCGTCTCCTGCTCAAGCAGCCAGCGAGCGGCGCCGATCCCGTCGTCAACAGACAACTCCGGGCCGATCACCACGCTCCCGGGCCCGAACTCTTCCTCGAACAACTCCACCGCCGATCGGCCGGTCTGCCAGCTCCGCGCTCTTCCGTCGTGTGGCAGGTAGTGCGCAATATATTTCCAGGGCCGCTGCTTCAGCCAGGCGAAGTAGTGTGAGAGGCCGAACCCATTGTTCTCGTACCAATCGATCACATCCACGCCGCGTTCGCCGCTGAACCGGAAGCACCAGATCGACATCGAGTCCGCGATCCCGAAATCCCATGCGGTGAAGACGTCACCTTCCTCGTGGGTGAAGTCCGCTACCCCGCCGCGCGCCCTGAGCACTGAGAGCAGACGACCGTAGATCGAGCCCTCCGAGGCAACTGCGTCCAGCCCGTTCACATAGACGTCGATCCAGTCCTGATCCTTACCGACACACAGTCCGTCGTAATAACGTGGCTTGAGGTTCGTGACGTTCTCGGCTGCAGCGGAAAGCCCTCCTGGTTGGCGGAATACTTGGATCGTCCCCGGATGCTTGCGCAGCAGGATCGGAATCCAGTGCGTCGGGTGCCATGGGTTCGTGTCGCCCCAAATCCCCGACCAGGTGGGGCCGCCCTCGTCCATCGACGGATATCGGCCGACGCGGCCAGTCAACCCGTCGAAGATCTCCTGCGGGATCTCTCTCCACTCGTTGATGTAGGCGCCCGTCAGTTCCAATGAGAGCAATTTGTGCACGTCCTGCGGCCGATCCAGCGAGCGGAACAGGACCTCGCAGTCGACGTCGTTGAATCGCATCTGAAAGCTGAACTGCTGCTCGCTCCACGTTCCCAGTTCCGCTGGAATCCACTTCTCGAACGTTTTGCGCGTCGTGTCCCGCAACTCCGGGTATGTATTGCGAATGGCCGCGAACCGTGTCTTGCGCTTCCCATCCGGCGAAATGGCTTGCTCCGTCGCCCGCCGCAGGAACTCCATCACACACGCCGTCGACTTGCCGGAGCCGAAAGGCCCGACCACCAAGCGCGCCGCGTGGTCCGATCCGAGGAAGCGCCCCAGCGTCGGCGGCAGGTCGCAGGCCACGTTCACGTCTTCACGATCCCGTTGATCGAGATGCTGACCGGCCCCCCGTCTGGGCCTGTGTGCTCATGCTTCTTTGGCACTGGCCCGCACATCTCCTCGCGCAACATCGCTGCCGCAGTCAGTCTCTCCCGGGTCAACTTCCGCACGTTGCCGCGCATCACCTCGACCACCGTCTCCAGCGCCTCGCCTGCCAACTCTGCGGCTTCCGGAGAGGCGCCAGCCGGGACGCGGTGCTTGAGCGCGCGGATCGCGATCACCGCACCGCGGGGCAACGCCTCGCGCACGCCTGTTGGTCTTCCGGCGCCAGGACGACGCCCACCGTGGGCCACGGGCTGGCCTCCTAAATTCAAGTCTGTCGGGATAGCCTGCGGCGCGTGGGGCGCCCAAGCTTGCGCGTATAATGCAAGGCGCGGCGCGTCATGTCAAGTCGCCACCAATCCACGTCCGCTCATCCTCCGCCGGAACATGTTGCGCGTCCTGCGGCACTCACGGCAGAACGCCACCCACGTCTCGCTGCGCAGCTCCAGCGCCTTGGCGAACGCTTCGACGAGCGACGCGCGCGGCTGGTCGCTCATGTACCAGTGCACGAGCGCGTTGAGCCGCTCCTCGGTTAACGGCGGGTCGAAGCTATAATCCTCCGGCTCCCGTTCGTGCAGCGCGGCTACGATGCGCGCGTAGGTCGCTTCTCGCTGCTCGCGCACGACACGAGGCATCGGGATCGACCCGTACTCGAGAGGGACTTGGATGCCGGTGCGCCGGCCGAACTCGCGGACGTAGAAGAACAACGCCTGGCCGGCGGAGGAGAAGACGTGCGTGGCGGCGGACAGCTCGCGCGCAACAGCGGAGTCCATCATCCAGCCGCCTCCGTTCCACGCATCTTAGAGAACCTCCGACGCCTTGATCCGCTGCGTGATGTAGTTGACGATCGCAAGCAGCTCGCGCGGGCTACCATCGCCCTTCAGTCTATTGGCGCGCCAGGAAATGATCTGCACGTTCCCTGGTATGTAACCCAACGCGGGGACTATCTTATCGATCGTTGCCCAATTGCCGCGCTGGCCTTTGCCGTCATACCGCAGCGGGATGCCTAGGGCTGGGCACACATCCGGGGCCGGCAATAAGTCCCTGCCGGTGATCTCAAACCGTTGCCCTCTATGTTTGGCGCGGCGGCTTGCCTTGTAGACGAGGCTTTCGATCCTGCTGATCGGCGTTGAACGCCGCGGCCCTGGACACAACTCGAGCTTGAATGCCTCGCTCACGGAATGGCCATCCTGTCCGGTGGAACCTCCGCTAACGCCCGCAGCACCGCGTGGACGCTCCTCGCCCGCATGTACTTCCCACCCCGCGCCACCACCGCCTCAGCCCACGCTCGCTGCGCCACGCACGTCTTGCACTTGCACGCATCTGGGTGACTCGCCTTCGTCTCCACCGCGAAAAAGACCCCGTGCGGGCCGTAGAGGCCCACTACGTCAGCGGTACCAGCCGGGGCTAGGTGTACCCAGCCTCCGCCGCGACTCTTCACCACGCCCGCCTGTGAGCGCCAGGCGAGGAATCCCGGTAGCGCGTTCAGCGCGGCGATCACGTCGTGGGTGAGCGAGGTCTCGGCGTTGCGCTTTCTCACGGGAAGCGCTCCTGCTCAGGCATTTCCTGCTCTGTGGGCCGGGGGAGATCGATGATCCTGTTATTAGTTACCAGATCTAGATCTAGATCTGGATCCGTGAACCGTGGTAGATCACATCCTGGATCACGTTCTACGATCCTGTTACTAGTTACTGGTAACTGTAAGCCAGTAGATCCTACTTCAGACGATCTAGTCTCCTGATCTAAAAACGGTAGGCCAGGTTGGCTTACCTCAAACGATCTAATTACTAAGTACCCCCAAGGGACATACGCTTTTCTTACTGCATCCAGTACCTTGTGCCTCAGCTCTGACTCAGACCAAGATGGATCACACCTGGGATTGTATTCACGTAAGAGAAGATCGTATCCAGGCTCCAGGCCCAGGGCGAATCCGCGCACGACAGCCAACGTGGCTTTCCATGTCTGTCCATGACCATCGTTGCCGCTGACTGCTCCAGGGATCTTGGCAAGATAGGCTTTGGCTCGGCGCATTACATCTTCCGGTTCCGGCAACCTCGAGATCATTGGGGTGAGTTGCATGATTGCGGACTTGGGCCGCAGTTTCTCGATCAGCCAAGCTGGCGCGGGGGCAAGCTTGACCTCCCACGGGGATCGACCCTCGGCCCAACGGTACTCATTGCCGCTTGGGTGTATCGAAGGCGGCGCAACCACGAATCCACCTTCCCCGCGCACGTCTATTCCGGGTCCTAGTTTACCTGCGCTATTGCGAATCATGAATCCTGGCTCATGGTAGAAATACTGCGCGCCACCGCCTCCTGTGCGTTGTGTCCAAGTTATAGGAAGATCGCCATATTCACTCTGCCATTTCAGTAAAATAGATAGGCCGATCTTTCTATCTACGTCCAAGACGAAGTGCTTTGTCCTACTGCCGGTAAGAAGCCCGATGCCAGTGGCCTCTGCCCATTCCTGGCATTCGGTAATATCGATCGTAGCCCTTTCCGGCCAGCCCTGCCAAAGCGGGATCTTCCCTTTGACTGGCAGCACGGGACCGACTCTCTTGGCCAGATCCCGTGCTGCGTCGATGACGTACATCAGAACGGTTCTTTCTCGAACACGTCGAATGTTTTGACGGTAAATCCTTTCGCCGTCGTCTCGTTCGAGACGTAGACGATCTTATAGGCGACTCCATCCTCGAACTCCCCGTTCTCTGCTTTCCGTTGCAGAGCCGCCGGGAAGCGAGTCTGGAATTGCTCATCCGTCTTCATGTCGCGCCAGGATGCGATCATATTCTGACCACCGAATTTCGACGCGCTTAGAGACGTACCGCAAAAAATGCCCTCCATCGTGTCGCCCGGTTTCATCCACGGCTTGCGGAAGTTTCCACCGGAGGTACCGCCCTTCTTTCGCCAGCCGTCGTTATCATTCTTGTTGGCCAAGATGGTCTCCTTGTGTCGTGTGTTGTCTTGCTAGAACAACCCTCTTTGTCGCGGGTTACTGCCGTGAATCCATGGATCCACCTGGAGAGTGTCTGGGCGTGGTGCTTCAGATTGCGGAACCCACCCTGGTCTAGCGCGGAAGCCGCATTCGGTGCATCGCTCAACGATATGGAATAGGCGCTCTCCGTATGGATGCTTATAGAATGCCTTCTTGGAGTGCCGGCAGTGTCCATCCATCATCTGCCCACCATGGCCAACAGGACCCTGCGCTGCCTGAACTCCTCTGCCGCTTCGAGGAACGTTTCGTGGTACGTACGATGGCCCTGCGTAACCACCAGATAGCGGACCGCAGACTCGGTGTTCGGCTGCACCCTGGCAGCAGCTGCTACGCCGGGTCGCTTCTCACGGAGTGGGCGGCCACGCTTAGCGGGGAATTCACCCATCTGCGAGCCTATGCGCAACTCGCGCGGAAGTCGTCAAGCCATCCGAGCTGCCCAGCCAGCGGCCCCGACGGACACATGTCTTGATCAGCCCTGCGCGAAGGTGCCGTGCGCGTACCAAGCGCCGCACGCCGCAATGTTCGCAGCGCAGCCAGCAGAATGTGCCTTCATGAGTGTGACCGACCTCTGCCCCGCAAAGCACCTCGCGCACAGTCAGGGTGCCGAATCGATCTCCGACAGCTGGCATCCTCGTTGCCGGGCCGGTGTTCTGATAGCTCATGAGCGCGCATCCTCCGCCACCGAATCAGCGGGCACTAAAAAATCTGTCTGCCGGTGATCCGGGCGAACGCACTTTGGTGTGTCGCAGCTATGGCAAACGAATAGCCATGCTGGCACCTCAAATCCGTGCGTCACTTCGAAAGCGAATCGATGCGCCGATATGGCCTGCTTGCCCCGATTAGACACGGAGCCGTAACGGTTTCCCGGGCCAGTCCAAAGCCAACACCCTTCCGATTGACGCACCCTGTTCCAGAACCGATCAAGGAAACTCACTGCCCCTCCGAGCGCCACTGGAATTCCATTCAACTTGCGTACAGCGTTCATG
>WNFG01001437.1_pt1 | contig 26823 bp, 24 predicted proteins | sample 5400431 | NCBI WGS metagenome assembly WNFG01 (sample SAMN13153346, study PRJNA577476) | soil metagenome | isolation source: 120 cm saprolite under Douglas fir tree site 2 hole 3 replicate 2 | place: USA:California | collected 2015-04-18 | reverse complement strand
CTATCTGCGGGTCGGGGAGCCGCTGATGCGGACGATGGGCGGACGGCCCGTGCTGCTCCAGCGTTTCCCCGAAGGCGCGGCGGGGCCGTCCTTCTTCCAGAAACGGGTGCCCAAGAACATCCCCGACTGGCTGCAGACCACCACGGTGTCGACGCCCAACGGCACCACCTCGCAGGCATTGGTCGCCGCCGACACCGACCACGTGCTGTGGGCGGTGAACCTGGGCTGCCTGGGTTTCCATGTATGGCCCTACCTGGCGGCCGACCCGGACCATGCCGACGAAATGCGGATCGACCTCGACCCGACCCCCGGCGTGGACTTCACGCACATCCGCCGGGCCGCGCTGGAGTTGCGGCTGCTGCTCGCCGAGTTCGGCATCGCCGGTTATCCCAAGACGACAGGTAACCGCGGCCTGCACGTGTACGTCCGGCTGCAGCCGCGCTGGGACTCCTATCAGGTGCGCGCCGCCGCCGTAGCCGTCGCGCGTGAGCTGGAACGTCGCAGGCCTGACCTCATCACCGCCGCGTGGTGGAAGGAGGAGCGCGGCGCGCGGGTGTTCGTCGACTACAACCAGAACGCGCCGCACAAGACGGTCTTCGGCGCGTGGTCGGTCCGGGCGCGGCCTGGCGCGCAGGTCTCGACCCCGATCGCCTGGGCGGAGATCGACGACATCCACCCGGACCAATTCACGATCGCGTCCCTGGCCGCGCGGCTCGAGGAAACTGGCGACCCGTGGCTCGGCATGAACGACGACCCGCAGTCGCTGGAGCCGTTGCTGGCGATGAGCGCGCGGGACCGGGCGAACGGGCTGCTGGACGCCCCGTGGCCGCCCGTGTATCCGAAGCAACCCGGCGAGCCGCCCCGCGTCGCTCCCAGTCGCGCCAAGAAATCCTGATCAGGCCCGCCAGGCTGGCCTCGGTCCTCGGCTGCCGGTGGCGCCGTCGATGCGTTCCCGGATCAGGTCGGCGTGGCCATTATGGCGGGCGTACTCCCCCTCGCCGGACCCGCAGCCGGCCGCTCGCCTACCCGAACCCACCCTGGAGCCGTAGGATGCGGTACGCGCCCGATCAGGGGATGGAATGGATGCAAGCACTCTCTGCTGAGTCTGTAGCCAAGGGGCCACTGCCCGGTGCGCCCGGCGGGGCCGCCCGGATGCGGGGTGACCGGGTCCGTCAATTCGCCCGTGCCTACTGGGTGGACCTCGCCTGGGTGGTCTTCATCGGGTTGAACCTCCTCGCCATGCGGCTCATCCCGGCCTGGCAGACCATCCCGTTTCTCATCATCTGGGTCAGCTTGACCACGATCTATGGCTTTCGCCTGTGGCGCCTGGGATCTACGGTCCTCACGGTCGCGGTGGTGACACTCGCCACCGGCGGCGTGATCGGCTGGCAGGTCCTGCGGGGGAAACAAGATGCGGATTACCTCGCTGAGGTCCCCTTGCTGGCCACGATGTTCGTGGTAATGGTCTGGCATTCCCGCAGGCGGCTCGCGGCGATGGAGGAAATGAAGCGCGTCTCGGAGCACAACCTGCTCCTGCTGGACAAGCAGCGTCAGTTCCTCCAGGACGTGTCGCACGAGCTGGGCACGCCCATCACCATCGCCCTTGGCCACACCGAGCTCATCACCCACGCTGCCACTGATCAGGCGGTCGCCAAGGACGCCCGGGTGGCCGTGGACGAACTGCTCCGGATGCGCCGGCTGGCCAACCGGTTGATGCTTCTGGCCTCCACGGACAGCCCGGACTTCCTGCGTTTGGCTCCAGTGGACGCCGCGGGGCTCATGGTGGAGACCCTGCATCGGTGGAGCCAGACGCCCCGGCGTTGGTCGCTTGGTGCCCTGGCGGAAGCCAGTGTGCAGGCAGACGGGGATCGCTTGACTCTGGCCCTGGATGCGCTCATCGAGAACGCGGTCGAGCACACTGACCTCGACGGCCAGATCGAGCTGAGCGCCTGCCGCGACGGCGAGATGGTCATCCTCGCCGTAACGGACTCAGGCTCCGGCATCCCGGCGGCCGAGGTTGGGCGGATCTTCGGCCGGTTCACCCGGGTGGACGCGGGCCGTAGCCGGGAGACCGGCGGGTTCGGCCTGGGCCTGGCGGTGGTGAAGGCGATCGCGGAGGCCCACCACGGTTCGGTCCAAGTCCAGAGCACAGTGGGCCGGGGCTCGGTGTTCGAGCTACTTCTGCCCGTATCGACGGCCTGGCCTGGCTCGGGGCTGCCACTGGACCGGCGGGCCATGCCCGGGTAGCTGCGACGTGGTCGTGGCGGATGGCGTGGCCGACGGGGTGCAGGCCGCGACGGGCCAGGCGCTCGTCCCGCCCAGCCATAAGCTGGCTGGGTGAACAACCTCGATGGGTTCGACGACGCTGTGCTCGCCCGGATTGATGAGGTCGTCGAGCGCGCCGTAGAGCAAGGTCAAGCGCCTGGCGTCGTCGCGGCCGTGGCCCGCGGTGAAGCCGTGCATGTCGCGACGGCGGGCGTGATGGCGGTCGGCGGGGCGGCGATGCGGCGGGACACGCTGTTCCGGCTTTCGTCTACCACCAAGCCGATGACGGCGGCGGCCGTGCTCTCGCTGGTCGATGACGGCTTGCTGGAGCTGAACGGGCCGGTGGACGAGCTTTTGCCCGAATTGGCCGATCGTCGGGTGCTGCGGCGCCCGGATGGCCCCCTCGGGCAGACGGTCCCGGCTCAGCGTCCAGTCACCGTGCGCGACCTGCTGACATTCACCTGGGGATTTGGGATGCAGGGTGCGATGTTCATGGCAGCAGAGCCGTGGCCGGTTGCCACTGCGGCGATGGAGCGGCAGCTGTCAACCTTCGGGCCGCCGCAGCCCGGCGTCACGCCTGACCCGGACACGTGGATGGCGCGGCTCGGCGAGCTACCGCTGCTGGCCCAGCCGGGCGAGCGGTGGCTCTACCAGTCCGGTTCACAGGTGCTCGGAGTCCTGGCCGCTCGCGCCGCTGGCGCCCCGTTTGAGGACGTCATGCGCGAGCGGGTGCTCGGCCCGCTCGGCATGAAGGACACCGGATTTCACACGACCGACACCGCCCGGCTGGCGACCGCGTATGAGAATCGTGACGGGGTGCTCGTCGTGAGCGACCCGCCGGAGGGACGGTGGTCACACCCGCCGCTGTTCCCGGACGGCGGTGGCGGGCTGGTGTCATCGGCCGATGACGTGGTCGCGTTCGGCCGCATGCTGATGCGCGGGGGCAGCCCCGTGCTGAAGCCGGCCACGGTCGCCGAGATGACCCGCGATCAACTGACCGCAGTGCAGCGAACGAACGTTTGGCCTGGTTTCAGCTTTCTTGGCGACCGCGGCTGGGGCTACGGCCTATCGGTGCTCGACGACGGCGGCTACGGCTGGGAGGGCGGATTCGGGACGTTGTGGTCGAACGTGCCTTCGCAAGACCTCATCGTCGTGGTCCTGACCCAGCGCACCGCGGACGAAACCGGGATGCCTGCCGTGTGCGACGATGTGCTGTCCGCCGCCCGCGCCGCTGACGCTTCTGCATGATCACGGAACATTCGCGCCGCGGGTTCAATATGACGCGAATCCTCCGTGCTCATGGAACTAACCCCGTTCATCCGGGGTGACCGTCCCGCTGTTGGACGAGGAGTGCGACCAGTCGTTCGATGAGGCCATACGGGATGGGCTTGTTGAGCGGGAATCTCACCGTTCCCCGGCCTGCCCTGTATGGCGCGAGTTCCTGCTCGAAGGACTCGTCTACCGGGGGTACCGGGTAGACGGAGATGTGGTGCTTCCACGCCGCGAAGTACACCAGGTGCCTGCCGCCTAGCGTCATCGTGGGAATCTGATAGCTGATCGTCTCGCCAGCTTCGGGCACGACGTTCCGGATCCTGCGCCGGACTTCTTCAAGGATGACCTGCACGTCTTCGGGGAATGTGCGGATGTATTGGTCGATCGTCGCGAACTGCTCTGCCATAAGCCTGCCCTTCGACTCGTTGTAGCCGGTGCCGGAGCACATCGGAGTGTCATAGCCCCCGGGCATCATGTGCTGGGATGGCCTCGTGGAGGCAGAGCCTACGGAACCCGGCTTCCGGATCTATGCTGACCCGGCCGGTCATCCGTTCTGCCTGGGATGGGAGAAGCCGACCGGGTGAAGGCGCCTCAGGCAAGCTCCCGGAGGGGTACTGCGCGACGCGGAGGAGAGACCGATGGCTGTCAAGTTCCAGCTGGTGATCGACTGCACCGATCCTGACCGGCTGGCCCGCTTCTGGGCCGCCGCTTTGGGATATCAGCTCGAGCCGCCCCCGGCTGGCTTCGCCACCTGGGATGACTACTGGCGCGACGTCGGAGTGCCAGAGGATGACCTGGGAATCGGCGAGGACCGCATCGCCGATCCGGACGGGTGCGGGCCGCGCATCTGGTTCCAGGTGGTACCAGAAAACAAGACGGTCAAGAACCGTTTTCACATCGACGTCCACGTCAGTGGCGGGCGCGCGGTCCCGATCGAGACCCGCCGGCAACGAGTCGACGCCGAGGCGAGAAGGCTGGCCGATCTCGGTGCCACGATGGTCGGCGTCTTGCACGAGGAAGGAATCGACCACTACGGGGTGGCCATGAAAGACCCCGAGGGAAACGAGTTCGACATCAACTGACGGCTTGGCGGCCGTTGATATGAATGCGATTTAGCCAATGCCCATCACGCCGACATTGGTCGTCACGGATATGGACTGGGTGAATCTCCTGCCTGCCCGGATCGGCTCCGCGGGTGGCCCGCCTGTCTGGCCTGGCGGGCCACCCGCGGAGCCTGGAATCAGTAGGTGAAGGAGTATCCGGTGGCGGAGGAGATGCCGCACGCGGAGACGTACAGGTTGTACGTGCCGTGGGGCAAGCCGGCGGGAAGGGTGAAGTCGGCGGATTCTGTTTCTCCGGGCGTACTCGGGGCCATGGTGCTGAAGTTGTAGGAACGCGGGTAGTAGATGTTGTCGGCCGCATTCGCCAGGTATACGACCGGGAAATTCTGCGGGTCCTGGAAGTCATCTTCGCCGGTGGTCACGAAGCCCGACAGCTGGGTGCCGGTGAGGTGGTAGGAGCCGTTGCTGTTTGCGGTGACTGAGGTGACGGTGGGGCGCGAGGAATTCAGCGGGCTGCCGACGGGGGTGTAGATCCAGTCCCGGTTGCCGGCGGCGGCGAGTACCTGGCCGTTGGGCAGGTTGATGAAGTTCACTGCCTGGCCGGAGGAATCGGGGGGTTCGCTGATCGCGGTCATGGTGCCGGCGGCCGGATCGTACTCGACGATCTGCGGCCCGGAGGCGCTGCCGCAGGCGCCGGTCAGCCAGCTGCACCGGACCGTGTCGAAAAGAACCTTCCCGTTCGGCTCGGGGTCGGCGTATGAATCATCAACGTAGCTGCCCTGCGGCATCCCGGGGCCCTGCGCCCAGCTTCCCAGGGCGCTGGGGGCAGCTCCAGGGGTGTAGACGGCCGAGCTGTTGCTGCCCATCACCAGGATCTTGCCGTTGGACATGAGTGTCGTGGTGGCCGGGTCGACGCCGCCATTGGCGTAACCCGACGGCGCCGGGGGCAGCGTGATCCATGTGCTGCTGCTGGGGTCGTAGCGGTACTGCCTGCCGGTGCTCATGGAGACGACGGACCCGTCGGGCAGTGTCACCCAGCCATCTTCACCAGCCGCGGCTGGCCGGGAACCTGCGGCAGTCCAGGAGTTGGTGGCCGGGCTGAAGATCTGCGTCCTGGCGGCGGAAAGGTCGCTGGCCACGATGCTGCCGTTGGCCAGGGTGGCGCTGCCGCTGTCCTGCAGCGCGCCGTACAGGCCTTCCTGGCCCAGCGACCAGGTATTGGTCACCGGGTTGTACAGCTGGACAGCATTGTGATCATTTGCCGAGCTTCCGGACGGGAATTCATAGATGAACTCGCCGCCAGCCTGGTAGAAGCGGCCGTCAGGCAGGATGTGCTCCTGGGCCGCTCCCATCCCGTAAGGGCTGGCCGCCAGTGTCTGCCAGGTGCCGTTGGCGTAGCTGCCGTGGGAGTCGGGGACGAGCTTGACCCATTGGTTGAGGCTGGAGCCGTTGGACAGGACGCTGCCGTCAGGCAGCAGCCACAGGAAGGTGGCCGCACCACCGGTGGCCGGGTTGACGGGGGCCGCTGTCCAGGTGCCCGGGGTTGACGGCGGGGTGGGCGCCGGGCTCCCTGACGGCGTGCCACTGGGCGAGGGCGTCGGGGAGGGTGGTGGGCTGGGTGAGCTCGGGGTAGGGGATGGACTCGGCGACGGTGCCGGGCCTCCGCAGGTGGTCCCGTTGAGGGTGAAGCTGGCGGGCGCGGTGTTGCTGCCGCTGTAGGAGAAGTTCGCGCCGATCTGCGCAGACCCGCCGGTGGCAAGGCTGCCGTTCCAGCTCGCGTTCGTGACCGTCACGGTCTGGCCGCTCTGCGACCAGGTGCCGCTCCAGCCCTGGGTCAGCGTCTGGTTGCCCGCGTAGGAGTACTGCAGTGTCCAGCCGGAGATGCCCGGGCCAGTATTGGTGACGGTGATCGCGGCCGTAAACCCGGTTCCCCAGCTGCTGCTGACCGTGTACGCGACCGCGCAGGACGCGGACTGGGCGTGCGCCGCTGGGATGGCGAGCGCAGCCAGCGTAGAGCCGGCCACCGCCGAGGCTGCCACGGCGCTCCAGCAACGCCGCCGGGAACGTTGGAACCTGGCTGACACAACGGGTCTCACTGGTGTCTCCTTCCGTCCCTGTGAATGCGGATCACGGGGACCGCTCAGTCATATGGCGGGGATGCGCTGGCGGCGGCCGGGTAGGCCGCTAGCGGATTGGGGTCAGCTACAGGTGGTGCCGTTGAGGGCGAAACTGGTGGGCGAGGTGTCGTCGGCCGCCCAGGGCGTGACGGTTGCGTTCCACGCGTTGGTGACCTTCTGATCACCCGGGAAGGTGAAGGTGAGCGTCCACCCGTTGATCGCTGCGGCGCCGGTATCGCTGATCGTGATGTTGGCCACGAACCCGCCAGGCCACTCGCTGGACCTGGCGTAGCTGACGTGGCAACTGCTACCACCGCCCCCGCCGCCGCTGCCACTGATCGTCCAGGTGAAGGTGGCCGATCCGGAAGCGCCCGTTGCGTCGGTGACCGTCAGCGTCACGTTGAAGGTTCCTGCCGCGGTGGGTGTGCCAGAGATCAGGCCGGTGGCTGAATTGATCGACAGCCCGGGCGGCAGGCCGCTCGCGGAATAGGTCAGCGTCTGGCCTGCGGCGGAGTCGCTCGCGCTGATCTGCACGCTCGCCGCAGTGCCCACAGTGCCCGTACGTGAACCGGGGTTGGTCACCGTGACCGTGTTCCCGCCCCCGCTCGCCGATCCATAACCGGCCGAGACGATGTTGGCCTGGACGGCGCTGTCGGCCGCGTCCGTCGGGTAGCCGGAGGTCATCACGCCTTCGAAGAACGATCCGGCGGATGAGTTGCTGTTGTCCCCGCCAGTGCCCAGGATGATGGCGCCTTCCTGGTGCATGGGGGCGTACCCGCCCAGGTTGGGCAGTGGGCCGTTGTACCAGGTGGTCAGGCTGCCCGATTGCGCGTTGCCGCCCTTGATCGCATAGGTCGTTGTCCCGTTGTTCTTGAGCAGGGCCGTGACGAACGCGCTGGAGTTTCCCTTGTTGTTCGTGTCGGAGCCGTTCGCCCCGGCGAAGAGGCCGTTTTCCAGATCCGCCTGAACCCATGGGCCAGATCCCGAGCAGGGCGCGAACCAGCATTCGGTGCTGAAGTTGATCGCGTCCATGTGGCCGTTGCCGTTGTCGCGGCTGTTGGTCTCGGCGTTGCCGTAGTCGAAACAGCACCCGCCGTTCACGTGCGTGCCGCTGGCCACCATGTACGCCCCCTGCGGCTGGGCACCGGTCGCCACGCCCGTGGTGGCGTTGTCCCGGTAGCCGACACCGGGCGACACGAAGACCCCATAGACCCGATTGCCGCCGACAGTCACCGGCAGGGCGGCCGCGTTCGCGCCGACATCCTGCCCGCCGTTCCCGCCCGGTCCCGCGATGGTGAGGTTGTTGTGCTGGGGAGACTGGTCATAGATCTCGGTGATGATGCACGACGTGCCCGCGCAGAATGCATTCTGCGCCGCGGCGTTGGCGTACCCGCCCGCGGTCAGCGTCCCGATGTTGAGAGTCGCGCCGTCCGAGGCGCGCTTGACCTGGTAGAGCGGGCCGTTATACGCCGCGTAGAGCGCCCGCACGGTGCCGTGCGCGGCGGCACACGGCGTCCCGGCCGCGGCATAGATGTCGCACGGGAGTGACGCCGCCGCCTGCGACGTGCCACTGCTGGCCAGCGCGCCGGCCAAAGTGCCGGCCGTGAGCGCCACGCTTGCGCCCGCTACCAGCAGTGCCCTTCGCAAGCCCTGAAGCCGTGACCGGGCGAACATCGTGAAACACTTCCTTCCGTTCCTGAGCGGCGGATCACCACGGTCTCCTCCCGCTCCACCATGCCGAGCACAAAGCCAGGGGACCGGCTCCCGGACGGTCTGTTAGCGCTAACACCACGGTGCGGAAGCGCTGACAGGCACCAGCCAAACTTTGGCGTGACCTGATGGTCAGCGCTCATCAAAAAAACTGTCAACCGCGGGCTGCCGCCCGCTGCGCCCGGGCGCGTCGGCGCAGCCTGCCACAAGGGCGCTACCTGGAAATACGCGGTCTGATGCAGCCAATCCGTGGCGCTCACCCCCGCGAAAGTTCCGCGGTTCGGTCAGTCGCCTGGTCTGGGTGCCGCCGCCGGTGTGGTAGGCGAAGCGCACGCGCTCGTGGCTGGCGATCGCGGTGGCCAGCACGGTCAGGGCCATTCACGCGGGGTCTGCAGCAGGGACAGCAGTTTCAGCAGACGCGCCGGCGTGTCGCTCACGCCAGACCGGCTGGACCGTCAGCCGGGTGGCCCGCATGTGGGCGGAGCTGATGCACCGCCTCGGCTATGACCGGTACGGCACCCAGGGCGGGGACTTCGGGGCCTGCGTGGTGCCCATGGCGCCGGCTCAGGGCGGGTCGACGGCCGCGACGTATATCTGTACTGGCGGCGTGGTGACCGGGCTCTGCGGAGAGTCGGTTGCCACGGCGGTCAGCAAGTAGGAGCCGACGGGCACGTTCTTCCACTGGACGGTGTAGGGGGTGCTGGTCACCGCGCTGCCACCCTCGCTGGCCTCGCATCCCCGCCCGCCCGACCATCAGCCGCAACTTACTCGGGGCGGTACTCCCGTTGCCCTGTTTCCGGGTCGTACCATACGCGCATCCGCCGGCCAGTCTCGGGGTCGATGAACAACTCGCTGGTCGGCTGGGAGGCGCTGCTGTTGCTGACGCCTTTCCGGTTGCCCCGGTACCGGTCCCAGCCGAAGAGGGCAATGACGATCCCCGCGATCACGACCACCAGGAGGACCAGCTCCACGATGTTCATGGCCGACCCGCTCAGCCGCGCGCGTTCGTGGCGTGGGCGGCGCCGGTGGCCGTTTCGACCACCTGGGCGGTGCCGTAGGCCACAATCTCGCTCATGGTCCGGCCCATCTCGGTGGAGTCGAAGCGCATCATGGTCACCGCGTTGGCCCCCATGGCGGCGGCGTTCTGCACCATGCGGTCGAGCGCCTGGCGCCGGGCGTCCTCGTTGAGCTTGACGTAGGACCTGATCTCGCCCCCGGCGAGGCTCTTGAGCCCGGCGGCGATGTTGCCGCCGAGGCTCCGGGACCGGACGGTGAGGCCGAAGACCTGGCCGATGGTCTTCACCACCCTGGTGCCTGGGATGTTCTCGGTCGTGGTGACGATCATGAGCCGCGAAGGAGCGGCGCTCTCGGTGGATGCCTGCATCGGGCTGCCTCCTGTGACCTGCGGCGCCCGTCGTGCCGAGCGTCTAGCAAAGTGATATCACTTTGCTAGACATCCCGTCAAGCGCCACAGTCGCATGGGGGATCAACCGCCGCAGTGAGAAGCAGCTTTTGTAACCGCCGTAAGACTTGCCAGCGTCCGGGCTGGAGTTTCAGTCGTCGTCGGCCACGACAGCGGCGAGATGGGCCCGGTACTGAACCAGGAGGCGCCACAACTCAGCGCGCGGGGTGTCTGGCTTCGTCTCGGCGGTGGCGACTGGCCGCGCTCGCGCAGGCACCGGCCTTGTTGCCAGTGCCGGGGCTTGCGCTCCCGGGGCTCGCGCCGGACGCGGATCTGTATGCGAGGATCACGCGGGTCGTCGAGGATCCGGAGCGTGCGGACCTGGCAACTGCGCAGTGGCTTGAGCGTTGTCTTGACGAGCACCGCCGCATCGAGGACACCATCGGCGGCCGTCCCCTGCTCGCCGTCGTCCGGGAACAGCTCCGGGTCGTCGCTGACCTGGCGCGCTGCGCGGACGGCCCACTCGCCGTCCGCCTGGTCTCCCTCGCGGCCCAGTACGCCCAGTTCATGGCGTGGCTGTGTATAGACAACCACGATCAGGGCGCCGCGCTTGCCTGGTATGACCGCGCTCACGGCTGGGCAGTCGAAGCGGGGGACGCGAACATGGCCGCCACCACGCTGAGCATGCGCGCTCACCAGGCGTGGAGCAGCGGGCAGCCAAGGAGATGCATCACGCTGTGCGGCGCCCCGGCTACGACTTGCTGACGATCATATCGAGATATATCGTTAGAGGTACGGCAGGCTCAGTGGATGCGGAGGATCATGTGGCTAACGGACCCGATCTGCGCATCGGAGATGCCGACCGCGAGGCGACGGCGGCCCGGCTGCGGGAGCACTACGCGCAGGGCAGGCTGACGCTGGAGGAGTTCAACCAGCGCATCGATGCCGCGTTCGCGGCCACGACACAGAGCCAGCTAAGCACGCTCACCCGCGACCTTCCGCGCCTCGCCGCACCCCTGGCACCGCCGCCGGTCGCCGCGGCCGGTGCCGGCCGCGAGCGAGCCAGGCGGGAGCGCCGGTCGGGCTTCCGAGGACGGCGGAGCATGATCCCCTTGATCATCGCCGCGCTGACGGCCTGGCTGCTGATAGCTGACCTCCAGCTGCGGATGTTCCCGTGGCCGGGCCGGCTGGCCATCTTCGTGGGGATCTTCGCTGCCGTCCGCTGGCTGATGCGCCGGATATGGCATTTCGGCCGGGGCGGCGGGCCTTGGGGCGGCGGGCCCGGGGGCTGCGGGCGGTTCCGGGGCGGCCGGTAGTCGCGGCGGTATGTCCCTGCCCCGGCGCGGGCCAGCCCCTATCGGAGCGCGGCGCGGGCGCTTTCCAGGTCATCGGTAGCGATCACGATCTTCACGCCCCCGAACGTGGAGTAGGCAAGATCGACGTTGACGTTAGCGGCGGCGAGTCGCCGGGTCAGCTCACCGATGGCCATGGGCTGGTCCTCGACGTCGACCACCAGGACCTCGCGCTCGTCGGCGATCCCTATTCCGGCGCGCTCAAGCGCCGCCCGACAGCCGGCCACGGTCTCTTCGTCCAGGAGCACGTGGACCACTCCCCTGCCCTCACCCGTGAAGGCCGCTAGCCCGCGGATACTGACACCGGCCTCGCCAGTAATCTCCCCCAGCCGGGCTAGCTCGCCGGGCCGGTGCTCAAGAATCACTGTCAGGTCCGTAGACATCGCATCTTGATCTTCTCACCGTCTCGGGCACCAGGGCAAACTGGCCGTAACCGGACCCACCCGGCGTTACATCCCCGGGGTCGTGGCCACGATCTCGTCCCGGGGTCACGGACCCGTGCAGCACGCACGCTGGCCGCTGGCGTTCACGGCTGCCCGCGGCGCCACTGCGGCTTGCGCTTTTCGAGGAACGCGCGCATCCCCTCACGCGCGTCTGGTAGCTGGCTGGTCGCGGCCATCACCTCGATGGCGTAGGCGTAGGCCTTCGGCTGGTCGAGGTCGATCTGAGCGTAGAGCGCCTGCTTGCCGATGCCCTTGCTCTCCGCGGACCCGAGCGTGACACGCTCGAGGAGTTCGCGGGTGGCAGAGTCAAGGTGCCCGGCGGGCACCACCTGGTTGACCAGCCCCCAGTCGAGCGCGGTTCGCGCGTCGACAACATCACCGGACAGGGCCATCTCCATGGCCCGTTTCCGGCCGATGTTCCTGGCGATCGCCACCATCGGGGTGTGGCAGAACCAGCCACCCTTGCCGCCGGGAGCGGCGAAGCCGGCGTTCTCGCTGGCCACGGCGAGATCGGCGCTGGCGACCAGCTGGCAGCCGGCCGCCGTGGCGAGCCCGTGCACCCTGGCCACCACCGGCTGCGGCACCTGCTGCATGAGTGTCATCAGCTCGGTGCAGGTCACCAGCAGCGAGCGCACCGCCGACAAGTCCGCATCGGCGACGTCCGCGAAGTCGTGCCCCGCGCTGAACACCGGGCCGTTGCCGGCCAAGACGATGCCCAGGGCGTCGCTGTCCCCGATGTCACGGAACGCTGTGATCAACTCGCGCATGTGGCGCAGCGACAGCGCGTTGCGCCGGTCCGGCCGGTTCATCGTGACCGTGGCGAACTCACCGGACCGCTCGACCAGGATGTGCTCGAACCCCATGACGGGCCTCCTCCTCCAGCCGCACCTGCGCTTGGTCAGCGGGCCGGCCTCCGCGCACACGGTGGCGGCCGGAGACATTCCCGGTCTCCGCCGCCTGAACCACGACAGACCCACTGGCAGGATGAGGAGATGACGAGCGAGCGGCTGGAGGTCCAGCGGACGATCGCGGCGGACCCAGCGACGATCTTCCGGATACTGTGCGACCCGCAGGGACACGTGGCGATCGATAGCTCCGGGATGCTGATGGACGCCACCGGCGAGCCCGTGAGCGCCGTCGGGGACAGCTTCGTCGTTCATATGGATCGCGAGGCGCTGAACGACTACCCGATGGGCCGCTATGACGTAACCGTCACCATCGTGACCCTGGTGCCCGACCATCAGATCGCGTGGACGATCCTCGGCCAGATCCGCCCGCAGATCGGCCACGTCTACGGCTATGTGCTCGAGCCCGTCACCGGCGGCACGCTCGTGACCTCGTACTACGACTGGTCGTCCATCGACCCGGCCTGGAAGACAGCCGGGATCTTCCCCGTGATATCTGAAGGGGCGTTGCGGGCCACCTTGGGGATACTGGCCCGGACGGTCGCCAGGGGCTACCCCGGCCCGTCGGCCTGAATCGCACTCCCTGAGGCGGCGCGCAGCCGCGAGACGTGCGGAAACGGCCATTGGCGTGACCCAGAGGCGGCCGTCAAATATTACGGTCCGCGGACCCGGGCCCGCACTCGGGCGGGATGGCCGTCCTACGCCGGTAACGTCATTGTCGCGATCGGTGCTACACACCGCCGTGGATCGCCGTAAGCGCAGCGAGCCATTCAGAGGAGGACGGTGACCCTACCCGCAGTTCGTGATGCCAGCTTGGGGAGCGGACCCAAAAGCGACGTATCGAGATGCATGGGAAGGGGATCCTAGTGAGAACGAGGTATGACGGGACCAGTGCGATCGGGCGCGGACCCAGAATGACGGACCCAGAATGAGCGGGCGGAGAATACTGGCGCTCGGCATTGCCGCCGTCGCGGTGGGCGGAGTTCTCGGCAGTGTACTCGTCCTGAACGGGCCGGGAAAGATCAGCCTCTCTTCTCACTCAAGCCGCGAGCATGGCGAGCACAGTTCGCATCATGTGACCCGCTGGTCATTCAGCACCATCGACAATCAGAATGATGCCACATTCAACCAGTTGCTGGGGATCAGCAACCGCGGCCAGATCGCCGGGTATTTCGGGTCAGGAGCACAGGGCCACCCGAACAAGGGCTACCTGCTGACCCTGTCACGGCACGGGTCGTGGTACCTGAACGAGAACTTCCCGGGTTCGCTCCAGACCCAGGTCACCGGGCTCAACGACTTCGGCGTGACGGTCGGCTTCTGGTCGGACCAGAACACCGCCAGCCAGATGAACGACAACTTCGGCTTCTACACCTGGGGCGGCCATTTCCACAGCGTCAACTTCACCACAGGGAACAACGCCAGCCCGCCGGTCAACCAGCTTCTCGGCGTGAACAACTGGGGTGTGGCGGTGGGCTTCTACACCGACGCCAAGGGCAATAATCACGGGTACACCTACAGCATTACCAGGCACAGGTTCCGCCCGGTCAGGATCAAGGGTGCTACAAGCCTGACCGCGTCCGCCATCAACAACAACGGCGACATCGCCGGTTTCTTCACCGGTTCCGGCGGCGTTACCAAGACATTCCTGCTCCGCTCGGACGGCGAGCTCACCGTACTGGCTTTCCCGGGCGCCGCGTCGACCCAGGCGTTCGGTGTCAACGATTCGCGTGAAGTCGTCGGTTCTTACACGATCGGAAGCGGCACTAACGCCAAGACGTTCGGTTTCACGTGGTCCAGGCACACCGGGTTCAAAGTCGTGAATGCCCCGCAGGGCCTGGGCGCCACCACGATCAATGGCGTAAACGACGCGGGCGACCTCGTCGGCTTCTACACCGACGCCGCCGGGAACACGCACGGTCTGCTCTGGGCGGCCAGCCGCCACACGGCGCCGTTCGCCCCGAGGGTGACCCAGTTCGCGCCGCTGACCCCAACCACGTCGCCCACCCCGACGACGTCGGCGACGCCGACCATATCTGCAACGGCGACGCCGACCACGACAACATCGCCGGCGCCAACGGCGGTGTCTTCTTCGCCGCGTCACTGGTAAGCCGGTGACCTAACGAGGCGGTGGCGGGGCGGCCGGGGCTTTGTACCCGGCCGCCCCGCGCTGACCTTGCCCGGGCGCCGCGCCGGATCTATAGCGGTCGGCCGGACACCGGCCCGACCCGGCAGCAGACATCGATCTGACGCTGGGCGCTCTCACCGGCCTGATCAGGGCAGGCAAGATCTGTTGTGCGGGCGGCTCGACGTTCCTGCCGTCACAGATCGTCGAGGCTCAGTGGGCCGCGCAGCGGCGCGGCCGGGAACGGTTCCTCTGCGAGCAGCCGCCGTATTCGATCCTGGTGTGCGCTGTCGAGGCCGAGGTGCTGCCGTCCTGCCAGCGCTACGGGATGGGCGTTATCCCGGCGCAGAATGGTGCACTGACGGTAGTGTCCGGTTTGGCAGACAGGGACGGGTTTCCGTTCACGAAATCGATCCGGGAGTGACCACGTGGGCGTATCCAGCTCGCCAGCGCTGGAATGGCCGCACACCGCGCGCCACTCGATCCGGTTCACCTTCGCTGCCCTGGTGGCTGTGCCGACTGTCTGCCTGGTGCTCTGGGGACTGGCCGTGAGCGCCACACTCGGGAGAGTGCTGACTGGGCGCGGCCTTTCCGCGCAGAACCACCGGGAACTGGTCGAATTAGTGCTGCTAGCCGGCACGGGCCTCGCCGTCAACTTGCGACCCGGAATGGACAGCCGAGGCAAGACTCTAGCTGGGCCATGGTGTCCGGCAGCCCGGCAGCTTCGATGGGCATCCATCCGTACCTCCGCCGTTGGCGGAGGTACGGATGGATGCTAACCAAGGGTAGCGGGCGTGGACAGCCGGGTGCCCACCGGAGGGCTGGCCGGGTTGCGGGGCAGGCAGGTTGTGTGGCCGGTCCGGTCGGGCGCGGTGCCTCCGCTCGCCGATGGTTTCAGTGCCAGGCAGGAGAGCGCGCCCGCCCTTGGGGCGACGCTCCTTCCGGGCGCCGTGGCGGTGCTGGTGCCCGGCCGGGTGGCCACGGAGGGGTCGCGGGACTGGCTGGGGTCGTGCGGCAAGACTCAGCTCGCGGTGTCTTTCGCGGAGTCGCTGTGGCAGTCCCGCGGGGTGGACTTGCTGGTCTGGGTCGTCGCCACGAGCCGGGCGTCGGCGCTGTCCGGCTACGCGGAGGCCGCGATCACGGCGATGGGAACCGATCCTGCGGGTGATGCCGAGTCGGCCGCCGCCCGCTTCCTTGGCTGGCTCGGCGAGATCAGCCGGCCGTGGCTCGTGGTGCTCGACGATCTGTCCGACGCGGCGGATCTCGAAGGACTCTGGCCGGACGGGCCGGCGGGCCGGGTTCTGATCACCACCACGAATTCCGCGACCCTTTCCGGCAAGCACCGCGCGCTGGTCCTCCCGGTCGGGGTTTTCAGCGCTCGCGAGGCCCTGAGCTATCTGATGGGCCGCCTCACTGCGGACCCGGACCAGCGCATCGGAGCGATAGACCTCGTCAAGGATCTTGGCGGCGAGCCGCTGGCGCTCGCCCAGGCCAGCGCGGTGATCGCGAGTTCGGCGCTATCCTGCCGTGATTACCGGGAGTATTTCGCGCAGCGGCGCGAGCAGATGGCAGAGCCTGCGGCCGCCGCGGTCACCTGGACGTTTTCTGTCGAGCAGGCTGACCGGCTGTCGCCGAGCGGTGGTGCCCAGTCCCTGCTGGCACTTGCTGCACTGCTGGGCGGCCATGGGATTCCCGGCGAGGTCTTCACCACGTCGGCTGCGTGCAAATACCTTGCGGGAGACGGCGCCGGGCGTCCGGCTGACCGGGAGCGTGCCCGGGGCGCATTGCTCACTCTGGAGCGGGCGGGTTTGCTAGCCATCGATCCACCGGGCACGCCGCCGACGGTCCGGATGAGCTCGGTGATTCAGGCGGCGGTCCGGGCGGCGATGCCCGACGGGATGCTTGATCGGACGGCGAGAGCTGCAGCAGATGCGCTGCTGGAGGTGTGGCCCGGGGATGAGCTGCAGGCGTGGCTTGCTGAGGGCCTGCGGTCGTGTGCGGCCAGCCTTCAGCGGGTCGCTGGAGACCTGCTGTGGGCGGGTGGCTGTCATCCGCTGCTGCTGCTTGCCGGGCGGAGCCTGGACAGCGCGCGCCTGACCGGCCCGGCCGTCGAGTATTGGACCGAGCTTGCCGCGGTCAGCGACCGGGTTCTCGGGCGGGGCCACCCGGACACCCTGGTAATCGGCCAGCAGCTGGCCGAGGCGTACCTGGCGGCCGGCCGGGTGGCGGAGGCCGTTTCGTGGTTTCAGTGGGTTCTGGCCAACCGGATCCGCGCGCTCGGGCCGGATCATCCCGGCACCATCGCGGCCCGACGTAATCTCGGCCATGCCTTGGTAGCCGCGAACCAGCTCGGCGTTGCGCTCACTGTCCTGGACGAAGCAGTCGGCGATTATGAGCGCGTCCGCGGAGCCGACCACCTCGACACGCTCGGCACGCGGAATGAGCTCGCCGCCGCGTACCGCAGCGCGGGGCAGTTCGCTGACGCGATCCGGTTGTGCCGCCGCACGCTAGCTGACCGCGAGCGCATTCAGGGATCCCAGCATCCCGATACCATGACCACCCGCCAGCAGCTGGCCGACGCCTACCTGGCCGACGGCCGGCTCAAGGACGCCACGTCCCAGTACAAGCGGGCCCTCGCCGACCGGGAGCGCGTCCTTGGCCCCGACCATCCGGACACCTTCGGCACTGTCAGCGCCCTCGCCTCCGCCTACCACTTGGCGCGGCGGCTCCGGGACGCGCTCCCGCTCTACGAGCGCGCGCTCCGTGACCGGGAGCGCGCACAGGGACCGGACCATCCGGATACCCTCGGCGCGCGCGGCAACCTCGCCTCCGCTTACCACTCTGCGGGCCGACTGGCCAGCGCGCTGGAACTATACGAACAGAGCCGCGCGGACTGCCAGCGGGTACTGGGGGCCTCTCACCCGGACACCCTGGCCGCACGCGCGAACCTGGCGCACGCATACCACGACCTAGGCCGCCTGACCGAGGCGGTCACACTGCTCCGGGACACCCTCGCGGATTGTGAGCGGTTCCTGGCCCCCGCCGATCCGCTGACCATAGCCGTGCGAGAGAGCCTGGACGCCGTGACCAAGGGATGACCCGCTCCGCCCCTGCGCTGCCTGCGTTCGTCCCCCCGGCTGCCTGCCTAACCAGCGGGAAGCTGATAACTCCTGATCCCGTGCCCCGCGTCGAGCTCGAGTAGCGCTCCCCGCAGAATCCCGTCGCCGTACTCGCTGCCCGGATTGATGGCAAGCGCCCGGCCCAGCCTGACCGCTCCCCTGGATTCGTGGATGTGCCCGTGCAGCCCGAGCATCGGCTGGTGCCGCTCCAGCACCCGGCGCACACCCTCGGAACCGACCGATTCCATTACCACGGCACCGCCCTTGACCACGGGCTTCAGGGAATCATCGAGCGCCGGTGCCCGGTCGATGGCGGTGCGGGCCGGCGGGACATGCAGGTTGAACACCGCGCGCTCAGGCCGCGGCACCTCGGCGGCCAGCTTCTCGATCCGCTGTTCCAGCTCGTCATCGTCCATCTCCCTCGGGGTGTTCCACGGGGTGCGGTTGGACCAGCCACAGGAGATCATGGTGATGCCTTCGCCAAGCTCGATGAGCTGGCCCTCGGTCTCGGTCACGCTGGGCGACTCCCGCAGCATTTCCCGGAGTTCGGGCGGGTCGTCGTTGCCGGTCATTATGTAAAGCCGAATACCGGTCCCGGCCAGCCTCTGCTCCGCGAGGTCCAGCCAGCGGGCCAAGGTCTCGCGCATCAGCGACATGAAGACCGCTTCCACGGCGGCGGGCTGGTCCCAGGTCTCGTCGAGTTCCTCATCGGTGGTGCGGTAGGGATAGGATCCCATATCCCGGATCCTTGTCTCGGCCTGGCTGACGTCGGCCGCGGTCAGCACCTTGTTGCCGGTGAGCTGGCGGATGAGATACCCCCCGCCCGGACGGGACACGATGGGAATCACCGCCTTACCTGAAACGTCACCACCCATGATCAGGATGTCAGCACCGTAGAACCGGCCCGCGTTCAGGAATTTGCGCCAGCACACCTCCGAGCCGTGAATGTCCGTGGCGTAGTAGACCCTCATGGTCACCGGGTGACCTCCTCTGGAACCTGGTACCACCGCTTCCTGCGGCCCACCTTGGCCCGCAGCTGCCAGGACATCGTCTTGGGCGCTGCCCGCAAGGCCGCGTCGATCGCCACGATCCGGCTGGCGACCCGGTCCCGATCGGGTGCGCCCGTGACCAGGTCGCCGAGCAGGTCGCTGCATGCCCCGAGGTTCTGCGTCACGGTCGTATAGAGACCCCAGTCAGCGGCGCACATGGCCGCCAGCCGGGTGAGGTTCAGCTGGCCCGGGCCGTCGCCGTCCGCGGGCCGATGATCCCAGAGCAGCATCGCAACGTCGGACAGGTCCTTGGCGTTGATCTCGGCGATCTGCAGTTTGGTCAGCAGCAGTTCGGCCGCCGCCAGGGTCTCCGGCTCCGCCTCGAGCCTGGCCCCGAGATCAAGCGTGTGCGACATCTCAAAGATGTCGAGGAACACGTCGACATGCCACCCACCTGGGCCATGGTAGAGCAGCCGCCGGGCGCCATGCGTGGCGTTGAACACCCGCTCCGGCTCCAGGCCCGTCTCCTCCAGCAGGGCACGCAGCGGGCGTGACTGCCGCTTGTGCGCCACCAGGTCGATGTCCGGGTACTGGCGGCCCAGCGCGGCCCGGGCCGCTGCGGAGCCACGGATCCAGATCGCGACCCCGCCGAGCAGGCGCACGGGGATGGACCGCGCAGCTGCCGAAGCGACTACCCCGCGACCCGCTGTCACCATCGGCGGCTCGCCACCCGCCGGGCCGGAGGGATCTCCGGCCCGGCGGCGGCCGGGAATGTAGCCAGCCTCGGAAGGATTGCTAGCCATCCCGGCGGGGCCTTCGTTCATTCCGGCGGGATCTCGGCGAAGGTCTGGGTGAAGCTCATGCCCTGGTGGCGACGGTAGAGACGGGCACCGATGTAGTAAACGATGCCGATGGCGGGCGCCGAGAATGCCTCCAGCATGGGCTTGAGGCCAAACTTCCCGCCGAACCCGGTGTGGAAGGCTACGTAGATCACGAAGCCCCAGGAGATCGCGGAGATTGCGGCGACCCAGGTGATAAGGGGCAGCCCGGCGATCTTGACGCGGGCCCATCCCGGTGCCTGGGTATGCAGCTGCGGACGGCGCCAGGGGGCGATGGCCGCGGCGATCGACACGATGATGAACGCCAGCGCGAGCACCGCGATGATGTTCAGCAGGTAGGCGCCCAGGCCCTGGTAGATGTTGAGGTAATTGAGCAGCTCCACGACGCAGCCGATGGTCACCGTCGCGATCACCGGGGTGTGGAAGCGGTCGGAGACGGTGGTGAGCTTCTCCGGCGCGAGCCGGTCGAAGGACCAGGCGAACAGGTTGCGGGTGCCGAGCATGAACCCGGTCGGGGTCCACCACAGGATCGAGGCCACGAAGCACAGCGCGATGAACACCAGCAGCCAGTGCGGGCCGGGCAGGAACTTGACCAGGGCCGGCAGGTAGGGCAGGAAGTTCAGGTTCCAGTGCGCCGCGCCGCCGCCCAGGCCCATGAACACCGACGCGCCGAAGAACTTGAACCCGAAGTACTTGTAGATCAGGCCCACGCCGAGGACGTACCCGACCGCCGATATCAGCAGCGCGCCGAAGATCGAGGTACTGGCGGTGCGGCGGACGTTGCGGATCTCGCCGGCGAAGTACCCGGTCCACTGGAAGCCGGTGTACACCTGGAACGAGTAGATCATGGCAAAGATCGTGGCTCCCCAGCCGATGCCGCCCGCGGCGCTGAAGCCTAGGCCCTGCGCCCGGGAGATGATGGCGTTGTAGGTGGTGCCGGAGCTGGCGTTCCAGCTGCTGATGAAGTGGTTGTGGCTGCCGACCAGCATCAGGACCAGCCAGGCGATCATGCCCAGCCACACGACCGCGAACGTGATCACCATGTAGCGGGCCACCACCCGGACCCCGAAGGTCATCAGGATCGTGAACGCCGCGGTGAGGATGGTCGCGATGATCATCAGCTCGCCGTTGCTCGGCGCGGTCAGCGCGGTCGAGTGCCACCCGCCGACGAACGCCGCCGCCGGGCCCATGACCGAGAGCATGTAGGTGAAGTTGAACGCGACCCAGGTCAGGAACACGAACGTGATCGAGAAGTTGACGAAGAAACCGAGGAACGGGGTCAGTGTCCGCGACACCCAGACGTAATCACCCCCCGACCTCGGCATGATCACGGTGAAGTAGAGGTACACCAGGCCGCACGTCGCCACCAGCGGGGTGGCGAGCAGGAAGGACAGCAGCATGTTCGCGTGCGGCCAGAACATCGGGGTGAACGCCATCACCTCGGTGATCCCGACCGGAATGAGCACCGCCGAGAAGACCAGGTTGAACGCATCGAACGCGCTGAGCTCCCGTACTAAACCGGTCGCGTTCCGTACGAACAGATTCCGGCTACCGCCTGGCGGCTGTGCACCAGCGCGGGTTCCTGTGGTCGTCAACTGATTCCTCCTATTCTCCTTCGCCATTCACGCCCGACAAGCATCCCAGGCCCGGCATACGCCCGCGCCGACATCCCCATAAGTGTTAGCCAGCGGGGCATCCACGTCAATAACGGATTATTTCGCATTAATACGGCCAAAGGTACTGCCCCGGCGCCGACCGGCCTGGGCGAGCGGCGAGGCATGGCCTACGTTGGGAGGGCGGTGATCGGCGTGCACAGCGCCTCACCAATGCCGTGGCGCCGCTCGGGCTGGCTGCCCTGGGCGCGCTCAGCGGGGACGCCGGGCTGATTGGCTGGCGTGGGCCTGCGGACTATTGCACTGGACTGGGCCGGTCGTCAGGTGCCGCGTCAGCGCTGGTGTCGGCCGGCGGGCCCAGCCGACGGCGGCGTGCGGCGGCACGTCGCCGCCGCACGCGCAGGACATGCCAGGCATGTGGCGCCCCGGCGATGGCCAGCAGCGCGATCGTGGCGAGCAGCGCGTAGCGCGAGACAAGGTTCGCCGCAGCCACGCCGCTGGAGCCGAGTTCGTATCCGAACCCAGCGAGCAGTGCCGCCCAGGCCAGCGAGCCGATGGCATCGAATAGGAGGAACGGCAGGAGCCGCAGGCGAACCCAGCCCGCCGTGGCGTAGACCAGCGGTGCTGGCGCGCCGGGCAGGAATGAGGACAGCAGCACCAGTGGCCCGGCAAACCGCGATCCCCGCTGCTCGGCCCGCCGGGCGATGGCGGCGGCGCGGCTGTGATGGTGGCCGAGCCACTCCACGGCCTGGTGCCCCCACAGCACACCCGCCCACCAGAACAGCAAGTCGAACTTGATCAGGCCGGGCAGCGCCGCGGCGACCACGACCGTCAGCTGGAGCTTGTTGTCAACATCGGAGAACGCGCCCGCGGCCACGATCGACGAGGTCGAGCCCGACAGGACCTCAAGCAGCACCGGGTGCGTTGCGATCAGCACGGGCGTGAGCGGGATCATCGCGAGCGCGTAGAGGCCGCTCAGCGCGATTCCGGTAATGCAGACCAGGTCCGCGGCCCGTGGCCGTCCGAGCCAGGGCCGCCACCCTGTCGCCCGGGCGGAGGACCGCGCCGTGGAGCTAGGCACGGCCGGGGAATGCGCCTCCCCGTCCTGGCCGGCCTGGCCGCCCGCCGCGGGCGGGCCTGACGATTCCTGCGAGTCCACCTCGGTCACCCGGTCCGGAGACTGTCCTGCTGCACAGTATCCGCGATCAAGGGACCGGATTGCCCGCGAGAGGCCGGTCAACCTGCGAGGGGGCGGTCAACCGGTAAGAGGCCGGTCAAATGGAATAGACCGCGCATGTCGGGGAAGAGGCTCGGGGGCCATGACCTCTACGGAAGGTGAGCAGATGACGCAGCAGGCTGACGGCAGCGGGCCTGGGTCATCCGACGGCCGCCGGGCCGAGCTGATCGAGGCTGCGCAGGCCCGCTGGGTTGCCGCCCTGACCGACCTGGGCGGCCGGAACACCCTGCTCTACTACAAGGACCGGCGGGCGGGCACTCTCGACCTTGGCCTAGCCGACCCGGCCGCGCTCGACCAGTTCCGGCGCACCGGGTCGATCCGGCTCACCAGGCTGTTCCGCGATGTCGACGTCAGGGCCGACGCGATCCGGCGGGTCCAGGCCATCTACCGGAAGGCACGGGAGCTGCTGGAGGAGCGGGGCATCCGGGCGGGGTACCTGGCGACCGGGATGGCTCGGTGGGACGAGCTCTTCCTCGAGCCCGCCGCACCCGTCCTGCTGCGCGGCCTGACGATCACTGCGACCCGGGCGAGGCATGACGACTTCGATCTCGCTCTGGACGACGAGAGCGAGGTCAACCCCGTTCTGCTGCACAAGCTGGCCAGCGTCTTCGGGGCAGCCACCGAAAAGCTCGCCGACGAGCGGGGCGACCGGCTTTTCCGGATGCTGCAGGAGGCCGCTGACGCCGCCGAGGTTCCCGGGTTCGAGATCGTGGACCGGGATGTGATCGGCACCTTTACCTACGCCAAGCTGCCCATGGTCCGGGACATGCAGGCGGCCGGGGAGCTGCTGGCCGACAGCGACGTGGTCGCCGCCATCGCCGGGGACCCCGAGGCCCAGGAGCTGCTGTGCACCGATGACGGGACCGAGCCGCTGCTCGACTCGCCGGCCGAAGACTACTCGGTCCTCGACGCCGACTCATCGCAGCGCAGCGCGATCGCCGCGGTGCTGTCCGGGCGCAGCGTGGTGGTCCACGGGCCGCCGGGAACCGGCAAGAGCCAGACGATCGCCAACCTGATGGCCGCGCTCGTCGCACGCGGCAGGAAGGTGCTGTTCGTCGCGGAGAAGCGGGCGGCGATCGACGCCGTGCTGTCCCGGCTCAAGGGCGCCGACCTCGGGGAGATGGTGCTCGACATCCACGAGGGAACGAGGGACAGGCTGCGGATCGCCCGCGACCTCGCCGCGACATCCGATCTGGCGCAGCAGACGCACAGTCCCGACGATGGCAGCCTGCGGCGCCGGCTGGCCGACCGGCAACGCCGGCTGGCCGAGCACGTCGCGGCGCTGCACGAAGCGCATCCGCCGTGGGGGCTGACCCCGTTCCAGGTCCAGTCCGCCCTGCTCAAGATTCCTGAGGAGGCCCGTACCCCGGTGCGGCTAGCGGCAGCAGAACGGATCGGCAGCAGTACTGCCGACGAGATCCGCGACGACCTGCGGGAATTTGCCCACCTGGGCGGTTTCGCGCTGCGGCCGGGATCGACTCCGTGGTTCGGGGCCGCGCTGCGGACCACCGAGGACGTCAGCCATGCCTGCGACCTGGCGGCCCGGCTCGGTACACATGCCCTGCCGATGCTGGCCGACCGGCTCAGCCGCGCCAGCGAGGAGACCGGCCTGCGGCCGCCGGCCGACTACGCCGACGCGGTGGCCAGGATGCGGCTGTATGCCGCCATCGGGCAGACGCTGCGGGTCCTTGACCGTTCGGTGTATGCCGCCAGGCCGCAGGCGCTGGCGGCGGCGGTCGGCGGCGGCGGCAGCGACATGACGCTCGGCTTCAGCGAGCGGCGGGCGCTGCGCAGGCAGGCACGCGAGCTCTACACCGGCCCCGGCAAGCCCGCACCGCAGGAGCTGGCCGGAGCGCTGACCGAGGCCGCCGGGCAGCTGGCCGAGTGGGAACGGCAGCGGCTCCCCCGCGCTTCGGGTGTCGACGGCGACGGGCCGTCCGGGCGGCCTCGGCTGCCGGCCGGGCTCGATGAGCTCAACCGGCTGCACGACGAATGTTCGCGGCAGCTCACGGCGCTCGGCGCCTATGTCCGCCTGTGGGACGAGGACCTTGAGGAGCTGCTCTCGGCACTTACCGCCGACCAGGACACGGCCTGGAAACTGCCGAGGCTCTATGAGCTGGCCGGCCGCTTCGACGACCTCGGCCTCGGGCCGCTGCTCGACGACATCGGCCGGCGTTCGGCCTCTGAAGACCTGGCCGCAGTGTCTGGAGATCTGGCCGCAGCGGCGTTCGACCACGCCTGGTACTGCGCGATCCTGGATCAGATCAGGGTGCGCGATCCGCGTTATGGCGCGGCGCGCGGCAACGACCTGGACGAAATCGCCAGCGATTTCCAGGTCCGCGACGTGCAGTACCTGGCGGCCAACCGCGGCCGGGTGCGCCGCGCCTGGGCTGAGCGGCTGCGCGAAGCGCAGGACCGGCATCCGCTGCAGGCCAGGGTGATCCGCAAGCAGGCGGCGCTGCGCCGCGGCCACCTGCCGTTGCGGCGGCTGCTCGACCAGACGAGCGACATGCTTTTCGCGATCAAGCCGTGCTGGGCCATGTCACCGCTGATGGTCAGCCAGGTACTGCCGGCTGCCAGGCTGTTCGACGTGGTGATCTTCGACGAGGCGAGCCAGATCGTGCCGGCGGACGCGATCCCGTCGATCATGCGGGGACATCAGATTGTCGTCGCCGGTGACGACCGGCAACTGCCGCCGACCAACTTTTTCCGTCAGGTTGGCGAGGGCGACGAGGAATCAGCCGATGATGACGACGAGAGCCTGGTCTCGTTCGGGGCAGGCTTCGAATCCGTGCTCGACGCGCTGCGCCCGCTGCTGCCGACTTGGCCGCTGGCGTGGCACTACCGGAGCCGGGACGAGCGGCTTGTCGCGTTCTCGAACACCCACATCTACGGCGGCGCGCTGACGACATTCCCCGGGGTTTTCCGCGACGACTGCCTGCGGCATGTCGTGGTCGCGCAGAGTCCTGAGCGCGGCCAGGAAGTGTCGGTCACCGCCGAGGTGGACAAGGTGGTCGAGCTCATCCTCGAGCACGCCAGGACCAGGCCGCGTGAGTCACTCGGGGTGATCGCGCTGGGGATCCGGCACGCCGAGCGGATCGAGACGGCGCTGCGTACGGTGCTGGCGGATCACCCAGAACTGGAGGGCTTCTTCGCCGACGACTCCCCCGAGCCGTTCTTCGTCAAGAACCTGGAACGGGTGCAGGGAGATGAGCGGGACGCGATCATCCTGTCGATCGGCTACGGCAAGCACCCGGACGGCCGGATGCGCTACCAGTGGGGGCCGCTGCTCCGCGACGGCGGAGAGCGCAGGCTGAATGTGGCCGCCACCCGGGCCAAGCACCGGCTCACCCTGGTCAGCTCGTTCTCCAGCCACGACGTCGACCCGGACCGCGTGACCAAAGCCGGCGCCCGGCTGCTCGCCGACTACCTCGAGTACGCCGGGTCAGGCGGGACGGCGGTCGGCGCGTCCGGCGGCGCCGAGCTGAACCCGTTCGAGGCTGACGTGCGCGACAAGCTGGCTGAGTGCGGCATCACGGTCGTGCCGCAGTACGGCGTCGGCGGCTACCGGGTTGACTTCGCCGCCACGCACCCCGACGACGCTGACCGGATGGTGCTGGCGATCGAGGCCGACGGCGCCTCGTACCGCGAATCGGGCAGTGTCCGGGACCGCGACCGGCTGCGCGGCGAGCATCTGCAAAGGCTCGGCTGGCAGTTCCACCGGGTCTGGTCAACGAACTGGTTCCACGACCCCCAGGGCGAGGTCGCCAAGCTCCTGGAAGCCTACAAGCGGGCCGTCAGCGCGGCAGGCCCGCCGCCTGCGCCTGACGACCCGCCGCCCGTGCCTGACGACCCATCCTCGGCTGCGCCCGCCAGCCCGCCATCGGCTGCTCCTGCTGACCCGCCATCGGCTGCTCCTGCTGACCCGCTATCGCAGCGACTTGTACCCAAGCCGTCGCCTCCGGCCCTCCCCGGGCGGACCGACTAGAGCCGGAAGACCCGCTCGGCATTGCCTTGGAAGAGACCGGCCTTCTCTTCGGGGGTGATCGGCAGATTCTCGTGCGCCGTAACCTCGTCCGGGACGTACTGGTACGGGTAATCCATGGCGTACAGCACGCGGTCGGGGCCGAGTACGTCGCGGCAGAACATGATCGCCGGGGCCCATGCCATGCCGGTAAGCCAGCATTCCGCTTTGGGGAAGTATCGCATTGAGAGTTCTGGAGAACGGAATCTCGCTTCGGGCCGCTGTCCCAGACCGGCCACTCAGATGCTGCGCCCGGGAGCATCCCAGTGCGCCTCCAGGTTGTGAACCAGCGCTGGGCTCAGGTGGCAGCGGGCCTGCTCGCGGGCATAGGTCGCAAAGTACTCGCGAAACAG
>WNFG01001082.1_pt1 | contig 26859 bp, 29 predicted proteins | sample 5400431 | NCBI WGS metagenome assembly WNFG01 (sample SAMN13153346, study PRJNA577476) | soil metagenome | isolation source: 120 cm saprolite under Douglas fir tree site 2 hole 3 replicate 2 | place: USA:California | collected 2015-04-18 | reverse complement strand
GCAGACCGACGCGATCGCGGACGGCAATCCGCGCCGGGTGTTCGCGCGCCTGCGCTGATCGAGAGTCACGACGACACGGGTCCGGCGCGCTGGAAGTCGAGATCGGGGAGGGATGATGACCTTCGCACATAGCGTTGGCGTGCTTGCTGCATTGCTGCTGCTCTCGGGCGCCGGCGAGGCTCAGGAGCTCAGGACGGTCAAGATCGGCGTCGTCAACCTGAGCACCGACATCGCCTTCTACCTCGCGGAGAAGCGCGGCTACTTCAAGGAGGAAGGCCTCAAGGCCGAATTTGCCTATTTCGATTCCGGGGCCAAGATGATCTTGCCGCTCGGCACCGGCGACGTCGCCGCCGGCGGCGGTGCCGCCTCGGCGGGCCTATACAATGCGGTCGACCGCGGCATCGAGCTGCGCGTCGTCGCCGACAAGGGGATGAGCGTCGACGGCTACGATTACAAGGCGCTGGTCGTGCGTAAGGACCTCGTCGAGGGCGGCGCATTCAAGTCGCTCGCCGACTTGAAGGGCAGGAAGGTCGCGATCGTGGCGCAAGGGGCAGCGGACGAGTCGGTCCTCCATCAGGCGCTGCTCAAGGGCGGACTGAAGGATTCCGATATCGACCGGGTCTACGTGCCGTTCTCGCAGCAGGTGGTCGCGCTGCAGAACAAAGGCATCGACGCCGCGATCGCCGGCGAGCCCGACATCACCCAGATGCTGCGGCTGGGCGTTGCCGCGCGCTTTGCCGGGCTGTCCAAGTTCTATGCCCATGAGGCGGCGCAAGTGCTCTACGGCAGCAAATTCGCGCAGGACCGGCAGGGCGCCGTGAAGTTTCTCAAGGCCTATCTGCGGGCGGTGCGCGACTATGACCGCGCCTTGCAGAACGGCAAGATGGCGGGGCCGGGAGCCGAGGAGATCATCGGCATGCTCGGCGAGATGACCGGCGTCAAGGATCTGTCGATCTTCCGCGACGCCGTTCCGCCCTACATGGAGCCGAACGGCGCCTTGAACATGACGACCCTGCAGACCGATCTCGATTATTTCAAGGAGCTCGGACTGGTGAAGAAGGACATCGCGCTCTCGCGCGTGGTCGACCGGTCGTTTGCCGAGGCCGCGGCCGCCCAGCTCGGGCCGTACGCCAAATAGCGACCAGGCGTCGCTCCATACCGCCGTCCGAATTCCCGGGATCGTCCATGGCCATGACCGCACCGCCGCTGATCGGTCGGCCGGTCGAGCGGGCGGAAGACCGGCGCTTCGTCACCGGTACCGGCAAGTTCGTCGACGATTTGAAGCGCGACGGCATGCTGCACGCGGTCATCCTTCGCAGCAGCGTGGCGCATGGCCGCATCAACCGCATCGACGTCTCGCCGGCGCTGGCGCGGCCGGGCGTCCGCGCGGTGATCACCGCGGCCGACGTCGGCGCGCCGGTGCCGGTGATCCCTTTGCGGCTCGCCAATCTGCCGGAGTTCAAACCGTTCCTTCAGCCGGTGATCGCGAGCGACAAGGTGCGCTATGTCGGCGAGCCGATCGCGGCGGTGATCGCCGACACCCAGGCATTGGCAGAAGATGCGCTCGAAGCGATCGTAGTCGATATCGAGCGGCTGCCGGCGCTGCCGGATCGCCACGCCGCCGCGGGCGGCGATGCGTTGCTGTTCGAGGAAACCGGCAGCAACCGAGCGGTGCGCTATGCCGTCGGTTTCGGCGATGCCGACGCGGCCTTCGCCAGGGCGGCGTACACGCGCCGGGAAATCTTCCATTGTCACCGCCTGACGGCGGTGCCGCTCGAGACCCGCGGTCTGATCGCCGAGTGGGACGCCGCGAAGCGGAAGCTGACCGTTTTCGGGGCCAGCAAGGTCCTGTTCTTCAACCGCCGCGCGCTCGCCCCCATGCTGGGAATTGCCGAGCAGGCGATCGACATGATCGAGCCCGACGTCGGCGGCGGCTTCGGGGTGCGCGGCGAGTTCTACCCGGAGGATTTCCTGGTCCCGTTCGCGGCGCGCCATCTGGGTCGTCCGGTCAAATGGATCGAGGACCGGCGCGAGCACCTGATGGCGACCAATCACTCGCGCGAGGTGGACTGCGAGATCGAGATTGCCTGCACCCGCGACGGCGTCATCCTCGGCCTGCGCGGGCACATCTACGGCGACATGGGCGCCTATATCCGGACCAACGGCGGCGTCGTGCCGGCGAAGGCCGCGCAATTCCTTCCGGGTCCCTACCGCATCCGCGACGTCGCCATCACGGTCGAGGCGCTGATGACGAGCAAGACCCCGATCGGCACCGTTCGGGCGCCCGGCCGATTCGAGGCGAACTTCTTTCGCGAGCGGCTCCTCGACATGGTCGCGCGCGATCTTCAGCTCGACCCGATGGAATTTCGCCGCAAGAACCTGATCGGCGAGGCCGAGCTGCCGTTCGCGACCGGCAAGCTCGTGCCCTACGAAGGCGAAACCGACCTCGACACCGGCGATTATCATGCGACCTTCGAGCGGGCATTGCGCGAGATCGGCTGGGAGGAGAAAAAGTCGCTGCAGGGCCGGTTGATCGACGGGCGCTATCACGGACTGGCGGCGGTGCCGTTCGTGGAGAGCGGCGGCTCGGGCAAAGAGAACGCGCGCCTCGCCGTCGAGCCGGACGGCTCGGTGACGGTCTATGTGGGATCCTCCGTGCTGGGCCAGGGGCTCGAGACGACGCTGGCGCAGGTCGCCGCCGATACGCTCGAGCTGCCGTTCGAGCGGGTGCGGGTCCTGCACGGCTCGACCCGCTACGTGCGGGAAGGCTTCGGCACCTTCGCGTCGAGGTCCATGGTGGTCGGCGGCTCGGCCGTGCTCGACGGCTGCAACAACCTCATCGCCGCGATCCGCGCCGCCGCCACCGAGCGTTTCGGCTTGCCCAACGAGGAGATCACGATCGCGGACGGCGTGGTCAGCGCCGGGGCAAAGCGGGCAGGCTTCGCGGAATTTGCCGGCCTCGAGGCGGAAGGCACGTTCGCCACGACCGTCCGCACCTACAGCTACGGCGCCCATGCCTGTCACGTCGCGGTCGACCCGCGCACCGGACACGTCGATATCCTCGATTATGTCGCGATCGAGGACGTCGGCCGCGCCATCAATCCGTCGATCGTCCACGGCCAGGCCATCGGGGCGCTGGTGCAGGGTCTGGGCGGCGTCTTTCTCGACGAGGTCGTCTATGACCGGGACGCGCAGATCCTCAACGCGTCGCTCGCCGATTATCTCGTCCCGTTCGCGTCCGATTTTCCGAACGTTCGCGCCATCACGCTCGAGCTCCGGCGGTCGAGGACCAATCCGCTCGGCGCCAAGGGCGCCGGCGAAGGCGGTATGGTTGCGGTCGCGGCGACCGCCGCGAACGCGGTGGCGGCGGCGCTCGCCCCGCTCGGCGTCGAGCTGCGCGAGCTGCCGCTCACGCCGGCCGGGCTGTGGAAGCTGCTCGAGGGGAGGGGGCCGGCGCCTGCTGCGGAAAAACCCCAGGGCCAAGGCGTCCCGTGACCGCTGGCGTCCCCTGGAGCGCGGTAAAAGCCGGAATTGAATTTCTCTCGAGCAAGCCGGGCGGGGCTCGGATTGCGCGGCCCGGAAACGCCGCGGCCGCCGGCCTGCCCACGCAATTGGCAGCTCTTTGCTCGGCGTGATAGAGATCGGAGCGCAACGGGACTGCAGCGCACGCACCGATGAAATCGATTGCTTTCGAGGCGTTGTCTCCGAATATCCGCGCGCGGATCGGCCCCGCTTCAATCGACAGGACACCATCATGGTCGTAGATTATAAAGGGCCGTCACCGCATGATCTGGGCACGGCGGAAATAGCGACTGTCCACGTCGTAAACGGAAACATAGAAGTAGCCCTGCACATCGTTGACGACTGGCACCGGCCGGGCGCCCAAATCGTTCAGGTGCGGATGGCGCCTTCGGTGGCGCGCTCGCTCGCGGAGCGTCTGACCGTCACCGCCGGATCGGGCCCCATTTCGCCTGTTCCGCCTTGATGAATCCGGCGAAGGCGTCGGGGGTCGTGGGCGAAGCGACGGCGTTGAGGCTGTCGAACTGCTTTTTCAGCTCGGCCGATTGCAGCACGGCGATGCTCGCCTTGCGCAGTGCGTCGAGGATCTCGGGCGGCGTGCCGGCGGGCGCGACCAACCCATACCAATTGTCGGAATTGACGGCGGGGTAACCGAGCTCGGCGGTGGTCGGCACCTCGGGCAGGGCCTCGCTGCGCATGCCGGAGGTCACCGCCAGCGCCGTCATGGCGCCCGACCGGATATGCGGCAACATGAACGGCACGTCGGAAACGAGCATCTGGATATGGCCGCCGAGCATGTCGTTCACGGCCGGGCTGATGCCGCGGTAGGGTACGTGCACGAGGTCGAGCTTGGCCGCGAGCTTGACGAGCTCGCCGCCGAGGTGGGTGATCGAGCCCGCCCCGGCCGAGCCGAAATTGATCTTGCCGGGACGCGTGCGGGCATAGGCAACGAACTCCGCGAAGGTGGTGGCGCCGAGCGAAGGGTGCACGACCAGGACCTCCGGAACCCGCACCGCGAGTGTGAGCAGCGCGAGATCCTTCTGCCAGTCGAACGGCATCTTGCTCACCATGAACGGAATCGCGCTGAGCGCGGCCGCGCCGGCGAGACAGATGGTGTAGCCGTCGGGCGGGCTCTTGGCGGCGGCGTCAACGCCGGTCAGCCCGCCGGCGCCGGCGCGGACCTCGACCACGACCTGCTGGCCGAGCTCGGCGCCGAGCCCTTGCGCGAGCGAGCGGGCGAACAGATCGGCCGCGCCGCCGGCGGCGAACGGCACGATCAGCCTGATCGGCCGGTTCGGAAATGGTTGCGCGGAGGCACCCGCCGGCCACAGCGCGGCAAGCGCGAGCGCGGATACGAGCGTGCGGCGGTTCATGCTCCGCAACCTCAACCGGCCTTGCGGCTCGGCGTCCGTTCGGGGCGCGCGAGACCGAGATGATCGCGCAGCGTCGAGCCCGAATATTCGCGCCGGTAGAGGCCGCGGCGCTGCAGCTCGGGCACGACCAAGTCGACGAAGTCATCGAACGCGCCGGGGAAATAGGCGGGCATGACGACGAAGCCGTCCGCCCGCTCGGCGGTGAACCACTCCTCGAAAATGTCCGCGATGCGCTTGGGCGTGCCATAGATCACCCAATGGCCGCGCGCGGCGGCGGTGACGTTGTAGAGGTCGCGCAGCGTCATCTTCTCGCGGCGCGCCATCTCGAGCAGCGTCTTCGAGAACGCTTGGCCGCGCTCGGTCTTTTCCGGAAAGTCCGGCACCGGGCCGTCGAGCGGATAGCCGGAAATGTCGTGCCCGAGGCGCTGCGATACCAGCGCCATGGCGTTGGTGGAGGTCAGCCAGCCCTGCAGGCGCGCGAGCTGCTCCTTCGCCTGCTCGTCGGTCTCGCCGATGATCGGCATCACGCCCGGCAGGATCGGAACGTGCGCGGGCGAGCGCCCATGCTTGACGACCCGCTGCTTCAAGCTGTCGTAGGCGGCCTTGGCCGAGGCGGGGTCGCCGTTGACCACGGAGAAAACGAGATCGGCTGAGCGCGCCGAGAGCTCCTGCCCCGGCGGCGAGCCGCCGGCCTGGATGATCACGGGCTGGCCCTGCGGGCAGCGTTCGATGTTGAGCGGTCCTTTGACGCTGAAGAACCGCCCTTTGTGGTTGAGCGGCCGCACCTTCGAGCTGTCGAGGAAGGTGCCGGTCGCCTTGTCGGCGACGATCGCGCCGTCGTCCCAGCTGTCCCAAAGTCCGCGCACGACGTCCACGAACTCGGTCGCGATCTCGTAGCGCAGATCGTGCTCGTTGAGGCGCTCGCGGCCGAAGTTCAGCGCCGCTGCGTTGTGGGTGCTGGTGACGACGTTCCAGGCCGCCCGCCCGCCGCTCAAATGGTCGATCGACGCAAACGTGCGCGCGACGTCGAACGGCTCGCTGAAGCTCGTGGAGACGGTGGCCCCGAGCCGATGTGGCGCGTCACCGCGGCGAGCGCCGCGATCAGTGTGGTGGGCTCGAAACGCGAGACGAACGAAGGGTGGTCGCCAGGATCCATCACCACCGAGTCGGAGATGAAGAACAGGTCGAATTTCCCGCGTTCGGCGGTGCGCGCGCCCGCCTGCACCACCCGCCAGCTGCTGTTGCGCGTCGTTGCGTCCTCGTGACGCCATCCCGCGGAATGGTTGCCGGTGCCGAGCCAGAACACGCCGAGATGCATCTGGCGCTTTAATGCCGACATGGCAATTCATCTCCTTCGGCGTGCGTCCGCCTCGTATAGATAGACCGGCCTATTGATCGAGGCGGATATTCTTCTCGCGCACGATGGTCGTCCACTTCTGCAGCTCGGTTCGCACCTTGTCGGTGAGGACGTCCGGGGCGCCGCCGACCGGCTCGATGCCGAGCTTGGCGAAAGCCTCCCGCACGCGCGGCGCGGCGAGGACCGTGTTCGTCTTCCTGTTGACGAGGTCGACGACCGCCTTCGGCGTCCCGGCCGGAGCGAACAAGCCGAACCAAACCATCGTGTCGAAGCCGGGAAGGTCGGATTCCGCGATCGTCGGTCGATCGGGAAGCACCGGCGAGCGGCCGGGGGCGGCCACGCCCGGCATTCGGACGGTGCCGGCCTCGACGTAGCCGAGCGAGGTCGACACGCCGTCGAAGGCGTAGTGGAGCCGGCCTCCGATCAGGTCGGTGATCATCGGTGCCGATCCGCGGTACGGGACGTGGTTCGCCTGGATCCCGGCCATCGAGTTGAACAGCTCGGCGCCGAGATGATTGATGCTGCCGGTGCCGTAGGATCCGAAGCTGAGCTCGCCCGGCCGACTGCGTGCCAACGCGATCAGCTCGTCGACCGACCTTGCCGGCAGCGACGGCGGCACGATCAGGATGAGCGGAGAGGACGATACCAGCACGATCGGCACGAAGTCGCGGACCGGATCGTAGGGCAGCCGCGGGTACACGTTCGAATTCGTGCCGTGCGTGCTGCCGGTCCCGAGCAGGAGCGTGTAGCCGTCGGGCGGCGACTGCGCCACCGCCGCGGCGCCCAGCATCCCGCCCGCGCCCCCGCGATTCTCGATGATCACCGACTGTCTGAGCTCCTCGCCGAGCTTCGGCGCAACGATGCGCGCGACCCCGTCGACGCCGCCGCCGGCGACGAACGGCACGACGATCTTCATCGTCTGATTGGGATAATCCTCGGCATTCGCCGCGGCGAGGCTCACGGTCGCAAGCAGCGTCGCACCTAACGTGGAAAGAGCCCATGGCAGCCCGTGATGACGCCGCGCAGACAAGTCGTGGCCTCTCGGTATCGACGCCGCCGCCGATCGTAGTCATTTGTCGGCTCGACCGGAAGCCTCTCGGCATGAGGGGCCAGGCACTGGGCGCATCCAGGTCAAATTGTGCCGTGGTGGGCTCTCGGCTAGGCTTCCGGCGACGACGCGACATCCGCCTCTCGTAAAGTCCGCGGTGAAGAAAGCGAGCCGACATGAAGCCGAGTTCCTACGGTCCGTTTCCCTATTCTCCGATCGTCAGCCGGCCGAAGCTCGAATGGCCGAACGGCGCCCATGTCGCGCTGTGGATCATCCCCAACATCGAATACTTCTCGTTGCAGGAGCGGCCGGGCGGCTATGGCGCCGGCGGCAAGGTGCCGGACGTAGTGATGTGGTGCGAGCGCGACTATGGCAACCGCGTCGGGGTGTTCCGCATCATGGACGTCCTCGATCGCTACGGCATCCGGGGCACGGTCGCGCTCAACAGCGATCTGTGCGCGGAGCATCCGCAAATCATCGAGGAGGGCGAGAAGCGCAAGTGGGAGTGGATGGGACACAACCAAAGCAATACCCGCCGTCTCAACGAGACCGCTCCCGGCGAGGAGGCGCAGATCATCCGCAATACCTTGGCCACTATCGAGAAGCACACCGGCAAGCGTCCAGCGGGGTGGCTAAGCTCGGGCCTGCAGGAGACCTGGGACACGCTCGATCATCTCGCGGCCGCGGGCTGCGAGTACGTCTGCGACTGGTGCAACGATGACCAGCCCTATCTGATGAATCTCGATGGCGGCCGCTCGCTCGTCGCCATGCCCTATACCCAGCAGCTCAACGACAAGTCGGCGATCGAACGACGGCTCACCACGGCCGACGAGTTCCGCCGGATGATCTGCGGTCAGTTCGACGTGCTCTACGACGAGGGCGCCAAGTCCGGCCGCGTCATGGCGATCGCGCTGCATCCGTACCTGATCGGCGTGCCGCATCGGATCGGAGCCCTCGACGCGGCGTTGAAGCATATCTGCCGGCACAAGAAGGTCTGGAAAGCGACCGGCTCGGAAATTGCAAGACACGCTCGCGCGCAGTTGGAGGGCCGGATTCCCGCGCAGAAACCGTCGCGGCGGAGCCGCTGACGGCGGGGACATCGAAGGCCTGGCCCCTCGCCGGCGTGACGCGGATCGCCGACCGGTTTTTTGCTCGTGCGAAGGGCCTCGCCATCGGTGTTCGCAGGATTCGGGCTTACCGGCCGGCGCGCCCTCCCGTTCCCCGCCAATTCGACCTCTCTGTGACGCCCGTCACATCGCGATCGGTGAAGCTTCCCTAAGGTGCCCGGTATCGAAGCCACCGGAGGAAGCCGTGACCAAGATCCTGTTCCGAAACGTCGTGACCCGCACCGAGCTGCCGGCGCTGATGACGGTCGTGGCTCTCCTGATGGCGGGGATGCTGACCAAGCTCGGACACGGGTGGTGGGGCATCGCGTTGATGATCGCGCTGTGCATCCTCGATGCCGTGCGCCGGCCCAAGCCGGCAACAAGCACGCTGCTGGCGGGCCACGCGCCCTTGCCGGTCCTTGGATGAGATTGCCGCCCCCATAGGCGCAGAAAAGGACCGGTTTTTGCCGAGGCGCGACGCCGGTTCGCCCGCCCCCGACCCTGCGGCCGGCCTTTTCTCCGGCGCACCCATCCGATCATTGCCCTCCAAAGGCGGGGACGACCAAGGCGCCCTGCGCGACGGGCAGGGGCGTAGTCTGATATTCTCCGCGGCGAGTGATTCTGCATTCGGCCGGGAGGCGCCCATGAAGCTCATCGAGATCGTTCCGTATCAACGGGCGCGTCTTTATGGGGCGCTGGTCGCCAAGGAGGCGTCGATTCGGAAAGGCGGACGCGGCACCTATTACAGCGTCGGGCGCAAGAAGACCGATTCGATCCGCTGGAGCCACAAGATGTACGGCGGCTCGGTGCAGCTCAAGCGCGGTCCTTCCGAGGTGGTCAGCGCCAGGATTCGCGCCGGCACGCCCGAAGACGAGCGCAGGCTTCTGTCCTCCTTTCTCGGGTTTGTCGATCGTCATTCCAAGGGGCAGGTCGCGACGATCACCATCCATTATCGGTAGTGCTCGAAATCTCGCGAAAGCGCCGACCGTTGCGATCGACGGCGGGCGAGCGAGGATCGCGGCCCGGTTTTCGATATAATGGGCCGTGATGACGGCCCGTTTCACCGAAGTCGCGCAGTTTGCTCCCGCGGTGGCCCGCAACCGCGATCCGATCCTCGCCGTCCTGCGCCGGGTCCTGCCGGCGCGCGGGACCGTGCTCGAGATCGCGAGCGGCAGCGGCGAGCACGCGGTGTATTTTGCGGCCGCGCTGCCGCGCCTCACCTGGCAGCCGACGGATCGCGATGCCGATGCGCTCGCGAGCGTCGCGGCGCATCGAGGGTTGGCGCGATTGGCGAATCTTCTGCCCGCGCTCGCGCTCGACGTCACCGCGCCGTCGTGGCCGGTGACGCGCGCGGATGCCGTGGTCGCGATCAACATGATCCACATCGCGCCGTGGACGGCGGCGGCGGGGCTGATGGCTGGTGCCGGGCGGCTGCTCGCGCCCGGCGGCGTGCTCTATCTCTATGGACCCTTCAAGGAGAACGGCAGCCTCACGGCGCCGAGCAATGCCGCCTTCGACTTAAGCCTGCGGCGGAGCAATCCGGACTGGGGCGTTCGCGACCTCGGCGAGGTCAGCGAGCTCGCGGGCCAGCACGGGCTCGACTTCGTCGAGCGCGTCGCCATGCCGGCGAACAACCTCAGCGTCGTGTTCCGGCGCGCAGCGACCTGAGCAAGGATACGCCGATCATGAGCAAGATCGCTCCCTTCTCGCGCGAGGCCTGGGATCGTAACGCCCAGGCCTACGAGCTCATCCGGTCGATGCCGTTCAACGCCGAGCTGGCGGCCGGTACGTTGAGCGAGGCGCGGTTCAAGCACTACATCACCCAGGATGCCCATTACCTGATCGGCTTCGGACGCGCCCTGGCTTTGGCCGCGGCCAAGGCGCCCAATCCGGAGCGCATCGTGCAATTCGCGAAGTCGGCGGAGGGGGCGATTGTTGTCGAGCGGGCGCTGCACGGCTCGTTCTTCGAGCAGTACGGCATCACTCCCGAGACGTTCGCGGCAACGCCGCTTTCGCCGGCCTGCCATCATTACGTCTCGTATCTCGTTGCGACGGCCTTTGCCGAGCCCTATGAGGCGGCGCTCGGGGCGCTGCTTCCCTGCTTCTGGATTTATGCGGAGGTCGGACGCGACATCCACGCCCGCGCCCGCGGGGCAAATCCATATCGGGCCTGGATCGACACCTATGCCGGCGAGGAATTCCATTCCGCCGTGCGCGCCGTGATTGCGGCGACCGACGAAGCTGCCGACGGCGCCTCGCGCGAGCTTCGCGAGCGGATGCATGCCGCCTTCCGGCGGGCGACCCAGCTCGAATGGGTGTTCTGGGATTCGGCCTATCGGTTGGAGGCCTGGCCCATATGAGTCCACTCGATCACCGAGAACATCGACAAGGAGGATATCAATGACCGAGACCATCGACCGCGAGCCGAAGCTGCTTATTCCCGCTCTCAAGCCGTTCTACGACGTCGTCATCCCGCTGGCCTGGCCGGTGATCCGCATCGCCGTCGGCTGGAATCTGCTGGTGCACGGCTGGGGCAAGGTGACGCGCGGGCCCGCGGCCTTCGTGCGCGGGTTCACGGAGCTGGGCTTCGATCCGGCGCTGCCCTGGGTTTGGGCCGGATTGATCATCGAGTTCGGCGGCGGCATCGCGCTCATTCTCGGCCTGTTCACGCGCTTCTTCGCAGCCGCCGCCGCCATCGAATTGCTGATCATCACGGCGATCTACTGGCACACCGGCTTCTCATGGCTCAACCGCGGTTACGAATACACCCTGCTCTGGGGCATCGCCTGCTTCGCCATCGCGTTGCGGGGCGGCGGACCTTGCTCGCTCGACCGCAAGATCGGAACCGAGCTGTAGAGCATTTTAAGGAAAAAGTGGGAACCGGTTTTCCGTCCGAATGCGACCACGCAAAAAGACTGGAGCGCATTCAGTTTCCGTCGAAACTGAACGCGCTCCAGCGTCGGTGCCGGGCGGCGTCGGCGCCGGGCGCGCGAGCCGCCGTGCCGGCCCGCGCTGGCGACGGCGGGCCGGTTAAATTACCATTCCCGGCCGGCGTCCATTTCGAGCCGGCGAAGCGCAGCGGTCCGTCGAGGAGGTCGCGGGAGGTGCTCATGTTCTTGCGCAATGGCTGGTACGCGGCGATCTGGTCGAAGGAGTTGCAGCAGCGCCCGGTCGGGCGCGTCTTTCTCGACGAGAAGGTGGTCCTGTTCCGCAACGCCTCTGGGGAGATCGCCGCCCTCGAGGACAGCTGCTGTCATCGTGCCGCGCCGCTGTCGAAGGGGGAATTGTCGGGCGATTATCTCGTGTGCGGCTATCACGGCCTGAAATTCGACGTCCGCGGCCAGTGCGTCGAGGTCCCCGGGCAGAGCATGATTCCGCGCGGGGCGAGGGTGCGCAGCTATCCCGTCCGCGAGAGATGGGGCGTCGTCTGGATCTGGATGGGCGAGCCGGCCAAGGCCGAGGACTCGAAAATCCCGAATTTATACTGGCTCGACGACCCGAAATGGACGGCGACGCCCGGCTACATCCACCTGAAATCGAACTATCAATTTCTCGTCGACAACCTGCTCGATCTCACCCACGTCAGCTACGTGCACAAGAGGACGCTCGCCGGCGACCCGCGTGAAGCAACGACGCCGACCAGGACCGAGCGCCTGCCGGACGGGGTTCGTGTCGGCCGCTGGATGATCGATTTCGTTCCGCCGCCGCTGTTCGCCAAGGCCGGCAACTTCACCGGCAACGTCGATCGTTGGCAGTTCGTGACCTGGAATCCGCCGGCGACGGTTTACCTCGACGTCGGCTGCGCCAAGACCGGCACCGGCGCGCCCGAGGGCGACCGGAGCCAGGGCATATCGATCTGGTCGAGCCACCTGATCACGCCGGAGACCGAGACGTCGAGCCACTACATGTTCTGCTTCGCGCGCGACTTCCATCTCGGCGACAGCGAGATGTCGCGGGTGCTCTACGAGGGCTCGCAGGCGACGTTTCTGGAGGACGCGGAAATGCTCGAGGCGGTGCAGGCAAACCGGCGCGGCGGCTCGCTCGACGGCCTCATCGACATCGGCGCCGATGCCGCGCAGCTGCAGGCGCGGCGAATGCTCGACCAGATGATCAAGGCGGAGGGCGCCTGATCGATCCCTCAGCGCTGCGGCAGCTTGGCCGCTGCCCGCGCCGCGACCGCCTCGCGGCCATCCGGGCGCCCACGGCCGATCCGAACGTCGCGTTCGCCGGCGGCCGATCGGCGCGTGCCCGTGATGTCCGCGATAAAGAAGGGCTTGGCGAAATGAAAGCCCTGGGCGTAGCGGATGCGCGTGGCGCCTTGCAGATAGGCGAGCTCCTCGAAGGTTTCGACGCCTTCGGCGACCACCGACATTCCCAGCGCCTGGCTCACCGACTCGATCGCCTTCAGGACGCTCTGGCTGCGCGGACGCTGATGGATGGCGGTGATGAACGACCGATCGATCTTGATCTCGTCGGCCGTGATGTCCGCGAGCACGGATAGCGACGAATAGCCGGTGCCGAAATCGTCGATCGACACGCGAGTGCCGATGTCGCGCAGCATCGGCAGAACCTGGCTCTGAAACTGGTTCTTGGCCATGAACGCGTCTTCGGTGACCTCGACGATGAAGCGCCCGGCGCAACCGCTCGCTCCCAGCGTCTCGGCGAACGAGCGCATGAAATGCACATTGCCGGCCTGCTTGGCGGCGACGTTGACGGCGATGGTCTTGCCGGGCCCGAACTCGTCGTCGAGCAGAGCGGCCGATCTTATCGCCTCGGCCAATACGAAGTGCGTGATCGGATCGATCAATCCGAGCTCGGTCGCCAGCCCGATGAACGTGCCGGGGGTCTGGATTTCCTCATCGTCGTCGAACCAGCGAACGAGCGTTTCGAATCCGACGATCTCCTGGCTGCGAATGTCGACCTTCGGCTGGAACGCGCAGGAAAACTCGCAATCGCGGATGGCGAGGCGCAGGCGCTGCTCCAGCTCCATGCGCGCGGTCACGCTGCGACCCATGTTGCGATCGAAGAACGCGGCGGCGCCCTTCGTTCCGCTCTTGGCGCGGTACATCGCGCTGTCGGCGTTTCGCCGCAATTCTTCGTAATTGCCGCCGTGCTCCGGATAGACGCTCACGCCGATCGATGCCGAGGTGAACACCTCGAAGCCCTCGATGTGAAACGGCTGCTTCAGTTTTTCCAGCAGGCTCTCGATCGTCGCGTAGATTTGATCGTCGCCGACTAGCGGGTCGACGAGCAGCACGAACTCGTCGCCGCTTATTCGTGCCAGCAGGTCGGTCTCGCGAACGAGCTCGGCGATGCGGCGCGCGACCTTGACCAGCAGCGCATCGCCGATCGCGTGACTGTAGAAGTCGTTGATATGCTTGAAATTGTCGAGATCGATGAACGCCAGCGCAAAGCGCCCGCCGTCGCCCTTGGTCCGCAGGACGTTCTCGACGTGCTCCTCGATCATCGCCCGGTTGGCCAATCCGGTCAGATCGTCCGAATAAGCCCGGCGGACGAGATCGATTTCGAGCTGCGCGCGCTCCGTGATGTCGAGCGAGGTCGAAAGCAGCAAGGTCCGGTCGAGCAGCTGCACCGGCTTGCGCGACGTCAACCAGATGCGTTCGCCGGCAGGACCCGCGATTCGTTCCTCGAGCTCGATCACGTCGCGTCCCGGCAGCGGACCGACCTCGCATGCTCGCGGCGCTGCTTGCGTCGGCTGCGGAGCGGGCGGCGACGTGCCGGCCGGCGGCGCGGGCAACTCCGCCAGCCGGGCGGCGGCGGCGTCGTTGACCAGGATGAAATGGCCGTGCTCGTCCTGCACGGTCAGTCCGACCGGGAGCAGCTCGATGATTCCGTTGAGCAGATCGCGGTCTCGCCTCGCCTCGCTCTCGCCGGCGCGCAGTTCGTCCGCCTCGAGGCGCAACTCCCGAACCTGCGCCTCTGCGGTCCGGGCGCCGCGCGCGGCCTGCGCCGCCAAGGCGAGCAAAGCGAATTCCCGCGCGCGCGCCAGATCGGCGTCGTCGAAGCCGGCCGTACCGGCCGCGCGCAGCAGGATGAGCACCCCGCGTCCGGCGGCCGAGAACATCGGGAGATGGAGGGCGGGCTGCTCGCTTGAGATCAGACCGCGGGAGATCTCCCGCCACTCGTCGTGGTCGCCGCAGGTCGCCGCCACCCGGCCGCTTGCGACCTCGCGGATAAACGGCCCGGGCGTCAATCGCAGGTCGCGCGGCATCGGCGGCAGGGCCGCCACGCAACGCATGAGGTCGCCCTCGTGCTCCAGCACCAGCGCCTGGTCGAAGGCGAATATGTCCCGCAGCGTCTCCAACAGCGTCGGAAACGGATCGTCGCCGTGCTCGGCGCTCGACAGCAGTTCGAATGCAGGCAGAAGCAGACGATCGTGCGCCATTTCAACACGCACGCCCCATGGTTGCCGCGGCGATGCGATCTAACCGTACGATGTTCTCACCGAAGTCCATGGCCCCTCCCGGAGGGCGGTCGAGCGTGAGGCGCAAACCGCGTCCCGGCCGCCGATCGAGGCGCTCCGGCGCGCATCCGGCCGCCGGGCAGCCCCTCGACGAGGCCTGCGATTCAATCCCAAAACCGTTGGGGATTGGTTTCAATTGAAAGAGAATTCTATGGCCAATCGTTAGCAAATTGGGCAGCGACCGCCGCGCTCCCGGAAGTGCGCGGGGAGGGGAGGGCTTGGCGCCGCTCAGGCGTCGGGTGGACGCTTCGCCGGCGCCGGCGCCTGGAAGGCGCGAGAGACGTCGAGCCGCTCCGCCAACGGCCGCTTGAGCAAGTTCGCCCGCAGCGGATCGCCGGGCGGCGCCGGCTGGAGCGGCGCGGCTGGAACGAGATCGGGCGCCTTGGCATCCCGCGGTCCGTCCTCGAGCTTGGTCGTGGCGGCGCGCCAGCGCTTGAGCACCGCCGCGAGCAATTCCTCATTGATGCCGGTCTCGTCGCGGGCGCCGCTGAGCGCGTCGCTCTTCGGAAGCAGGTGGGGCGGCAGCTGCTTCAATTTCACTCGTGTCGGCAGCGCCACTCCCTCGCCGAAGGCGAAGACCTCGCCGGTTCCGAGCGAGGGCAGGAAATCGAGGAGGTTCGCCGCGGCATCCGATACCGCCGACCGCAGGATGGCCTGGTCGCGATCGTTGGTCATGCGCATTGCGAGCAGCGTGCTGCATTGGGAAATGATGGTGGCGTCGAGCTCCGCCGGCCGTTGACTGACCAGGCCCAGAAAGACGCCGTGCTTGCGTCCCTCCTTGGCGATGCGGGCGATGGATCGGCGGGTCGGAGCGAAGCCGACGCCGCGGTCCGACGACGCGTACCGGTGAGCCTCCTCGCAGACCAGCAGGAGCGGCGCCGCCCCCTCGCTCCACAAGCCGAGATCGAAAGCCATCCGGCAGATGACCGAGACCACCGCGTCGACCACCTCCGAAGGAAAACCGGCGAGTTGCATGACGGTGATCGGCCGGCCATCGGGCGGCAGCCGGAACAGCTGGCCCAGGACCTCGGCCATGGTGTCGCCGCCGACATTGGCGTTCTCGAACATGAAGGAGTAGCGGGGATCGTTGCCGATGCCCTCGATCCGCGTGATCAGGCGATGATGGGTCATCCGCGACGAGCGGTTCTCGAGCTTTCCCATCCGCTCGTCGAGCAGACCGATGAGGTCGGCGAGCCGATAGGGGACCGGGGTGTCGACGGAATAGCCGACGATCCGCTGGTCGCTTCGCTTTGCGATCAATCGGTCGGTCGACCCGCGGTAGGCGTTGTAGGCGGCCTTGGCCCGCGGAATGACCTCGGAGAGAATATCGACCTCGTCCTCGGTTCCCGGCCGTGCCCCGAACAGGACGTCGACGATCTCCTCGAAATTGAACAGCCAGAACGGCAGTCGCAAATTGCGCGGATTGAGCACGAGCGCCTTCTCGGCGAACGCGCGGCCGTACTCGTTGTGGGCGTCCAGCACGAAAACCCGCACATCGGGTCGCGCCCGCAGGATTTCCTGCAGCAGGAGGACGACGGCGCTGGACTTTCCCACGCCGGTGGTGCCGAGCACCGCGAAGTGCTTGCTCAGCAGGTCGTCGACGTCGACGTAGGCGCCGATGGTGCTGTCCTGCTGAAGATGCCCTATGTCGATGACCGAGGCGCTGAAGACGTTGAACACCAGCCGCAGCTCGCGGGCGCCGATGACGAACGCCGGGTCGCCGATCGCCGGATATTCGGTGACGCCCCGCTGGAATTGCGCGTGGGGCATGGCGGGCTGCTTGATCTCTCCCACCAGGTCGAGGTCGGCGGACGACTCGTGGTCGCGGGCGGAGGTCTCGATCGAAACCTTGGTGATGACGCCGATGAGCAGGGAGTCGCCGGCGCGAATTCCAACGAACTTGCCGACCGTGCAACGGGATTGGTTCCGTTCCTGCAATGGCGAAGTCACGAGCCCGATCTTCGCCTGCGATCCGCGGACGGAAACGACGTGTCCGACCGGCTGTCCGGCAACCGATGAATGTTCCTCCTGACGACGCGAAGTATCGGCGTTCGACATCGAGCCCTCGGATTTGGATAAACGGCTGTCCGATGAAAAACCTATAGTCGGAAGGAGTTAGTGGCGGCTGAATCGAACTGGTTAATTTCTGATCACACGCGAGGGGGTCTCTGCCGGCCCTGCCGTTGGCGTTGCCGGGTGGAACCGGCGGACCCCACGGCGGTTATTGGTAAACGGGGAGCATGGGAAACCATTGGGTGTCCCCTGAGAGCGAACGAGGCGAAGAGACAGGAACACTCGATTGGCGAGCGGAGACGGCTGGTTTCCGTGCTGCTCGAGGAAAGCGGGACCGCGGCGCCGGTCGATTTCGGGCGATACGGAATGCGCGCGGGCGAGATCATCGCGCGAGCCGCGCGCCCGCGCTTCGCCGCGACGTCATTGGAGAAAGCGGGCGGCCGATTGCGGCCTATGCGCTAGCCCATACCCCTCGCGCTCGGCGGGGCGGGGCTCGGCAACCATGCGGCGATTACGGTCCATGCTGCAATCACGTGATCGGTTGATCGCAACATGATGCCGCGAATGCGTGCGGGATCGGCGGCGAACCCGGACCGCACGTCCCCGGCTTGCATGGCTCGAGACGCTGGCCCCACTACTCCGGGGGCTCCTGACCATGCAGCTTCCCCACGCGCTCGTTCGCAGGAGCATGCGAGCCAGAACCAGGCTGCGCACCACGCGACGCGGCGTCTCGACGAATGAACGCGAAGCATGCCGGTTGGTGGAATGCGTTCATGTCGTTGCCGGCGCCGCAGAAATCGTCACGCTCGCCGCAAAGCGCGCGCAGCGCTGCTGGCGGCAATGGACGGCACTCTCGCCTGCGCCGCGGGGTCGCAAGACACCGCGCCACGACGGGACTTCTTGAAGAAGACGCACGCAACCTCGAACGCAACACACGCAACATGCTTTCGGGCCTCTTTACTCCCGGGCGAAAAGTTGGGGCCGAAAACGTGGGCGAAATATGACGCGGCGGGTGCGGAGCTCGCAGTCGCGCATGCGAGTGGTATGGGCGTGCGACCGGCGGAATGCGAACGGTAGGGCATTACGGAAACGTGCGAACGGACGACGGCCGCGCTGCGCGGCGGCGGCTGCGCCGCGGTCGTCACGGTGCAGGTCGCCCGCGTTCGGCCCTGGATTTCGGCCGGCCACGCCCCGCCGGGACTGAACCTTTGGTCGCAGCCGTGCGTTAAGGGGCTGGGTGACGAACAAAGGAGTACTGCGATGTGCGATTACAGCCTGATGCACGTCAAATCGCGTCCCGCCAGCGTCGGCGACAAGCTTCGTACCCGCAATTTCGGAACCGGTACGCGCGGGTTTGCCGCTGGCGACGACCCGACCACGGCCGTCTGCGTTCTTCCAGGGACGGAGCTCGCGTTCAACTCGGAAATCTGCGTCTACGGTTCCTCCGGCCCCACGGCCCACAAGACCGCGATCTTCCGCCAGATCAATCGGGAGCAGCCGCTCATGCACCATGATGCGCTCGAGCTGCCCGACGGACAGACGCTGCTTCTGACCTTCTTGTGCGAGGGCCAAGAGGCGACCGTGCTGCAGCTGCCGGCGAAACCCGCGACCCAGGCCGAGGCGCAGGCACAGCAACGAGCCGCCTACGCCGGATGAAACGCCTTACCGTCATCGCCGCGACCGTCCGACGGTTCGGGCGCGGCGCGGCGGCGTGCCGCGCGGGAGCGACTTTTTCGGCGGGGCTGTCCAGCGCTACGAAGTCGGAGCGGTTGACGGACCGCAGGGTAGACTCGTAGGCGACGTCGCCCGTCAGCGGCCGGGGGTGCGCTGCTCCTGCCGCATCTTCTTCACCGCGGTCTCCATCTCGAGACAGGTGAGCCATTCGATATAGCTCGGTAGATAGACGCTGGGCCCGGCTTGAACGCAGCGGGCCTTGTCGGCCGCCGCATACTGCGACCAGTCCTTGACCAGGTGCTCGCGCGCCTTCTGCTCCGACGACATGCAAATGTCGATGTCGTTCTGGGCCGTGGTCCCCAGCGTAACGCTGGCGGCGGCTTGGCAGGTCTTGTGGATGTCGACCGTGGGGACGCCGTCCGCGACGGCGAGGATGAGCTGCGATCCGAAGAAGATCGATGCAAAGGGGAGGATCATACCTTTAGCCGGGGTGCCTCCTGCCCGGGAGCCTATCCGATTTCGCCCGCAAATCCGATCGCTGCCGCGGGGCGCGTGGGTTGTGGTGAGAAATTCTCCGACCTATTTTCTCGCCACCGGCAGCGCGCGGGCGGCGGGGGCGGGACTTGGGCGATGGCGGCCACGCAGGCATTGCCCGCGGCGCCGCGGGCAGTTGCGGCATGACCATTCGAATCGGCACGTCCGAGCGCGACGGGACCTTCTACAGCCAGGGCGTTGCCCTCGAGGCCGTGTTCGAGCGGCGCCCGGCCTTGGCTGCGGTGACGGTTTTGGAGTCCCATTCCGCCAGCATGGAAAACGCCAATCGACTGCACCGCGGCGAGATCGAGTTCGGCTTCATGGCCGCGAACTGGATCGGCCGGGCGAAGAACGGCGAGGCCCCGTTCGCCCATCCGATCGACCTTGCGATGGCGGCTCCGATGAATGCAGGCCCGCTGTTCTTCGTCGTGCGCGCGGACTCGTCGATCCGCTCGTTTGCCGATCTGCGCGGGCGGCGGATCGCGGTCGGAGCGCACGGCAGCGGCATGGTGCAGCACGCTCACGGCATTTTCGCCGCCTTGGGCATGAGCTTTTCGGATTTTGCGCCGGTCTATCTCGATTTCGCCGCCGGCGCCGAGGCCTTGGCGGCGGGCGACATCGACGTCCAGTTTCAATGTCCGATCCCCAACGCGGTCATGACGGCGCTCGCCGAACGCGCGGCGCTGCGCGTGCTCCCCTACCAGCAGGCCGAGCTCGCCGCCGTGATGAAGGCGGTTCCCTATTATCGCGGCACCGTCATGCGCAAGGGCGCCCTCCGCGGCCTCGATGCCGACCTGCCGCAGGTCGCGGTGATCAACGTGCTGGTGACCCATCCGCGCGTGCCGGAGGCGACGGTGCGCGAGGCGGTGACGGCTATCCTCGCTGAGAGCCGCGAGCTCGGCGATCGCAATCCGCTGTTCGCGGGGCTGGACGAGCTTTTTCAACCGTTGCGGTCGCAAGGGCCCGCGGCCCTCGAGTTCGGCGGCGTCCCGCTTCATCCCGGCGCGCTCCGTGCCTACCGGGAGGCGGGACTGCTGCCGCAGTGAACGCTATTGCGGCTCGATACCCGCTTCCCTGATGACGTTGCTCCACAGGGCCGTTTCCTCGGCGAAGAACCTCGTCGTCTCGGCGGGCGTGGTCGCGCCGGCTTCGAGCGAGATCTTGCGCAGCGTGTCGCCCATCTCCGTGGTCTTGAGAATGGCGATCACGTCCCGACCGATCTTCTCGGCCAAGGCTTCGGGCGTGGCGGGCGGCGCGACCAACCCGAACCAGGTTATCGACCTGAACCCCGGCAGCCCCGCTTCGGAGATGGTCGGGATTTCCGGCACGATCCCGGCGCGCTTGAGATCGGCCACGCCCAGGAGCTTCACCTTGTCGTCGCGGTAGAGCGGCACCGAGGTCGCGAGCGTGTCGAAGAACATGTCGACATGTCCGGCGACGACGTCGGTGAGGGCGGGCTGCGCTCCGCGATAGGGCACGTGCACCATCTTGATGCCGGCCTGCACCTCGAGCTGCGCCGCCGACAGATGTGCCGTCGATCCCACTCCCTGCGACGCGTAGGTGAGCTTGCCCGGATTGGCCTTGGCGTAATCGATCAGCTCCCGCAAGGTCGCCGCCGGCAGGTCCTTGCGGACGACCAGGACGTTCGCAATCTTCGCCAGCATGGTGATCGGAACGAACTTGCCCGGCTCGTAGCCGGGATCGCGATAGATGAGGTGATTGAACGACAGCGGCGAGGGGGGCGCGATCAGCAGCGTGTAGCCGTCGGGCGCCGCGCGCGCGACATTGCCGGCGCCGATATTCATCGCGCCGCCGGGAATGTTCTCGACGATCACCGTCTTGCCCCAGACCTGGCCGAGGCGATCGGCGACGAGGCGCGCCAAGGTGTCGGTGGTGGATCCCGGTGCAGCCGGAATCACGATCTTCACCGTTCGGGACGGATACGGCTCTTGCGCCGGGCTCGTCCCCGACGAGAGCGCCGAGCCAGCCGCGACCAGGAGCCCGATCAAACCCGCCCTGCGAGACATGCATTCCTCCCAGGCCATGCTCCGGACCCTGCCGGCATGGTAACGCCACCGCGATTTCCGGCGAAGGGGATTTCGGCTCGCCTTGGAATCGCGTCGATTGGAAGAGACGGCGGATGCGTAGAGTTCGGACTTGGTGTATGAAGGCGCCGGATCGGGTTGGAGACAGCCATGGCCTACACGCTCGAAGAATTCTGCAGCGAAAGCCGCGCGATTCTGAAATCCCGGCCGCTGCCCGCTGCGTTGCCGCAGATCGCCGAGGGCCTCTCGCGGCTCTTGTCCAATCCGGCCTTCGTCACGGAGACCTTCAGCGACGATATGCCGCCGGGCCGGCGCGTCCTCCGCCACGATCCCGAGACCGACTTCTACGTGCTTGCGCACGTGCAGGAGGGAAAGAAGGTCGGAAAGCCGCACAGCCACGGGTCGTCATGGGCGATCTACGGCAACGCGCGGGAATATACCGAGATGACCGAATGGCGGCGCACCAATCCAGAGGGCGAGCCGCATGCGGTTCTGCAGGCGGTGAGCAAATATCGCCTCGGTCCCGGAGACACCAAGGCCTATGGCCCCGGCGTGATCCATTCGACCGCACATCCCGACAAGGCCTGGGTGATCCGGGTGACCGGCACCGACCTCGACGTGCTGCCGCGCTATCACTTTGGCAGGCAGGATCGGATCCTGGAGCAAGCGTGAGGGGAGCTACTTCTTCTCTCCGCTGATCGCGTTGTAGCGGGCGATCACGTCCTTCGGCGTGGCGGCGGTGTGCGCCAGCAGCGCCAGGATCGCCTCGCCGTCGATCGGGCTCAGGTCGATGCCGAGCTTCTCGGTTTCCTCGACGAAGGCGGGGTCGCGGCACATCGCCGTGAAGGCGGCCTTGAGCGCCTCGGCGCGATCGGCCGGGATCGCGGGCGGCGCCGCGAACGGCAGCGCCATGAAGAACGGAAGCTCCGCGAAATCGATGAGCGACAGCGCGCCGGCATCGCCGGCGAGCTCGCGCCCGGTCGGGATGTCCGGAAATTCCGGGTGCCGTTGGGTGCGGCCGAAGGCCATCAGCGGCCGAAATGCCTTTCTGCTCCAGAGGTCGCGCTGGCCGGTGCGCACCGAGCTCAGGCCCACCATCTGGCCGTCGAGCTCGCGGCGCTGCATGGCGAGAAAGAGCGGCGCCGCGCCGGTGTAGCCGCGCACGACGTTGACGTTGAGGCCGAGCACCTCCTTGGCGATGACGGCGAAGATCAGGTTGCTCGATGCCGCATTGTCGCTGCCGAGCGTCACCGATCGTCCGGGTGTCTTGAGATCGGCAATGGTCTTGGCGGGATGATCGGCATTGATCAGCATAAGGTAGGCGTCGTCGGCATAGGACGACATGCTGCCGAGCCAAGTGAACTTCGTCGGCTCGAATTGGGCGTTGGGGTTTCCCTGAATGGCGAGCTGCGGCACGGCGCGTTCGAGCTTGGCCAGCACCGAGCCGTCCTTCTCCGTATTGAAATAAAGGCGATTGGCGGTGACGAGGCCGCCGCCGCCGGGATTGTTCTGCACGACGATGCTCGGGGCGCCCGGAATGAAGCGCGCGAGGTGGCGCGCCACGAGCCGCGCCGAAATGTCGTTGATCCCGCCCGGCGAAGTACCCACCAAGAGGGTGACACTGCGCCCCTTGTAGAACTGCTCGACCGATTGCGCCGCGGCATCGCGCGCGATCGCAAGCGCAAGACCGCAGGCGAGCGCCGCGGCGGCGAAACAGACGTTGCGGGAGGTGGCCACGCGAGCCATCTCGCTCACGGCAGGGCCGCGAGCAGATGACCGAAGCCTTGCCGCGGCTCGCGCACGTGCAGGCGCTTCTGGATCTCCCACACCCGCGCCGTCACCGGATGCACCACCGGCACCTGCAGGTCCTGCTCCAGCGTCGCGATGATGTCGAGCGTGCGCCAGCCGGAGCCGAGCATGTAGATCGCGTCGGCGCCCTTGGCCTTGAGGAAACTTCGCTTGATATGGGCATAGACCTGGTGGCTCGACAGCTCCTGCACCTTGTCGAACGCGACGTCGATGCCTTCCATGCCGCGCACCGCGAAGCCGGCATCGCGGAAATATTTTGCGAAGATCGCATTGAGCCTGGGCGGGAAGTACGTGGCGCCGACGATGGTCCTGGCCTTCAGCGCCCGCAGCGCGTTCACGTGGTTCTGCGCCACGGTCATGATCGGCGTTTTGTATTTCTTCTCCCAGCGCCTGACGATCTCGGCCTCGCGCTTGCGGCCCTGCACCATGAACGGCGGCGCCCCGTGCGGATGGATCAGGTCGCAGCCGTTCTTGGCCAGCACCGCGACGAGCTCCTCGTAGGCCGGCATCATGGTCGCGAACTCGTCCTCGGTGCCGCGGCGAATATTGAGGAACAACGGGATGAGCCCGATGCCCTCGGGCAGCAGACGGACGACCTCCTCGGTCACCCCCGGCCGCATCGTCGGGTTGATCATGCCGACGACGCCGCGCCAGCTGGAAAAGGCCATTTGCTGCTCCCTCCGCGTCACGCGCGTTCTCGGCCTCGATCCGCGGATCGATCGGGGCATCCGTCTTCGCCGCAAGATGGGCGCTATTCGCCGCCGTAATCTCGCTTCGCCGCCGCGCTCGTCACATATCCCTCGGCCAGATCGCGGGCAAGCGCGGCGCCATCGCGCCGGCGCGGATCGCCGCAGCCGCCGCCGCCCGCGCTCTGCAGCAGGAAGCGCTCGCCGGCGCGCATCTCGAAACGGCCCGACGCGTAAGGGAGTTGAACTATGAGCATCGAGCGATGGCCGGCGACCGACGGCCGAGAGCAGGTCGGCGACGCGAGCGAGCCGCTGGGCGAGGTGGATCTGGCCGCCGGGTCGCGCCGTTCTCGATAGAGGTTTCGTTCCCGTTCTCTATAATGCAAGAATATCGTGGAGCACGACTTCGACGTATCGCTTTAGCCGAACGACTGCTTCTCGCTCGCCCGCAACGTGGGTGGCGATCGAACCTAGATTGTACACGGACCGAGTAAGGTCCCCGATTACGGATTCGACGTTCGTGGTCATGTCCTCGGGCACAGCCGTAGTTGCCTTGCTTTGACCTCGCGCTCTCAAGATGAAGCGGACTTTCTGTTTCATAGTTGGCTTGGTTCGATCCTTCTCCAGCTTAAATGCATCCGCCTTCATGACGTCGTCGTCAGGAGCCAGATGGTCGAGCACCTCCCGCAGTGTCTCGCGCAACTCCACGGCTGGTCCTCTGAACGAGAGCCGGCTGGAGTCGCTCAAATCAACAATGGCCTGTTGATATGAGAGGCCTGCCGATGGGAGCAAGCCCGCCAGCATGCTGATGATCTTTGCTTCAGCTTCGGTTTGGGTCACGGCGTCCGTGGGGTCCGCACCGAGCTTAGTCTCAAGCTGACCAGTAACTCGCGGAATCGTCTTGCGCACACGCTTGATTTGCTTCCGGTACGAAGACGCAGCGTTCCGCCCCTCGGAAAGCTGAATCAGATTCTGAAACGGCACGTCTAGTTCGGCGAGCTGGTCCTCCATGCCCATTGGCACCAACGCAGGACGCGTTCGCCGAAAGTATTGTTGTGCAACGGACTTGGCCTCGCTCCGGAGCATCGACGAATTGACGTTGACCGAGGTGGAGCGACCAAAGTGGCCGATGAACTGCGCAAACGCCTCAGAGAGCGCCTGCCATGCCTGAGCGGCTTGCTCGCTCATCTTCTGCCCTTCGCGCGCACCCTGTTCTTACTCTTTCTCCTACGAACCTTAGTTCTCCCGCGCTTTGCCGACGCGTCTGCAGCGAGCGGAAGCTTGTGCGCTACGAGATTATGCCCGACCGCGTTCAGGCTGTATCGACCGCTCCCACGCGCGTCCAAGTAGCCGGCGTTCTTGGTGTTGACGAGAGTCATCCCAGGATGGGCTCTCGGCAGCGGAAAGTTTGCTTGCAAGAAGTACTTCTTGATGTCGTCCGGTCCGATTGTGTCGCTGCGCTCTTCCGGGGGCGCCAGATAGGCGAGGTAATACGCGAGGACGGCGACCATCTCCGCTACGCCCTTCGGGTTCTTAGCGTCCTTGAGCGCGCGAATGTCCGTCGCAGCGGCGGATGTTGGCGCCGGAGGAGGCGCGCTCAGTGGGCCAGGACCCACGACAGGTATAACCCTCGCAGGGTCCGCAACTGCAACACCGGGGCCGCGCGCATGCCCCGCCGCACCAATTCCAAGCTTCTCAAAAACGTAGTTGATTACGCGTGTGCGTGCGTCCGGCCGCAACGGTTGAAGTGTGGCAACCAGAGTGGCGATTGCCTGCAGTTCTGAATCCATAACCTCAGCCATCGAAGCCTCCCACGGCTTGTCGCTCGTTCGGCGCCCAGGGGGGTCTGCGTGGATGGGCGTCTCAGCCATTTCCCTCTCCTAAAAATTGAATTTAGCGGGCAGGTGGTGACGGAGCATCGGTCCCACAAGGGGCTGGATGGTTCATCCACAGGTCCAATGCCGACCGGGGGCCTCGGTTCGCGAGCCTTCGCCACCAGCAGCAGGACGCGAGCCCGGTGATCACAGCCCGCCCTCCGCCCGGTAGACGCGGCCGCGCCGCTCGTCCGAGGACGCGACCCGGACTCCGGCCCGCGTCCGCAGCCTAGACAAGATGGCCCTGATCGTGTGGGGCTCCCGCCCCTGGGCTAGCTCCTCGATGGTGGCCCCGAGCTTGGAGCGGAGCTTACTCAGGATCGCCGCGACGCTCGGCTGCTGCGCGTAGCCGGCGTCGGGCTTCGACTTCTTGGGCATGTTGGCGTCCCTGGTTGCCGGGTCCGGGTGGACCCGAGGGACTGCCGATCACGCTCACATCGCGGACGACATCGAGCACTCAATTGTGTTGGAGAGATTGAGCGTGAACACAAGATTCGAGTGCCGCCCGGCACTTACCGGAAAGCTTAGAACCTGGCAGGGGACCGCCGGGTTCTTTATTCCGACAAGTCGTCTTCGTACTCTTCGAGCAAATAGGCGAGCTTCCGCTCGTACGCTTCCGCGTAGGCATCTTCGTAAGCCTGCCTGGCGTCAGCGGTCTCTTCTTCGGCGGCCGCCTTGGCCCGTCGCTCCAGTTCCTCGCGCGTCACCTTCTCGCGCGGGCTGTCGCGGCGGGGAATTTTTGCGATAATCTCTTCGAGCGTCGGCTTCGGGTCCGTCATCGCACTTGCTCCTCAGCGACTCGGGTCAACATGGCAGCGAACCAGTGACCTCGACGCTGCACGGCGGATACGGACTGGGAATCGACTGCTGCCGCCGCATCTCGTCCAACTGGCGACGCTGCTGCGCTAGCTGCTCGTCCATCATGCGCTGCTGCTGCCGCATCTGCTCCTGCAGGAGCGCGGCGTCCAACTCGCGCTGTTGGTTTTCCATGAAACGGTAATAGTCGCACGAGAACGCGCCGCAGGGGCTATTCTGGGCGACGGACGCCGCGGTGCTCAGAGCAAGGATGATGCTCGCAACCAGAACTGCCTGCTGAGGACTCGACATGCTTTATCTCCTCCTGCGTCCAACAGCCCGGTGTGAGCCAGGATGCATTAACTAGAAGCGTGGTCGGCACGCCGAGATTTGAACGCAGGGACCCCAGACTACGTGCTAATCGCGTGCTAGCCGGCCTCTGACCCTCGCTCAGAGGCCGTAGTCCCGTTTCGCCGCCGCGCCCGTCACATATCCCTCGGCCAGATCGCGGGCAAGCGCGGCGCCATCGCGCCGGCGCGGAT
>WNFG01000807.1_pt1 | contig 26861 bp, 21 predicted proteins | sample 5400431 | NCBI WGS metagenome assembly WNFG01 (sample SAMN13153346, study PRJNA577476) | soil metagenome | isolation source: 120 cm saprolite under Douglas fir tree site 2 hole 3 replicate 2 | place: USA:California | collected 2015-04-18 | reverse complement strand
GAAATAACGCTGCCAGGGGCGTTGCTACTAGCGAAGTTTCTTTTGAAGCTCTTCGTGGATCGGTCCGCAACAATTCCAGACATTATCTCCGCAATCCTTGCCCTTCCTGTTGATATTATGTTTTTGGCGGCATCTTTGTTTGCGGCGCATGTAATTGCGACCCCTAACATCAAGGACGGTCTCGTCTATTTCATCTGCACCATCGTGGCAGCAATACTAGTAGTTGCTTTATCTAGGCGAGCTGACAAGAACTTTGCATCAGACAAGTTCTGGCGTAGCGGCTTCTACACCTTCGTCAATTTTGGCGCGTCCTTTACTGCACTTATCTTCGCAATCGACCTACTACCAGTGAAGAGCTGACCGGAAGATGCTGGGTACCTCTGATTGGATTGTGGTTGGAAGCTTCTCAGTTGCCATCACGGGCCTGGTGGCGGCGCTGATGGCATACTATGTGAGTATTCGAAGTGCCCGATATGACAGGCGCGAGCATCATGCTCGGCTGGAAATGATGCGCAGATCAGTCGAGCAGCAGATTGCACTCCTAAATGATAAGCTGTTGGCGACTGAGGCTCGATGGCGAGACGTCAATCATCTTCTGATCACGTCTCAGAACTTCAGTGAGGAGGCTCGTCAGCGAACCGAAACGGTTTCTCCAAATGCCTTTCTCGTTGATGCTGGGATTAGCTCCTCTGAAATGCGCGTTGAGCCAGGGCTCGTGTTCGTCCTAATGCCCCTTAGTGACCACTACCGACCACAATTCGATATGATAGTGCGAGCGTGCCAAGAACTCGGGCTCAAGGTTTTGCGAGGGGACGAAGAATCCTCATCGCGAAGACACCGCACGATGTGCCCTTCGACATAAAGTCCAAACGCATCGTGTTTTACGAAGGCCTCAGTCAACTCTATTCCTCGCTCAGGACAGAGCTAGCGAAGGTTTTTGTCCCTCGACAGCAGCCTCGACCTGGGCTGGTGCCGTGATGATGCTCATTAGGCACTGAGCGTCCGCCGAGGCCTATACGTCCACAGCGGCGCAACAAGTCGCATTATCGTCGCTGATGAAGCACCTTAGCTCGTACCGGCCGAAGCTGCTGGTACGTGCCTTTGTACACAACAGGTGGAGCACTGCGCGATTTCATTCAACCGACGCGTGCAACCCACGCGTGCGAAAACGCCCCCGACCATTACTAGTAGGCCTTAATACGCCCCTGCTCTCTGTAAGAGGTTGATGTAATTGAAAAGGTAAAGTCCGCCCCCAGCTACCAAATTGCCCCCGGTCTGCATGACCGGGGGCCTTTATTTTGGGGTTTCTCTTCGCCACCTTACGATCATGCCCACCGGACATACGCACCAGACCGACGTCGTCATTGTAGGCGCGGGGCCCGTCGGCCTGTTCGCCGTGTTCGAATGCGGCATGGTCCGTCTGCACTGCCATGTCGTCGACGTGCTCGACGATGCCGGCGGGCAGTGCACGGCGCTCTATCCCGAAAAGCCGATCTACGACATTCCGGGCTTTCCCCGCATCGAGGCAGCCGAGCTGGTGGTCCGCCTGAAGGCGCAGGCCGCCGCCTTTCGCCCGGTCTACCACCTCGGCGAGCAGGTCCAGGCGCTCGAGGCGCTGACCGGCGGCTTCTGGCGGGTCACCACCTCCAGGGGCACCGTGCTCCAGGCCAAGGCGGTGATCATCGCCGCCGGGGTCGGCGCCTTCGGTCCCAACCGCCCGCCGCTGGCCGGCATCGAGGCCTACGAAGGCAAGAGCGTCTTCTACTACGTCACCCATCGCGAGAATTTCCGCGGCAAGCGGGTGGTGATCGCGGGCGGCGGCGATACCGCCGTCGACTGGGCGCTGTCCCTGGCCGAGATCGCCGACCGCGTCTCGGTGATCCATCGCCGCGACAAGTTCCGCGCCGCGCCCGAAAGCGAGGCCCAGCTCAAGGCGCTGGCCAGGGCCGGCAAGGTCGAGCTCGTCGTGCCCTATCAGCTTCACGGGCTGGAAGGCACCGGCGGCCAGCTCAAGGCCGTGACCGTGGCCACGCTCGACGGCGCCACCCGGCGCATCGAAGCCGACGCGCTGCTGCCGTTCTTCGGGCTCTCCATGTCGCTCGGTCCGATCGCCGAGTGGAGCCTGGCGCTGCAGCACAACCAGGTCGCCATCGATGCCTCGACGACGGTGACCAGCAAGCCCGGCATCTTCGCCATCGGCGACGTCGTCACCTATCCCGGCAAGCTGAAGCTGATCCTGACCGGCTTCGCCGAGGCCGCCATCGCCGCGCGCTCGGCCTATGCGCTGGTCCATCCCGAAACGCCGCTGCACTTCGAATATTCCACGATGTCCGGCGTGCCGTCGGTCTAGGCGCGCCGCCGGCGGTCTTTAGCGCAACGGCCGAAAGAAGGCGCGGACGTCGCCGACGAACAGCTCGGGCTGCTCGAAGGCGGCGAAGTGTCCGCCCCGAGGCATTTCGTTCCAATGACGGATGTTGGTGAAGTTGCCTTCCATCCAGCGCCGTACCGGCGTCACGATCTCGCGGGGAAACACGGCCACGCCGGTCGGCACGGCGACCTTGTGGATGGTGCGGCGCTCCGGACCGAAACTCTCCCAGTAGAGCCGGGCCGACGAAGCCGCTGACGCGGTCACCCAGTACAGCATGACATTGTCCAGCAACTCGTCACGACCGAGGATGTTTTCGGGGTGTCCGTCGCAGTCTGTCCACGCCCAGAACTTCTCGAGGATCCATGCCGCTTGACCGGCGGGCGAGTCGGTCAGGCCGTAGCCCAGGGTCTGAGGCCGGGTCGACTGCTGCTTGGAGTAGCCGGAGTCCCAGTCGGCATAGTATTTGATGCCCTTGAGCGCCCTTGCCTCTTCGGGCGTGGGTGCGCCGTCGACGTTTGGCCGCGCCGACATGGCCAGAGTGATATGGATGCCGGCGCAATGCTCGGCGTCCAGTGCGCCGAGCGCGGTCGTCACCGCGGAGCCCCAGTCGCCGCCCTGCGCGCCATAGCGCGCGTAGCCCAGGCGATCCATCAACTGGGCCCAGGCAGCAGCGATGCGATCGATGCCCCAGCCGGTGGTCGTGGGCTTGGCCGAGAAGCCGAAGCCGGGCAAGGATGGACAGACCACATGGAAGGCGTCGGCAGGGTCGCCGCCGTGGGCTGCCGGGTCGACCAGCGGTTCGATCACCTTGTGGAACTCGACCACCGAGCCGGGCCAGCCGTGGGTGATGATCAGCGGCATGGCCGCGGGATGGGGCGAGCGCACGTGCATGAAATGAATGTCGAGCCCGTCGATTGCGGTGGTGAACTGAGGGAAGCGATTGAGCAACGCTTCCCGGCGGCGCCAATCGTAATCGTTGGCCCAGTACCGGCAGACCTCCTCGATCCACTTCAGCGGCACGCCCTGGCTCCAGTCGTCGACCGGCGCGGCCTCCGGCCAGCGGGTCTTGCGCAACCGCGACGTGAGGTCTTCCAGGACCTCGCTGCCGACGGCGATGCGAAAAGGCTTTACGTCGGTGCTCATGGTGGGCTCCTCGCTGGTCTATTGGAGTAGAGTGTCGGCTGCGTTGGCGGAGGGCAATGCGGATGGACGACGCCGAGCTGATCGCCGAAGTCGGGCAGGCGCTGTGGGGCCCCGCCTGGAAGGGGCCGATGGCCGAGGCCGTGCGCCATCACAAGAACGCCGTCGGCGACTGGGCCTCCGGCCGCCTGCGCGTCCCAGCGGGCATCTGGAGCGAGTTGAAGGAGCACATGCGCAGGCGCCGGCACGAACTCGATCGTCTGGCGCCGCGGGTCCAGAGAGCCCACGACGCGGCTCTGCAGCGGACCGTCGAGCAGACGAAGGTCGGGAAGCGAAGTTCCTAAGCCTTCACTCCGCCGCCTTCGGCAGCGCCGTCTGTTGCATGCGCAAGACCTGCTCCCAGCCGCGATAGCCGGTGAAGCCGTCCTTGTCGAAGAACAGGACCGGGCCGTCGCAGAAGAACAGGTACTCGGTATCCTCCAGCGCCGTCGTGGCGCCATGCACCATGCCGTTCACCTCGTGCAGGAAGTCGCCCGGGCCGTAGACATTGCCGCGAACCTGCAGCTTGCCGGACAGCACGAAGGCGAATGCCGCCGACAGGTGCTTGTGCGGTGGCGCGACGTAGCTCTTTTTCCACTTCAGCAGGACGGCCCAACGGCCGGACTCCTGGCCGACCCACAGGACCTTGGTCCAGGCCTCGCCGGGCTTGGTTTCGATCCAGGGGATTTCCGACGACCGCGTGATCGAATCGGCCAGTTCATTGTTCACCGGGCGGATGTCTTGAGGCAGGGCCACGATTTCCTCCGTGCTTCTTGTTGGACAATACTACGTCACCGGCCGCGCCTGCGGCAGGCGCTCGCGCGTGCCGTAGACCGGCGGGGCGAGCTGCTCGGCCGTGCGGCCGGCCCAGTCGCGCTGGTTCACCGTCTTGAGCCGCTTGCGCTGGCCCGCGACCAGGCCCGCCGTAGCCGCCTCGACATCGATGGTCAGCACCTTGCCGTCGCGCACGACCTGCCGGCCGTCGACATAGACGTGGCGGATGGCGCGGTCACCCGCCGAATAGATCAGGCTGCGCACCGGCTCGTGCGCCGGCTGCATGTAGGGATGGTTCATGTCGACCAGCGAGAAGTCGGCCTTGCAGCCCGGTGCCAGGCGGCCGAGATCAGGCCGGCGCAGGATCTTGGCGCCGCCCACGGTCGCCGCCTCGAAGGCATGCCGCGTCGTGCCGCGCTTGTAGTTGCCGGTGAGCACGCGCGCGACGTAGCAGGCCAGCCGCATTTCATCGACCATGTTGTGCGGGAAGGTGTCGGTGCCGATGCCGACGGTAATGCCGGCATCCATGTAGCGGCCGATGGTGTTGAGCGCCATGCCGCGGCGGGCGAACACCGTCGGGCAGTGCGCCACCGCCGCGCCGGAGTCTCGCAGGATCTCGAAGTCGCGCCCATGCGGATAGTGGATCTGCGGATGGTCGCTCAGGAAGATGCCGTGGCCGATCACCAGGTCGGGCCCGAGCACGCCGATCGCATCGAGCCATTCGATCGGCGTCTTGCCGTGGCGATGGACCATCTCGTGGAACTCGACGACCGCTTGGCAGGCATGGGTCTGAATCGGGATGCCGCGCTTCCTCGCCTCCTGCAACGCTTCCTTGAAGAAGCCCTCGCGGCAGGTGTCGATCTGCGAGGGGCAGACCATCGCCGACAGCCGACCGCTCGGATGCTGCATGGCGCGGTCGATGGTCTGCATCGCCGTCTCGAAAGCCTTCTCGCCGGCCTTCTCGTCCCAGGCGTATTCGACGGTGTGGCCGTTCTTGGTGAACCAGTAGCCCTGGCGCATCATCGGCGCCACGACGGCGCGGATGCCCGTCGCCGCGAGGTCGTCCAGCCAGCCCGGGCGGCTGATCGAAAGGTCGGTGATGGTGGTGACGCCGCTCTTCAAGAGCTCCGACATGGCCACAGTGGTCGAGGGACCGGCGTCCTCGGCATCGAGCCCGAACACCGGCAGATATTCGTAGAGCGAACTTTGGCCGAGCTTGTCGCTGCCGACCTCTTCGGTCAGGCCCTTGTTGGCCGGTTCGGAAAAAGGGTGGCTGTGCACGTTGACGAAGCCCGGGATCGCCATGAAGCCCGCGCCATCGACGACACTGTCCGCCAGCCCGGCGTAGCCTGGCCCGACATGCAGGATTTCGCTGCCCCGGAACACCAGGTCGGCGTCGGCAAGGTAGACATGCCGTTGCTCGGACTCGTCCCAGGCGACCGCATGGTCGAGGCGGCGAACATGCGTGATCTTGGCGCTCATCTTTTCTTCCCTTCGCTGGCGAGACTGGCATGATCAGGCCATGACCGCAAAACTCACCGAAGATGCCAAAGGCGTCTTCATCATCGCCGCCACGCCCTTCACCGACGAGGGCGCGCTCGACATGCAGAGCGTCGACACTCTGACCGATTTCTATCTGCAATGCGGCGTCCACGGGTTCACGCTGCTCGGCATGATGGGCGAGGCGCACAAGCTCACCGCGGAAGAGTCATTGTCTGTAGTCAACCGTGTGATCGACCGCGCCCAGGGCCGGCAGGTGATCGTCGGCGTGAGCCACGCCGGGCTGGAAAACGTCCGTCGCCTGTCGCACGAGGTCATGGTCGCGGGCGCATCAGGCGTCATGGTGGCGCCACCGCCCGGACTCAAGGGCGACGACGGCGTCTACAACTACTATGCGCAGGTCTTCAAGGCGCTTGGGCCAGACATTCCCGTCGTCCACCAGGACTATCCGCAGAGCACGGGAGTCTATCTCGCCCCGTCGGTGTTCGAGCGACTGGTCGACGACTTCAAGCAGCTCGTCATGCTGAAGCATGAGGACGCACCGGGTCTCGCCAAGCTCTCACGCGTGCGCGAAGGCGAAAAGAAGCCGGGTCGTCGGCGCGTCTCTATCCTGGTCGGCAATGGCGGGCTTTACCTGCCGCAGGAAATGCGGCGCGGCGCCGACGGCGCCATGACGGGCTTTGCCTACCCGGAGATGCTGGTGCAGGCCTACGAGCTGTTCGCCGCCGGCGAGACCGAGGAGGCCGAGGACCTGTTCGACATCTACCTGCCCCTCGTCCGCCACGAGCAGCAGCCCGCGATCGGGCTGGCGTTGCGCAAGGAGGTGCTGTTCCGCCGCGGCGCCATCAAAAGTCCCCGGCAGCGCGCGCCGGGATCGTCGCTCACCGCGACCGACCGCGCCGAGCTCGACGGGCTGGTTCAGCGGCTGGAGCGCCGCCTCGCGGCGTCCGGTCGAGCGACGAAGGTCGCGGCGGAGTAGGGGTGATGGCCGACTACGACCTGATCGTCCGCAACGCCAAGATCGTCACCGCCGAGCGCCAGAGCGAAGGCGATATCGCCGTCAAGGACGGCAAGGTCGCCGCCTTGGGCGCCGACGTGAAGGGCACCGCCGCGCGCGAGATCGATGCCGCGGGCAAGTTCGTGCTGCCGGGCGGCGTCGACAGTCACTGCCATATCGAGCAGAAGTCCGGCATGGGCGTGATGTGCGCCGACGATTTTTATACCGGCACTGTTTCGGCGGCGTTCGGCGGCACGACCACGGTCATCCCCTTCGCTGCCCAGCATCGCGGCATGTCGCTGCGCCAAGTGGTGAAGGACTATCACGAAGCGGCGACACCCAAGGCGGTGATCGACTACGCCTTCCATCTGATCATCTCCGACCCGTCGGAGCAGGTGCTGGGCCAGGAGCTGCCGGCGCTGATCAAGGACGGTTACACCTCGTTCAAGATCTACATGACCTACGAGGCGCTCAGGGTCAGCGACTACCAGATGCTCGACATCCTGGCGCTGGCCCGCCGCGAAGGCGCGCTGGTGATGGTGCATGCCGAGAACCACGACATGATCCAGTGGCTGGCGCATCATCTGGTGGACCAGGGGCACGTCGCGCCCAAGTTCCACGCCATCGCCCATGCACGCGTGGCCGAGGCCGAGGCGACCAATCGCGCGATCTCGCTGGCGCGCCTGGTCGATGCGCCGCTGCTCCTCGTCCATATGTCCGAGGTCGAAGCGATCGAAACCCTGCGCCAGGCGCAGAAGAAGGGGCTAAAAATCTTCGGCGAGACCTGCCCGCAATATATCGCGCTCACCGCCCAGGACATGGACAAGCCCGGCGTCGAGGGCGCGATGTGGTGTTGCAGCCCGCCGCCGCGCGATGCCGAGGCGCAGGAGGCGGTGTGGGCCGCGCTGAAGGATGGAACGTTCCAGACCTTTTCGTCCGATCACGCGCCCTACCAGTTCAACGAGAAGGGCAAGATTCCCAAGGGCGACAAGACGACCTTCAAGGAGATGGCCAACGGCGTGCCGGGCCTGGAGATCCGCCTGCCGATGCTGTTCTCCGAAGGCGTGCAGAAGGGCCGCATCACCCTGCAGCAGTTCGTGGCGCTGACCTCGGCCAACCACGCCAAGCTCTACGGCCTCTATCCGCGCAAGGGCACCATCGCCGTCGGCTCCGACGCCGACTTCGCGATCTGGGACGCCGACAAGGACGTGACCATTCGCTGGAAGGACCTGCACGACAACGTCGGCTACAGCCCCTACGAGGGCCGCCAGATCAAAGGCTGGCCGATCACGGTCGTGAGTCGCGGCCGGGTCGTGGTCGAGAACGGCAAGCTCAATGCGCAACGCGGTTCGGGCCAGTTCCTGCCCTGCGCCTCGCCCGATTCAGCCAAGCCGCAAGGCCAGACCGCGCCAGAGCTGCAGGCGATGTCGCGCTTCGGCGCGAAGCCGTTATTCTAAGCACACAATTGTCGCCGCAGCGTCACACCACGCAGCCGTAGTGAGCGGACGACACCAGTCGAACGTACTTGTGATGGACTGATCCCGGACGAGCCCGTGTAGCCAAATCGGGTGCCCGCCAGTCAGACATGCGTTTGGCGATCTCTTCATCGGAAACGTCCAGGTTCAACGTCCGCGCGCGGGGATCGATCACGATGGCATCGCCATCGCGGACCGCCGCAATCGGACCGCCGCGAGCCGCCTCCGGCGAGATATGCCCGATCAGGATTCCATGGGACACGCCGGAAAAGCGGCCGTCAGTGATCAGCGCGACATCTTCCCCGAGGCCGCGCCCTTGGAGCTGGATGGTGAGCATCACCATTTCGGGCATGCCCGGCCCGCCGACCGGACCGACATTGCGCACCACGACAACGTTGCCGGCCACGATCTGGCCGGCCCGGATGGCCGTCATCGCATCGGCCTCGGATTCGAATACCCGCGCCGTACCGCGGAATTGCCCTTTCTCCAGCGTCTTGCCGCTGAGCTTCAAGAGACAACTTTCCGGCGCGAGATTGCCCTTCAGCACGCTGATGTGGTGGTTGGCCGGCGCGATCGGCTTGGCTACCGGAAACACGATGTCCTGCGCGCCGATCTGCTCCAGCGTCGGCACCGCTTCTAGGTTTTCCGCCAGGGTCTTGCCGGTGACCGTCAGCACGTCGCCATGCAGCAGGCCCACCCGCAGCAGCTCCTTCATCACGATCGGCACGCCGCCGATCGCATGCAGGCTGGTCATGGCATACGGGCCATGGGGCTGGAGGTTGGCGAGCAGCGGTATGCGTTGACCGACCTCTTGGATGCGTTCGATCGTGATCGGCACCTGGGCTTGCCGCGCAATGGCCAGCAGATGCAGGTACATGTTGGTCGAGCCGCCCATTGCATAGACCGTTGCGATCGCGTTCTCGAAGGCGCGCTCGGTCATGATGTCGAGCGGTCGAATGCCGGCTGCGATCAGCCGATACAACGCCTCGACCGATGCCCGCGCCTGCGCCCGGACATCGTCGTGAATGTCGCTCTTCGCATCATAGTCCGCCGGATGCGAGGCGCCGCGCGGCAGCATCATGCCGATCGCCTCGGCAAGGGTGCTCATCGTATTGGCCGTGAACATCGCGCCGCAGGTGCCGCTGCCGGGCATCACGTTGCGCTCGAGCTCCAGGAATTCGGCATCCGAGAGCCGGCCCGCCTCGTTGGCCGCACGGCCCTCGGCCCAGTCCATGATCGTGAGGTTCGTGCCTTTTTTCGCCCATGGTCCGAACGTCACTTTGCCGGGCGAGCTGGTTCCCGGATACAGCACCAAGCCGAACGCATTGGTGCGTGCCAGCGGCATCAGCGCGGCGGCGCCGGTCTTGTTGCAGCCGGAGATCACGATCATCGCGTCGCCGTGATGAGCGTAATGACCGATCTCGAAGCAATCCGCGACGACGTCACGGGACACGAGGCTGTAGCCTGCCGTGGGAGTCCCTTGCGTCAGCGCGTCGGATACCGCGGGCGCACCGACGATCAGACCTTGCCCGCCGCGTTCGGCAATGAGGTCGACCAGCAGGTCGGTGATGCTGCGGACCCGATTGTTGCATCGATGCGCGTTCGTGTAGGCGCTGGCGATGGTAACCACGGCATTGGTCTGCGCCGTCCGGTCCGGGTCGAACCCTGCCGCCCGGAGCTCCACTCTGGATTTCTTCCAGTAGGTGCTGCTGTCTTGTGTCATGAAGCAAGGTTACCCAGTCGTTGGTTTGAATGCTACGAGAGCAAGAAGCGATGATGCCCAGTCAGGGCGTTAGAACTTTCGCACTACCCTCCTCTTTGATCCGGACGGCGTAAAGTTTGCTATGGTGTATCCATGAGAAAATCGTCTCGGCGCGTGCGGCAATGAGATCCTTTCGGCTACGCTCGGGGCAGGCCTTCGCTGCACTCAGGATAACCAGATAGAGGAGTTACCGTCGTGTCCCGTCGTCTAAAAGTATCCGCCGCCCAGCTCGGCGCCATCCATCGCGCCGACAGCCGCAAGAGCGTGGTCAAGCGGCTGGTCGAGATGCTGAAGGAGGCCGATTCGCGCGGCTCGAAGTTCGTGGTGTTTCCCGAGCTGGCGCTCACCACCTTCTTCCCGCGCTGGTGGATGGAAGACCAGGAGGAGGTCGACAAGTATTTCGAGGCGCAGATGCCGAGCCCCGAGACCCTGCCGCTGTTCGAGCTGGCACGCTCCAAGGGGATCGGCTTCTACCTGGGCTATGCCGAGCTCACGGAGGAGGAGGGCAAGACCCGCCATTTCAACACCTCCATCCTGGTCGGCCCCGACGGCCGCATCGTCGGCAAATACCGCAAGATCCATCTGCCCGGCCACAGCGACCACCTGCCCAAGGCGCCGTTCCAGCATCTGGAGAAACGCTATTTCGAAGTCGGCGATCTCGGCTTCAATGTCTGGAAGATGTTCAAGGAGGACGTGCTGGTCGGGCAATGCATCTGCAACGACCGGCGCTGGCCCGAGACCTTCCGCGTCATGGCGCTGAAGGGCGCCGAGATGGTGGTGCTGGGCTACAACACGCCGACCGAGAACATCTATCATCCGACCGAGCCGCCCTATATCCGCGTGTTCCACCACCTGCTGTCGTGCCAGGCCAACGCCTATCAGAACGGCATCTGGGTGGTGGCGACGGCCAAGGCCGGCAAGGAGGACGGCTTCGGCATGTATGGCTGCTCGGTGATCGTGGCGCCGACCGGCGAGATCGTCGCCAAGGCCGTCACCGAGGAGGACGAGGTGATCTCCTATGATTGCGACCTGGCGCTGGGCGACTATATCCGCAACACCGTGTTCAACTTCGCCAAGCATCGCCGCATCGAGCATTACAAGCTGATCACCGAACGGACCGGCGTGAAGGTCGAGCCGAGTAACTGAGGAATTCTGATGCAATACGCCGTCTCCGACGTGAACCATCACGATCGCTACAAGATCCTGACGGCCTTCGTTCTGCCGCGGCCGATCGCCTGGGTGACGACGCTCGGCCCGACCGGCACGGTCAACGCAGCGCCCTTCAGCTTCTTCAACGTCTTCGCCGAGGACCCGCCGCTCTGCATGTTCGCCGTCAACAAGCGGCCGGACGGCCGCATCAAGGACACCTGGACCAACATCCAGCGCACCGGCCAGTTCGTGATCAATCTCACCGACGAGCCGCTGGCCCGCGCCATGCACGAATCGAGCGGCGACTTCCCGCCCGATATCGGCGAACCAGGCTATCTCGGCCTCAAGCTCGCACCCTCGGTCGACGTCGCGCCGCCGCGTCTGGCCGACGCGCCGTGGGCGATGGAGTGCAGGACCTGGCAGGTGATCAACGTCAAGGACGACCGCCAGCTCGTGATCGGCGAGGGCCTGCGCTTCCACATCCGCGACGAGCTGTGGGATGCCAAGGCGATGCGCGTGCACATGGAGAAGTACCATCCGATCGGCCGCATGTTCGCCGACCGCTACTGCCGCACCGACGACCGGGTCGTCTTCCCCGCGGCGGCAGGGCCTAAGAAGGAAGCCGCCGCCGACTGATGCCGGATGATCCGGCCGCACCTTCGGTAATGGAACAACCTGCATGCCATGCGCGCATGACGGCGCTCTTGCTGACGCGATGACTCTGCAGGATCATTGCGGCATTGACCCTTCAGGCGTATGGCTCGGACTATCGTTGGAACCGTTAATTTAGAGTAATATTGGAAAAGACATTTCCCGGCAGATGCCGCTTCTAAAGGGGCATAAAGTGGAAATGACGAGGGTCTTGGGCGCAGGCCTGCGACTCGCCGGGCCGCTGGCACAATGGACACGCTGGGAGTGCTGCATGACCCTGTCTGATCCGACCGTCTTCCTCGTCGACGTGGACAACACGCTGGTCGACAACGACGGCATCCAACAGGATCTGAAGGACCATATCGAGCAGACCTACGGTCTCGCCGCCCGCGAGCGCTATTGGCGGATCCTGGAGGATCTTTTCACGGAGGTCGGCTATCGCGACTACATCGGAGCCCTCCAGCGCTACCGCAGCGAACACCCCTACGAGGTGGAGCTGCTGTCGATGTCGGGCTTTCTCATGGATTATCCTTTCGTCGACCGGCTGTACCCGGACGCGCTCGAGGTGCTGAAGCGGCTGCGCAGCCTTGGCCCGACCGTGATCCTGTCGGACGGCGACGTCGTCTTCCAGCCGCGCAAGGTCGAGCGTGCCGGCCTGTCCGAGGCCGTCGATGGGCAGGTGCTGATCTACATCCATAAGGAAGAGGCGCTGGCCGATATCGAGCGGCGCCATCCGGCCAGCCATTACGTCTTGGTCGACGACAAGCTGCGCATCCTGGACGCGGTCAAGCAGGTCTGGAAAGACCGCGTGACGACGGTGTTCCCGCGCCAGGGCCAGTATGCTCACGACGCGAAAGTGATCAGCGCTTTGCCGCCGGCGGATGTTACGATCGAGCGTATCGGCGACCTGCTCGACCATGACTTGTCGCGGCTGCGGACAGCGCCGCGCGACATTGCAACCAACTTGAAGGTGACGCCATGAAAGCAACCAGGACGCTTCACGATCTCGGCCAGAGCCTGTGGCTCGACAACATCACCCGCGACCTGCTGAACAGCGGTACGCTGAAACGCTACATCGACGAGCTCTCGGTGACGGGGCTCACCTCGAACCCCACGATCTTCGACAATGCGATCAGGAACAGCACGACCTATGACGCCGACATTTCCGGCAAGGCGTCCTCGGCCAAATCGGGGGAGGACCTGTTCTTCGAACTGGCACTGGCGGATCTGACCCGGGCCGCCGAGCTGTTCCAGCCGGCCTACGCCCGGACCGACGGTGTCGACGGCTGGGTGTCACTGGAGGTCTCGCCCCTGCTGGCCCATGACACCAACAGCACCTTGGCGGCCGCTCGCGATCTCCACCGGCGCGGCGGCAAGCCCAACCTCTTCATCAAGATTCCTGGCACTCCCGAAGGGCTGCCTGCCATCGAGGCGGCGATCTTCGCCGGCGTTCCGATCAATGTCACACTGCTGTTCTCCCGCGAGCAATATATCGCGGCGGCCGACGCCTACCTGCGCGGCGTCGAGCGGCGCATCGAGGCGGGGCTGAACCCGGCCGTCGCCTCGGTCGCTTCGCTGTTCGTCAGCCGCTGGGACGTCGCGGTGAGCGGCAAGGTCCCGGCCGAGCTTGCCAACCGGCTCGGCATCGCCATCGGCCAGCGCGCCTACAAGGCCTATCGGGAGTTGCTCGACTCGCCGCGCTTCCAGCGTGTCGCCAATGCCGGCGCCCGGGCGCAGCGCCTGCTGTGGGCCAGCACCGGCACCAAAGACCCCAAAGCCTCCGACATCCTTTATGTGAAGGCGCTCGCCGCACCCTTCACGGTCGACACCATGCCGGAGGGTACGCTCAAGGCCTTCGCCGACCATGGCGAGGCGGGCGACATGCTCGCGCCGGACGGTGGCGACTGCGAGGCGGTTCTCGCCGGCTTCGCCAAGGCGGGCATCGACGTCGACGCCCTCGCCAACCGGCTTCAGAACGAGGGCGCCGCGTCCTTCGTCAAGTCGTGGAACGATCTGATGGCCTGCATTGATTCCAAGCGCGTTGCAATGCGCAAGGCGAGCTGACCACCGTCTCCGAGGGAATAGTCAATGACCGCACCGGCTTTACGCAAGCGCTCGGCGTGGGTGGCGCTGGAGAAGCACTACCAGGAGATGAAGGGGGTGCACCTGCGGCAGCTCTTCGCCGAGGATGGCAAGCGCGGCGAGCGGCTGGCGGTCGAGGCGGCCGGGATCTATCTCGACTATTCCAAGAATCGGATCACCGACCAAACCCTGCGGCTGCTGCTCCAGCTTGCCCAGGAGTGTGGGCTGCGCGATCGCATCGATGCCATGTTCCGCGGCGACAAGATCAACGTCTCGGAAAAGCGCGCGGTGCTGCACGTCGCCCTGCGCGCGCCGCGCGACGCTTCCATCCTGCACGACGGCCAGAACGTGGTGCCCGACGTCCATGACGTTCTGGACAAGATGGCGGATTTCTCCCAACGGCTGCGCAGTGGCGCCTGGAAGGGCCATACCGGCAAGCGCATCCGCAACGTGATCAATATCGGTATCGGCGGCTCGGATCTCGGCCCTGTCATGGCCTACGAAGCGCTGAAGCACTACAGCGCGCGCGACATGACCTTCCGCTTCGTCTCCAATGTCGATGGCACGGATTTCGCCGAGGCGGTGCACGACCTCGATCCCGCGGAGACGCTGTTCATCGTCTCTTCCAAGACCTTCACCACATTGGAGACGATGACCAATGCGCACACCGCGCGTGACTGGCTGCTGGCCGGCCTGAAGGGCGAGGCCTCCGCTACTGCCAAGCATTTCGTCGCCGTTTCCACCAATGCCCAGGAGGTGGCGAAGTTCGGTATCGACACCGCCAACATGTTCGGTTTCTGGGACTGGGTGGGCGGGCGTTATTCCATGGATTCAGCCATTGGCCTCTCGACCATGCTGGCCATCGGCCCGGACAATTTCCGCGCCATGCTGGACGGCTTCCATCAGATCGACGAGCATTTCCGCAGCACGCCCTTCGAGCGCAACCTGCCGGTGCTGATGGGCCTGCTCGGCCTCTGGTACAACGATTTCTTCGGCGCCCAGACCACGGCCGTGTTGCCCTATGAGCAATATCTGAAACGCTTTCCCGCCTATCTCCAGCAGCTCACCATGGAGAGCAACGGCAAGCACGTGACCCAGGACGGCGTCGCCGTCAATTACGACACCGGGCCGATCTACTGGGGCGAGCCGGGGACCAACGGCCAGCATTCCTTCTATCAACTGATCCACCAGGGAACCCGGCTCATACCCTGCGATTTCATCGCCTTCACCCGGACCCTCAATCGCGTGGGCAGGCATCACGACATGCTGCTGGCCAATGTCTTCGCCCAGACCGAGGCGCTGGCTTTCGGCAAGACCGCCGAGCAGGTCAAGGCGGAAGGCACGCCCGACTGGCTGGTGCCGCATCGGCTGTTCGAAGGCAATCGTCCGTCGAACACGCTGCTGCTGGATGCTTTAACACCGGCCGCGCTGGGCAAGCTGGTCGCGCTCTACGAGCACAGCGTCTTCACCCAGGGCACGATCTGGCAGATCGATTCTTTCGACCAGTGGGGCGTCGAGCTGGGCAAGGCTCTTGCCCAGCGGATCATTCCCGAACTCGAGAACGTGACGGAACCCAAGCTCGAGCACGACAGCTCGACCAATGCGCTGATCCGGCGCTATCGCAAGCTCAAGGGAACCGGCTGAGAAGTTCGTGGAAATCGTCGAGGAGGGCTAAGCCATGCAACTGGGAATGATCGGCCTTGGCCGTATGGGAGCGAACATGGTGCGCCGCCTCTTGAAGGGCGGCCATCAGTGCGTGGTGTTCGACATGTCTGCAAAGGCGGTGGCGGAGCTCGCGAAGGAAAAGGCCGTCGGCACCGCTTCGCTGGCGGAGTTCACCAAGAGTCTGGCGAAGCCGCGCGCGGTCTGGCTGATGGTGCCGGCCGGCGTGGTCGACAAGACCATCGCCGATCTGCTGCCCCATCTCGAGAGCGGCGATATCCTGATCGACGGCGGCAATTCGTACTATGTCGACGACATCCGCCGAGCCAAGGAGCTCGCGCCCAAGGGCATCCACTATGTCGATGTTGGCACCAGCGGCGGCGTCTGGGGCCTCGAGCGCGGCTATTGCATGATGATCGGCGGCGAGCCCGCTGTGGTGAAGCGTCTCGACCCGATCTTCGCCACCCTCGCACCGGGCCCCGGCGACATCCCGCGCACGCCGGGACGCGAAAAGGCCGGTGGAACGTCCGAGCAAGGCTATCTGCATTGCGGGGCCAATGGCGCCGGCCATTTCGTCAAGATGGTGCACAATGGTATCGAATACGGCGTGATGGCGGCCTATGCCGAAGGGCTGGCCGTGCTCAAGGCGGCCAACATCGGAAAGAAGACTGGGGTCGTGGATGCGGAAACCACGCCGCTGCGCGATCCCGAGCACTATCAATACGACCTCAACCTGCCGGACATCACGGAACTCTGGCGGCGCGGCAGCGTGATCGCGTCGTGGCTGCTCGACCTCCAGGCTGCGGCCCTGATCAAGGATCCCGCTTTGTCGAAATTCGGCGGACGGGTATCGGACTCCGGCGAAGGCCGCTGGACGATCAAGGCCGCCATCGACGAGGGGGTGCCGGCCCATGTGCTGTCGTCGGCGCTCTATGAGAGGTTCAGTTCGCGCGGCGAGGCGGATTTCGCCGACAAGCTGCTCTCGGCCATGCGCTACGAGTTCGGCGGGCATATCGAGAAGCCGGCCAAGTCATAGCCCAGCGAAGCGTGAATGCAGCCCCGGGAGTCGCGTGACATGACCAAGGACGAGCTCGATCAACTGGCGATCAACACGATCCGCACGCTGTCCATCGACGCGGTCCAGCAGGCGAAGTCGGGCCATCCCGGCACGCCGATGGCGTTGGCGCCGCTGGTCTATACGCTGTGGAACCGGGTCATGCGCTTCGATCCCAAGGACCCGATCTGGCCCAATCGCGACCGCTTCGTTCTGTCGAACGGCCATGCCTCGATGCTGCTGTGGTCCGTCCTGCATCTCACGGGCACCCAGGCGGTGAACGCAGAATACGAGCACCTGGGCAAGCCCTCGGTCACCCTCGACGACATCCGCCACTTCCGCCAGCTCGACAGCAAGGCGCCGGGCCATCCGGAATATCACTGGGTGTCCGGGGTCGAGACGACGACCGGTCCGCTGGGGCAGGGCATCGCCACCAGCGTCGGCATGGCGATGGCGCGGCGCTGGCTTGCCAGCCGCTACAACCGGCCGGGCTTCGAGCTGTTCGACTATGACATCTATGCGGTGTGCGGCGACGGCTGCCTGATGGAAGGGGTCGGCTCGGAGGCGGCCTCGCTGGCCGGCCATCTCGGCCTCGACGAGCTGTGCTGGATCTACGACAACAATCACATCACCATCGAGGGCAAGACGTCGATCACCTTCACCGAGGATGTCGCGGCGCGCTTCCTCGCCTATCGATGGAACGTGCTGCGGGTCGGCGATGCCAATGATCTGCAGCGGATCGAGGATGCGCTGACGGTCTTCCGCGACACCAAGGGCCGGCCGACGCTGATCATCCTGGACAGCCACATCGGCTATGGCTCGCCGCACAAGATCGATACCGCCGCGGCCCATGGCGAACCCCTGGGCGAGGACGAGGTCCGGCTCACCAAGCGCGCCTATGGCTGGCCGGAGGACGCCAAGTTCCTGGTGCCCGACGGGGTCATGCAGCACTTCGCCGCCGGGATCGGCGCGCGCGGCGCCGAGGCGCGGCGCCGCTGGGAGGCGCTCTTTGCCGACTACCGCAAGAAATCCTCCGAGCTCGCCACCGAGATCGACCAGATGCAACGGCGCGAGCTGCCGGCGGGGTGGGACCACAACCTGCCGAGCTTTTCGCCCGATCCCAAGGGCATCGCCGGACGCGACGCCTCGGGCGAGGTGCTGAACGTGCTCGCCCAGAACATTCCCTGGTTTCTCGGCGGCTCGGCCGACCTCGGACCCTCGAACAAGACGACCCTGAAATTCGCCGGCGCGGGCGACTTCGAGGCCGACAGTCCCGGCGGCCGCAATCTCCATTTCGGAATCCGCGAGCACGCCATGGCGGCGGTCGTCAACGGGCTGTCGCTCTCCAAGCTGCGGCCGTTCGGAGCGACCTTCTTCATCTTCAGCGACTATGCCCGGCCGGCCATTCGACTGTCCGCGATCATGGAGCTTCCGACCATTTTCGTTTTCACCCATGACGCCATGGGTGACGGCGAGGATGGACCGACCCATCAGCCGGTCGAGCAGCTCTTGTCGCTGCGCGCCGTTCCCGGCCTGGTCGTGCTGCGACCCGGCGATGCCAACGAGGTCGTCGAGGCCTACCGCTACATCCTCCAGCTGCGCCATCAGCCGGCGGTGATCGCATTGTCGCGCCAGCCGCTGCCGACCTTCGATCGCAAAAAGTACGCCTCGGCGGGCGGCGTCGCGCGCGGCGCCTATGTCATGGCCGATGCGCCGGGCGGCCCGCCCGAGATCATCCTGATCGCGTCGGGCAGCGAGGTCGCGCTGATCGTCGAGGCCCATGAAGCGCTGGCGTCGCAGGGGATTCGGTCCCGTGTCGTCTCCATGGCGTCGTGGGACATCTTCGAGCACCAGCCGAAGTCCTACCGCGACGAGGTGCTGCCGGCCGCGGTGAAGGCGCGCATCGCCGTCGAGCAGGGCTCGGTTCTGGGTTGGGAGCGCTATGTCGGGGCCGAGGGGCGCGTCATCGGCATGAAGACCTTCGGCGCCTCGGCGCCGCTCAAGGAGCTGCAGCGCAAGTTCGGCTTCGAGCCCGAGCGCGTCGTCGCGACGGCTCTGGAGCTGCTCGGGCGCAAGTGACGAAAGGACGATGATGGCAGGCAAGCAGGCTGAACGCGCCAAGGCCGAGCGCGCGGCGCCGGACGACGGTGCCGCGGTGGCGCCGCCCTGCGCCATGGTGATCTTCGGTGCCGCCGGCGACCTGACCAAGCGGCTGGTCGTGCCGGCGCTCTACAACCTGGTGAATGCCAGGCGGCTGCCCAACGGCTTCCAGCTCGTCGGCGTCGACCAGGCGGCCAGGACCGCGGAGGAGTGGCGCGCCGGCCTTACGGCAACAATGAACGAATTCGTCGGCCATGACGGCGAGTTCCAGGCCGATCATATCGACCCGGACGCCTGGCAATGGCTTACCGAGCGCATGACCTACCTGCAGGGCGACCTGATGGATCCGGCGACCTACCGCCGGCTCGGCGAGCATCTGGCGGGGTTGGACAAGACGGCCGGCACGGCGGGCAACCACCTTTTCTATCTCGCCGTCGCCGATCGCTTCTTCAGCGTGGCGGTCGCGGGCCTTGGGACGGCCGGCCTGGTGACCGAGAAAGACGGCCAATGGCGACGCGTCGTGATCGAAAAGCCGTTCGGCCACGATCTGGCGTCGGCCAGGGCGCTCAATGCGGCGATCCTGAAGACGCTGCAGGAGCATCAGATCTACCGGATCGATCATTTCCTCGGCAAGGAAACGGTCCAGAACATCATGGCGCTGCGCTTTGCCAACGGCCTGTTCGAGCCGCTGTGGAACAGGCAGCATATCGACCACGTCCAGATCACCGTGGCCGAAACCGTCGGCGTCGAGCACCGGGCCAAGTTCTATGAAAAGACCGGCGCGCTGCGCGACATGGTGCCCAACCATGTGTTCCAGCTCCTGGCGATGACGGCGATGGAGCCGCCGATCTCCTTCGACGCCGATGCGGTGCGGGCCAAGAAGGCGGAAGTCATCGAGGCCATCCGTCCCTTCAGCACGGCGCGCGCGTTGAAGGACGCCGTGCGCGGCCAGTACGCGGCCGGCACGGTCCTGGGCAAGCCGGTAGCGGCCTATCGCGAGGAACCTGACGTCGCCCCGGACTCGACGATCGAGACTTTCGTCGCCTGCAGGCTCAAGATCGACAACTGGCGCTGGGCCGGCGTTCCGTTCTACCTGCGCACCGGCAAATATATGAAAAGCCGGTGGACCGAGATCGCCATCCGCTTCCATCAGGCGCCCTACACGCTGTTCCGCGGCACTAACGTCGAGCGGATGAATCCCAACTGGATGATCCTCCGCCTCCAGCCCGACGAGGGCATCTCGCTCGAGTTCGCCGCCAAGCGCCCCGGGCCGACGGTGAAGCTCAGCACCGTCAGCATGGACTTCGCCTACAAGACCTATTTCAAGATGGCGCCCAACACCGGATACGAGACGCTGATCTACGACTGCATGATCGGCGACGCGACCCTGTTCCAGCGCGCCGACAACGTCGAGGCGGGTTGGCGGGTCGTGCAGCCCATCGTTGACGCCTGGGCGAGCAATCCGCCCAAGGATTTCCCAAACTATGTTGCGGGGAGCGACGGCCCGGCGGCGGCCGACAACTTGCTGGCACGCGGCGGACGCGCCTGGCGACCGCTGGAATGAGCGAACACTTGTAGGGGTGGCGATGGCAGACAAGCGAAAGATCTCCCTGGTGCTGTCCGACGTCGACGGCACGCTCGTCAACGAACAGAAGGTGCTGACCCCGCGCGCCGAGAGCGCCGTCAGGGCGCTGCACAGGGCGGGGATCGGCTTCGCCATCACCAGCGGCCGGCCGCCGCTCGGCATGGCCATGCTGTTCGACGCGCTCGCGCTCAGCACACCGATCGCCGGCTTCAACGGCGGGCTTTTCGTCAAGCGCGATCTCACGATCCTGGCGCAGAAGACCGTGCCCGCCGATGTCGCGCGCCAGGCGATCGATCTGGTTCGCGACCACGGCCTCGACGCCTGGGTCTACAGCGGCAACGATTGGCTGATCACCAAACCCGACGGCGCCCATGTCGCGCACGAGGCGTGGACGGTCAAGTTCGACCCCAAGGTCGTGACGGATTTCGGCGACGCCCTGCAGCAGGTCGCCAAGGTCGTCGGCGTCAGCGACGATCACGACCGGGTTCGCCGCTGCGAGGCCGACGCCCAGGCGGTGTTCGGCGAGCATGCGACGGCGAACCGATCGCAGCCCTACTACCTCGACATCACCAGCCGCTACGCCAACAAAGGGGCGGTCGCGGACTATCTCTCGTCTCACCTGGGCGTGCCGCTCGAGGAGATCGCCACCATCGGCGATTCGCCGAACGACGTGCTGATGTTCAAGCGCTCCGGCTTCAGCATCGCCATGGGCAATGCCTCCGACGAGGTAAAGGCCGAGGCCGTCGCAATCACGGAGTCCTACAATGACGAAGGCTTCGCCAAGGCGATCGAGCGCTTCATCCTGGGCTCGGGGGAGTGATGAGAGGCCGCATCGAGACGCTTGCCGATCCGGCGGCGCTGGCGCACCACGTCGCCGAATGGATGACTGAGGCGGCGCTGGCGGCGAACGGCATCTTTCGCGTGTCGCTGTCGGGCGGCTCGACGCCCAAGGCGCTGTTCACGCTGCTGGCTTCCGATCAGTTCCTCGGACGCTTTCCGTGGACGCGGGTCGCCTGGTATTGGGGCGACGAGCGCTTCGTTCCCCACGATCATCCGGAGAGCAACTACCGGATGACCCGCGAGACCATGCTGTCCAAGGCACCCGTCCCGCCGGCCAACGTGCATCCCGTGCCGGCCGACGGCACGCCCGACGACGCCGCGCGGCGCTACGAGCGGACCCTGCAGATGGCCTATGGCGCCGCGGTGCTCGACCCGGCGCGCCCCTTGTTCGACATCACCCTGCTCGGCCTCGGCCCCGACGGTCATACCGCCTCGCTGCTGCCCGGCGAACCGGTGCTGGAGGAGCGCCAGCGTTGGGTCGCCGCGGTGTCGCATGGCCGGCCCGAGGTCCGCATCACCATGACTTATCCGGTGATCGAGAGCAGCCGGCAGGTCGCGTTCCTGGTGGCGGGCAAGGAGAAGGCGGCGATCTTCAAGGCGATCCGTGCCGGCGGCAGCGACGTGCCGGCGGCGCGCGTCAACCCCGTCGGCGAGCTCGTCTGGTTCGTCGACCGGGCAGCCGCGGGCGAGAGTTAGAGCGATGGCCGCCGCCATCCTCGTGGCACCCTCCGTCCTGTCGGCCGATTTCACCCGCTTGGGCGAGGAGGTCCGCGCCGTCGACGCCGCCGGTGCGGACTGGATCCACGTCGATGTCATGGACGGCCGCTTCGTGCCCAACATCACCATCGGGCCCGTCGTGCTCCAGGCCATCCGCCAATCGACGGCAAAGCCGCTCAACGTCCATCTGATGATCGTCGAGCCGGAGCGCTATCTCGCCGCCTTCGCCGAGGCCGGCGCCGACCACCTGCTGGTCCAGGCCGAGCCTGGCTCGACCATCCATCTGCATCGCACGCTCGGCCAGATCCGCGCGCTCGGCAAGAAGGCAGGCGTGGTGCTCGACCCGGCGAGCCCGCCGGAGCTCATCGAATATGTCCTGCATCTCTGCGATATCATCCTGGTGATGACGGTCAATCCCGGGTTCGGCGGGCAGTCCTTCCTGCCCGAGATGCTGCCCAAGATCCGCCGCCTGCGCGCGATGTGCGCCCAACGCGGCCTCGCTCCGGTGATCGAGGTCGATGGCGGCGAGAACGCGACGACGGCGGGACAAGCGGCCGCGGCCGGCGCCACTGCAATCGTCGCCGGCTCGGCGATCTTCGGCAGCAAGGACTACAAGGCTGCCATCGCGGCGATCCGCGCCAGCGCCGCCGCCGGCGCGGCCAAGCCATGAGTGCCGCGCGCCCGGCCGATGCCAATCGCGATGCGCTGAAGCGCGCCGCGGCGGAGGCGGCGGTCGAGCTGGTCCAGGAGGGCATGGTCGTCGGGCTCGGCACCGGCTCGACGGCGGCTTTCGCCGTCGACGCGCTCGCCCGCCGTCATCGACAGGGTCTGCGCTTTGTCGGCATTGCCACCTCGGAACGGACGGCGGCGCAGGCCAAGGCGGCGGGCCTCCCGCTCACCTCGTTCGCCGAGCATCGGCTGATCGATCTCACGATCGACGGCGCCGACGAGGTCGAACGCGGCACTCTCAACCTGATCAAGGGACTGGGCGGCGCCCTGTTGCGCGAGAAGATCGTCGCCGTCGCCAGCCGCCGCCTCGCCATCGTCGTCGACGGCGCCAAGCTGGTGGATCGGCTGGGGTCATCGGGACCGGTTCCCGTGGAAGTCGTCGCCTTCGGGCTGGAAGCGACCCGGGCGACGCTCGAGGTGCTGGGCGCCAGCGTCCGACCGCGCCTGTCGCCGGCCGGCGAGCCCTTTGTCACCGACAGCGGCAACCGCATCCTCGACTGTAGCTTCGGTCCGATTACCGATCCGGCGCGGCTCGAGGAGCGCATCGGGCGTGTCGTCGGCGTGGTCGAAAGCGGCCTTTTCATCAGCCGTGCCGGTCCGGTCTTCGTCGCCGACCAAACCGGCGTCCATCGTCTCGACAGCCCGCGTGCCCATCGCGGCACGCCGCCAATCCTGGTGATCATGGGGGTCTCGGGAGCGGGCAAGTCGACGATCGCGCGGGAACTGGCGGCGCGGCTGGGCTGGGCCTTCGAGGAGGGCGATGCGCTCCATCCCGAGGCCAACGTCGCCAAGATGCATGCTGGAATTCCCTTGACCGACGCCGACCGCCAGCCCTGGCTCGAGCGCGTGGCCGCCTGGATCGACGATCAGCGGGCGAGCAAGCAGCCGGGGATCATCACCTGCTCGGCGCTCAAGCGGTCCTATCGCCGGATCGTCATCGGCGACCGCCCGGAAGTCCGGCTGGTCTACCTTCGCGGCGGGCGCGATCTCATCGCCGAGCACCTGGCCGGGCGCGAGCGCCATTTCATGCCGCCCAGCCTGCTGCAAAGCCAGATCGATACCCTCGAGGAGCCGTCGCCGGACGAGGATCCCCTGACCGTCGATGTCGGCCCGCCGGCGGCTCAGGTGGCCGACGAGATCATCCGCCTGCTCGGCGCTTCTGCAACGGTAGGATCGGTGCATGCCGGCCAACGCCAAGCCTGAACAGCAGCGCCTGGACGAGGCGAACGCGCGCCAGCAGGCCTGGCGCAACTGGGGTCCTTATGTCAGCGAGCGCCAGTGGGGCACCGTGCGCGAGGACTACAGCGCCGATGGCGACGCCTGGAATTACTTCCCCCACGAGCATGCGCGCAGCCGTGCGTATCGCTGGGGCGAGGATGGCATCGGCGGGTTTTGCGACGCCAAGCAGACGCTGTGCATGGCGGTCGCCTTGTGGAACGGCAAGGACCCGATCCTGAAGGAGCGCATGTTCGGCCTGAGCAACCGCCAGGGCAATCACGGCGAAGACGTCAAGGAGCTCTACTACTATCTCGACGCGGCGCCGACCTACAGCTACGCCCGCATGCTCTACAAGTATCCTCAGGCCGAATTTCCCTACGACCTTCTGGTGCAGGAGAACGCGCGGCGCACCAGGCGGGAGCCGGAGTTCGAGATTCTCGATACCGGCATCTTCGACGCCGACCGCTATTTCGATGTCGATATCGAGTATGCCAAGGCGGGTGCCGAGGACATCCTGCTGCGGCTCACCGTCACCAATCGCGGCCCCGAGGAAGCGGCGATCCATGTTCTGCCGCACGTCTGGTTCCGCAACACCTGGAGCTGGTTCACCGATCGTCCAAAGCCCTCGCTCGTGCGCGTCCACAACGATGTCGTGGTCAACCATGAGAAGCTCGGGATCTATGCCGTCCAGTTCGACCGGCCGGACGAGATCAAGTTTTGCGAGAACGAAACCAACATCGCGAAACTCTTTGGCGGGCAGGAGACAGGACAGCCATGCAAGGATGGTCTTCACGACTACGTCGTCAGGGGCCGCAAGGACGCAGTTGATCCCGCCAAGGGCACCAAGGCGGCTGGTATTTACCGGCGCACGATTGCCGCGGGCGCCAGCACGACCATTCGGGTCCGGCTGAGCCCAGGTCCTGCCAAGCCCGCACCCTTCGCCGACTTCGAGCAGATCTTCGATCTGCGCAAATCCGAGGCGGATGCCTTCTATGCGGAGCTGCAACGCAAGGTGTTGGACGAGGATCTCCGGCGCATTCAACGCCAGGCTTTCGCCGGCGTCCTGTGGTCGAAGCAATATTTCTACTTCGACGTCACGGAGTGGCTGGACGGCGATCCGGCGCAACCCAAGCCACCCCGGACTCGCTTCGCCGGCCGCAACTGCGAGTGGGTTCATGCCAATATGGAAGATATCGTCTCGATGCCGGACAAATGGGAGTTTCCCTGGTTCGCGGCGTGGGACTGGGCCTTTCATCTGACCACGCTCGCTTATCTCGATCTGGAGGACGCCAAGCATCAACTGATCCTGCTCGGCCAATCCTGGTACATGCACCCGAACGGACAGCTGCCCGCCTACGAATGGAACTTCAGTGACGTCAACCCGCCCGTGCAGGCCTGGGCGGCCTTGCGCGTCTACGATGCCGAGCGGCGGCGCAACGGCAAAGGTGACCGCAAGTTTCTCGAGAGAGTCTTCACCAAGTTGTTGCTCAATTTCACCTGGTGGGTGAATCGCAAGGACCCGCACGGCCTGAACGTCTTCGAGGGCGGCTTTCTCGGCATGGACAATATCGGCGTCTTCGACCGGTCGGGCCCGCTGCCGGTGAACGGCACCCTGGTGCAGTCCGACGGCACATCGTGGATGGCGATGTTCAGCCTGAACATGCTGCGCATCGCCATCGAGCTGGCGCAGGAGGATGATGCCTATCAGGACATCGCGACCAAGTTCTTCGAGCATTTTCTGATGATCGGCGGCGCGATGACCAACTTGGGCGGTGAGGGCCTGAGTTTGTGGGACGACGGCGACAATTTCTTTTACGACTGGCTCGTGATGAGCAATGGCGAGGCGACACCCCTGCGCGTTCGCTCCCTGGTCGGCCTGATTCCGATGTTCGCCGTCGAGACCGCAGACATGGCCTTGCTGAAGAATCTGCCGTCGTTCGTCAGGCAGCGGGACTGGTATTTGCGCTATCGTCCGAAGCTTGCGACCCTGGTTTCCCGCTGGAACACGCCTGGCGCCGCCGATACGCGCATGCTCGCCATTACCCGTGCCTTCCGCTCGACCAAGCTGCTGGAGCGCATTCTGGACAAGAACGAATTCCTGTCGGATTACGGCGTACGATCCTTGTCGCGCTACCATCTCGAACATCCCTACGTTTTCGAGACCGGCGACTTTCGCTCCGAGGTCAAATATGTTCCGGCCGACTCCGACAGCGATCTCTTCGGCGGAAATTCCAATTGGCGCGGGCCGATCTGGATGCCGATCAACTACCTGATCATCGAAAGCCTGCAAAAGTTTTACAAATTCTACGGCGACGATTTCCGGGTGGAATCGCCGGTCGGATCCGGCCAGACGCAATCGCTGAAAGAGCTCGCCGATGGGCTGCGCAACCGGTTGATCAACATCTTTCGACGCAACGCAAACGGACGGCGGCCGGTCTTCGGCGGCTACGAGAAGATGCAGACCGATCCGCACTTCAAGGACTACCTCCTCTTCCACGAATATTACGACGGCGACAACGGCCGCGGCCTGGGCGCCTCGCACCAGACAGGTTGGAGCGCTTTGGTCGCCAACATGATCGCCGAGCTGCATGACTAGGAGCGTTGCGGGGCGGTTGTGCGGCCGTTAGGCTTCCCGTCCGCATGAAACGACGCATTTTTCTTGGCCTCGCGCTCCTGCCGGCGGTGTCGCAGGCGCAGCAGCAACCGCCCCTGATCGGCGTCATGCGCGTCAACGCCAGGAGTGCCGAACAATTCGCCGAGCCGTTCCGGCGCGACATGGCGCGGCTGGGATGGCAAGAGGGCAGGACTTACCGCACGCATTTCCTGTGGGCCGATGGCGACACCTCCCGGCTGCCGGCGATGGCGGCCGAGCTCCTGAAATCAGGCGCCCAGGTGATCGTGCCCTTCGGCAATGCCGCCGTGGCTGCGGCGCAGGCCGCAACCAAGCAGGTGCCGATCGTCGGCATGGCCGACGACTTCGTTGGTGCCGGCCTGGCGCCGTCGATGGCGCGGCCGGGCG
>WNFG01004184.1_pt1 | contig 26872 bp, 20 predicted proteins | sample 5400431 | NCBI WGS metagenome assembly WNFG01 (sample SAMN13153346, study PRJNA577476) | soil metagenome | isolation source: 120 cm saprolite under Douglas fir tree site 2 hole 3 replicate 2 | place: USA:California | collected 2015-04-18 | reverse complement strand
CACCTATTCCGGCGCCGCGTCCGCCACCCGCGGCAGCGCCCGTAGCCGCGCCCAGTCCCGCGCCGACGGCGACAGCTTCGATCACGTGCCGCTTACTCATGCCCTTTCGCTGGATTTCGCCCTCCTCGTCGATTTGCTTTATCGCGTGTTCCCCCGGCACCCCAGTAACAGTCGCGATGAGGGGCATCTTGCCGTGATTGGTGTCAATCTCGTCGAAGCTCAGCAGCATCCGCGCGTGTAAACCCTGCTCGATTGCGCTGACATGGCCCTTGATCTTTTTACCGCGCGGGATGGTGGCTCCATTGGGAGCGACAAGATCTTCCGCCAGCTTGAGTTTGAAGTGTTTACCTTGTTGAAGCTTTCGGGTGTCGAGCTTGTCATCGAGCCGCGCCAGGAAAGTTGTTCCTTCGGGAATCACATTGGAATTCGGTAGGGGAGTGGTCACTGAATCGCGAGAACTTAGGGCGGGGGTGTTGGACGATTCCTGCGCAAAAAGCGGCAGTCCTGTCAATACCATCAAGGCACACAAAGCCCAGCGAGACCGGATTGGGGTCATAAGTAAACCTCAATTGAAAAAAGCTGAGTTGCTAGGGAAGTTTGATGCCGGGCGGCGGACAAAACGCTGCCCACGAAGTTGGACCTCAGAAAAAATCTAAGCTGGACAAATTACTAAGACGAGGTTTTGGCGCCAGTAGAATAAGCGGGGAAGCGGTAAACTTGCGAGTTGATTTCCTTCCGCAGCTCTTCCCAAATACTATCCGGTATCGTCAGAAATGTAGTGACGACTTCCGGATCAAACTGGCGTCCGGACCAGCGCTTGATCTCCTCTCGAGCGGCGGTCAGTGATTGTGCGGGGCGATAGGGACGGTCGGAGGTGATGGCATCGAGGGTGTCTGCTACGGCGAAAATGCGCGCTCCGAGGGGTATCTCCTCATTTTTCAGTCCTCGAGGGTAACCAGTGCCGTCAAAGCGCTCCTGATGCGAATATACGATTTCGGAAGCTTCTTGAAGAAACGGAATCCGCTTGAGCATCTTGTACCCGTGGTAGCAGTGCTCGCGCATGATGGTTACTTCATCCGGGCTCAAAGCTCCCGGCTTGCGCAGAATAGCGTCCGGGATGGCCATCTTGCCGATGTCGTGCAGAAATGCGCCACGCGCGATCACCGGAATTTCTTCCTTTAGCAAACCCATCGCCTTAGCGATTGCAATGGTAAACGCAGTGACCCGTCTTGAGTGTCCTTCGGTTTCCGCGTCCTTAAGGTCGAGCGCATCCCCGAGAGCTTCCAGAGTAATGTCGTAGGATTTCTCCAAGTCCGTCAAGGCGTTTTGCCACTGCTTGGTGCGGGCTTGCACTAACTCCTCAAGCTTGGTTTGATATGCCCGATTCTCAAGCTTTAAGCGCCGATTCTCCAGGGCGCGGCGAACCGTCGCCATCAACTGCTCACGTTCAAAAGGCTTTAACAGATAGTCGTAAGCCCCGTTGCGAATGGCCGCCAGCGCGACGGAAATATCGTGCACCGCGGTAACCATCACGACCGGCATATCAGGGTATTTCTCTTTGGTGCGCTCGAGCAATCCAATGCCATCGAGGTCAGGCATTAAGAGATCGGAAAGCATGAGCTCGAACTCTTCTCCCGAGTCGAGAAGGGCAAGAGCCTCGAAAGCCGAGGCTGCCTGCTTACATTGATAATGGCCAGAACCCAACATGGAGGAAACCACCTCGCGGATGGTTTCTTCGTCATCGACCACCAGGATTCGCTCGTTGGGCATTGGCCACACCAGTCTAGCGCCGATTCTATCCCAGTTCGCAGGTTCCTAAAGTAACCAAAAGGACGTGGAAAGCCGATTGGTTACTAACACAAGCATGGTATTAGAAAAAGGGGAGCTTTGAGTTCCCTGACGATTTCGCTATGCCATACGGTTATGCCAATGTAGTCGGGGGGCTAGTTGTGCCCCAGTTTACAGTCCAGGAGTCCGCTGCCCTTATTCTGCTTGCGGCCAGCATTTTGGTATTGCGAACATTCAGGGAGCGTTACCTTCTGACTTGGATCCTCGGCGGAGCCGCATATTTTGCTTCTCATTGGATCATTCGCGGGTTCGCAGTTGACCAGGCTCCGCCTCACCTGGAGGCAATCTCACAAGCTGTATTCATCGTAGCTATAGGACTGTTTACGGCTGCGATTTTCATCTACACGCGTGCCAGGAAGCTGATACTGCCGTTAATTCTGATTACAACAACAGTTGTAACCTATGCGGCACTGCGCGCCCTCTATTTACCAGAATCGTTGACCGGACGGGTGACGCTTGAAGTTTCCTACCGCCTCATCGCTGTGATGGCAGCAGTACAACTGATCCGATCGCGGTGGGGCCGTTGGGAAATGGCGCCGTGGCTGCTCAGTGGGTGCTTGCTGTTGTTGCACCTTGATTGGACGCCTCTGACCCGGCAAGTTCCGGCTGGAGTTGGACTCGCGGCTGATGTCCTGTTGGGCTTGAGCATGCTGCTGTTGGTTTTCGACGATGCCAAAATGCGGGGCAGGCGTCTCCGGGTCGTTAGTGCGATCACAACGACCATTGCCAAAGCCAAGCAATACGAACCGATGATGATTACGGCGTTAGAGGAACTTAAGGGCCTGATGAGAGCCCGGGGTGCATGGTTCCGCGTGCTTGAGGGCGACAGACTGGTGATCAGCCAGCACATCGGCCTCTCTCGGGAATTTGTGCGCGCAATGGGAAATCTGGATATCGACGAAACTCTCCGTGGCATTCTGCAGGAGGGCCAGCCCGCAGTGGTGAAGACCTCGTCTGTCAGCGATTCAGTTCGGGAACACCTGGAAGGTGAGGGCTTTCATCACGTACTCATTGCGCCGGTGCTGGGAAAAAAATCGGCGGTCGGGACACTGGCACTGGCCTGCGCGGGTAGCCGCTCCTACACGCCAGAAGAGATGGAATTTCTCGCTGCTGCCGCCAACCAACTCGGCATTGCCGTTGAGAATTTAAGACTACTGGAACAGGTCCTCCGCTCGCAGCGGCAGTGGATGAATACCTTCGATTCGATTCAGGACATCATCCTGGCGCACGACTCGGAATTCCGCATCATCAAGGCTAATCAGTCGCTGCTGCAACGCCTCGAACAAGCGCCTTTCGATGTAGTGGGAAACTATTGCGAGCTGGTTCTCCCCCGTAAGCACAGCGATTGGAAGGGTTGCCCCTATTGCGCGCGCGGGGACGCCGATTTTGTGGAGGGAGCCGACCCCTGTTTTGGCGGCTTTTCCATGGTCTCCACCTCGTCGTACAACGAGCATGCCAGCAAGCAAAAGGGAACTATTCACGTTGTGCGGGACACTACCGATAGGCGCGCGGCGGAAGACAAATATCGTCTCCTCTTTGAACAGGTGCAGGAAGGCGTGTTTGTTGCCACGCCGGAGGGCAAGCTGTTGGATTGCAATGACGCTTTCGTCAAGATGCTTGGCTACGATAATCGCGAAGAATTGATGGTCTTGAATATTGAGACAGAGCTGTATGCGTCGCCAGAACAGCGTGAGGCCTTCCGGCGAGAGGTAGAGCAGCACAATTACGTACGAAATTTTGAGATTACGCTTCGCAAGAAGGATGGAACGTTGCTCACCGCAGCAGAAAGCAGCTTTGGTAGTCGCGATCCTGCGGGCCGGATCGATCGCTATCAGGGATTCGTGCTCGACATGAGCGAGAAAAAGCGAGTGGAAGATGACATGCGCCGGCGCAATCGCGAGCTCAATGCGCTGAACGCCATGGCAGTAATCGCTACGCAGTCCTTCGATCTGGATGAAATCCTGAACCTGACGTTGCGCCAGGTCGTCTCCTTATTTGGCGCGGAGAGCGGGTCCATCTTCCTTTCTGACGAAGACGAGTGCATTTTTCGTAGGCGCGCTGCCTGGGGACAGCGCAACCAGGATCGGGCGCGTTCTGCCGAGGTCACGTTTCCGGATGGATTCGGAGATCTGATCATGCGCTCGCGGACGGAAGTCATCACTCAGGAATACCTGCCGCACTTGCCTCCACCGGTGGCCGATTTCGTTCGTGCCGACGGTATGCGTGCCTGGATCTGGGTGCTGCTGTGGAGCAAGGACGCGCCGATAGCCATTGTGGGCGTCAGTAGCCGTGAAAACCACGAATACAGCAGCAACGATGAAAGCCTGTTGGTGGCGATTGGGCGGCAATTGGCGACTACCATCGAGAAGGTTCGGCTGTACGAGGAAACATGCCGCGCGTATGAAGACTTGCGGCGCACGCAGGAGCAGTTGTTGCAGAGCGAAAAAATGTCCGCCGTGGGGCAGCTCATCGCGGGAGTTGCTCACGAACTTAATAATCCGCTCACCGCAATTTTGGGATACGCGCAGCTGCTGGAAAGTGAAGGGTTGAACGATCGAGCTTCAGACTTTGTGCGCAAGCTGTTCAAACAGGCGCAGCGGACGCATCGGGTGGTGCAGAACCTGCTGTCATTCGCCCGGCAACGCACGCCGCAGAAACAAGAAGTTGACATCCGCAAAGTGCTCGAGGAGACCCTGGCGCTGCGCGATTACGATTTGAAGGTGAATAATATTACCTTGGAACGCGACCTGGAGCCTGACCTACCGGCCGTAAACGGGGATCCCCATCAGCTCGAGCAAGTGTTCCTCAACATCATCAACAACGCGGTAGATGCCATTTTGGAAGCCGGTCAAGGGGGCACACTAAAAGTTCGAGTTTCCAATCAGAATGGCCAAGTACGCGCGGAATTCCGCGACAGTGGGCCAGGCATTAAAGATCCCAAACGTATTTTTGATCCGTTCTACACGACCAAGAGCGTGGGCAAGGGGCCTGAGCATTTGCTACGGAATTGTCAAAGAGCACGGCGGAGACATCATTGCGCATAATCCTGCGGAGGGTGGAGCGGTTGTGGAAGTTCGTCTACCAGCTTCCGGAAGGGTTGTCTCCAGCGATGTTGTCGCAACTGCGCCTCGGCGCGAGCTAGCCATTCAGGGACGAGTGCTGCTGGCAGAAGATGAAGAAGCCGTGCTGGAGTTTGAACGTGACGTTCTGGCAGGCGCTGGCGCACAGGTTGTCACGGTGATGAATAGCGATGAGGTTAGAAACCGCTTGCGCACCGAGGTTTTCGACGCGCTGGTCATCAGCGGCAAGATGCCAGGGGGATGGGGAGTGTCGGAAGTGTACGGCTGGCTGTCGAAAAATTGCCCGGGCATGGAAAAGCGGGTGCTATTTACTTTCTCCAGCGTTCCCGAACCGGAGATACGCGCTGTGTTGCAGGAAAACAACGCTGCGTCGCTCGTAAAGCCCTTCGAAATAGCCGAGCTTATCTCGCAAGCTCGACGATTGTTGCAAAAAGGCCAGGCAGCCGCGGCTGGTTAATTTCGGCACACATGCGCCCACTTATGTCCTTGTAAATTAGTAACTTTCCCGCTAATCCTAGAGTGTTTCACGAAGTGAGCGGGCCACCTCCCCAATGGCTTTTTCATTGCGCCGGTACCACATCCACTGGCCGTGTTTCTTGGCCTCCACCAAACCTGCTTTCTTCAGCACGGACATGTGATGCGAGATAGTCGGCTGAGAGAGGCGTATGCGCTGTTCGATGTCGCAGGCACAGAGGCCGATTTCTTTGCCAATGGAGCATCCACCACGTTCTTTTAATGCCTGCAAGATGCGGCGGCGCGTGGCGTCTGCGATGGCCTGCAGGGTGCGATTTAAGGTTTGGTCTGCTTCGCCCATTCCTCACCAATAAACTTAGAATCGATGGTTGTCAATATGGCAAGACGCCTAAAAGCTGGACCGCGAATGATTAAGGGATCGCTAGGGACGAAAAAGAAAATTCGTCATCTAGTCTCTCTGAAAGTTCTTTGGAGGATTCTTATTTCTTCAAGATGGGATTGTATCCATCGCTGATCAGCTTGCTGCGGGTTGCTTCCGCGTCTTTGATGTCGGCGAATGGGCCGACTTGCACGTGAATGAATTTGTCGGTGGGCGAGTTGGTGGCTGAAAATGCCTGATACTGTTTATTCTTCAACGCACTCACCAGAGCTTCAGCATCTCCCTGCTTGCTGACGGCGGCGACCTGGACGTAATAGGCGTTCAGCGGCGGGGCTGCGGTGGGATCGGGAGCGGCGGACGGGGTCGAATTCTCTGTTGCAGTGCTGCCGCCGGTGTCCTGAGATTCCTTAGTTGCCAAGGTTGCGTCTGTTTGTTTTTGATCCACCGGTTTGTAGAGCGCCGCTTGATCGGAAGACGAATTCGGGGACGTCGTTGATTTGCTTACGGAGGGCCGTACTGCTGCATTGGTTGTAGCGGACGAGGCGATCGCAGCCAGCGTCGTCGAACCTGTGGCATTTCGTCCTAGGGAAAAGCCGAGTCCAAAGAACACGGCACAGACCGCCACTAGCCCGAAAAACAGCACCAACATTTTCCCCGTTCCCAAGGTGATTTCTGTGTCTTCTGAATGTGCCATGTATTAGCTCCGCAGTTTCACTTTTGAGTGAATTAAGCTGGTATCAACTCCTCGATCCACCAGGTGTCTCTGTCCCGTCCGGCTTGCCCAGCATTTTTTGCAATCCGGAAAAGAAATCCACTGGGACGGGGAAGACCACGGTCGTATTCTTCTCTACGCCGATTTCGGTCAACGTCTGCAAATAGCGAAGCTGCACACTGACCGGTTCTGTCGCCAGCAATTTGGCAGCATCCACCAGGCGTTGGGCGGCTGCGAATTCACCTTCGGCGTGAATGATTTTCGAGCGCTTCTCGCGTTCGGCTTCAGCCTGCTTTGCCATGGCCCGCAGCATGGATTCAGGCATGTCCACCTGCTTAACCTCGACATTCGCCACTTTCACGCCCCAAGGTGCGGTATGGGTATCGAGAATACTTTGCAGGCGCAGATTGATTTTCTCGCGATGTGCCAGCAACTCGTCCAGTTCTTGTTCGCCGAGAACGGAGCGCAGCGTGGTCTGTGCGAATTGCGACGTCTGGTAGACGTAGTTTGAAACTTCTACTACTGCTTTTGATGGGTCGATCACCCGCAGGAAGATTACGGCGTTGACTTTCAGCGTGACATTGTCTCGCGTGATGATGTCCTGCGGGGGAACTTCGAGAGCTTCCTGCCGCAGCGAGATGCGTACCATGCGATCAATCGGTGCAAACACCAGAATGATCCCAGGACCTTTCGCTTGCGGCAGCAGACGACCCAAGCGAAAGATGACGCCGCGTTCATACTCGGCCAGGATCTTTATGGAACTCAAGAGGTAGAGAATGACAATAATGATGACGATGGTAGAGAAGCCGAATCCGAGCTCCATCTGTGCCTCCAATAAATTGTAAGGAAAGCTCCCTTTCGCGGATTGTATCTCAACTGTTCGGGACTAAAGTGCATTTCCTGGCGGTTGGAGTTGTCAGCCCTGATACGGGAGTGCGACGCGTAACAGAACGGGGTTACGAAGCGTGGGCTGGAGTTTGAGAAGTTTGCGGCACCGAGACGGGATCCACGCATAATTGCAACCCGTCCACGCTGCGGACTACCACCCTGGCACCCGCGGGCAGATTGGTGGAGGACACTGCATCCCAGAGTTCCCCATGGATGAACACTTTGCCCTGCGGAGCCAGCACGGATTGTGCTATGCCCAGCTCGCCGATAAGTCCTTGCGCGCCCGTAACCACTTTGTTGCGCCGCGCTTTGACCGCGATACTCATCAGGAAGGCGGTAATGAGGCCGAGAGGAATGCTGACGGCCAGCGCGGTTACGAGGTGAACGCGCATTTCGGGGATGGGCGCATCCACCAGCATCAGCGCACCGAGGGTGAGTAGCACGATGCCGCCAATGGTAAGGATGCCGTGACTTACGAATTTGGCTTCAAGAGCGAACAGCACAAAGGCGCCCACGATCATCGCCAGGGCTGCAAAGCGGGTGGGCAGCAAGTTAAGCGCGAACGCTGCCAACAAAATGAAAACTATGCCGACAGTGCCTGGCAGCACCGCACCAGGATGATTGAACTCCGCGTAAAGCGCCAATGCGCCGATGGCCAGCAGGATGAACGCGATGTTCGGATCCATAATGAAGGCCAATATTTTCTGCTTCAGCGTCATTTCATAGGGCTGGATAGGTTCTCCCGCGAGCTTCAGGGTGACGGTTTGACCGTTGAAACGCTTGATTGGACGCCCATCAACCTGTTTGAACAAGTCGTCTTCGTTGCTGGCTACGTAGTCGATGAGTTTCTGGGAAAGAGCTTCCTGGTCAGTAAAGGACTTGGATTCTCGTACGGCGCTCTCTGCTATTTCCACATTGCGCCCGCGCTTGGAAACGATCGAACGAAGGAGCGCGGCTGCGTCGTTTTCCATTTTCTGCTTCATCACATCGTCCATCTTGCCGCCGCCCAAGGTGACGGGATGAGCAGCGCCGGTGTTGGTGCCAGGGGACATGGCGGCGACGTCTGCGGCTTGAAGGATAAAGAAGCCGGCCGAGGCAGCGCGACTACCGCTCGGCGTGACATAGATGATGACAGGCACTGGCGAAGCGACGATTTTTTCCATGATGTCACGGGTGGATTCGAGTAGCCCACCGGGCGTATTCAGTTCGATTAACACCGCCTTATCTTTATTTTGCGCGGCCGTCGTGAGGGCACGTCCGATGTACTCATCAGTGATGGGGTGGATTGTGTCGCTGATTACGATTTTTAACACCTGCGCCGAGGCATTGAAGGAGAGCGCGAAAAACAACGCGAGACCTTGAAGCAAACGGCATTGAGGCAGGACTCTTTTCACCAGATGATTATAGCTACTTCAGGGCAATGATTTTAGACGGTCCGTCTTCTTTACGGGCTTCCTCTACTTCACAAGTGTCGCCCGATGCTGACGACCAGCCGGGCAGGTCAGTGCTGCCGGTAATCAGCCGGGCCCCGCGCTGATAGGTGCAATACGACCATGCCCACTGGATCAACACGATCAGCCGGTTTCGGAAACCAATAAGAAAGAAAATGTGGATAAACAGCCACGACAACCAGGCGATGAAACCTGAAATGTGAATTTTCCCAAACTGGGCAACGGCGGCATTCCGGCCTATCGTGGCCAGGCTGCCTTTATCGAAATAATGAAAGTTTGTACGTCCTTGTCCGTTGAGTTCGCCTGCGATGGTATGCGCGACGAACTTGCCCTCTTGTATCGCCACCGGGGCGACGCCGGGAAGGATCTTGCCGTGCTCATCTTTGAGCGCTGCGAGATCGCCAATCACGAACACCTCGGGATGATCCGGCAAACTCAGGTCGGGCTGCACCAGCACCCGTCCGGCCCGATCAACCTCTGCTCCCAGCTTCTTGCCGAGCGGGGAAGCTGCTACACCGGCAGCCCACAAGATTACGGCAGCGGACAGGCAATGCTCGCCCATGCGAATCGCGCCGGGTTCCACTCCTGTCACCATGGTAGAAGTGCGGACATCGACGCCGAGGCGCCGCAGTTGCTCTTGCGCGCTACGCGAGAGGTCTTCGGGATACGAGGGCAGAACGCGGGAGCCGCCTTCAAGCAGGATAATGTGAGTGTTGCGAGGATCGATTTTGCGGAACTCGTGAGCTAGAGCGTGACGGGAAATCTCGGCCAGTGTACCCGCTAATTCCACTCCGGTGGGACCGCCGCCCACGACGACGAAGTTCAGAGAGACCTCGCCGGCGGCGTGCCGTTCCGCCAATTCGAAGGCTAGCAAAACGCGACGGCGAATTTCCAGCGCATCCTCAATCGTCTTCAAGCCCGGTGCGAGCGGTTCCCACTCGTCATGACCGAAGTACGCGTGGGTGGCGCCCGCGGCGACGATCAAGTAATCGTAAGGAATTTCCTGGTCCTCGGTAACTACCAGATGGCGATCGAGGTCGAAATTAGTGACCTCTTCCATCAAGACTTCTACATTTTTCTGACGACCTAAGATCCAACGGATGGGCGCAGCAATTTCGCCTGGGGACAATCCGGCGGTTGCCACCTGATACAGCAAGGGCTGGAACGTGTGATGATTTTTGCGATCAACTGCTATAACTTGCACGGGATGTCGGGCGAGCAAACGAGCGGCATTTAGGCCGCCGAATCCGGCCCCGACAATTACCACACGCGTGGTGTGCTTGCTGTCCACGGCTCTCTGCTTATAAGATTCGGCTAATGGCAGTCGGGTCCAAAAGTTTTCCCCAAGATGTCCCCTCGGAACCCTGGGTCAGCAAAACGGAAACAGAGAAGGGAAGCAGAACACAGAGCCATACAGCGCTCTGGTTGCAGATCGCAATTGGCTACCTGCTAATCGAAATCGTGCTGTGGACTCCTCTTGGCCCCTTTCACACGGGATTCATGCTCCTCGCCGCGGTTTGCATTCTCCTGTTCGTCGCATTCAGCAATTATTCCACCTACGAACGTGGTCTTCGGCTGCCGGCAGCTCGGGGTCTGCTTTTCATATTGACGATGGGATTAGTTGCAACAGCGCTGATCGTGACAATTGCTACTTTGCGGGGAGGACCGATTCCCGCGAATCCGGGCTGGCCAAAATTGAATGGCGCCTGGCAGTACGCCGTATGGGCTACTGTGCAACAGTTCATCCTGCAGACATTCTTTTACCTGCGGCTGGAATCGATCGCAGGTAGCAAAAGGGCGGTCTGGGTGACGGCACTTCTCTTTGCCGCAGCGCACATCCCAAATCCAGTCCTGACCGTATTCACGCTGCTGGGCGCCTTGTTTTTCTGCGAAATGTTTCGCCGATACCGGAGCATCTATCCTCTGGGCGTCGTGCATGCGATGCTGGGGCTATCTTTGGCAGCGAGTTTTCCGGACGCCCTGCTGCGGCACATGCGCGTGGGATTGGGTTACCTTCAGTTTCATTAGTCCTCGTCTTCTATTCCAGTCTGGTTGTGCCCAGGCTTGACAGGCACTAATCCAACAAGTTACAAGTAAGTGGTCACTTACTAAGTGAACACTTACCTTGGCGGCAACCGCTCAAATCCGATTCTCTGCGGCCGACCGGCGGGAGCAGATTCTCGAGGTGGCTACCGGCCTGTTTGCACGGCAAGGGTTCCAAGGCACAACCACAAAAGAAATCTCAGCTCGAGCGCGTGTTAACGAAGCTTTGATCTTCCGTCACTTTCCCAGCAAGGACGACCTCTATTGGGCGGTGATCGAGCGCAAGATAAGCAGTGCTTCGCCACGCGAGCGCTTACGCCGCAACCTGGAGCTCGCCGGAGACGACCTTGAAGTATTCAGCCGGCTGGCGTCCGAGATTCTGGAGAGAAGGGCCAAGGACCAGACTCTTTCCCGTCTCTTGCTCTTCAGCGCTCTTGAAAATCATCGCCTGTCCCACCGTTTCTTTAGCACCTATGTGGCTGAATATTATGACGTCATGGCGGACTTCGTCCGCAAGCGAATCGCCGAGAAGCGTTTTCGTGAAGTAGATCCCTTGCTCGCCGCCCGCGGTTTTCTGGGCATGATCATCTATCATTCCTGGATTCAGGAGTTGTTTGGCGGCAAACGTTTTCAAAAGTTCCGCGTCCAAGAAGTAAGCCAAACTCTGGCCCGAATCTGGCTCCAGGGGATGCTGGCGGATACGAAAGTTGCACCATCAAAGAACCTGCCCAAATCTAAGAATGGAATTCGCTCTCCGCATCCCAAAGTTCAGCAACACGGGGTTCGCAATCATGCCAAGTAGGGTATGTCGTCGCGTCACGGCGGTGTTCCTCACCACGAACTTTCTAGGCCTGCTGACTTCCTGCGCGGGTACGAAAGCCGCGGCGCCACCGCCAAGTGCCGTGCCCGTGGTAGCAGCCACGGTGGAGCAGAAGGATGTTCCCCAGCAGTTGCGCGCGATCGGCGCTGTCGAGCCCTATTCGACGGTCGCAGTTAAGACTCAAATAACGGGAGAACTGACCGGAGTATTTTTCAGGGAAGGTGAAGACGTCAAGAAGGGGCAACTTCTTTTTACCCTCGACAAGCGGCCCCTTGAGGCAGAACTGAAAAAGGCGGAAGGCACTCTGGCCAAGGACCAGGCGCAGGCGGAGCATGCTCGAGTGCAACAGCAACGCTACGAGGCGTTATTAGGCGCAGGAGTTGTTTCGAAGGAAGAGTACGAACAATTCCGATCGAGTGCGAAAACGATGGACGCGGCGGTGACCGCCGATAGGGCCGATGTTGAAAATGCTCGCGTACAGCTTCTGTATTGTTCAATTTATTCCCCGATCAATGGCCGGACCGGCGGCCTTATGGTGCACCAGGGCAACGAGGTCAAGGCCAATGACGTTCCGGTGCTGGTAAATATCAACCAAGTCGAGCCCATCTATGTCACCTTTATGGTGCCGGAGCAGAATCTGGCTGAGATCAAGAAATACGCGAGCCAAAAGAAACTCCAGGTCGAAGCCAACATCCCAAATGATAGCCGTGGAAAAGTAGCGGGCACACTAAGCTTCATTGATAACGCGGTCGACCAGACCACCGGCACTATCAAGCTGAAAGGGCAATTTCCTAATATCGACCGGCGGCTGTGGCCCGGGCAATTTGTGGATGCAGTTCTCACGCTGCGCGCCTTGCCGAACGCAATTGTGGTGCCGTCACAGGCGGTGCAGAACGGCCAGCAAGGGCAGTTTGTGTTTGTCATTAAGAATGACATGACGGTAGAGGCAAGACCGATTGTTGTCAGTCAGAATGAAAACGGGCAGGCGGTGATTCAAAGCGGCCTTGCTCCGGGCGAACGCGTGGTCACCGACGGACAGTTGCGGCTGGTGCCGGGCAGCAAAGTTCAGGTCAAGCAAGCTCTCAATCTGACATCGCAGCAGGAACCGCAGTCATGAATATTGCGGAGCCATTCATTCGACGACCGATCATGACCACGCTGGTCATGCTGGCGATTCTGATGTTCGGCATCACGGCTTACCGCAGCTTACCGGTCAGTGATTTGCCGAACGTGGATTTTCCCACCATTCAAGTGTCGGCGAGCCTGCCGGGCGCCACTCCCGACACCATGGCCTCAGCGGTGGCCATGCCGCTGGAAAAGCAGTTCTCAACCATTGCGGGCCTTGACTCCATGACTTCTTCGAGCTCTCAGGGCTCCACGCAGATTACTCTCCAGTTCAACTTGAGCCGAAGTCTTGACGCAGCGGCGCAAGACGTGAATTCGATGATTGCCAAGTCGTCTCGCGATCTGCCGCAGAACATGCCCAGTCCGCCTTCTTATCAGAAGGTGAACCCGGCGGATCAGCCTATTCTTTATCTCTCCTTGAATTCGCCAACGATGCGGCTCTCGGACGTGGATGAGTACGCAGAAACCTTGATTGCGCAACGCATCTCTATGGTGAGTGGCGTCGCGCAGGTTAGTGTTTTTGGAGCGCAGAAATATGCCGTACACGTCAAGCTTGATCCGAGATCGCTGGCTAGCCGACAGGTCGGTATTGACGAGGTCCAATCGGCGATTCAGAGCGGGAACGTAAATCTTCCGACAGGGACGTTATACGGAACGCACCAGCAGTTCGTCGTGCAGGCCAACGGCCAATTGAACAAGGCTGCGGACTATGGGCCGCTCATTGTCACTTACCGCAATGGCGCGCCGGTCCGGGTGAGGGACATTGGCACTGCTGTTGACGGTGTGGAGGTGGATAAGACTGCAAGCTGGTACTACGACACCAAGAGCGGCATTCGGCGCGCCATCGTTCTGGCCATCCAGCGACAGCCCGGAACTAACACTGTGGAAGTGGTAGACGGGATCAAGCAGTTGCTTCCTAGCTTCAAAGCCGTGATGCCTCCTTCCGTGAATGTTGACACTTTGTACGACCGTTCGCTCACCATCCGCTCGTCAGTGGATGATGTGAAGTTCACTTTATTTCTGGCGCTAGTACTGGTCATTCTCGTCATCTTCATTTTCTTGCGGAACCTGTCCGCGACCGCAATTCCGAGTATGGCGTTGCCCATGTCGATTGTGGGCACGTTCGCCGTGATGTTTTTACTGGGCTACTCTCTGGATAATTTGTCGCTGATGGCGCTCACGCTGTCGGTGGGTTTCGTGGTCGACGATGCGATCGTGATGCTGGAGAACATCGTTCGTCACATGGAACTCGGCGAGCCGCCGATGCAAGCCGCCCTCAATGGGGCGAAGGAAATTGGCTTCACCATCGTCTCCATGACGCTGTCGCTCGCAGCAGTGTTCATACCAGTGCTGTTCATGGGCGGGCTGGTAGGACGATTGCTCCACGAATTCGCTGTCACCATTGGCGTTGCCATCCTGGTTTCCGGCTTCGTTTCTCTCAGTCTTACCCCGATGTTGTCCAGCCGCTTCTTGCGGCCGCCGCGAGCGGAAGGTCACGGGCGTTTCTACACCGCATTTGAACGCTTCTTCGACGGCTTGCTGCGGCTTTATGACCGTACCCTGCAAGTTACGATGCGCCAGAGAGTCGCGACGATGGCGGTTTCTCTACTGGTGATAGTCGGGACTGTCTACCTGTTTATGGTCATGCCGAAAGGATTCCTGCCGGATGAAGATCAGGGACAGATTTTTATCTTCACGGAAGGTCCGCAGGGAATTTCCTTTGACAGCATGGTGCGGCACCAGACCGCTCTCAACGAAGTTGTGGCGAAACAGCCCTGGGTGGATTCGTACATGTCTACCGCCGCAGGAGGAAATGCGGGACGCATATTTCTCCGAATGAAGCCGCGCAATGAGCGTAAATCGGCGCAGGAAATCATTCAGGAGTTGCGTCCTAAGCTGGCGGCAGTGCCCGGCATCTTGGCCTTCCCACAGATGCTTCCGACTATCCGCATTGGCGGAAATCTGACCAAGAGCCAATATCAGTTTACTTTGCAGACGCCGGATACCAAAGAACTTTACAACTACGCACCCAAGCTGGAAGCCAAGCTGCACAATGATCCACAACTGCGCAACATACTGCAGGACGTCACCACCGATCTCTATATCACTAACCCCCAGGTCAACGTGGAAATCGATCGCGACAAGGCGTCGGCTTTGGGAGTAACGGCGCAGCAGATCGAAGACGCGCTTTACACCGCTTACGGTCAGCGGCAAATCTCTACCATCTACGCGCCGAATAATGCGTACCGCGTCATCACCGAACTGCTGCCGCAATACCAGATGGATCCGTCAGCGCTGTCGTTGCTTTATGTGCGCTCCTCAAATACACAAAACGGCAACGGGCAAATGGGACAGCTGGTTCCCTTGAGTGCCGTCGCCAAGCTCACGCGGACAGTCGGTCCACTTACCATCAATCACCTGGGACAATTGCCGGCAGTTACACTGTCTTTCAACCTGCGGCCGGGGGTGGCGCTGGGCGATGCAGTGAATGCCGTAAACCGCGTGGCCCACGACATGCTGCCGGCGACTATCAGCACAAGCTTCCAGGGAACTGCACAGGCATTCCAATCATCGCTGAGCGGTCTCGGGATGCTGCTGTTCATGGCCATTGCGGTCATCTATCTCGTGCTGGGAATACTGTATGAGAGCTTCATTCATCCGCTGACCATCCTCTCAGGCTTGCCATCCGCTGGTTTCGGCGCGTTGCTGACGCTGAAGCTTTTCCATCTTGACCTGAACTTGTATGCGTTTGTCGGGATCATTATGTTGGTGGGCATCGTGAAGAAGAACGCCATCATGATGATCGACGTAGCGCTCGAGAAACAGCGTGAGACCGGGGAAGCGGCGCATGAAGCCATTTATCAGGGCGCGCTGCTACGCTTCCGTCCCATCATGATGACTACTATGGCAGCCCTCATGGGTACGCTTCCGATTGCGCTGGGTTTTGGCGCTGGCGCCGAGTCGCGACGGCCGCTCGGTTTGGCAGTGGTCGGAGGCTTGGTCTTTTCCCAGCTCCTTACTCTCTACATCACTCCGGTTTATTACATCTACATGGAATCCCTTCAGAACTGGTTTAGGCATCGCAAAAAGCCAGAACTCGGCGCGGACGAGAGATTTACGAGAGAGCCTGTATTCGCGGGAAAGTCGGGGAAGTAAAGCGTTTCGGCATCGCTTCGGGTAACATGACCCGGTCAGGTGCTGACGAACGCCTTGCCACCGAAATCGCCACAGACCGAGAGTCATGCCGAGGAAGCTGAAGCGGCCAGCGTCGCTTCGAACGTGTCCGCTTCTCGGCGAGCTGCCCTCCCGGTTTGGCTTCGCGCAGTTCTTCCGTCAGTTACGGATCTGTTCTTTGTCCTATTGCTGGGCTCGCTGGCCTGCGGGACGCTGGCGCAAAAGCTATTAGGCGATGCCGGCATCGGTTGGCACATCCGCGACGGCGAGCAGATCCTCAGCACACACGCGGTTCCTCGGAACGATCCGTTTTCCTCGACGACAGAAGGCAAGCCCTGGTACGCCTGGGAATGGCTCTACGACTTCGAGATGGGGATCATTCATGAGCACGCCGGCTTGAACGGCGTGGTATTTCTCAGCGCGCTGATTATCGCGTTCGTGTTTGCCTATCTTTTTCGTTTACTGCTAGCGCGCGGCACTATTCTGCCTCTGGCCGTACTCTTTGTATTATTGGGGGCAGCAGCTTCCACCATTCACTTTCTTGCTCGTCCACACATCGTGAGTTGGTTGCTGACGCTCATCTGGTTTCAGATCCTGGACTCCTGCGAAGCAAGCTCGATCACGGCCAGCAGCAAGGCAGGGAAGGCCTTCTGGCTTCCAGTACTGATGCTGCTCTGGGTTAATTTGCATGGTGGATTTCTGATGGGTTTTGTTTTGCTGGGAATTTATCTCACGGCCGCCGGATGGCAATATTTCTCCAGCAGGAATAGTCAGCAACGTCTGCAAACAAGAAGGTGGGCGAGGACTTTAGGCGCGGTGAGTGGGTTATCTGTGCTCGCAAGTTTCATTAAGCTCGCAAGTTTCATTAATCCCTACGGCTATAAGCTGCATGTCCACGTGTATCAATACCTATCGAGCCGTTTTCTGATGGATCATATTGACGAATTCCTTTCGCCGAATTTCCACGGCTTTCCTCAAAAGTGCTTTGCTCTACTCCTGCTAGTTACAATGATTGCTCTCGCGACGGCACGCCAGCGGCCGCGACTGAGCCATCTACTCGTGATCCTATTCGCTACCTGGGCAGGTCTCTACGCGGCACGCAATATCCCGATTTCATCGATCTTGCTATGCATCGTTGTGGCGCCAGTTCTATCGCATGCGTTCGCCGAGAGCGTAACTGGTGGTGAGGTTTCGGGCAGACTCCACAGATATCTTTCGCGCCTGAAATCATTCTCCGAGCGCATGGGAAGCCTGGAAGCTCGCCTCGGTGGGCACTTCTGGCCAGCGGCCGCATTAGTACTCGGAATGGGGATTGCTCTGCACCAAGGCCGCCTTGGCTCGCTTCAGATCATGGATGCGCACTTCGATGGGAAACGTTTTCCGGCGCAGGCGGTCGAGGTTCTGGCTGGGAAGCAAGTACACGAGCCGGTATTCAGCCTCGATTTATGGGGAGGATACCTGATCTATCGTTTGTATCCGCAACTGAAGGTTGTGGTTGACGACCGCCATGATTTATACGGCGAGGCATTCTTAAAGGATTACTTGAAGACGATACGCGCCGAGCCGGGGTGGGACAAGCTGCTGAATGAAAATCATGTGAGCTGGGTTTTGATACCGGTGAATTCATCACTGACGAGCATTCTAAAAATGACCCCAGAATGGAAAATCATTCACCAGGACGACACAGCGATTGTTTTCCGGCGAGATTCAGGAATCCCTGATACTGACTAGTCATCGTCAGCTACCTGGTGTCGATATTGAACCCAAGAATTGCATTGACCTCAACCGGTTGATCGCTGCGCAATACCGGGCGAAACTTCCAACTCGATAATGCCGCCAGGACTTTGGTGGTCATTTCCGGACCTCCGGCCTCGAGCACCCTCGCATTCTTTATCAATCCAGAACGGTCGAGAACGCAGGCGATGACCAGTCTTGAGCGACCCAGTCCCGCTGGCAGGTCAGCACGCATGGGCTCGGGCGCAGTGAGAGCTTGCGAGTAGGAATGAGTTGCGGAACCGGGGTCGGCAAACTGCATGACGGCAGTGCCAGCGGAAGTCTCGATGTAGATACTGTAGTTATCGCCCTTCAGCTTGTCATAAAAATTAAAAGCGCCGCCGGCACGTGAACTGGCAATCACCGTGATGCCCAATCCGTGTTTCGAGCCCGCAGGAGAACGTCCAGGGACGGTGGGATCAGTCCCGTTTTCGCCGAAGCTGGGCAATGTGATTGTGCTGCCGCCGCGGACAGAAACGCCGTGGAATCCGAACCGCGGCCAACGCCATCTTTTCCAGCACCCGGCCCTTCGCCCTGAAGGCCGCTTCCCGCGCCGTTTCCGCGGCCGATGCCAGCGCCGCCACCCGATCCCCCTAATCCCGATTTATCTCCACCGGCAGGTGACATAGCGAGAGAGCCTGCTCCGCCGTTCCCCGGTACCCCCACCTTGGCTCCCGGCTTATTAGAAACGACGATTCCATTTCCGCCACCGCTTCCGCCCCCGGCGCTAGGCGGTGCTACCGCGGATCCAAGATCCCTCGCCGCACCCGCTCCAGTCCCCTTGGCGCCCAGTCCGCGACCGGAGACCGAAGTACCGTCGCCAATCGAGGGGGGCGGCGGGACAATATTCGTGCTACCCAGAATTCCACCGACAGATTGCGTGTCGAGTGAACGCGAGCCATCCTGCACAGGAGGAGCGATTATAGTTGTACTTCCCAGAAGGCCGCCCACTGACTGTCTGTCCAATGACCGCGTGCCTGCCTGCGTGGGAGGCGGTACTACCTGCTGTTTAAGATCAGCAATGCCTGCGCCGCCCACTGCGCCGAGTTCCCGCGCTACGTGACTGGGCGGTGGTGCGATTACGCTGGGAGCAGGAAGAGAGAGCTTGGAAGTCAGGGTTGACTCACGCTCTGGAGCAGAGACTGGAGGCGGGATTACATCCTGGGAGCGAACTACGGGAACGCGGAGTGCTGCTATATCGCGATTGGTATCGCTGGGTGCGGGCGCAATAACCGCAGCATTCATCTCTGGCGCCATGCGCATGTTGTTTCGTGCAACTTCAGGAGACGGCGCGATCACTCCGGAGTTCAGCATCGGCGTCGCGCGCATTTTGTCACGAGGGACCTCGGGCGCCGGAGCTATGACGGCCATTTGTGGCAGCACCGAAGTCGCCAGAGAACTCCTCAATCCCTCCGCGGGAGCAGGTCCGGGAATGCTCTTGAAAGCAAGCAGATTTGCTACTGGCGAATCGGAGCGAGGCAGATTGAGCTGGAGCGCATCCACGACTTTTTCGGCTGGAGAATTGCCGCGTGCCACGCGAATCGTTTGAGTGCGGTGGTAAGCCTCGTGTCCGCCAGCACGTCCGCTGTGTCCGGCTTGAGCACCCCCAGCATCTTCCGTTCGGGGTGACTCTTCACCCGAAAAATAAATGACTTCATATCTGGGCGGAGGGGGCGGGACATACGGTCTCAGGCTTGCCAGTTTTCCCGGTAGCACGATCACCGCCACCAGCAACAAGGCCTCCAAGACCCAGGATGCCAGAATGCCGGGGTAAGGAAACAAGCCGGTGCGCGCTTCACCCGCCAGTTTTGCCGGAGAACGGCCGAGAGCGGGCCGAATGGCGGAGACAAACTCCTCCCAGGGCGACGACCATTCAATCAGCAGTTTGGGAGCGTCATTCATCCGTGATTCGCCATTCTGGTGTGGTCCACTGCAATTTCAATCTCGTCCCCTAGTATGGTTCCGGTAGCGTGGACGGTATTTCCTGGCAATTCCAGCACCGAGGTAGCGTGCATTCGAACCGGAGCGATGCGCCAAGGTCTTATATTTTCCTCCAAATGCACCACGACCCTGTTGGCATCGAGATAAACCGCATCAATCGGGAAGCGCATCGCGAGCGTGTGCACGCCATGGCACGGCACAATCCAGAGCCCACAACCTTTTCGAAATGCCTGAGGATCAGTCGTGATCAGGCCACAAAGCCTTGTCCAGTGGGTTTGGGCTACTTCCAACTCGGTTGCCAGATACTGGCAACGCGTTCGGTTGAAAGCGTACTTATAAGGAACCGGGGCCGACATCCAACATCACTCCTTCACATCAGCACTTTGGTCTTCAAGACATTCGCTTACCGGCACCTCACTGTCCGGCCTCCGGCAGCAGCATCCGAACCAGTTGAATTACTGCCGGCCCGATGGTTACGAAGAGAATGGGTATCAGGACGAATATGACCAAGGGAGGAACCATCTTAATGGTAGTCTTCGCAGCTTGCTCTTCCGCGCGCTGGCGGCGTTCGGTGCGCAATGAGTCGGAATGCACCCGCAGTGCCTGGGCTACGCTGGTACCAAATCGATCGGTCTGTATCAGTGTGGCGACGAGGGAGCGGACATCGTCAACTCCGGTGCGAACCACTAAATTTCGCAATGCCTCGGCGCGAGGTTTGCCGGCTCGCATCTCTAGAGTGACGAGGTGAAATTCATCGCTCAAGTCGGGGTGCGAAGGGCGGAGGTCTTCTCCTACGCGCATCATGGCCTGATCCAGTGCAAGTCCGGCTTCCACGCAGATGACGGTGAGGTCGAGAGCATCGGGCAGCGCCAGTCGGATGCGTAGCTGGCGATCCTTGATCATGCGTTTCAATATGAAACGGGGAATAAAAAAACCCAGCGCGGGAATTCCAACCAGTAGCAGCGGGGAGTTCAGTCCTGCTCCCGACAAAATAACTCCCGCCAGTCCCAGCAAGGCCAATAACATGCGGAGTCCGGAATAAAGGGCCAGATGGCGGGCATCACGGTAGCCCGCCTGAACCAGCCAGGCGCGCGTTCTCGACATCTCGCTTGCCGATAACGGTAAAGCTTTGCTGAGCGGGTTGAGGGCCTGCTCGAACCGCTCTTTGATCGCAGGCTTCTCCTCGACTTGGGGCCGCTGCCAACCTAAAGCTCGCAAACGTGTGCCGAGAAGTGACGTGGGAGCCACCGCCGCCGCTCCGAAAGCGAACACCACCAGGGTCACAGTTACGAAAATCAGTATCGCCAGTACAAATGTCATGTTCTTCTCTGAACAGTAAGCTTTACCGCGTTACGTCCTATAAGTTACACCTGAATGCGAATAATCTTTCGAATCACAAAATATCCAATCGTTTGCAAAGTGATGCCAGCCACTAGCAGAACGTGCCCGATATGATCTGTAAAGAGAGGCCGAATGAATCCCGGGTTCAGGACCAACATGGTGACTACAATCAAAGGCGACAGTCCCATTAACAGCATCATGGTAAGACGGCCCTGCGCCGTGTAGACCCTCACCTGTCGCATAATTTTGAAACGCTCACGGATTACGAAAGAAAGGTTGTCCAAAATCTCAGCCAGGTTTCCGCCAGTTTCGCGCTGCAGCATGACGGCAGTCACAAAGAATTTCACGTCCACCAACGGCATGCGATCCACCAGGTTGAGTAGCGCATCGCGTACCGGCAGTCCGAATTTTTGTTCCTCAAAAAGCTTGCGAAACTCGCCAGCGACCGGTTCGGAAACTTCATCCCCGATCATTTCCAATGCGGTAGTGAAGGCGTGTCCGGCACGCACCGCGCGGGCCAGCGTATCAATTGCCTCAGGAAAGAGTTCCTCAAATTTTTCAAAACGCTTTGTGCGCCGGTATGAGGCGTAAGCGTAGGGAAGGAAGAAGCCGAAGATCAGTCCGATCCAACCGAGAATCGGGCCCAGGTTTGAATCACGATTTATAATCAGGAGCAGGAGGCCGAGCACTACTCCCGCGGCACCGCAAAACAAAAGAAAATTCCCCGCGCGCACATCGATGTTGCCCTGGGAGAGAAGTTTCTGAAGCTGTGAAACGCGTCCTGAGCGGCGCAAGATGCTGTCGAACGCTGGAATCTCGCTCAGCATTTCATCGCGCAGAATCGCAAGTTCTTCGCTGGGGTGGCGCTCCGCTGCTTTTTGAACCGTGGTCAGGCGATCCCGCATCAAGCGCGCACGCGCGTTGCGTTCATCCAACAGAGAGCCGATGGCAAAAGCTCCCATCGCGACGACCACAAAAGCCATTACAGCGATTAGTCCCAGCATTTCTAATGTCCTGGCCTTTCTGCCAGGGTCATACCTCCATTTTGGATTCAAACAGCGCCGGACGCAGACGGCATCCGGCTATCGCCAGACGATCGGCAAATCTAGGACGAATGCCAGTGGCGCGGAACATCCCTCGCACCTTGCCGCTTTCATCAATGCCCTGGCGCTCGAAGACGAAAATATCCTGCATGCTAACCACATCGACTTCCATCCCTGTGATTTCCGAAATGGTGATGACTTTGCGTGATCCGTCGGCCATGCGCGCAATCTGAACTACTGCATGAACGGCGGAGGCGATCTGGTGACGCACCGCGCGTTCGGGAATGTTCAGATTGGCCATGGAAACCATGTTTTCCACCCGGGCCAGCGCGTCACGCTGCGAATTGGCGTGGACGGTGGTCAGCGAGCCCTCGTGGCCGGTGTTCATAGCTTGCAGCATGTCAAATGCTTCTTCGCCGCGCACCTCGCCCACCACGATGCGGTCAGGACGCATACGCAAACTATTGATTACGAGTTGCCGCTGCCGCACGGCACCCTTGCCTTCAATGTTAGGCGGCCGGGTCTCCAGCCGGACCACGTGCTCCTGTTTCATTTGCAGCTCCGCGGCATCTTCGATGGTGACGATACGCTCTGAGTTCGGAATGTAACCGGAGAGCACGTTCAGTAAAGTTGTCTTGCCGGCGCCGGTTCCTCCGGAAATGAGCAGATTCAGCCGTCCTTTTACCATGGTGGACAGTAGTTCCAGCATGGGTTCGGTCAGGGTCTTGTTCTCGATCATGTTGCGTGCGGTAATCGGATCGCGGCCAAAACGGCGGATGGAGAGGCAGGGACCATCAATCGCCAGCGGGGGAATAATCGCGTTAACACGGGAGCCATCAGCAAGACGCGCGTCCACCATGGGCGAGGATTCATCGACTCGCCGGCCCACGCGGGAGACGATGCGATCGATGATCTGCATCAGGTGCGCATCATCCTTGAATGACAATCCTGTAGGTTCCAATTTGCCGGCGCGCTCAATATAGACACGATCGAAGCGATTCACCAGGATGTCGGAAATGCTGGGATCTTTAAGAAGTGGTTCTAGCGGGCCAAGACCAAAAATTTCGTCCAGAATTTCACGCGATAAACGTTCGCGCTCGGCAAAGCTGAGCGGCACGGCCTCACTGTTCACCGAGTTACGAATCAGGACCAGAACTTCTTCGCGAGCCGCATCGCCCGCCGTGCGCCCCAATTTTTCGAGGTCCAGACGGTCCAGTATCTTGCGATGCAAGTCAGCTTTTACCTGTTGATACTCGGTACGCTCAAAGGTTTGTAGGTTTGCCATCTTCTGTTAGCTTTCTAAACCGTCTTGAATAGCGACCAGGCTGACCGTTTGACCTCATCATCATTCTGGGTCAAGGCAGCAGCCAGGCCGGTAAACGAGCGCGCGATCTCAGTATGGTTCTGCTGCATCAGAGGAATGCCGCGATCAATCGCCGCAGATACTGCGAAGTATTGATTGGGAATCTTCCACAACAATTTTGCGCCCGCTGCGGCCTCGGCATCGGCCTCGCTGAAACCAGGGATCTTGCGAAATCGATTGAGAACCAGGCGAACCCGCTCGCCTGAACCAGTGTCGGCCAGGTAATGTAGTACCCGAGCGGCACTCCACAATGAAGCCACGTCAGTATGTGCCACCAGCAGCACGGTTTCTGAAAGGTTACAGACCAGCCGGGTGGCGCTGTCCAAGCGTGTGGAGGCATCTACGACCACGTAGCGGAAATGGCTCACCATCATGTCAAACAGCCTGGCAAATTCCGCCGTCGAAGGCTCCAGCGCCGCCGGAGTATTGGCACCGGCGAGTACCTGCAAACCGCCGGCATGACGCGTCATAAAACTTTCAAGCAGAGAACTGTCCAGCCGGTGCAGGTTGTGAATTGCATCCGCAACACTGAACGCAGGTTTTAGATTGAGATGCAGCGCGGCGTGGCCGAGTGAAGCTATGTCCACGAGTCCAACGTTACTGTGCGCCGACTGCAGGGCAAGCGCCAGGTTGACGGCAATCGTAGTAGCTCCGCTTCCGCCCTTTGCATTTACGACGGTAAATACTTTGCCTCGTGCTTCGTCCCGCCGCACTTTGCGTTGAGCCGCACTGAGTCGCACGAAAGCTTCCAGCAAATCAGTGGTCGTAGTGGGCCGTTCAATGAATTCCCGCGCTCCGGCCCGCATCGCGTTTACGATCACCTGCGGCTGAGCCATGCTGCCGACGGCAAATATGGCACACTGAGGCAAGTCCTGGTGCAAAACCTCAATGGCATGCACGGCGGCCGTCGGATTGTCAGCGGGAATATCCACTAGCGCAACGCCCGGACTGGCGCTCTGAATTCTGCGAACGACGGGATCCGTCCCTGCCATTGGGAAACTGGCACAGTTGTGAACCGTGCGTGCCACGCTGGTGCCGTCCACTAGTACCTGCAATACGGCACGTTGCTCGCTATCTGTGGCGACTATGACGACTGAAAGTTCAGACATGGCCCTACTGCGTAACCCCAAATCTTTCGCAAGACGTTATCCGCTTGGAACCTCGCGCTAGTCAGAGGCTTGTTCCACCCTGGCGCAATGTCGTCCCAACTCGTTATTTGTTTCCCGAAGGTTTCCTTCCATCAAACTTATCTTTGTCCAGCAGCGGCAGCGGATTTTGCGGAGGCGCTGGCGGTTGCGCGTTGGCTGAGACGCGCCGCACCGTACATAAAACCATCAATTCCGCATTGCTCCTCTGCGTGCTCTTGCTTTTGAAGAAATTACCTAGAATGGGAATATCGCCCAGTCCCGGTACCTTGTTCACAATATTAGTCACGCGGTTGTCCATCAACCCGGCAATCACAAAACTCTGCCCATCTTGCAGTTCGAATTCAGTATCAGCGCGGCGCGTACTCAGGGCAGGGACGGTGAAACCGGAAATCGACAGCGCGTTGGCGAAATCGAGGGTGCTCACTTCCGGCACAACCCGCAGATGAATATTCCCACTCGGCATAATCACCGGAGTGAATTTCAGTCGAACGCCGAATTCCTTGAACTGAATGCTTACCGCGGTAAAACCCGCCCCCGGCTGTACCATGGGGAACGGAAACTCGCCGCCCGCGAGAAAACTGGCCTCTTTGCCATTTACCGCGATCAAATTCGGTTCCGCAAGGATCTGTAAAAGATTCTTCGTCTCCAAGGCTTTGACAACAGCACCCAAGTGGATGTCAGGCCGGAACAGAAAGACATTCAAGAGATCATTTACCGTGAAGGTGCTGTTGAATGGCCCGGTTGCGGGGCCGGTTGACTGAGTAATACTTCCGATTTTCGTACCCCCAAATTGGCCAGTTGTAACACTACCTATCGTGTTGCCTGCGCCGGTAGTGAAGAGATCGACCCCTAACTGAGCCAAAGCCGAGCGATCCACCTCTGCAAACTTCACTTCTAGAAGCACTTCTTGGGCGCCGACCGGACCAAAGGTGAGGACATTCACCACATTTTTCGAGAAAGCGTCGGCAATCATGCCAGCCTTCTTGGCAACGTCTTCCGTCGAAACATGTCCCGAAAGAACAATTGCCGAGCGGGAGGGAGTCACAACGATCTGTTCGTCAGGAAATACCCGTTTTTCTTGTTCCGCGGCTGCGCTTACGTCAACATCCACTCGCAGATCGAAACTACGGGAGCGTTCCAGTTCGTCCCAGATCAGCAGCGAAACCTCGCCGGGAGAGCGACCATGGACCAGGATCTGAGTTGGAGTAAGCACTAGCGCATCAGCCACGCTCGGATCAGTGACAGAAACCCGCTTTAGGCGCTCCGTCGTATTAATCAACAGCGACTTGCCCACCATAACCCGCAAAGGTGCAGACCCTTGGGCCTCGCCCTGGGGAGGCAGCGAAGTCGCAGCTGTACCGGTAGTGGATTGAGTCGAAGCCGACGATTGTCCTGGGGTCTCCTGAGCGGGGGTTTGCGGCACTGAAGGCTGTACAGCCGGGAGTGGGTTTTGAACGGCGCCTTGTCCCGCCGACTGGGCCATTGCGCTCGCCATAAAAATAAAGAGGCTTGCCACTGCCCCCCAAAACTTTCGGGGAAGGTTCATCTGTAATTTTCTCTCCCAAGCAAGAAGCAACCGGATCCCGCAAAACGGTATCCGTCTGGCGTTTTCAGAATTTCGTCTCTTCCTTCTTGTTACCGCGAATCACTTCTACGGTGTAAAAACTTGGCACCGGTGTTACTGGAACTGCGGCCTTCTTTATTATTTTTGAGCGGACTGCGGGTGGCGCGCTTCCGCTGCTGTAAAGGGAATCCGTTTTCACTGACCCGAGAGACTCCTGCCGGGTGTCGAGAGGATTGCGCAATGATAGCTGAATACGCCCCTCCGTACTGGCGAGGGTAAGCTTCTGCGCATCGTCAGGCGAAACAAGCAACGTGATCACGGCGGTCACTTGTGCTTCCCCGGCCGCGTTGCGCTCCAGCCTTGGTCCGGCTGCGATCACGCCGACGTTCTCGAGAACGGTAGTGGTTTGTTGCTGACCACTGCCGGGACTACCGGTCAGCAGCACATCCACTCGTGTCCCCGGTTGAACAAAACCAGCAACTCCTACCACTTCGTTGACGCGTACTGAAACCGCCCGCATGCCCGGTGGAATCAGACCCGGCAGTCCGGAACCCGCATTCTCCGCTGCGAGTTTGTTAGACAACAGGAACTCGCCTTTCCCAATCTGCTGTACGACACCCCGCCCAAGAACCTGTTGTTTTCTGGAGTAATATCCTGGAGGTGCGTCGCTGGCAGGGAAGCGCGCTACCTTAATGTCCTTATCTT
>WNFG01003232.1_pt1 | contig 26877 bp, 22 predicted proteins | sample 5400431 | NCBI WGS metagenome assembly WNFG01 (sample SAMN13153346, study PRJNA577476) | soil metagenome | isolation source: 120 cm saprolite under Douglas fir tree site 2 hole 3 replicate 2 | place: USA:California | collected 2015-04-18 | reverse complement strand
GTGCGGCTCAGTAGGCCTTATCGTCGCGAAACACCTTGATCGCGGTGAGCAAAATGATTTTGATGTCCAGCATGGGCGTCCAATGCCTGAGGTAGTCGAGGTCGTAGTTCACCCGCGCCTCCATCTCTTCCAGCTGCGAGGTCTCTCCCCGGCAACCGTTGACCTGCGCAAGGCCGGTGATGCCGGGCAATACTTTGTGACGCACCATGTAGCCCTTGATGAGCTTGCGGTATTCCTCGTTGTGAGCCACGGCGTGGGGCCGTGGGCCCACCAGGCTCATACGGCCCTGCAGGACGTTGATGAGCTGCGGCAGCTCATCCAGCGAGGTCCGTCTGAGTATGCGGCCGATACTGGTGATACGGCTGTCGGCCTTCGACGCCTGCCGGACCTGCTCACCGTCCTCGGTTACGTTCATGGTCCTGAATTTGTACACGGCAATCTCGCGCCCATCCAGACCGTAACGGCGCTGCTTGAATATGACGGGTCCGGGCGATGAGATTTTGACCAGAATAGCGATCAGCATCAGCAGGGGCAGGAACAGCAGCAGGATCACGACGGACAAACCGATATCGGTCAGCCGTTTGGTGACACCGCGGTATCCGTAGAAAGGGGTCTCACACATGGCGACCACGGGAATGCCGTGAATCTCGCCGGAACGCGCTTGGATGAGGTCGAACACGAAGATATCCGGGATGTAGTAGATCGACGCCGTGGTGTCGCGCAAATCGTCGAGCAGGTTCATGACGCGCTTCACATGCCGGATGGGCAGCGCGATGAAAATGACATCCGTCCCATGTTCCTTCACGTAGCTGGACAGATCGCTCAGGCTGCCGACGCGTTTGGCGTCGGGCTCCAAGCCAAGCCGGTCGCTGCTGCGGTCATCGAAGAAGCCGGACACCTCCAGGCGCATCGCGGGGTTGTTGGTCAGCCGGCGCGCGAGCTCGAGGCTGCTGTTGTTGTAGCCGGCGAAGATGGCGCTGCGGTTGTCGAAGGCGTTCATCAAGAAGCGATGCATGATTTCCTGCATGGCCAGCGTGGAGAAGACCAGCGCCACCGGCGTGACCACCGCCCAGGTGATGAATATTCGGCGCGGATATTCAGCGAGAGAATGCGTGACGTAACCGATCGCCAGCATGACCGCGAGGAGCAGCAGCCAGCGAAAGATCACGTCCGCGACCGCCGATATGCGTGCCGAAGTCAGCTGAGTGTTCACCTCGCGCGGCGGCTGAACCAGCATCAAACACAGTACGGCGACGATGATGATGGCCTGGGAAGACCGGTTGAACGCGATGCCGAAAAATATGATCGTCGAATACAAGGAGGCAACGGCAACGGCCGCCGGCATCATCGCCTGAATGCCCGCCAATACGGCGACGAGAAAGCTTTGTTTGAATAGGACCGGCTGGGTCATCGGATATCCGTTGCGCCATGGACGGCATTCGCGATGCTCGCGCGTGGCAGAAGTGCGACAAAAATCAATGTATATTATCAGTCAAATGCATCGATTCATGCGCGAACTTATTTCCGTCTAATGTTAAATCCGTCTAATGTTAAATCGCTTCCGCCAATGTCAAATCGTCTCCGCCAATGCTCGATCGCGTCCGAGAGGTGGCCGTCCGCCGGCCAATGGTATTCTATGGGACTATGACAAACGTCCCATTACTGGATCTTAAGGCCCAATTTGCCCAAATTCGCGCCGAGGTGATGCCGGCCATCGACCAAGTGTGCGCCAGTCAGCATTTCATTCTGGGCGAACACGTGCGCGCTCTGGAGGAAGAGGTCGCGCGCTATTGCGCGGTGTCGGCCGGCATCGGCGTCTCCTCCGGTACGGACGCCCTGTTGCTCGCGCTCATGGCTCTCGGCATCGGGGCGGGGGATGAGGTTATCACTTCTCCTTTTACGTTTTTCGCAACGGCGGGAACGATCGCCCGCACCGGCGCGCGGCCCATATTTTGCGATATCGATCCCGTGACCTTCAATTTGTCGCCCGCTGCAGTGCAAACCTTCATTGACGAACATTGTGCGGAACGCGAGGGCTTGATCAACCGCGCCACCGGCGGCCGCATCAAGGCATTGATGCCGGTCCACCTGTACGGTCAAGCCGCCGACATGGACCCGTTGATGGCCATCGCGCGGCGGCATCGATTGAAGGTCATCGAAGACGCCGCGCAGGCCATCGGCACGGAGTACAAGAACGGTGTTCGCGCCGGCTCGATCGGCGACGTTGGGTGCTTTTCGTTCTTTCCCAGCAAGAATTTGGGTGCGTTCGGCGATGCCGGCTTGTGTACGACCAATGATGCGGAGCTTGCCGAAAGCTTGCGGGTGCTGCGCGTGCACGGCGGCAAACCCAAGTATTTTCATGCAGTGGTCGGCGGCAACTTCCGCATCGACGAATTGCAGGCCGCCGTGCTGCGCGTGAAATTGAAATACCTGGACGGATGGACGGAAGGGAGGCAGCGCAACGCGGCGTATTACGACGCTGCTTTTGCCGATGCCGGGCTGGGGGAAAAACTGCGGACGCCGGCGGCCGTTCCCGGCTATCGCCACATCTTCAACCAATACGTCGTACGGGCGCAGAACCGGGACGCGCTCCGGGCAAGGCTCACCGAGCGCGGCATCGGCAGCGAGATCTACTATCCCGTGCCCCTGCATTTGCAGAAGTGCTTCGCCTACTTGAACTACCGCGCCGGGGATTTTCCCCAATCGGAACGGGCCGCTGCGGAAACCCTGGCGCTGCCCATCTATCCGGAACTCAACAAGGCGCAATTGGCGCACGTCGTTGCAACGATCGCCGAGTTCTACGCCTGAGAAATGAGAGCGCGGCCCGCGAACCGGGTCTCAGCTCTTTTTGAAATCATCGGGCAGCAATTGGTGGCGCGACAGCAGCTTGTAGAAGTCTGTGCGGTTGCGCTTGGCCAGGCGTGCCGCCTGGCTGACGTTGCCGCCGGTGATCTGCAATATCTGCGACAGGTAATTTCGCGTGAACTCATCGCGCGCTTCGTCGAACGACGGCAGCCGCGTGGGGTTGCCGCCCAGGGATTGCTGCACGAGTTCTGCGGTAATGATGGCGCCATGCGACAGCGCGACGTTCTGGCGCACCACGTTGTACAACTGGCGCACGTTGCCGGGCCATTCGGCGGTCGCCAGGAGCTCCACTGCCTCGGGGGCGTAAATCTTTCGCTGGCCGCTCTCCTTGGCGATCTGCTCCAGGAAATGCGCGACCAGCAGCGGAATGTCCTCGCGGCGCTTTCCCAAGGCGGGCATCTCGATGTGCACGACATTCAGCCGGTAATACAAATCCTCGCGAAATTGGCCGCCGACCATCAATTCATGCAGATCGCGATGGGTTGAGGAAATGATCCGAACGTTGATCGGCACCGTTTCGGCCGCCCCCACCGGGCGTATTTGGTTCTCCTGCAGCACGCGCAGCAATTTCACCTGCAATCGCATCGGCATGTCGCCGACTTCGTCCAGCAGCAAGGTGCCGCCGTCGGCGGTTTCGAACAGTCCTTTCTGCGAGCGCGTCGCGCCCGGGAAGGCGCCCTTTTCGTGGCCGAAGAGTTCCGATTCGAGCAGGTTTTCCGCCATCGCACTGCAATTGATGGTGATGAACGGCTTGTTGCGCCGGGGACTCGCTTCGTGAATCGCGCGCGCCAGCAGTTCCTTGCCCGTGCCGCTCTCGCCGGTCAGCAATACCCGCGCATCGGTGCCGGCCACCATGTTGGCCTGCGCGAGCTTGTCTTCCATCAGTTGATTGCGTGTGATGATGTTCGAGCGCCAATCTTCGTCCACATGCGCGAACCCGGACACCTTCAGGGCCTTTTGCACGTGATCGAGCAACTCCTGCTTGTCCACCGGTTTGGTCAGAAAGCCGAAGGCGCCGCTCTGCGTGGCATGCACGGCGTCCGGGATCGTGCCATGCGCGGTCAGGATGATCACCCGCAGCCCCGGCCACCGGCTCTGCAGCTCCTTGAGCAGGCCAATGCCGTCCATCTGATCCATGCGCAAGTCCGTGATCACGAGATCCGGCCGAAAGCGCACACAGGCGGACAGGGCCGTCGCCGCACTCTCGACCGCTTCCACTTCGTAGTTCTCGGCGCGCAGGCGGATGGTCAGCAGGCGCAGCAGTCCCGGATCATCGTCCACCACCAGAATCCGCGCTTTGCGCTTTTGCGGCGCCTGCGTCTCCCGGGTGCTGGAATGCAGGCCGAACGAGAGGGGGGTCGTGGCGGCGATCGAGTAGGCGTTCAAATCAGTGTCTCCGGTGACCTTCACGGCGTGTGCGATCCGTTCGTCTTGCGGTCGTTAATCGATCGCTCAATATGCGTGATCGCCTCGAGTTTGGCTCGAGCCTCGTCCAATGCCTTGCGCAACCTCACATTTTCATCCGACTCCGCGGCCAGGCGACGGTTGATCGCGAGCAACTTATCGCGCGATTCGTCATGCTGGGCATCATCGCGCATGCGCTTGTTCTCAGCCTGCAGTATCAGCCTTTGTTCGACTTCTTTGAGCTCGACGAGGGCCAATAAGCGTTCAATCGGCAGTAGAGTCTCAGGCCTGGCCAGTAGTTCCGACAACTGTCGCTGCGCCGCGACGGGGTCGCTCCCGCTGTAGCCGGGGGTCGCCAGCGCGAGGGCAAACCGCAGCTTGTTGCTGGTGGTAGGGGTCAGTTCGGCGGCATCCTTGGCCGATTGGAACAATTCCGCCTGGCGCGCCGGATCGCCCTGCGGCAGGCTGCTCATCATTTGGAGTAGGGGGGCGATCGGGCTCAGGTCCTGAGACGCGTGGTCCGGTTCGGTGGGAGCGGCCGGCTTTTGCCGGGAAAAGGGCCCAACCAGGCTGCAGGCGGTGATCCAGCAGGCGACGAAGAGCCATGCTGCAAAGCGCAACCATTTATGCGGCATGAGCTTTTTCGCGGGATACGGCCGCCTGCCGCATGGGGAGGCGCACGCGGAAATGGGCTCCTCCCGCCTTGGCCTCGAGAATTTCAATGCTGCCGCTGTGTGCGTTGACGAATTCGGTTACCACGGACAACCCGATTCCCGTTCCCTTGACATGGCCTCCCTGCGGCGTCTTTCCCTGGTAAAAAGCCTCGAATATCCGATTGCGTTCCTCTGCTGGAATTCCCGGCCCGCTGTCGATGACATCCATCACCAGCTGTTCGCGTTCACCGCGCGCATGAATCGATATGGTGCCGCCGCGCGGAGTGAACTTGATGGCATTCGACAGCAAATTGTCGAGGATCAGGCGCACTTTGCCGCGGTCGGCGAGAGGCGCGAGATCTTCGATGTGAACGTCGAGCCGCACGCGCTGCGCGACGAGCGTGAGCTGCTGATTTTCCAACACGCTCTTGACCAGGGGCCGCAATTTGAATTCGGTGACCTCCAAGCCGACGCTCTTGGCCTGCCAGGCGCTGAACGACAGCAAATTTTCAATGAGCCGCTGTAGCTTCATTCCGTTCTCGCGCAATATTGCCGTCACCTCGCGCTGGCTGCTCTGCAGCTCGCCGACCGCACCGTCCATCAAGAGTTCGGTCCCTTCCCGTATATTTGCCAGCGGAGTTTTGAGCTCATGCGACATATGTCGCAGAAATCGGTTCTTTTCCTGCGCCAAATCCAACAAGCGGCCCCGGAGCCATTCCAATTGAGCCGCCAGGCGCTCGAGGTCCGCCGGTCCGCGAATGGAAATGGGCCTGGAAAAAGTCCCGCGCCCAAGTTCGCTGATGGCGCGGTCGATGGCGCGGATGGGCCGGCCGAACAGGTAGGTGAATACGCCCACCACCGCCAGTGTCAAGGGTACGAGCAGCAGCGTCTCCCAGAACAGATTGCGCTGCGCACGCTGAGTCGCGAGCTGCAGGCTCGTCAATTCGCGGTCTATCTGTGCGCTGACGCGGTTCGACACATTGGATGCCATTTCCGAGACCTGCGGGAACGTATTGATCAGGTCCGTCATCCGAGCCGAGTTGGGGGCGCTGCGCTTCAATTCCCCTGCCAGCCGGTCGGCTTCGGCCTGGAGCGCGACGGCGTCGCTGTGCGATCCGGCGTCGAGCGGCATGGCAAGCAGCTCGTTGAGCGTGGCGACCAGGCGCTCCTGGTTGCGTGCATAGACATCGAGCAGATCCGCGCTGCCGATGATCTGATACAGGCGCGCGGTACGCTCGAGTGCGCCGATTTCCTCGAACATGCGCTGATTGCTGCGGGTCCCGCGAACGCCGTGCAGCACCAGCTCTTCGCTGCGGGCCGACAGATGATTCATTTGGACTGCGGCGTTCACGATCGCGAACAGCAGCGGGGCAGCCACGATCGTGAAGCCGATCAGCATGAGGCCGCTCAATGACTTAGGTCGAGGAAATCGCATGGCGGGCATTCTAGCAGCGTGATTCGCCAAAGGAGTGATCGCATCGTACCTGTAGAATTCGGGATATGAACAGTAGTGAAGCACCTTATAGCGAGCTGTCTCCGCAGACCGTGCTGGACGCCATCGAGGCGGTGGGCCACCGCTGCGACGGCAGGGTCCTGGCGCTCAATAGCTACGAAAATCGGGTGTACCAGATCGGGATCGAAGAGGACCAGCCGGTGGTCGCCAAGTTCTACCGCCCGGCCCGGTGGTCGGATGCCGCCATTCGCGAAGAGCACGCGTTTGCCGGCGAATTGGCCGCGCAGGAGATTCCGGTGGTGGCGCCGCTGCTTCGGGACGGTGTATCGCTGCATGTGCATCGAGGATTTCGCTATGCCGTCTTTCCACGCCGCGGCGGGCGCTGGCCGGAGCTCGGGGTCAGCGACGATCGGGAGTGGGTAGGCCGATTCTTGGGCCGCATTCACGCGGTGGGCCGGGCTGCGCGCTTTGCCGAGAGGACGCGTCTGTCCATGGAAGATCTGGGCCGCAAGGCGCGCGATTTCGTCCTGGATGGCGCCTGGATGCCCGACTACCTGGCGACCAAGTACGCCGATGTCACCGATGAACTGTTGGACGAGGTGGAAGCGCGTGCGGCCGATTGGGGCGGGGCGGTCCTCGGGCGCATTCTGGGCGATTGCCACCGCGGCAATATTCTATGGACGGACTTGGGGCCGCACTTCGTCGACCTCGACGATTGTTTGACCGGACCCGCCGTCCAGGATATCTGGATGTTGCTGTCGGGAGGCCGGCAGGACATGCGCACGGAGTTGCACGATCTACTCAAGGGATACGAGCAATTCCTCCCCTTCGATCGGGGCGAGATCGCACTCATCGAGCCCCTGCGGGCATTGCGGATGATCCATTATTCGGCCTGGCTGGCACGCCGCTGGCATGACCCTGCTTTTCCCCAGGCCTTTCCCTGGTTTGCCGAACCGCGCTACTGGGAGCAGCACTACCGGTCGCTCGAAGATCAGCTCGCCGCGGTCACCGGTCCGCCTCTCGAGTTGTGATCGGCGGCGTATTTGGTGATCATAGGCGGATGAAGACCGCCAGAGTCCTGATGCTCGTCACCGTGGGCTTGCTAAGCGCCTGTCACAAAGATTCAGGGCCCCCTCCCCAGCCCGCACCCGAACCGCGCGTCAGCAGCGCACCCGTGATCGCGAAAAAAGGGCCGAGTGCGGCGGATTTGACGGCCGGCATGGTAGAAGCGGCGAGCCAGGGCAAATCTCAATTGCCCGTCGAACTGAAGTTCGATCTCAAGCAACGGCCGGCGCTGGGGCAAGCGCTCGACATCGACATCGCGGTCGTGCCGCAAATCGACGCCAGTCCGGCGAACGTCCAAGTGACCGGCGGCGACGGGTTGACCGTTGCGCAGGGCCCGAATCAAATCGATTTTCCCGCCGTCGAGGCGGGGCAGGTGTATCGCCAAAGCGTCACAGTGACGCCCACGGCGGACGGCGTGCTGTTGCTGGGCTTGACCGTATCGCTCAAGCATGACGAAACGACCGAATCGCGGGCGTTTTCCATTCCCCTGATCGTCGAGCGCTGAATACTTAAGGCGCGAACCTCCCCGAGGCCCTATAATGGGCGGTTTCCCTCAGGGCCTCACCGTGACTCAGAAACTTCGCAACATCGCCATCATCGCGCACGTCGATCACGGCAAGACCACTCTCGTCGATCAGCTGCTGCGGCAATCCGGAACGCTGGACGCCCGCAAGGATCTGCAAGAGCGGGTCATGGACTCGAATGATCTGGAGCGCGAGCGCGGCATCACCATCCTGGCGAAGAATACGGCGATCACCTGGGGCGACTACCGCATCAATATCGTCGATACGCCCGGACACGCGGATTTCGGCGGTGAAGTGGAGCGCGTGCTCGCCATGGTCGATTGCGTGCTGCTGCTGGTCGACGCCGTCGACGGACCCATGCCGCAGACCCGGTTCGTGACGCAAAAGGCGTTCAAGCACGGATTGCGTCCCATCGTCGTCATCAACAAGATCGACCGTGACGAAGCGCGTCCGGGCTGGGTCTTGGATCAAACCTTCGATTTGTTCGATCGGTTGGGAGCGACCGATGAGCAACTGGACTTCCCGGTGGTGTATGCATCCGCACTGCGCGGCTTTTCCGGTCTCGATGCGACGGTTCGCGACGGCGACATGCAGCCCTTGTTCAAGACCGTCGTCGAGCATTGCCCGCCGCCCGATGTGGATGCGGACGGCCCTCTGCAGCTTCAAGTCACGCTGCTCGACTACTCGAGTTACGTCGGCGCCATCGGCATCGGGCGCATCAAGCGCGGCACCATCAAGCGCGGCATGGCGGTCACGGTGGTCAGCCGCGAGGGCAAGCAGCGCTCGGAGAGGATTACCCAAATATTGGGCTTCCATGGATTGACCCGGGTCGAGGTCGAGTCGGCAAGCGCCGGCGACATCGTGGCCTTTGCCGGAATCGCCGAGCCCAAGGTATCGGACACGCTATGCGATCCCGCTACGCCTGAGCCGCTGCCGAGCCTCACCGTCGACGAACCGACGATCAGCATGACGTTCGAAGTCAACACCTCGCCCTTCCTGGGCAGGGAAGGCAAATTCGTCACCAGCCGTCAGATCCGCGAGCGCTTGGAGCGCGAGGCCATCCACAACGTGGCATTGCGGGTCGAACCGACCGCGGATCCGGACAAGTTCGTCGTGTTCGGCCGCGGCGAATTGCATCTCGGCGTATTGCTGGAGAACATGCGCCGCGAAGGCTATGAAATGGCGGTTTCCCGGCCGCGCGTGGTCATCAAGCAAATCGACGGCGCCGCGCACGAGCCGTACGAGCAGGTCACCGTCGACGCCGACGCCGACGCGCAGGGCGACATCATGTCGGCGCTCGGCAGCCGCGGCGCCGAGCTCAAGGATATGCAGGCGGATGGCCGCGGCCGCATCCGCCTGGACTACATGGTGCCGTCGCGCGGCTTGATCGGATTTCAAACCGAGTTTCGCACCATGACCCGCGGCACGGGACTGCTGCACCACGTGTTCGATCACTACGGCCCGGTGGTGCAGCGCGAACTGGGCCAGCGTCCGAACGGGGTGTTGATTGCGAACGGCCAGGGTACGGCATTGGCGTACTCGCTGTTCAGTCTGCAGGAACGCGTGAACCCGCTCAAGGGGAAGAAACTGACCAACATGCGCGCCGCGGGCAAGGACGAAAATGTGGTCTTGACGCCGCCGATCCGCTTCTCCCTGGAACAGGCGATGGAGTTCATCGACGACGACGAGCTCATCGAAGTGACCCCCCATTCCATTCGCCTGCGCAAGCGCAATCTGCGTGAAAACGACCGCAAACGCTCAGAGCGCGAAACGGCCGACCAAGGATCGTAGAATTTAACCGATTATTGCCCGAACCGAGACACCCGTCACACCCCCATTGCGGGATCTCCCTAACATCTAGCGCATAGGGCGCAGTCGCGCGCCGTAGATTCATGTGCGGGAGATCTCAGGAGTGTCACGCGATATCGCGGCCGCAGTTCGTAGCGAGGCGCCTGAGCCTGCCCCCAACCTGAACCAACTGCTCGAGCGCCAGATCGCGGAGGCACGAGGCCGGGACGGCGAGCTGGATGTCGAGACGCTGCTCAAAACGGTCAGCGCCCACTACGATCGGATCGACGGCGAACGGCGCGGCATCGTGCGCTCCATGCAGCTCATGTCCGATGAGGCCCAGGCGCTCACGCGCGAGATTCGCGAGCAGACCGCCTCGCACCTGCAGGCCATTCTGGACAACGTCAAAGACGCCATCGTCACGGTCGACGATGCCGGCCACATCGAAACCTTCAATCCCACCGGCGAGCGCATTTTCGGCTACGCCCAGGCGGAAATCCTCGGCCGCTCGCTCGAGTTCCTGCTCCCGGACATCGCGCGCGGCGCCAGCGACTTTCTCGAGCGCCTCGCCACCAAGATCGACGACACCCACGTCGATCTCGCGGCACACCAGGCCTGGGGTCGCACGAAGGGCGGCAATCGCGTCGCGGTGGAGATCGCCGTCAGCAAGGCCAAGCTCAATTGGCGCGACGGCTACATCGTCAGCATCCGCGACATCACCGAAAGACATCTCGCCGAGCAATCGATGCGCGAAAGCGAAGCGCGCTACCGAACGCTGGTGGAGCACGCCCCCGAAGTGATCGTGGTATTCGATGTCGACCAGGGCAAGTTCGTCGATGTCAACGACAACGCCTGCCGCTTTTTCAAGATGCCGCGTGAGGACCTGCTTGCCAGCGGCCCGGACAAGATCAGTCCCGTGTACCAACCCGACGGCAGGCCGTCCTTCGGGCCGCCGCGCGGCTTCATAGAAGGCGCGCTGGCGGGAGAAGCGCCGGTGTTCGAATGGGTGCACTGCGATGCCTCGGGGCAGGTCATGCCTTGCGAGGTGCGGTTCGTGCGCTTACCGAGCTCCAATCGCCGGCTGATTCGCGCCAGCATCACCGACATCACCGAGCGCAAGCGCGCGGATGCAATCGCGGCGGGCGAGCGCCGGGTATTCGAGAAGATCGCCGCCAATGCGCCGTTGAGCTCGGCCCTCAGGTCCATCTGCGAACTGATCGAGCGCGTCATGGCGGGGAGCTATTGCGCGATCAACCTGCTGGATCCCGAGCGGCAGGCGTTGAATTTCGGCGTCGCGCCGAATTTGCCGCGCGAGTTCGTGGCGGCGATGGACAGCGCGCCCGTCGGCATCCGCTACGGTTCCTGCGCCGCCGCCGTGTACTTGGCGCGTCAAATCACCGTCGCCGACATCGAGACGGATGCGCTGTGGGAATTTCGGCGCGAAGCGGCGCTGCATGCGGGCTTGAGAGCCGCCTGGTCCACGCCCATCGTCGCCTCGGACGGGCGGGTGGTGGGTACCTTTGCGGTCTACCGGTGCCATCCGGGCATTCCATCGGCGAGGGATCATGAGCTGATGTCGCGCATGGCGCAGATCGCCGGGATCGCCATCGAGCGCCGCGGCGCCGAAGATGCGTTGCGCAACAGCGAAGTGAAATTTCGCGGGCTGTTCGAAACCATGATGGAAGGCGTGTACCAGACGTCATGCGACGGCCGCATTCTCGTCGCCAATCCGGCATTCGTGAACCTGATGGGCTACGCCTCGGCCGAGGAGCTCTATCAAGTCCCCGCAGCCGCGCTGTATTGGTACCCGAGCGACCGCGAAACCTTCGTACGGCGAGTGGAGAGCGAAGGCGAGCTGCGCAACGAGGAATACATCTTCCGCCGCAAGGACGGCACCATGCTCGTGGTCATGGAGTCGAGCCGGGTGGTGCGCGAAGCGCACGGCCGCGTCACGGGCTACGAGGGGACGCTCACCGATATCACCGAACGCAAGAAGGCGGAAACCGCGATCTTTCAAGCCAAGGAGCGTGCCCAGGTCACCTTGCAATCGATCGGCGACGCGGTCATCACCACCGACTCCGAAGGGCGCATCGACTACATGAACCCGGTCGCCGAAAGCCTGACCGGGTGGGAAAACCGCGAAGCGCAGGGGCAGCTCATCGGCGACGTGCTCACCGTCGTCGATGAAGCAACGAGGGTCGCCAGCGAAAGCCCGATCATGCGCTGTCTACGCGAAGGACGTGTGCTCGGCCTTTCGGAACACACCGTGCTCGTGAACCGCCGCGGCCAGGAGCTGGCCATCCAGGATTCTGCAGCGCCGATCCGCGATCGCGCCGGCAATCTCATCGGCGCGGTCATGGTGTTCCACGATGTGAGCAAGGAGCGCCGTCTGCACCGCGCGCTGCACTATCAGGCCAGCCACGATGCCCTGACGGGATTGATCAACCGCCGTGAATTCGAAAATCGCCTGACCGCCGCCGTTGAGAACGCAAGACAAGACACCGGCAGCCGTCATGCATTGCTGTATCTCGATTTGGACCAATTCAAACTGGTGAACGACACCTGCGGGCACCCGGCGGGCGATCAGTTGCTGAAGCAGATCACCGGCGTGCTGCAATCGCGGGTGCGCAGCGGCGACACCCTGGCGCGCTTGGGCGGGGACGAGTTCGGCATTCTGCTGCAGAGCTGTTCGCTGGACCAGGCGATGCGCATCGCGGAAACCCTCCGTCAGGCGATTCGCGATTTTCGATTCATCTGGCAGGACGGCGTGCTCGAAGTGGGCGTCAGCGTCGGCATCGTTGAAATCACCAACGATACGCCGACAGTCGCCAATGTCATGAGCGCCGCCGATGTCGCCTGCTATTCGGCGAAGGATCTCGGCCGCAATCGCGTTCAGCTCTACAAGCCCGACGACGTGCCCGAGCGGCATCGCGAAATGCATTGGGTCTCGAAGTTGGCGCGGGCCTGCGATGAAAGCCGGTTCGAGCTCTTCTACCAGCCCATCGTGCCCATCGGTCCGCCCATGGTGCCCGGTGCCACCACGCACGACCACGAGCGCGAGCACTTCGAGCTGATGCTGCGCTTGCGGGACGAATCGGGTGCCCTGGTGACGCCGGCGGAATTCATTCCGGCGGCGGAGCGCTACAACGTCATGCCATCGATCGACCGGTGGGTGGTTCGCCAGGCACTCGATCGGCTGGTGCATCGCATCGGGGCGGGGGTGAAGCCGTTCACGATTGCCGTGAACCTCTCGGGGACTTCACTCAACGATGAACGCTTTCTCGAGTATCTGATCGCAGAACTCAGCAGCAACGAGCTGGCCGCGGGCGCGATGTGCTTTGAGATCACGGAGACCGCCGCAATCGCCAACTTGGGCAATGTGGTGTATTTCATGCGTGAACTCAAGGCACGCGGCTGCCACTTCGCACTGGATGATTTCGGCAGCGGTCTGTCCTCGTTCATGTACTTGAAAACCCTGCCGGTCGACTATCGCAGCATGGTGGAGGCGATCAGCCAGGTCGGCAAAACCATGGGGATTCAAACGATCGCGGAGCGGGTGGAATCTGCGGAAGTGCTGGCCGAGCTGCGCCGATTGGGCGTCGGTTACGCGCAGGGGTTTCACATCGCCAGAACCCGCTCGACCAAGGAGTTCCCTTATCTCCGAGAACCTTCGAGAAAGGCCTGATCGCCCGAGAAAGGCCTAATCGCCCGAGAGAGCTTACTCGCACGATAAAGGCTCAATCGTCCGGGAAATTCTAATTGCCGCTCCTGAGGCTCCGCGGGGCTTCCAGTTGCCGTGTTCTGCGAGTACTCTTTCGGCGGGCGTTATGTCAAGCGCACCGCACAAGGGAGACTCGCCATGATTCTCGGGATGTCCACTGCTGCTTTCACGCAGTTTCACGTACTGTTGAGCCTGATCGGCATCGTCTCTGGGATCGTGGTTGCGCTCGCCATGCTGGGCGCGAACCGCTTACCCGCGCTCACGGCTATATTCCTCCTGACCACCGCGGCCACCAGCGTGACTGGGTTCATGTTTCATTTTGCGAGTTTCGGACCTCCGGAAATCATCGGTGCGATCTCGCTCGTGGTCCTGGCCGTGGCCATTCTCGCGCTGTACAGATACAAGCTCGCCGGCGCGTGGCGCTGGATCTATGTCGCTACCGCGGTGTTCGCGCTGTACCTGAACGTGTTCGTCGGCGTAGTCCAGACCTTTCAGAAGGTGGCGTTCTTCCATGCTCTGGCGCCCACCCAAACGGAGCCGCCGTTCGCCATCGCACAGGGAATAGTGTTGATCGCGTTCATTGCGCTTGGGCTGGCGGCAGCGAAGAAGTTTCGTCCCCCGGCGGGGGGGCCTGCGTTCGCCTGACTCGAGCGAGCTATGCGTTCTGATATGGCGCCCTCGTGGCTGATGGGACTCGTGCTATTCGCGGGATTGATCGCGGGCACTGCCGCACACCCCGGTGAGCCCTCCATCGATATTCAGGTCAAGGACGCCTGGATTCGTTGGCTGCCGGCCAACGCTCCCGGCGGCGGCTATATGACCCTGATCAACACCGGGTCTGCGGCGCGTGTGCTGATCGGGGCCTCGAGCCCCGACTACGGGGAGGTCGGCATTCACCAAACGCGCATCCGCAACGGGCTGAATGAGATGACGCGCGTCGAATCGGTCGAACTCAAGCCGCTCGTTCCGGTGCGATTTGCGCAAGGCGGATACCACCTGATGCTCATGCAGCCGAAGCGATCTCTGCGGCCCGGTGACCGGGTGCTGATCACGCTTCATTTCGCGCAAGGCCCATCGATCGAGGCGCCGTTTGAAGTCCGTGCGGGAAATTCGACATGACTCTTCGATTGGGCGGAGTACCATGAACATCATGGCCGGAGAGGATGCAGACCGGAAGATTTCGGCGCGCCGCGATATCGTGCTGATCGTCGTCGTCGCGGTCGCCGCGGCGGTCGTCTGCGCAAAATACAATCTCAGCGAAGCGCTGCTGAATTGGACGCGCCCGTTCGAGCGTTTGCAACTCGACGAACTCCCCGCAGTGCTGTTGGTGGTCGCGATCAGCCTGATCTGGTTCTCCTCCCGCCGGTATTTCGAGGCGAATCGGCAACTTCGATTGCGCCGAGCGGCGGAGGTACGGCTGGCGGAGACACTCACCGAGAACAAGCGCCTGGCGCAGCAGTACCTCGACATGCAGGAGAACGAACGCAAGGCGCTTGCCCGCGATCTGCACGATGAGCTGGGTCAATACCTGATTGCCATAAAGCTCGATGCAATGTCGATGCGCGAATCGATGACCGCGGACCCGGCGGTACACGAGGTAGCCCGTGCCATGATTGCCAACATCGACCGCGTGTACGGCGTGGTGACCGGTCTCATTCGTCAGCTGAGGCCGGTGGGTCTGGATGATTTGGGTGTCACCGCGGCGATCGAGCACTGTGTCGATGATTGGCGCTCACGGCTGCCCCTGACGACGATCGAAATGTCGCTCACCGGCGATTTTGACACCTTGGACGAAACTCGCGCACTGGTGCTGTATCGGCTGGTGCAAGAGGCACTCACGAATATTGCACGCCATGCCCAAGCGACGAGCGTGCAGATACGAATTGCCGCCGGACCAGCCGTAGACTCGAGGCAATGCCTCGAGATTCTCATCGCCGACAACGGCGCCGGAGCCGACTTGACCGCGCCGCGGCCCGGGCTTGGCCTGGTCGGAATGCGCGAGCGCGTGTCCGCGCTGGGCGGATCGATCACGTTGGCGAGCGAGCGCGGCGCCGGCTTCCAGGTCAAGGCCACTCTCCCCATGGCGGGCGCGCCATCGTGAACACGGCCGGATGCCGCAGGATCAGCGTGTTGCTGGTCGACGATCACGCCGTGGTACGCGAGGGCTACCGGCGCCTGTTGGAGCGCGATGACTCCCTGATTGTCATCGGCGAGGCGGCGACGGCCGCAGATGCCATGCGCATGGACGTCGAACTCAAGCCCGACGTCATCGTGCTGGACATTGGATTGCCCGGAGTGAGTGGGATCGAGATTCTCAGGCGAATCATCGCGCGCAGGCCGGATGCACGCGTGCTCATGTTCAGCATGTACCAGGACGGTATCTATGCCACCCGGGCAATCGGCGCGGGAGCCCGCGGCTATTTGAGCAAGGCCAGCGCGCCGGATCTTCTCATCGATGCCGTGCGTTCCGTGGCGGGCGGCCGGCGATATCTCAGCCCGGACGTGGAGCAGGCGATGACCAAGCAGTCGTCGGCTGCAGACCAGCTCGCCGGCACTTTGTCGACGCGGGAACTCGAGGTCCTGCGAATGTTGGTCCAGGGGTACGGCATCGAGGAAATCGGTGAGCGTCTGGGACTCAGCCCCAAGACAGCGGCCAATCACCAGTCGTCGATCAAGCAGAAATTAGGCGCCAACAGCGCCTTGCAGTTGATTCTCATCGCGCAGCAGTTCGGTTTGATCGCGGACAGATGATCGATCGCGTGCGCTTGTCCTCGGGCGTCCTACACGGGGTGCGGTGACGCGTCCAGCGCTCCCAGAGGAACATTGCGCGTCTCCGGTGCCCATTGCCGGCAAATCACGGCGCCGATTGCGAGGACCGCGACACATGCGCCGAGGGCCGTGCGCACGCCGTATGCGGCGACGATGATGGGAAGCAGAAAGGTGCTGATCGCCGAACCTGTTCGGCTCGCCGCGATCGCCAGCCCGATGCCCGAAGCCCGCAGGTCGGTCGGAAAGAGTTCGGGCAGATAGACGTAGACCAGGTTGGAGGCCGCCGATAGGACACCTGCGAATACCGCGAACAGAATGGTCATCGCAAGCGGCGGTATGTTGTTCCACACGGACAGGATGAACATGGTGCCGGCCGCAATGCCGAAGCTGCCGATCAAGAAGCTCCGCCGTGAGAGCCGATCGACGACGATCAGTCCGGCCACCGCGCCGCCCAGCAGCGACAAGTTGTAAATGAGACCGCCGACGTAGCCGCTCCTCAAGTTCATCGCGGACATGACCTGGGACACGAAGGTACCCACCGCAAAGTAAGGAATGACCTGACAGGTAAAGAATGCGCACCCCACGAGCGTTCGCCGGCGCCATGCCGGCGACAGCAGCTGCCGCCAGCGGCCGCGAGCCGCCGGCGGCGCGGGCGTGCGCAAGGGAGGCGCCACGTCGCGGCCGAAATTGTCGCGCACCACGCGGGCCGCCTCGTCGGCGTAGCCGTGATTCATCAGCCATCGGGGCGACTCGGGCATGGTGATTCTGAGCGGCAGCACCAGCAGGCAGGGCAGGGCGCCGGTGAGCAGCATCCAGCGCCAGGCCTCCGGGCCGGTTTCGCCCAGCGCGAAACCCACGAAGTAGGCGCATGCGTAGCCGCCGGCCCAGGCCACGGAGAGCAGGCCCAGGATTCGCCCGCGGGCTCGCCGCGGAGTGAACTCAGTCAATAGGGCCTTGCTCACGACATAGTCCGTGCCGAGCAGGAAGCCGATCGCCAGACGCAGCGCCAGAAGCTGCGCCGCCGAGCCGGTGAGACCCTGCAGCAGAGACAGCATCGCGAGCACCGCCATGTTGCAGGCAAAGATCGGCCGTCGGCCGAAGCGGTCCGCCGCGGGCCCCGTGAACAGCGCTCCGGCAAAGAGGCCGAACAGAGATGCGCCGCCCAACAATCCCATCCAGACCGGGTTCAGGCCGAGCTGCGGCGGGGCGCGGCTCAGGGAGATTCCGATGATGCCGAGACCATATCCGTCGCTGAACACGCCGCCGCAGCTGGCGACGGCAACCCGCGCATGAAAGAGCCGAAGAGGCGTGTCGTCGTAATCCACCGCAACCCCGCTGCTTGATCGAAAATCCACTGTTTTCCTCGCTCACTGCCACGCCGCCGCATCAGCTCACGCTGCCAGCACCATAACCGTTTTTCACGGCCCGAAGATGCAAAAAAGCGCCGCCGCCGTGCACAGATCGACGATATACAGTACTGAGCGCCCGGCAGTACTGGATTTACGACTGCTCGATCCACGGGTAAAGTTTCGCCATGACTCGAAGCTTCATTGGACATCAACCGTTCAAGGGCCGCGGCGCGGCCTCGAATCCCGCCGTGCGGTTCGAAGCAACGACGCGCGAACAGATCCATGACGGGTGGTACGAGGACGAGATTGTCGAACACCTCAGCGAAACGGTTCTGCCCGATCGCGCGCGCAGCGTCATCACCACCAACAAGTCCCCCGATGTCGGGTTCGATCAATCGATCAATCCCTATCGCGGCTGCAGCCACGGCTGCGTGTACTGCTTCGCGCGCCCGACCCACGCTTATTTGGGCCTCTCTCCGGGCCTGGATTTCGAGACGAAACTGTTCTACAAGGCTGACGCGGTCAAGATTCTAGAGGCCGAGCTCGCGAGGCCGAAATACGTTTGCAAACCCATCGCGCTGGGCATCAACACCGATGGGTATCAACCGCTGGAAAAGCGGCTGCAGATCACCCGCGGCATACTCGGCGTGCTTGCCCGGTGCCGGCACCCGGTCACCATCGTCACCAAGAGCGCGCTGGTCGTGCGCGACATCGATTTGCTGACGGACCTCGCCCGAGACCGATTGGTGTCGGTGATGGTCAGCATCACCTCCCTGACCGGCGACATCAAGCGCACGCTCGAGCCGAGGACGGCCTCGCCGCAAGCCCGCCTGCGGGTGGTCCAGCAACTGGCTCGAGCCGGGATTCCGGTGGGCGTGCTGGTTGCGCCGGTGATCCCCGCGATCACCGATCACGAGATGGAAGACATTCTCGCGGCCGCCAAGGAGGCCGGCGCCGGCTCCGCCGGCTATGTCTTGCTGCGGCTTCCCCATGAAGTGAAGATCCTGTTTCGCGAATGGCTGGCCGAGCACTACCCGGACCGGGCCAAACACGTGATGTCGCTGATCAACCAGACGCAGGGCGGCAAGGATTACGACGCCGAATTCGGCCGGCGCATGACCGGCACCGGACCCTACGCCGAGCTGCTGCGTACGCGATTCGAGCTGGCGCTGCGCAAGTGCGGCTTCGATTCCGCGCGCGACCGGCACGAACTTGAAGTATCCTTGTTTCGTCCGCCCACACCCGATCAATCGCAACTGACGCTCGGCTTCTAGACTACGATGGCAACAATTGGTACCGAACGCGTCCTGACGGTTCATCACTGGAATGAGACGGTTTTCAGCTTCACGACCACGCGCGATCCGGGTCTGCGCTTCGAGAACGGCCATTTCATCATGCTGGGCTTGGCCATAGGCGGAAAACCGCTGATGCGCGCCTACAGCATCGCGAGCGCAAATCACGAAGAGTATCTGGAATTCTTGAGCATCAAGGTCGCCGATGGTCCGTTGACTTCGCGGCTCCAAAACATCAAGCCCGGCGATGAAGTGCTGGTGAGCCGCAAGCCGACGGGCACGCTGCTATTGCACGATTTGAAGCCGGGCAAGCGCCTGTACCTCTTGAGTTCAGGCACGGGGCTCGCGCCGTTCATGAGCTTGATCAAGGATCCGGCGGCGTATGAGCGTTTCGAGAAGATCATATTGGTCCACGGCGTGCGTTATCGGAGCGAGCTCGCCTATCGGGATTTCATCGAGTGGGAGCTGACGCACCATGAATATCTCGGCGAACAAGTCAGAAACCAGCTGGTGTACTTTCCGACCGTCACGCGAGAGCGATTCCGCTATCAAGGGCGCGTCACGGAGCTCATCGAGTCGGGTAAGCTATTTCAAGACACCGGCATGCCGCCGCTCGATCCCGCCCATGACCGAGTCATGATCTGCGGCAGTCCGGCGATGCTGGCGGATCTATCCGCGCTTCTCAATGCGCGCGGTTTCCACATTTCCGCGCACGTGGGCGAACCAGGCGACTACGTCATCGAACGATCGTTCGTCGCCCGGTAGCCGTACCGCCGTCAGCGGCGGTTGGCGCCGCCCGTTGCAAACATTTCCTGCGGCCCGACCATGCCCTTGTGGGCCGTGCTGGTGTCCATCATGTCGAATATCTTGGTTTGATACGCGATGTATTCGTCGTGGGAAATAGTGCCGTCTCCGTCCGTATCGATCTTGTGCATCATCGCCTTGGTGCGGAGGCCGCGTGCGTAGCCGCCGGTGGCGAAGGTCACGAGTTCACCCCCGCTGGGGTCGATGAATGTCTTCGCGTCGAGAGTGCCGGTCTTGTTCTTGTCCAGCATCGCGAAAATCTTCTCCTGATAGGCGATCCATTCATCCTTCGAAATCATGCCGTCGCCGTTGGTGTCGATCTTGTTCATCAGCTTCTCGCTTCGCAGGCCGCGGGCGTAGCCTCCCGTGGCGAATGACACCATGTCGTCCGCAGGCGAAGCAATCGAATAACTGAGAGCGAAAGCGCACGCCACCCATACGAGGGCGGGGCGAATTGAGCGAGTGGTGAGCATCGTTTGTCCCCCTTTAGAACCAAAACAATTGGTTGACGGATAGTCGACCGGCCATGGATCGGCTTTATTTCAGCTATCGCGTTCCTGCGGGCTCTGGATGGCGTCAGGGTCGAGGTCTGGAAGTTGGGTTGGCCGGTGTTAACCGGTAACATCGCGGACTTCGACTTCCTGAATCAATTGGTGCCAGACGGACGCATTTTGCTCTACCGAAGGGGCCGAAGGGGGACTTCAACAATGGTCTTGCGAACAATGCATGCGGCGGTTCTCAGTGCGATCGTCGGCGTTGCGAGCGCCGCCGGCGCGCGGGCGGGTAGTGCGGAACTGCTGCCGGTACAGGTCTTCGAGTCCGCCCGGGCGCCCGATGCGCCGGTGGCGAATTCGGCATTCGTTCCGGGCGAAGGCGCGCTGGCCGCGCCCGCGTTTTCGGGGGTGCTCAAGCTGCGCCCGGCGCGCATGCTGACTTTGCCGGTTCTGCAGCAACCGCTGATTCAAGGCCGCGACACGCGGACCTTCCCGGGTCTGCAGCTGGAATTCTTCACGGTAGGCGACGTGCTGGTGCCCGTTCAGCGCGGTGAGATGGTGCGCGAGACAGGCGGCGGCGCGACCGCGAGCTATTGGCGCGTGATTCCGCAATTCGGGCGGGTGTGGCGTGAAAAAGCCGACGGCGAATGGTCGCGGGCCGCATTTCCCATCATGCTGGTCAACGACACCGAGAACCATGCGCATCAGGGTCTCGCCACGTTCCTGTATCGTCCGGGCCAGGTGAGCGGTCTCATGGTGCAGTTCGTTCAGCAGACCGGTCCGTACTTGATCAAGCAATATTTCGTGGCCTGGGGATTTGCGGCCGCCGAGCTGGGTCAAGGCGATGCGCAGAAACTCGACGCGCGCCGCGCCCAGGCGCAAGCAGAGCTTGCCGACCGATTTCCGGCCAAGCCCTGGAGCGAACTGGTCAAGACCGTTCCGGCCGGCACGCTCGATGGATTCGGCGGCCCCATCTATCCGAAGTGGCAGGTGGCGGTGGCGCTGGTTCGAAGCGGTACTCTGTATTATCAGGATCCGGCGACGCCCTACGGACCGTATCCCTATCCGCTCGAGATGCGCTTCGGGGTGCGTTCGGTGACCAAGAGCGTATTCGCGCCGCTGGCGCTGTTGCATCTTGCGCAAGTGTACGGACCCTGGGTGCTCACTCTCAAGGTCGGCGACTACGTGCCGGGGCTCGATCCGAAGTGGCGGCGAGTGCGCTTTCTCGATGCGGCGGACATGGCGACCGGATTCGGCGGCACCGGCACGACCAAGACTCATCCCAACGACATTTTCGACGGCTACCTGGGCGGCGACTACGATGCCTGGTACACGGCGCCGTCCCACGCCGACAAGATTCGGCAGATCGCTGCGAACCTGCGGCCCTATCCCTGGGAACCAGGAACGGTGATGCGCTATCGCGACCAGGACTACTACATTCTCGGCGCTGCGATCGACGGGTTCCTGAAGTCGGTGCGCGGACCGCAGGCCGACCTCGGCGAGATGGTTCAAACGGAAATCTTCACGCCGATCGGCATCCATCAAGCGCCGGTCGTCAAGACCCGCGAGGCCGGCGGCCGCGATGGACTGGTCTGGTGCAACGCCGGCTACTATCCGACGCTCGACGATCTCGCCAAGATTGCGATGCTCTATGAAGCGCGCGGCGCGCACGGCGGGGCGCAGATCCTCAATCGAGAGTTGACCACGGAGCTATTGGCGGGGCGGGATGCCATCGTCAAGAACGCCGATGCGTCGGCAGGTACGGTGTCCGCGCCGCTTACCGGATCGAGCGAAGACGGGCTCTACAAGATGGGCTTTCACTTCCTGCGCTACGTCAATGCCGGCGGTACGGTGGAATACCTGCCCAGCATGCACGGCTCCGGGGACAATGAGGTGATCCTGTACCCGAACCAAATGATTTCCATCGTGATGGCCAAGGCGTCGGCCGAAGTATTGGGCGCCGAAAAGACGCGGTCCGACGAGGGCCCGGTGACCATTCGCGCGGTCGAGAGGCTCGCACCGTTCTGATGCGCACGACACCGCTTCGCGCCTGCGCGATTGGGGCTGACTACCCCCTGGGCTTCAGTTCGCATAGTTCTCAAGGCTCTTCGCTTCCGATTTGTTCGCGCCGCTTCGCGACGTAGGTGTCGAGTGCTTCCCGAATGCCGGGATCGATCGCAGGCTCCTGATACTCCTTCAGAGCCTGCTTCCAAATATCAGTGGCTCGCTGCGTGGCGTCCTTCCCGCCGGCGAGCTGCCAGTTTTCGTAATTCTGCCAGTTGGACACCAGCGGCCGATAGAAGGCGTGTTCGTAGCGCTCCATGGTGTGCGGTTCGCCGAAGAAATGGCCGCCGGTCGGTACGCCCCTGATGGCGTCGAAGCCGAGTTCCTGCTCGTTGACTTCGATCGGCTTCAAGAACTCGATCATCATCTGCAGCATTTCCACATCCAGCACCAATTTCTCGAATGAGGCGGTAAGTCCGCCTTCCTGCCACCCGGCGGCGTGATAGATGAGATTGCCGTGGCCGAGTATCGCGCCCCACAGGGACATTTCCGTCTCGTAGGCGCCCTGGGCATCGGCCGCGTTGGAGGAGCTGGCATTCGACGTACGGTATGGCAGGCGGTAGCGGCGCGCCAGCTGGCCGCTTGCGATATTGGCCTTGGCATTTTCGGGCGTGCCGAACGCCGGAGCTCCGGAACGCATGTCCACGTTCGAAGTAAAGGCGCCGTACATGACCGGCGTGCCGGGGCGCACCGCCTGGGCCAGCACGACGCCGAACAGGGCTTCGGCATTCTGCTGGGCGAGCGCCGCCGCCAGCGATACCGGCGCCATCGCGCCCATCAGCGTGAACGGGGTGATCACCACCGCCTGTCCGTGCTGGGCCATGGCGATCAAGCCATCGCTCATCGCCTCGTCGAAACGGCGCGGGCTGTTCACCGAAATGATGGTGATGACTCCGGGGCTCGCGGCCATCTGTTCGGAGTCGAGGCCGCGCGCGACCGCCATCATCCGGATGCCGTCCACGGCCCGTCCCGAGCCGATGGCGCTGCAGTGAAACACCTGGTCCGAATACAGCAGGTTCGCGCGGTAGGTATCGAGGTGACGCGAATTCGCGGGCAGTTCGATGGGCGCGCAGACTTGGTTGCCGATGAGATGGATGGCGTTGAAATACTGGGCCAGCCGGATGAAGTCGCAATAGTCCCGGTAATTGCCCGGCCTGCGGCCGCGCTCGAAATCGTGGACATTGGGGGGGCCGGCGACCAAGCCGAAGTTCAAGTGATTGCCCCCCAAGGTGACCCGCTTCGCGGGGTTGCGCGGGGTGAGGGCGAAGGAGGCAGGGGCCGTTCTCAGCGCGCGCTCCACCAGACCACGGTCAAGACGCACTATGCGAGTGCCCAGATCGACCTCGGCTCCCGCCGCCTCGAGCACCGCCAGGGCACGGGGCGACATGACCTCCATCCCGAGATTTTCGAGAATTCGCAGCGAAGTGAGATGGATGGCCTCGAGTTGATCCGCCGACAGCAGCTCCATGGGTGCGAACGGATTGCGGACTTCGGTCCACGGAAGTTGGGGAACTTGAGTCCCCTCCACGCGTCGGCCGCGGCCCCCTTGGCGTCGCCGGTTCGTGTCCATGACTAGCTCCTCTGCGGGGATCAATTGTGTTGCATTAGTATAGTCTGCTCATCACGGCGCACGCTCTGGCGGAGATAGGGGAAGTCCGGTAGCACCGCGGCATACACGTCGGTGAGACCCGAGCGCGACATGATGCTCATGGCTGCACGGCATGGCGGACCACCGGGACGATGAGGGCCACAAAGCTGATCAGCTGGACGCAAAGCATTGAAAACCGCACCGCCACGAAGGAATCGGTCTGCACATGACTCACATGGACCAACGACTGCAGGACGCGGGATATCAGTACGAGGATTGACAGAACATTGATGACCGGGCCTCCCACATCTCCGACGTCGAGCGCCAGTACAATCGCACCGAACACTGGGAGGTTTTCGATGCAGTTCGCGTGGGCTCGCATCGATCGCCGGTACCAATCCTCTCCTTCCATTTGGTCGGCCCGAAAAGAGCTCACCGAAGCGCGTCCGCTCAAGATTCTGGTCCAGCGATAAACGCCCACCGTGGCGGACAACAGAAGGACTGTCCAGCCCGCAAATCCAAGCAACATCCACATCGGTATAGTCATCGCCGTGCTCCCTCCGCCACCCCGGATGCCAGACACTTGCATTCCGCGCCGGGCGAAACTGCTCCCCTGCAGGGGCGCCCGCAAGCGCCGGTCGTCCCCGCCTCAATCAACCGGCCATGATCGGCGCCAGCGACGTCGTAATTCGGGACATCTGCTCCAAAGTCGTCATGCTGGTTAGCAACCGACTGAAATGCGGGTGCCGCACGCCCGAAATGATGTACTGCCACCGGTAAGCACCCAGCACCGACCTTTCGATCTGGGTCACCGCCTCCGCGCTGAAGTCGCGTTCGACGCTGCGACAGAAATAGCCGGCGTCCGACGCTGCTTGGGTCTGTAGGAGAATGTCCACGGCGGCCACGAGGGCGATCAGATCGTCCACCGCCTGATCGCGCTCGGCGGCCGAGAGCCTCTGGTGCTCGGCTTTCCACTCCAGCTCGTCGAATATCACGTGCTGGCACTCGTCCCTCCAGTGATACTTGAACACGTCCCGGAAGAGCGGGCACAGCTCCTCGCGCGGCGCAATGCTCTCTGCGTAGTGCGACTGTACGAAGAGCTCGATGTGACAGGTCAACGCAAGCACCGACCAGGTACTCGCGGCGAGCACGGCATGTGCCACATCATTCGGATCCGCCACCTGTCGATAGCCGACCGGCATATGCGGAGCCATCATCGCCTCCATGCGCCGGAACAGCTCCTGGTGCTTGATCTCCTCGTTCGAGAAGCGAACCAGCCCTTCGAGCGCGAGCTGGTCGCCAAAGATCTTTGCACGGCTCTGCTCGAGCATCTTGGCGCTGATGAAGCGCTCGACCAGTCCAAAGACGTAGGCGTAGGTTCGGCCCTGGATCTGGCTAAGGAGGCGCGCTTCATCCCCGGAAAGAGAGCCCATGCGATCGACCAGCGACAGTCCGTCCGGCAAAAACTTGTGTGAGAAGTCGAAGGTGCGGCCCCGCATCAGATCTTTATCGATCTCCCATTCCGCCTTCTTGGAAGCGGCCAAACAGCGCGCGTATCGGGCGGCATTTCCGGACTCTGCTGCCCGCTGCTCTCCGCCTTGCCGCCCGTATTGAAGCTGAACGTCCGGTCGACGGCGTCGGGGGCCTGGATAGAGAGCTCATTTCGCTTCGCTGCAAGCCAGATCGCCGCCGGACATCTCGGCTCAACCACCGTGATCGCCAAACTCTCTGAACTGTTGTTTGTCGAGGCGGTGAGCCAATTCGTCGCGAGCTTGCCAGCAGAAAGGCGCGGATGGCTGGCAGGATTACGAGATCCGCAGATTGGACGTGCACTTTCAATGCTCCATGCGCGTCCGACCGAGACATGGACGGCGGAGGCCCTGGCGCTCGAAGTCGGCATGTCACGCTCGTCGTTTGCCGAACGCTTCAGTTCCGTCGTGGGTCAACCCCCTATGCAGTACCTGGCCGTCTGGCGCATGCATATGGCGGCTCAATCCCTGCGTGAAGGGCACCGCAGCGTAGCGCAAGTCGGCGCTTCCATTGGTTATGAGTCTGAGGCGGCGTTTAGTCGGGCCTTCAAGCGCCAATTCGGTGCTTCGCCCGCGAGCTGGCGAAAGGCGTCGGGGTGACTGCGCGTGCAGGCTTGCAATTGCGAAAGGATTAGATCGAGCGGCGCGCTTGATGCAAACGCGGTTGGAGGCCGTGAATCGGTGTTCATGGCTTGCTTGGAGTCTATGATCGTTGGCATGACGCACCTTGAGAGACAAGGTATTCCTGTCCTTTTATCCCTCTCCGGTAAGCCATAGACTCGCACGAATACGCAGAAATACCGCAGATATGCACAGCATGGAAAGCACTCAAAAATTTACCGTCTCCTCCGGGAAACCAAGCCCTTCGATCGATCGGAGGCTGTCGGTCGCTCCCATGATGGACTGGACCGACTAAATCGAATTCGACTGCTGAATCAGTGACTTGGGAGGCCGCAAAAAGGTGTGTCACCTTTATGTCACCTCCAAAAAATATTTGTCGGTGGTGTTCTCACAGAGCACGGTATGCTCCGATCGCCAGCCCCTGCGAGGTCTTGTGTGCCTGATGAGCGCTATGGCCCGTCGGCAGCACGGGCACCGCGATCGACTGGCAGACCGTTCGCCTGCCATTCCAGGAAACCTCCGTGCAGGCGCCGGGCGGAAAATCCCGCCGCTCGCAGAATCTCGATGGCCTGATAGGAATAGACACAGTACGGGCCGCGGCAGCAGGCGACAATGTCGCTGCCTCGGGGATCTGCTTCAGACGACGCTGCAGCTCGGTGACCGGAATACTGATCGCTCCCTGCACATGTCCCGCGGCATATTCTTCCTCTGGCCGCACGTCGATCACGATCACGGAGCGTCGGCGCAGTCTTCCCAGCAACTCATCCCGCGCCACAGGCTCGAGGCTGTCGCGATTGCGATAGTACTGCTGAATGATGCGTTCGAGCTCGGCGAGGTTACGCTCGCCGACTCGCCAGAGAGTCCGTATGAGGTCTATGATTTCCGGCCCCGGCA
>WNFG01002105.1_pt1 | contig 26924 bp, 17 predicted proteins | sample 5400431 | NCBI WGS metagenome assembly WNFG01 (sample SAMN13153346, study PRJNA577476) | soil metagenome | isolation source: 120 cm saprolite under Douglas fir tree site 2 hole 3 replicate 2 | place: USA:California | collected 2015-04-18 | reverse complement strand
ACTTGTTCACGTTGTCCGCAAGGAACTGAATGTCCTTGCCCGCCCGATCCTCGAGCACGAAGGTGAATCCGCCGGAAGTGCCGGCCCCGGGAATCGCAGGTGGGGCGAAGTCGAAGGCGACTCCCTGTGGAAGCTGGCTCAGTTCCTGATTCAGGCGTGCCTTGATCTCTTGATATTGCTCTGCTCGTGTCGTGCGGTCGTCCCACGGATTCAATGTCACAAAGAAGAAAGCGTTGTATGTGGTTCGGACGAAGCTAAGCAGGCTGAAACCGACGACGCTGGTCGTATATTGCACTCCCGGCGTTTGGGACAGGATTTTCTCGACTTTTTTCGCAACTTCGTCGGTACGCTGCAGGGAAGCAGCGTTCGGGAGCTGGAGGTTAACAAAGAAGTAACCCTGGTCTTCATCTGGTAGGAAGCTACTCGGCACCTTGTTGCTAAAGAAGACTGCCGCCAAACCAAACACTGCCAAGAGTACGAGCGCGATTGCGCTTTTGCGGATCAACACACCACACCAACTAACATAAGTCGCTGTGGCGCGTTCGAAAATGCGATTGAACCAATCGAAAAACTTTCTCAGCGGCCCGTGGCTTTCCGTCTTTGGGCGCAGCAGCAGCGCAGCAAGGGCTGGGCTGAGGCTGAGCGCGTTGAATGCCGACAGGATTACGGAAACTGCTATGGTCACTGCGAACTGCTGATAAAGACGGCCCGTGATCCCTGGTACAAGGGCTGTCGGTATAAACACCGCCGACAGAACCAGCGCGATGCCGATGACTGGGCCGGAGATCTCCTGCATGGCTTTTAGCGCGGCGTCCTTGGGAGCGATACCTTCTTCAATATGCCGTTCAACCGCCTCCACCACAACGATGGCATCGTCTACAACCAGGCCAATGGCGAGTACGAGGCCCAGAAGAGACAACGTGTTAATGGAGAAACCGAACAGCGGAAAAAACACGAACGTGCCAACCAGGGCAACCGGCACCGCCAGCATCGGAATTAACGTCGCGCGCCAGCCCTGCAGAAATATGTACACGACGATGGCGACCAGCCCGATTGCGATCAGGAGGCTAAGGACGATTTCCTTCATACCCGCAGTAACGGCCTTCGTAGTGTCGAGCGATACCACGTAATCCATATCCTGAGGGAACCGCTGCTTCATTTCGGCCATCAGCTTCTTCACGCCGTCGGCGGCTGCGACCGCATTGGAGCCGGGCAACTGATAGACCGCGATAATGGCACCCGGCTTCCCATTCAGGCGGCTGAGAGTGCTATAGTCCTGAGCCCCCAATTCCACCCGAGCCACATCTTTGACTCGCACGATCCCACCATCCGGCGTCTCACGCAACACGATCTGACCAAATTGCTCTGGCGATACCAACCGGCCTTGCGCGCGCAGCGCGTACGTGTATTCCTGGCCTCTGGGCACCGGCTCGCCACCAACCTGACCCGCCGGATTCACCGTGTTCTGCGCCTGGATTGCGTTCGTGATATCAGTGACGGTGATACCCAACTTGGCCAACTGGTCTGGCTTTACCCACATCCGCATCGCGTACTGACCAGCGCCGAAAACCTGGACGATACCGATACCAGGGGAGCGCGTGAGCGGGTCATGGAGGTTGATAAAACCGTAGTTCGACAGAAACTCTGCGTCGTAAGTGCTGTGTGGCGAGTACAGGCTGATTAGCATGAGCGGGGACGTCACAGATTTCTGTAGGGTGACCCCGTAATTGTTGACATCGGCGGGAAGCTGGGATGCGGCTTGCGTCTCGCGCATCTGGGTGAGAATCAGGTCCTGATTCGGATCCGTTTTCACGTCAAAGTCCACGATCATGGTCGTTTGACCGTTAGCCGTAGCGTTCAACGAATACATGTAGTTCATATTGTCCACGCCGCTCATCTGCTGTTCGATCGGGGTGGCGACGGATTGCTCAAGTGTCTGTGCGTCTGCGCCGACATAAGTGGCTTGTATCTGAACCTCCGGTGGAACGATATTCGGGAACTGCGCAACCGGAAGGCTTGTGATGGTCACCGCGCCGATGATCACGGTGAGAATCGCGATCACGATCGCCACGATGGGACGATTAATGAAAAACTTTGACATTGTCTATTTTCCCTTCGCCGGGGCAGAGCTCTGCGCGGCAAACGGCTTGGGGTTCACTTGCGCGCCTGGACCGACCTTCTGCGCGCCCTCGGCAATCACGCGCTCGCCCGGTTTTAGCCCGTCGGCAATAATCCACATGTTGCCGACGCCGTCGCCGACCTTCACGGTGCGGACGCTCACTTTGTTCTGACTGTCGAGCAGGGCGACCTGATAGCTGCCCTGTACTTCGCTGACTGCGCGCTGGGGGAGGAGCAGTGCGCCGCTTTGGATTCTGGTAATTGCGCGGACTTGCCCGTATCCTCCGGGACGTAGAATATTTCCAGGATTGGGAAACAGTGCGGCGATCCGGATCGTACCCGTGTTCTGATCCACCTGCCGGTTCGCGAACTCGACCCTGCCCTCATGCTCATAAGTAGTGCCATCGGCCAGAATCAGCTCGATGGGTAAACGTCTTTCTTCCGCTTCACGGCTGGCAATGGTGGGAAATTGCCTGTTGAAGGCGAGGTATTCCTGTTCGCTGGGAGTGAAATAAACCTTGATGGGGTCGACCGTCGAAACCGTAGTGATGGGTGAGTTGCTGCCCGTGCTGACCAAGTCGCCGACCTGGTTCTGTGCCAAGCCCGCGACACCATCAATAGGTGAAACGACTCTGGTGAAATTGAGATTGATCTTGGCAGTTTCGACGGCAGCTTCCGCCGCTTGAATCTGAGCTTTGGAGGTTTCCACCGAAGCCTGGTTTGCAAAGTTAGTCTGGACGGCGTTGTCAAGATCTTGCTGGGTGGCAGCTTGCTGTTTCGCGAGCGGGGTGTACCTCTCCACATCAAGCTGACTTTTTCGTTGATTGGCTTCTGCATTGACGAGCCGCGCCTTGGCTTGCGCTAACTGTGCCTTGGCCTGGTCCAGCGCTGCCTGAAAAGGCCGCGGATCAATCTGGAAGAGCAACTGGCCCTTCTTGACGAGCGAGCCTTCCTTGTAGTCCTGCCTCAGCAGATAGCCGGTCACCTGCGCCTTAACATTCGCGTTCACGAATCCGTCCAAGGTTCCGATCCATTGGCCGTAGATCGGAACATCCTTCTGCTCCACCTCCACGACCTCAACATCTGTCGGTTGCGGCTTCGCGGTCAGCGTGGACTTCGTGCAGCCCACCATACTGGCCAGCATCAAGCAGATCAAATACAACGTGCCGTACATGGGGCACTTGTCGTTACCGAGGGTATTCATACTGGTTTTTCCTCCATACGCCCGGGATAATGTGCAGCTCAGTTGTGGCATATGGCTATTCCCTTTCTTAACCGATCGTTCATAAATCAATGGCTCAACCAGAGGATCGTCGGTACCGTAATCACCAAAGCGAGCGTCGAGACCAGAAGCATCGAAGCGGCTTCTGACTCGACTGCTTTGTACCGGGCTGCAAAGAGCACAACCACGGTAGCCAGGGGAAAGCTACAGCACACCAGCGCCTCACGCGCGAACGGACTATTGACCTGCAAGAGATGTAGTAGAGCGAACAGAACAGCGGATTGCACGGTGACACGAGCAAGCGAACCGACCAATACGGCAGGCGAAAAGCGAACCGGATGAGCCGCCAGGATGAGACCTACTGCAAAAACCGCCACCCCGGAAGTGGCCGAGCCAATCAGTTCGAAACAGCTAGCTACCACAGCTGGCAGGTGGATGCCCGCAAGGACAACAGCGATACCAAGGATTGGCGCCCATAGGAGTGGTGACTTGACGCCGGCATTCAGCCCCGTTACGATGGCGCTCGGTTTCGAAGTGTCCGTGGCGACCTGCTGGTCCTTCGTCGCCGCATCCATTTCCAGTAGGATGACTGCCAGAGGCACGGTTAGATTAATTGCCAGGGCCACCAGTCCCACGGCCCCCCCGCTGGTCGGGCCTAAAAGTGGTTCGAGAACAGCAAGGCCAAAGACTGGTGTAGCGGAGGTTGCGAGCATAAGCGCATAGATGATGGAAGCCGTCCCACTGAGCGACTTCACCATCCGCAGGAGCAGCCACGCAACCACGAAAAGCCCGGCATGGGAAAGAATTAGTCCCAGAACAAGACGACCCTGCTCCAACAGAAGATCTTTCCGAATGTCGGTCATGCTGACGAACAGAGACGCGGGCAATGCAAACGTAAGCGCAAGTTTGCTCAAGCCCGCGGACTGGTCCGCATCGAAGGCATTGCGCTTGCCGGCGAGGTAACCGAGTGCGAGGACAAAGAAGACGGGAGTCAGCGCTCCGAATAATCCGCCGATGTTCATAAAAGACCTCCGCTAAACCTCTGCAAAAACATCTCTAGAACTCCACCTTGGTCCTGAATCCGAAAACTACGGCGCGCTGCGCTCGTCCACCCACGTTTGCGTAGTACTGAATGACCGGCTGCAGAAGGAGCATCGGTAAAGGATCCAGAAGCATGTTGAATTCAACGCCGTGCTCCGTCTTCCAAGAAGGCATGCCGGGTGAAAGGAACTGCGGGCTCAAGCTGCTTCGCACATAACCCAGCGACATGGTGTTGTGAATGTGCACAGGCAGCGGCTCGTTGAATCGCACTCCCGCCGTCAGCAGTTTGTAATTGCGGTTGACGTCCGGCGGGCTCCAGTCGTAGGCAAACGTAGCGTCCAATCCCTTCGCCCCTTTCGGGTCCTCGCGCCAGAGAGCCTGGCTCGCCATCCAATACAAAAGGTAGTTGCCAGAACGCGGGGTCTTGCTCGTCGGCGACGTAAACTTTCCGGGATTGTAGGAAGCGCCGAACTGATAGAGTCCGGAGTATCCTTTGCGGCTTTCGACGTTGTCGAAGGCTCTCACCGACGACGCTTTCTTGCCCGGTGTGAATCCGATTTCCGAAATGCTTACAGGTACTCCACGAAACTGTGGAACTAATCCGGTTTGGTTATGAGCAAATGGTTCCCGTTCTTCTGCCTCGACCATCGATTTCACATAGAGGTTGCGAATCGGCACGACACGCAATTCAAACGCGGGCGTCGAGGGAGGGTCGAAGGACTCGAAGTCCGTGGACAGGTTGCCCAACGCATATCCCATCGGTTCGACGATGAAGGACGCCGCGTAGTGCTGGGCTCCGTAGAAATCTTGGCCCGCAAACTGACCGATGCGTGCAGTGATACGTTCATCCAGCCATCGCTTCTCAATCCACCATGAATCGAGGCGACAAGTATTCGCGCTGGACATCCCGCTGGGGCTGGTGAGGAGACCAAGATATGCTCCCAGATTTCCGCCGCCCTGCCATAGCGCTGTCGCATGAAAATACAATCCGTGTTGACCGACCAGCGCACCGAAATCGATATCCACGGTTCCCCGGAACCGATTCCAACTCGCGAATCGCTCTTTCTGCTCACTCTTTATGTTCCAGAGGGAGTCGCTGACGTACTGGAAGTCGAATCGCACACCGCGTTCAAGCAGGCGGGACCGCTTGCCACCCCAATCACCCAAGAGATGTGCGTGGAGGCCCTGACCGGTCTCATGACTGTCCGGGCCGCTCAGAGTTTCGTCTTGTGCAGCCTGGGAATGAGCGCGGATCGCAAAGAGGCACAACGCGGCCCACACTAGAAAAACGAATTTGCCGGTTGACGTTCGCATAGTTCGTAACGGCCGTTTTTCAGGCCGCGGTGCTCCTTGCGGCAGACCTGACTTCAGACTGATCCACGCGCCAACGAATCCAACGGCGGCTCCAATAATCGTGTCCACCACGCGTAGGATGGGCTGTTTCCATGCATGGTCCGGGCTGATGGCGGCGACGACCATTACCACCGCGGTCGTGATTCCCGCGGTGATTCCGTCGTCCGGCCGACCGAGTAGGGACATTGCGACAACCCCGACCCCAATCAGCGTCGCCAATCCCCAGAGGTGGAACGGGAAAAAGAGCAGGTAGATAAAACAAAGGGCGAAGCTCAGCGAAGTTGCCCCCATACGCGATAAGGCAGCACCCACACTTTCTTCGTAGCTGTAGCGATACACAAATACGGTAGCGACCACCGCCCACATGCCTCCGAGCAGATCGTCGTCTCGGGAGACAGAGAACCCATGCGCAAGCATGTTCGTGATGAGCCAGTAGCTGATCGCGCATAATAAGGACAGCGTCAGACCATGAAGGAACGCATGGAGCGTCTGAACTGGGTGGCGCGTCATCTCGGCCTGGTGTGTCTTCGTCAAGACTGCACCTCGCGCAATGCGAGTGGGATCAAAAGCAGCGCGGCTCCGAGCATTCCGAGCGCCCCAAAATGAAGGACCATCGCCGCTCCCGTCCCAGCGCCCAGGACAAAGGCGATCCAGATTCCGCAGAGAAGGTCTATCTTTGGATCGGGAGCTCTTGACGACACAGGAACCACTTCAGAAGCGTATTTTTCACCCTCCGTAGAGATCAGGCTGGTAATCATCCCTGTCAGATATGTCGTATGAACGCTGATGCCACCGACACGGCGAAACGCTCCGTTTTGCAGCCCCAGTGCTAGAGACACAAAGATCACGAATATTTCGACTCCGTGGGCCATATGTGATGACAACAACAAAGAAGCAGCCACCATCAGAATCACCTCCATTCCCATGATGGTAGGAAGCAACGACCACGATGACCACGCCTTGAGTGGACGCACGACAAGCGCACTCACGAAAATCCCCATCAAAAAAGTGACAATGGCCGAGAGATGCCCAAGGGCAGCCCGCCACTCGTGAGCCGCTACAGCAATGGCTGCTAGGACCAAATTGCCGGTCACGTGTCCAGTGAACGTCTTTGCCAGGACGAAGCTGGCCGCATCGCCATACCCTCCAACAAAGGCAAGCCCGAGGGAAAGCCACATGTCAGTCTGGCTAATGTTCGAAAGCACAATTCTCCTTTGGCACTTGCGCAGGCTAGATAAAGCGGGCCGCGAGGACGCACCAGGCGGCCCACACTAGAAAGACAAATTCGCCATCTAGCTCTTGCATTGTTCGCATCCGTGCGGCCTTTCAGGCCACTCTGCTCAATTGTGTCGCCAGCTTGTATTCTGGCTTATAGACTTGCTCACGAATGAACACGACCATGTCAGCGGGACGCTCGACGCGAGCGAGTCCCGAATCGAAGACCAGCTTTGCAACGCGCGCGGCAGTGTGAATTTCGGTCTCCAGAATGTTTGACTGCAGCGGATACAGGAGCCCTTGGTTCAGCAGTTCGGACGGCACCTGATCCGCTACTGCCTGACCGGCAGCGATGAACATCTCGTCTGTAACACGGTTGGCCTGCGTGGCGAAGATCGCCATACCGACCGCTGGGAATATGTAGAAGTTATTCGCTTGTCCGGGCAGAAATGTCTGGCCGTTGTAGTGGACGGGTTCGAACTGCACTCCGGCCGCATAGATCGCCTTGCCCTTCGACCAGGTATAGGCTTGTTCTGGCGTGCACTCCGCATGCTCGGTCGGGTTGGAGAGAGCAAGGATCACAGGGCGGTCGTTAATCCTCGCCATACTCTCGACAACCTTCTGCGTGAAGGCCCCGCCAATCGTGCTAACGCCGATGATCGTGGTTGGTTTAATGCTCTCGATAGCAGCGACGAAATCCCGCGTCGGCGCGTGCTTGTGTGCGTAGGGTTTCTGAAAATCGACCAGGTCCCTGCGGGAGTCTTCCAGAAGGCCGTTGACGTCGAACATGTAGACCCGTGACTGCGCTTCCTTGAGAGTCATGCCTTGTGCAACAAGAGCGGAACAAAGTAGGTTGGCGAGGCCAATACCGGCCGAGCCCGCACCAAGGAACAGGTACTTTTCATCCTTCAGCTTGGTGCCCTTGAGCCTGGCCGCGTTGATCATCCCCGCAAGAGTGATGCCCGCCGTGCCTTGCACGTCGTCGTTATAGACGCAGTACTTGTCGCGGTAGCGCTGGAGCAGATGGACGGCGTCTACCCCCGTCCAATCCTCAAAGTGAATGCAGCACTTCGGAAATACTTCCTGGACGGCCTCGACGAACTCGTCGACGAAGGAATAAAGATCCTCAGTGGACGGGCGGGTCTTGCGCATACCCAAGTACAGAGGATCGCGCAGGTACTGCTCGTTATTAGTGCCCGCGTCGAGGTACATAGGAAGCAGGTATTGCGGCGGCACACCGGCGCAGGCGGTGTAGAGCTGCAGTTTGCCGATGGGGATTCCGGCGCCGTTTGCCCCAAGATCTCCGAGGCCGAGGATGCGGCCGGCATCCGTGACGCAGATGAATCGCACATCTTTCTGCGGCCAGTTTTTCAAAATCTCCTTCACCTTGCCGCGGCGCGTCATCGAGAGATACATGCCGCGCGCCTGGCGGTAAATATGGCCGAACTTCAAGCAAGCTTCGCCGATGGTCGGGTCGTAAACAATCGGGAGAAAGCGCGCCGGGTCGGACATTACAGTCCGATAGAAGAGGGTTTCGTTGTGGTCGAGCAGATTGATCAGGTAAATGTAGCGATCGAGGTCCGTGTTCTTGTGGCTGAGTTGCATCATCACCCGGCTTAACTGCAGATCTTCGGTCTCAGTCACATCGGGTACCAGGCCAACGATTCCGAGGGCCTGCTTTTCGGCTTCAGTAAAGGCTGTTGACTTATTGAGGGATGGATCGTGAAGCAATTCGATTCCGCGCTTTGTTGTGCTTGTCATTACAATTACCTTTCTTCATTTTGTTCTTGTAAGTTGTCTCTCGTCAGATGAGCGGTGGGACCTGTGGGGAGATTTGGATCTCCAGTACTGTGGGTTTCGATTTGGTCCAAGCCTCCGTTCCAGCCCTCTTGATAGCGCCGAGATCGTCAAGGCGCGCAGCATCGCAGCCGTAGCCCTTAGCCAGAGAGACGATGTCAATGCCGGGGATATCGAGGCCGGGAACGCCCGGAGTCTCTTCCAGCACCGCGAACGATTTGAGAATGCAGTATTCCGCGTTGCGAAGCACGATGAACAAAATGGGCAGATGGTGCTGCGCCGCAGTCCAGATCGACTGCACCGAATATTGGAACGAACCGTCGCCGATGATCATGATCACGGGACGGTTGCGACTAGTCTGGCGCTCGCCGAGCGCGACCCCCACAGACGCCGGGAGGCCCCAACCGAGCCCTCCGCTGGCCGTAGTGAAGAAAGAGGCTGGTTCGGTAATCGGCCAGGACGTGTGCAGATCGGCGAGATTCGACGGGGTTTCCTCCACTAGGATCGCGTTCGCCGGCCGGATTTCGTTGAGCGCGTTGAAAACCTGCGCAGCGGTCAGAAGGCCGTCGTGCGACACCTTGCCCGGGTTCGACGGGTGCGGCGCCATGCGATGCGCGACCTTTTCCCGCGCCCTGTCCGTCTTCGCCTTGCGCTCGCCGAGCAAGTCGGTAAGAGCGGCCAGAGACAAGACCGCATCACCCAGCACACTATCGCCGACCGGCGCGCGCGCGGTCTCCGCGGGATCGTCGGAAATGTGCAGAAGCCGCGTCCCAGGCGGCAAGTAGGGACCGGGTACATAGGGGTAGTAGCGGAAGACCGGAGCACCGACGATGAGCGCAAGATCATGGCCTTTGAGCTTTTCACTGAGCGGGCCGGCAGCGAATGGCAATCCGCCGGAATAAAGGGGATGGTTTTCGGGAAACGGCGCACGCTCGGAAGCGGGCGCAGCCCAGACCGGCGCACCGAGTGCCTCTGCAAAAGCAACGGCCTCGCTCCAGCCGTTGCCCCGATCAATGGCGGCGCCATAGATCAGGACGGGTGATGACGCCTCCGACAAGGCTTTGGCGAATTCCGCCAACCGAGCACGGTCGGGGGCGAAGCGGCGGCTCACGGTGCGCACTACGGCCGGCCCTGCGCAGGGCTTCTCCCAATCATCGAGCGGAAGAGAGAGAAAAACGGGACCTGCAGGCGGCTGAAGGGCCGTGGCGATCGCACGCATGAAAGCGGCGGGTACGTCCTCAGCACGCACGGGCTCGTACGCCCACTTCACCCAGGGCCGAGGGAGCATCGTGGCTTCGACGTTCGTCAGCCAAGGTTCCATCAGCAGCATTTCGCGCGTTTGCTGGCCGGCGGTCACGATGAGGGGCGTCTTGTTCAGCGACGCCGTGATTAGGTTACCCATGGCATTACCCAATCCGGCTCCGGTGTGAACGTTTACCAAGGCTGGCCGGCCCGTGGCCTGGGCAAAGCCATCGGCCATCGCGACCACCGACGCCTCTTGGAGAGCGAGTACATACCGGAAGTCCGACGGGAAATTCTTGAGAAAGGTCTCCTCGGTCGAGCCGACATTGCCGAAGAACGTCGTCAGGCCGCACTCTCGCAGAAGCTGATAGGTGAGGTCTCGCACGCTCTGCGTGTTCGCTGTCTTCTGATCATTCCGGTCTATCTCGATCACGGTGCTAGTCACGTTGATCACTCCCTTCCTGTTTCAGGTAGCTTTCTGATTCCACTAACTGGCTTTAGCGACGTACGGGTGGACCATCTTCGCCGGATCGACGACGCGATCGAACTCGTCTTCCGTTACAAATCCCAGCTTCAGTGCGGCTTGTTTGAGCGTGAGGTCGTTGTCCAGCGCGTAATGCGCAATCTTCGACGATTTGTCATAGCCGATGACGGGCGAGAGCGCGGTCACCAGCATCAGTGAGCGGTCAACATATTCCTTGATCTTCTTCAGATTCGGTTTCGTCCCTTCGATCAGGAATTTCCGGAAGTTGGTACATCCGTCGGTCATGATCGTGATGGAGTGAGTCACATTGAAAACGATGAGAGGTTTATAGACGTTCATCTCCAGGTAGCCGCCCGCACCGCCAAAGCCCACGGCCACATCGTTGGCCATCACCTGCACAGCGATCATGGTCAGCGCCTCGGCCTGGGTCGGGTTCACTTTGCCGGGCATGATCGATGAGCCCGGCTCGTTCGCTGGAATCACCAACTCAGCGAAGCCTGCGCGCGGCCCGCAGGACATCAGCCGAATGTCGTTTGCAATTTTGTAGAGCGAGACCGCGAGAGTGCGAAGTGTGCCGGAGAGCTGGACTAGAGCATCATGGGCGCCCTGCACCGTGAACTTGTTGGAAGCGCTGATGAAGGGCAGATTCGTGAGCTTCGCAATTTCGGCAGCGGCCGCCTCGCCGAATCCGGGAGCGGCATTGATGCCGGTTCCTACAGCGGTTCCGCCAAGTGCGAGGCGATACACACCCTGCAGCGCATACTCTATACGCTCAAGATTGTCGCTAAGCATGCCCGCGTAGCCTGACCATTCCTCGCCAAGCGTGATCGGTGTGGCGTCCTGCATGTGCGTTCGGCCGATCTTCACGACATCTTTCCACTCGTCTGCCTTCGCCACGATCGCATCGCGCAGGTTCTTCACCGTTGGTATCAGTCGCTCTTTCACATTCACTGCCGCCGCAATGTTCATCGCGGTGGGGAAAGAATCGTTGGAAGACTGCGACATGTTGACGTGGTCGTTAGGATGAACTGGCGTTTTACTCCCGAGCGGCGTGCCTGCGAGCTGGCAGCAGCGGTTGGAAATCACTTCGTTGACGTTCATGTTGAATTGCGTGCCGCTTCCTGTCATCCAGACGTGCAGAGGAAACATGTCCTCGTGGCTCCCGGCGAGGATCTCATCACACGTCTGAACAATTAGTTTGTGCCGCTCGTCGTCGAGCCGCCCGCCGGCATGGTTGGAATTGGCAGCGGCTTTTTTAAGAGTGGCGTACGCCGCGATCATCTCGCGCGGGATTAGATCCTTCCCAATGTTGAAGTGTTCAAGCGACCGCTGCGTTTGTGCTCCCCAAAGCTTGGCGCTCGGCACATCGACTTCACCCAAGCTGTCGGTTTCCTTGCGAACGCCCAATACCTTCACATTGCTGATTGCACTCATTAGTTTTCTCCTTTTAGATTCTCTTCCCGGTCGCACTCTGAGTGGTGCGACCTTTGCTGGCAATCCCAGCTAGTCCGTTTCTTCGGTACTCCGTTCTCTGAAAATCCAATCGCGAATGTAGGCCGAACAATTCACGAGTTCGACACCCTCCCCCTCGCGCGTACCCAAGAAGCGGACGACATCCACATCAACGAGCGTCACTTCTTCTAGATCAAGCACGATCGTCTCCGCATTGCCCGTCATCTCTTCCCGGATGTCCTCGACATTTGCGGATTGAATTCGGCCGCTCAGCCTTAGAGTTGTTCGTTGACCATCGAATGTTTTAGCGATTTTCAAGGTCATCGCACTCGATAGGTGCATTCGAGATTCCAAAGATAAACGGTTGAATGTGCAAGGTTTCCTGTCACAAAGAACATTCTGACGCTCAGAAATTCTGATTTTCGGCGTCATCTGGCGGACGCGAGAGTTGATCGAACAGGGGCAATCGAAGAGGGGGCACGTGAAAGGTTGCAGAGAAAGAGCTATTCCAATTAAAGGCTCTTCGTAGGATCGGAATAGTCAGGTGCAAACGTTGGCGACGACACGCGAATCATGCAGACCTGAACCGGCTCTTGTCGATTCCCAAGCTGGTGATCTTCGAGTCGAGAGTCTGCCGCGGAATTCCAAGCTTGGCCGCCGCGCCGCACGGGCCCGCGATCCGTCCCCCGGTCTCGGCCAAGGCAGCTTCGATTATTTGTCTTTCTTGGTCCGCATCCAAACGACTGAGTGCTGCGTCCGGCATGCTCAATGGCCGCGAGTCTCGGGGCAATTTGCGTTTTAACCAAGTCTCGTCTACAGAAAACGTATCGCCATCGCAGTGCACAACTGCTCGCTCCACCACGTTCTGCAGTTCGCGAATGTTCCCAGGCCAGTCGTACGCGTGAAATAAGTCCAACGTATTCTTTCTTATCGTCTTGATTCTCTTGCCGACCTTTTTCGCGTAGCGTTCGATGAAATATTCGACGAGGATAGGAATGTCATCCGGGCGTTCGCGCAGCGCTGGTATCTGAATAGGAAAAACATTCAGCCTGTAAAAGAGATCCTGGCGGAATGTTCCGGCAGCAATGGCAGCGTTCAGGTCGCGGTTCGTCGCTGTCAGCACTCGCACATCTACCGAAATCGGTTGGCCACCGTCAACCCGTTCGAATTCTCGCTCCTGGAGCACTCGCAACAGAGTTATCTGAGTCTCGGGCGGCAGTTCCCCGACCTCGTCCAGGAAAATGGTGCCACCGTGGGCCAATTCAAAGCGCCCCACACGTCGCTGTATCGCTCCGGTGAAGGCGCCCCTCTCGTGCCCAAAGAGTTCGGAGGCGATAAGCGACGCTGGCACCGCTGCGCAATTCATACGGACAAATGCACGCGTTGAACGATTTGACCGCTTGTGAATGGCACGAGCAATTAATTCCTTCCCCGTTCCGGTTTCACCAAGGATCAGAACCGTGGAATCCGTCGGAGCGACTTTCGCGACCTGCGAGAGGACTTTCCGGAGTGTCTTTGAAGATCCGACGATTTCCTCAAACATCGAGGCCTGATCGATGTCCTCTCTCAGCGCGAGGTTCTCGTTCTGGAGTCGCTGCTCAGCCTGCTTGCGATCCTCGATATCGGTCCCAGCGACATACCAACGCATGAGGCGTCCTTGTTCATCTCGTACCGGGTTCCAGCGGAAGAGAAACCACCGATACTTCCAGTCTTTTCTCAGTAAACGTACTTCGGTTTCGTGCGGGAGGCCGCTTAAGAATTTACTTTGAGCTTCGCTCATCAAGCGTTCCCAATCATCTGGATGAAAAAACCTGCGACGGTCGCCGCTCCGCCACTCTTCCAGGGTCATGTCGAAATAATCAAGCGCGGCCTGATTGGTGTAAAGACGAGTGCGATCGCGATCAGGCCCTAATACAGCGACCTGCTGCGGCGCGAAATCCAGGATCTGTCGAAGCTCCATTTCGCTCTGCCGGATCTTCTCTTCCGCCTGCTTTTCTGCGGTGATGTCCGTCACCGCTCCGACAGACTCGATGCTGACCGATTCATCCCTTAAGGCATGAGCCACGACGCGAACATATTTGACGGAACTATCCGGCATCAGCAATCGATGTTCAAAATCAAAATCCCTTCCATCCTGCGACGCGCGCGCGATTGTCTCTTGCACGAGGGCCGCGTCTTCCGGGTGAGCCCGTTGGAGGACAAGTTCCACCGTCGGTTTCTTAGTTCGGTCGCATTGGAAGATTCGAAAGGTCTCCTCTGACCAGAGAATCTCGCCGGTCGAGGGCCTCCAGCCGAAGCTGCCCGTCTGACTGAGCCTTTGAGCTCGCGCCAAGTACGCCTCCCGCCTCCGCAGCGCGGCTTGGGTGTCCTCCAACTCGGCATTGGCCCGTACAAGTTCACCGGTTCGCTCCCCAATCCGGAATTCTAGATGGTCGCGCGCTTCCATGAGCAGTTGTTCTGCACGGCGGCGTGAGGCACTAAACCAGCCCACTAACAAGCTGAATACCGCATAAAAGACAAGGAAGGATTCCAAAGGGAAACCTGGAAGAAGCAAATGGTTCCTCGCTAGAAGGCTCACCCCCAAACCGGAAAGTAAGAGGGCAAGCAGACCTGGACCTGTCCCGGCGCAGCAAAAAGTGAAGGCGATTGCGATCAACGTAAAGTGGGAGATGAACCGAGGCGGGAAACCGTAATGCCGCAGGATGAGAGTTGTCCCGAGCGCTGTCGCGACCGAAGCCACAGCCAGTCCATAACGCAAGGCAACAGCCAATGTCGGGCGCGCGGTCAACCTGGAAATTCCCCAATGCGCCATACCCTAAACTCTCTTGCGTCCCGTAGATAGACGCTCTGAGAGCGCCCGTTGCGGATCACCCGTCCCTTTATTGTACCCAGACGGACTTCAGCAGTGGTGACCGCACTGCTACGGATTAAGAGACGAGTACGTCTCAAGAAGCGCGTTTGTCGATCCTAATCCACAATGCTGGCCGACCGACTAATCTCATGGTCCGTAATACCCACGTCTCTCGCTTACCGACTTCCCTCCCAGTGGATGGGTCATGTTCTGAGGGCGCACCCATAAATCGAACTCCTCAGCGGTGAGGAAACCGAGCTCGATAGCCGCCTCGCGCATATCCTGCCCGTAGGCGGTGAGCGAGATCGATCTCTTCATTAGCGGTCGGTTGCAATTGCCTGTTCATTTCCATCCCTCCGACATCCGGTATTGATTCGTCAGCGCATGAGGTTAGTCTTGGCCAGGTCGATCACTTCGTCGCCGCGCCCGCTCAGTACAGCGCGAATCATGTAGAGACTGAAGCCCAGGGCTTGTTCAAGACTGATCGTCGGCGGCATAGACAGCTCTTGCCGATTTACCAGCACCTCAACCAAGGCAGGGCCATCGTGCGCCAGCGCTTTGGTCAGGGCCGGGCGCAGCTCTTCCGGCTTCTCCACGCGAACGCCGAAAATATCAGCTGACTCAGCCAGCTTCGCAAAATGGGGATTGACCAGGTCTGTGCCGTAGTCGACCAGCCCGGCTGCTTTCATCTCCAGTTCTACAAAGCCGAGAGAGCTGTTATTGAACACCACCAGCTTTACAGGCAGTCTGAGCTGGCGGAGCTTCAACAGGTCACCGAGCAGCATCGCCAACCCGCCATCTCCGGATAGAGTAATGACCTGCCTCCCTGGATGGCTGGCCTGGACACCGATGGCTTGTGGCAGAGCATTCGCCATCGAGCCGTGAGTAAAGGAGCCGAGCAATCTGCGCTTGCCGTTCATATGCAGATAGCGCGCAGCCCAGACCGTCGGCGTACCCACGTCGCAGGTGAACGCTGCATCTTCTGCCGCGAGCTCATCCAGAACCTTTGCGACGTATTGCGGATGGATCGGGGTCCTGCCCAGTTCACCCACGGCGAGATCGTCGAGACTCTTACGAGCATTTTTGTAGTGGCTGAGGCATGTATCGAGATAGGTGCGATCGGTCTTGCTCTGGATCAGCGGAGTCAGCCGCTCCAGTGTGTCCCTCACATTCCCAATCAGGCCCAGGTCGACCGGAGTGCGACGTCCAATCTGGTCGCCGAGTCGATCCACCTGAATGACCTTTGCGTTCTTGGGATAGAACTGCTGATACGGGAAATCCGTCCCCAGCATGAGCAGAGCGTCGCAGTTCATCATGGCGTGATAGCCAGAAGAAAAGCCAAGCAGTCCGGTCATCCCCACGTCATAAGGGTTGTCGTACTCGATAAATTCTTTGCCCCGCAGCGCATGGACGATCGGCGCCTTCAGCCGCTCTGCCGCAGCAATCAGTTCGGCATGAGCGCCCTCGCAGCCCGCGCCGCCAAGAATGGTGACGTTACGCGCGCTGTTTAGAATTTCAGCGGCGTTGCGAAGTTCATTGTCCGATGGGAAAAGGAACGAGGCTGAATCCTCGATGCCGAGCGAAAGAGCAGATGCAGAGCATTCGCGCAGCGCCACATCACCTGGAATGACAACCACGGCAACGCCTCGTTTGGTGAGAGCGGTACGCATGGCGATTCCCAGCACTCTCACGCGATTTCGATGACAATCGAAGAGGCCATTGATGAGGTGAAGGTTGCCCGGGCCGCAACTACCTGCGCACACCGCAATCTCCCCTGTAAGATGAGCCTCCGCGCCGGCGGCAAACGCGGCCACCTCTTCATGTCTTACATGAAGCCATTCGATCTTTTTACTTTTCCGGATGACGTCGGTTAACCCGTTCAGGGAATCGCCGACTACCCCGTAGACTCGTTTTACGCCGGCGTTCACGAGTGTTTCGATGAATATCTCAGCCACTTTTTTTGCCATGTTTTTTCTCACCTCGTTTGCAAGATACGGTTTGACGGTCTCGTTGATCCGCCGCTAAGAATTCGATGCATGCCCCTTGAAACCGTCAATGCTGGTTGGCAGCATACGGCGCATACTGCATGATCCGATTCTGGCTAAGCATCCCAAACGTTTCGGCGCAATCGCGAACACTTCCGGGCAAAACGATCGATGGGGTCTCTATCGGAAAGCAGGCCGCGGAAGGATGCGCGGGGCATTCCTTCCCGATCTCGGCCGGTAAATTAAATCCAGTCCCCCACCAGTTCGACGACGGCGTGGCCTGTCGCGGGTTTGCCCTGGATTTCGCCGGCAACATTGCTCGCGCCCTCGTATTTGTGTATGCCGATCGGAGACACAAATTCCTGCTCCCGGACCAAGGGCTCGACGCGCAGCCGTGCCTTCAGCGTCGGGATGGAGACAACCCAGTGGGTTGGATAGCGACGGCCGGTCGCGGCGCTTGTCCAGATGCTCGTGGCGCCCTGGGCGAGAGGCTCAACATCGACGATCTCGTGGCGGCCATCGGGATGGAGCAACGTCGCGAACGCGTGCTCCTTGTCACCGTCGATGATGTCCCAGAGGCTGATACGATCTCCATTATCGAGACTGATCCCCATCCAGCTCCATTTCATGTGTGCCCAGAATGATGGCGCCATCTGGCCCCATTGCCGATCGAACCATGACACGCCATCCACCTGGTAGCGCTTCCCGTCGACCACGACGGAGCCGGCGGTCTTCATGCTGGGCAGGGCGTATTCGTAGTTGATATCCCCGTAGAACGGGAGGATCCCCGTCGCCAGATTGGCAAGTAGCGGGCCTTGGTGCGCAAGCGTTAGGTCGACATTGACCCGCTGAAAACGCCCGGTCACGTGCATAGCCGAGGCATGTCCGCTCAGTCCGCCAGCGGGGGTCTGCACATCGAGAGACACCGTCGAGAAGGTGGTTTCGGAAGCCTTATAGTCCTTCTCTTCCGAGATTGACCTGCCGCTGACAGGATCCAACACGGATACCATCGCCTGTATCATGGGGTCAGCCTGCGGCGGTGTCAGCCGGATGTAATGAACCAAGAGGTCCAAACGATTGCTGCCGGAGGTCAGGTGACTGATGACGAACCACGAATCTTGCGCCACACCCTCCTTGGCGACCAGATCCGGATCTGCTGCGACGAACAGCGGCGCGCCTTTGCTTGAGCCGGACGCTGCGACGGCCTGAGCAGCCGGCGATGTCATCGGCGGCTCTGCTATGGAGATTCTTTCTTCAAACCTTCCCACGTGTTTATCCTTATTACTTGCGTCTCTCTCGTTATCTGCGACAGTTGTCATATTTTTCTCCTTTAGTTGTTTGTTACTAACTTCTCGCAATGTGCTCCACGGTCTGTTCAGCCGGTGCACCGTTCGGGTACTCCTGCTCAAAAGTTGATCCCTACCCGGAACCCGGCCACGAATGCGTCGGAAATCCGACCAGTACCACCGGGCCGGATGATGTACTGCAGGTCGGGCTGGAGGCGCAGTGCGTCCCCGAGAAACCCGAAGCGGTAGGTCAACTCGAGCGCCGTCTCATATCGCTGCACTCCGACGGCGGGATTCGTCTGCAGCGCGCGCCGCTGAGAGTCTTGCAGATCATTGCTGAATTGCCCGAAAACGACGCCGAAGCCGCCCCCGTCCCACGGCCGCGACGGGAAAAGGCCGCGGAAGAGGAAGCCAGCGGTGGAAAAAAACGGCATCAGACTGACGGATTGGTCGGGAGAGATGAGGACCGAGCCGGTGACGCCGAAACCGCGGTTGCTGCCAGGATCGCCGAACCGAACCAGCACCTGATCGAACAGGCCATAGAAGCCCCAGTTCCCCCGAGTGACGCCGGGGGCGTGGCCGCGCGCGACTGTGGTGAACTCGGTGAATTGGCTGTTGTCGTACCAGCCCCCCACCTTGTAGTTGCCGATGAGGCCCTCGTCGCCTGGAAGACCGTTGTGTTGGTATCCAGCCTCCCCAATGGCGAAGAGGGGCCCGTCCATCGACCAATCCAGGCCGTGATGCCTATTGTCGCGGATGGAAGGATCGCCGTTATACACGCCGCCCTTCACGTACGTCCTCTTCGTCGGTCTCCCCTTGACGAGAGCGCCCCACGTGGCGTGGGGGTAGGGGGTCATGCCAGGCGCGTTGAAGAAGACGCCCGCCGGATTGCCGTCGAAGCCGTTCTGTACCAACACGTAGTTGTAGGGGGACACGAGGAAATCGTCCCCGGCGGCGATGTGGCCGACTCGGAACTCGACGCGGTCGTCCAGAAGCTTCTGCCGGTAGGCCACATAGACGAGGCGGACCGTATCGGCTCCGAAGATCGCTTGCACGGTGAAGACGTTGCCGATGTCCTTCCCCGAAAGGTTGGAGCCGAAGCGCTCCGACATGGAGAGTTGGAATGAGCCACCCTTGGGCCCGCCCAGCTTCTCGAGATCGAAGTTCAGGTCAAGGCCGACGTTGCTTCCCGCGCTGAAGCCTTGCCGTCGGCCGCCGGTCGGATTGCCGAGGGCGTCGGTGACGAACGTCAATGTGGGGGTGATGCCGTGCTCCTCGAGCCGGGTGCGTACACCGTACCAGTCGCCGAGCAGGTGCTGTTGGGGCAGGTTCAGCTGGAACGGCGTATCTGCCAAGGCGCGTGCTTCGACAGGGGCGATCGAGGCGTCCTGGGCACGGGCGGCAGCCGCCCCACCGAGGAGCGCGAGGATGACGACGGGGACGCACCTCCGGGAGATCACCATGAGCGTTTCCCGGACTTGGGAACGATTGCGCCCGTTCGTCTTCTGCCAAATGCGTGTTCTGGCAATCATGGTGTATAGATATTTCCTTTCACGAGGCAAAAGGACGAGAAAGTCATCCGAGCGGCGCCTTACGCTCCCTGCAGCTTGAGATATTTCGCCGTCACGAGTGACCATCTCGCCATCGAATCCTAATGCTGGTTGGCAGCGTACGGCGCATTCTGCATGATGCGAACGTCCATCGACTCGGTAACCGCTACTCCAACCGTTTCTCCTGTGTCGTCATTGATGATGCGCGAAGGACCTTCAAAGAAAATATTGTTCGGGTTCTCGAAGACATCGAGCTTGCTAAACGGCTCCAGCGTGTAATGGCGGCTGCCCTCCACCTCGACGGGAAATTCATAGCTCCAGCCCCACGATAGCCATACTCCTTGCTTGGGCGTTTTGAGGTAGCCGTTCTGGCGGACGAGGAACGAATCGAGCCATTGCGTGGAGCCGTCGGCCTTCTGGTAGGTCGCGACCTGGTGGCCGTTGGCGAAGTTGTACAGGTTGACTCGGGCGCCGTTGGCGAAGCGCACAGAGGACCACTCCCAGGACTTGGTCAGGAAGTCGCCCCATTGACGGTCGACCCATCCCTGCCCGGTCACATCGATCTCGCGCCGGACACCGTCCCTTCTGGCGTAAGTGATCCGGCCTACGATCTCGACACGCGGCAGCGAATAATAGTAGCTCCGATCCTTCTGCGCTCCCTCCTGAATGAAGCCCCTGATACCGATCTTGTCCTTGGCGTACATCACCTGCTCCGCACCTGTAAGGCACAGATCGTAGGACAGCTGCGGGGATGCGACCGTTAGGTTCATGGTGTCGCCCTTGTAGGACCACTCGGAGCTGTAGTCGCCCGCCGCGAAACGAAGCGCGTTGGTCCTCGGATCCCAAGTGTCGACCTCATTCACCACTGCTACCGGGAAATCAGCGATGCGGAAGTTGTCACGGTAGTCCGTAAAGCCGGTCATAGCGGCGATTGCCCTGCGGTCGCCCGGTAGACCGGCGGATGCCGGACTAGACTTCTCGCCAGTAAAGTGGAAGGGACACCAAACTAGGAAATAGGGGTTCCCAGCAGTATCGTGGACTAGTGCAGTCAAGTACCACCACTCGGTAGTGGACTCGCTCTGCTTACCATGAGGTTGCCACTCCTCCACGGGCGACCGAAGAGCGGGCTGTGTGACGCTGTAACTGAGTGTCGCCATGTCGATGTTCTCCTTCGTACTTACTTGAATTAAGTGCAAATCCCAAAAATAGGAAACTGCGATCCTAATTGTGTTGGGCCTTTCAGGCGGCTTTAGACCGCTGCAGGCGTTCCGCGAGAGCGGGATACAGCGCCTCGGCATTCTGATGACCGATGGAAGAAACGTCTGTATCACTGAAGCCTTTCCAGCGCTGCATGTCCTGAATGGCAGGTTGAAAAGTCCATCCCGGCATGAATGGATTGTCGAAGCCCATTACCAGGTGGGAGCACGGCACCATCTGCTGTAGAGCGAAGAGCTGCGCGGGAGATGTTGCCGCGGTGAGGTCATAGTAGAAAGAGGCCAGACCTTCTCGGATCTGGGCTGGGCTCAAGCGCGGACGACCCTTGCCAGGACCGAAGACCTGTTCGAGAGTCTCTATACGCGTCATCAAATATGGAATTGTTCCTCCGCCATGGGTGGAAATGATCCTGATCTTCGAGAAGCGATTCTTGGCCCCGCTGAAGACCATGTTGATGAGCATGCGGGTGGTGTCGAACATGAATTCTAAAAGCGACACGTCAACGCCGAGATCGACGGAACGAGATGCCTTGGCAGGGACTGGGTGGACAAACAAGGTGACGCCGCGGCGGTTCATCTCCTCCAACCATGGCTCGTAACGGGTGTCGCCAAGGTAGACATCATCGGTGCTTGTCGTGGTCGCGACGCCGTCAAGCTTCAGGGTGTCGAGTGCGTACGTCATCTCCTCGAGCACACCGTCGGTCGCGGCCAGGGCCGGTAACGTCGCCATGGCACCGAAGCGCGTGGGATGTCTTGAGACGATGCCGGCCAGTTGCTCATTGATTCGCCTCGCGAGCTGGCAGGCCTCCGGTCCTTTCGCGTGACTGGCCGAATCAGGCAGCGATAAGACTGAGGCGGCGATTCCATTCGCATCCATGATCGACAAAGACTGCTCGATCGACCAAGGCGGCAGCTTGTCCATTGGCGCCTGCGATCCCAGATTCGTAATGATGTGGGAGTGGACGTCGATGATGCCTGCCATCTTTCGTGCGGAGGGAGCGGACAGGTTGTCATTCTTCTGTGCGTTGGACATAGCGTTAGATCTCCTGATGTTTGGTGAGTGGTTGATATAGTCCAGATTTGCTAATGCCAGGATGACAGCGTTGTCATCACCCAACGTCTACGAACGGCCATTCGGTCTCAAAATCAGACCCAATATTCGTCGGCGTTGGGCAATGAGTTAGGTGCAAACAATCACTCTCGCTCACCTCGGCCTTTCGAGTGCTTGCCGGCCAGAGTAAAGGCGTACACTTTGTTGTTTCCGGTTCCATCGATTTCCCGGTAACCCGATCCCCAATAGAGCGCGCCGTCCACGATCGATGGGCCATCCAGTACTGTGCCCCCGCTCGCGAAATTCCAGAGAATGTTTCCGGTGGTCGCGTCGAGAGCGTACATCTGCCCCGAATTAGAGCCCGCATACATGACGCCGTTTGCGACACTGACCGAGCCCCTGTCAATGGCGCCTGGGGTAGGATCTGCAGTCTGCCAAAGGATCTTTCCCGTAGCGACGTCGAGAGCACTCCATGCTCCCCACGTAATCTGCTGTCCCGAGGGCACCAAGGTGTAGGGGAGATTGTTTCGATTCGCGATCGCGACGTAAATGCGCTTGCCATCAGTGGCTGTACCCCACTCGATGCCACCGAGCGAACTGCCTGGCCCAACGGGTGTACTCCACACGATGTTGCCGTTGTCAGGATTAAGCGCCCAGAAAATACCACTCTTCTGGCCGAAGCCAACAATGTTGCCGACGAGGTTTGGTCCTGCTCCTCCGAGATCGAAATCCGGGCTGCTGGGAACCGGGCAATTCGGGTTTGGTCCTGAAGAAGTTAGACATGCCACTGTCCAAGTGTCAAAGCCTTGCAGCTTCTTTGCCCACTTGATATGCCCCGTCTTTAAATCCAACGAGAGAGCGGTGTCGAAGAAATCGTCAGGTGCAGTGCAGTTCGCCATGGGGTTGGCGTTCTGGCAAGCAACCACAGCTGCAGGAACGGTGTAGTTGTTTCCAGTGCCGATGAAGAGCGTGCCGCGCTTCGGATCAATCGCGGGCGGTTGCCACACGGCGCCGCCGCTGTACTGGTCTGTTTGTCCACCGTTGTCCGGCATGTCGAAGGTCTTCCAAAGCATCGCACCGTTTTTAGCGTCGAGCGCCACGATGCTGCCGCGGAAGCTGCAACACGGATACGTAGGATTCGTCGCCAGAGTTTCCTCACTTGAAGAAACGCCGATGTAAACAATGCCGTCGAAGATGACCGGGGATCCAGTGATGATCGCGGCTGGATGTGCCTCCACCTGTGTAATCCACCGCAGTGCTCCCGTTTCTCGATCAACTGAGATCACGTTCGCGCCGTTGTGTACCTGATTGCTGCTGAGGATATCCCCAATAATTAATTGGTCATGATCCACGGCAGGGCTAACGCGAGAGATAGCCCCGGCGACGCCATCATAGTCGGAGATTTTGTGAGACCAAATAAGATGGCCAGTGTTCTTCTTGACGGCGAAGAGATTGCCGCCCCAATCGGGGAAGTAAACGGCGTCACCATCCACCGTAGGCGTGGCAGAAACATCTCCACCGGTTGTGAATACCCACTTGGGGGATAGATTCTTGACGTTGTCAGGGCTGATTGACTGTTCGGCTGGCTGGCTCCATGTGTTGCTCAGATTCTGTCCCGCGATGTGCCATTCGCCGGAGTGAGAATCATGCGGTCGATCTTGAGCGCCGAGCATCGGCGCTAACATACACACAGTTATCACTAGGTTTGTTGCCGAACACCACTTATAGTTTATAGCTAACATCTCTATTTCTCCTTGATTTGTTTGTATTACGGTTAGTTAGTGTTGTACAAACCTAGTTTCTAGCTTCGCCAAGGTTCGTAAGTCCGTTTGCACTCGGTCGGCATATATGTTTTGTTGGTTCGCGCAATCGATCTTTACTAAGGCAATTCGTCTGCCACAGCCACGAAAAAGGGAACGCGGATTCACTCTTCTGAATTCAAAGGACTTGTAGAAATCAGGTAAGCGCCAACCTCCGTTTGGCGAAAGGCGGAATCTGACGTGGAAACGAAATATCGCCTAATACTGCGTTCCGCTGACTCGAAAGTTGAGCGGCGCACTCGGGAAGGTAGTGTTATCTCCGAGGTGCTGGGTTATAACTTCTAAGTTGTGCTGTAGCCAATTGCCTGCGGACGCAGCGGCTCCCGCAAACTGAGGAGCTGCGCTTGGGGATAGGGTCAACACGTTCCCTTTGGCCTACCTGGTGCACTAGCCAAATCAGCGGGACGCGTTATTTCCCGGTATTTCGCTTTGATGTCAGATACGGGGACTGGGGCATTAGGTCAATTTAATCCCAAGCCTCTTCATGCGGCTTCGAAGAGTTGACACTGGCACTCCTAAAACTTGTGCAGCCCCGCGCTTGCCTGCGACCAATCCATTCGTCATCTCCACAACTTCTGAAATGTGTTCTCTTTCGGCTTCCGCCAATGTGCACACTCTTCCCGTATCAGAGCGCGGCTTGGAGTTTTCTGAACTTCCAGCCTCGTGAGCTCCCAGAGCGCTCGGAGGAACTGAACCCTCTGCGCTTGGCAGCGCAGCTACTGCTCGCACAGGAAACGCGGAACTTTGCTCGCGATGGATACCCAGCCGCTTCATCTTGTAGATCAACGTCGTCCGGCGTAGGCCCAGCCGGGCGGCCGCCCCATTCCGACCACCGATCACACCCTTCGTTTCTTGAAGAGTCTGAAGGATGTGCGAACGCTCCGCCTGTTCCAGAGTGCCAGGCGTGGATGGCTTCGACCACTTCGAGCCATCCTGTGTCGTGTGGGCTCGTTCGGGCAGCGAACCACTCAACATATCGCTGGTCGACAGAATTACTGAGCGCTCAATGAGGTTTTGCAACTCCCGGACGTTGCCCGGCCATGAGTGCCGCACAAGAGCCGCCATGTATTCCTCTGAAATCGCGGTAATTCGCTTGTGCATGCGGGCGGCGTAACCCATTGCAAAATGGTGAGCTAACAAACGGATATCCTCGGGCCGATCCCGCAGCGGCGGTAGTTCAATGGGGAATACACCCAGCCGATAGAAGAGGTCGGCACGGAATTGCCGTTCGCTGATCATCTCAACGAGATCCCGGTGTGTGGCGCAGATCACGCGCACATCGGCGTGAATCGTGGCAGCACCGCCGAGACGCTCAAACTCTCTTTCCTGCATGACGCGCAGAAGCTTGGGTTGCAACTCCAGAGGAAGATCGCCGATCTCGTCCAAAAACAAGGTACCCCGGTGAGCGCGCTCGAACCGTCCAATACCGCGCGTGACCGCCCCGGTGTAGGCGCCACGCTCGTGACCGAACAGCTCGCTTTCAAGCAAACCCGCAGGGATGGCGGCGCAATTCACTTTCACAAACGGGCCGTTGGATCGGTGGCTGCATTTGTGAATGGCTTCCGCAATCAGTTCCTTGCCAGTCCCAGTTTCCCCGTTGATCAACACCGTGGAATCGGTTGGGGCCACGAGCCGAACCATGTCCAGTACGCGGCGTAGAGCGGCGCTGGTGCCGATAATCGTTGTGAAGTCTGTGCCGCCGATTTCTCTGTCGTCGAACGCGACTTTCGCAGACGCCGTACCCTCATCGTCCAAGGATGCGGTACGGTTCATAGCGACGGCTTCACTTACCCAGCTTGTTTGTGCCGACATTTCTTTACTCCCTTACGAGCGTCACTTCTTCTAGATCAAGTACGATCCTCTCGGCATCGCCCTTCATTTGTTCCCTCAGCTCCTCGACACTTGCGGATTGAATTCGGCCGCTGAGCCGTAGAGTTGTTCGTTTACCATCGGACTTTCTAACGATTTTCAAGCTCATCGGACTGAAGAGGTGCATTCGAGATTCCATATGTAAGTGGTTGAATGTGAATGGCCTCCTGCCTCAGACAAGATTCTGGAATTCGGAGATTTCTGATTTTCGGCGTCAGGGGGCGGACACGAGAGTTGATTGAACAGGAGGCACTCAAACAAGCGAGCAAGCATGTCGCTAACGTCATGCCTTGAAAATGTCCATCTCTGGATGGGGAGACGGGTACGTCAACAGCGGCGCCGTTCCAACTTGCGCCATAGTAACGAAGGTTTTCGCGGCTAAACCTAGGGCATGAACTTGTAGCCTAGGCCATGTATGGTCACCAGATGAGCGGGATCAGCGGGATCGTTCTCCAATTTCTGTCGAAGCCTGAGGATGTGATTGTCCACGGTGCGGGTGCAGGGGTAGCACTCGTATCCCCAGACCTTATTCAGAAGTTCGTCACGGCTGATAGGTCGACACGCGTTCTTGATCATGAATTCCAAGACCAGGAATTCTTTCACGGTGAGCGGAATCTGCACGTGGTCGCGAACCACTTCCAACTTCACAAAGTCCACCATCACGGTCCCAAAGATGTAGAAGTTTTCCGGGGTGAACCGAAACGTCCGCCTTTGTACAGCATGCAGACGGGCAACCAACTCCCTAGAGCTGAACGGGATAGCCATGTAGTCGTCAACTCCCATTTCTAAGAAAAGGACCTTGTCCACGCTGGAAGGGTTTGCGCTGATAACCACAAAAGGAATTCGCGGCGCGGCTTCCATCAGTTGACGGCACAGATCGGGTCCTTGATCTCCGCAAGAGTGGAAATCAACGATCAGAGCAGAGTGTGTTGTCTGCCGGACCAATGCCATCCCAATGATTGCATTCGTGACGAAATCGACTTCATAGCCTTCGGAAACGAGCGCTCGCCGTATGATCCTCTGCAGAGCTTGGTCGTGTTCGATGACGAGGATTTTATCGACTCGCGATGTTCGTAATTCAGCGGTCGAAGGGTTCACCGCCTCTGCCATCATAGTTGCCATATGAATTCTGCCTCAGCACTGCAGCGAGTTCGTCCGTTTGTAGTAGCCGGTTCGAGACCGGATACCAGTTGCCCGCCCGGCGGTCTATCCTGCATAAGAATGGGCGAAGTCACGAAAAGTTGCGTTAGATCCTTTCGCGATTTTCAAGGTCATCGGGCTTGTGACGTGCATGCGAGATTCCAAAATATAACCCAATGAATGTGAAATGCTTTCTGTCGCAGAGAACGTTCTGAAGATTAGAAATTCTGATTT
>WNFG01000749.1_pt1 | contig 26926 bp, 27 predicted proteins | sample 5400431 | NCBI WGS metagenome assembly WNFG01 (sample SAMN13153346, study PRJNA577476) | soil metagenome | isolation source: 120 cm saprolite under Douglas fir tree site 2 hole 3 replicate 2 | place: USA:California | collected 2015-04-18 | reverse complement strand
GTGACGAAAGGAATTGTGAGCGCGGTGGGAAAATTTGCCAACGCCGGTCCGGGCACGTGGATTCAGACCGACGCGCCTATCAATCCGGGAAATAGCGGCGGGCCGCTGCTGAATGTGCGCGGCGAAGTGATCGGCATCAACACGCAGAAGCTCATCAAGAAAAATGTGAGCGGCATCGGGTTTGCGCTCAGCTCGTCGGACGTGCTCGAGGTGTTGCATCGGTTTTATCCCAGTATCGTTCAAGCGGGTGAGCGAACCGCGGATGTCAAAAATCAAAGCAAGGCGATGGAAGCCAGCGCGCCGGACCCACCGAAGGTTACGCCGTCAACCAGCATCGATGCAGTGCAGCCGTCGCCCGTTCAAACTTCCGCACCTTCTGAGGGATTCGGCACCGTCTCCATAGTCTCTGATCCCGACGGCGCGGAAATATTCATTGATGACAAATTCCTCGGCAACACACCGGCAACCTTGAGACTTCCCGCCGGCACGCACAGCGTCCTTCTAAAGTATCCCAGCCATGCCGACTGGAGGCGCACGCTTGAGGTTCTAAAATCCAGCAAGGCTTCTCTCAAGGCTGCGCTTGACGTGAAGGACTAGATAGCGCGGGCGCGGGCGCCATTCTTGCTGTGGTATTCCAATTCTTGACAATGGCTCGCGCGGGGAGGAGTAAGCCCTCGAGAACTCTGGCGGATGGATAATCGGCACTCAAGATCCCTGCGTGCAGCCCAGACAGTAGCAAGCGGATTTCTGGTTAGCCGAGTACCGGGCCTCTGGGAAATTGCGGCCGAACGATGGCAACTTCCCAGAAGGCGACTGTGATGTCCCAAGACATTAGTCGCATCCGTTAGGATGAGCCGCCAGGAGGCGGCAGATGCGAGGGGTGGCTTATCGAGTGGGGGAACGTGAGTTGTTAATGAGACTACACGCGCAAGGAATGTCGGGGCTCGAGCCCCGCTCGCCCCTCTGTCTTACAGCGCTTCCACCAGCGAGACAGTACCTCTCGCCGGATACCCGTTTCCGCACTCAAGGCCTATGCGCCATGCTTTTCACTCCCAGCGGCAGACGCGGTTCCAACAGGCCTGCCGTAGTCTGGGCATCCAGCACTGGCTGGCGCAGCCTCATCACCCGCAGTCGAACGGCAAAGTCGAACGATTCTTCCGCACTCTGGATGAAGAATGCTTTTTGATCCGAAACCCTGGTTGTTCACAGCTACGCATCCAGGACTTGGAACAGTTTGTGTGGTATTACAACCATCAGCGGCCTCATCTGAGTTTGCATGGCTTGACACCCGTAGGCCGACGCCAGGCCTACTTCGAGGGCTTTGTCCAGAGAGTTGTCGAAGATGGGATCCCCTGTCTTGTTGACGAAGCTCGCCAGGAGGATTACGTCGCTCTCGGTCAGCACGGGCCGAGCGAAGAAGACGCGCCACGCAGCAAGAGCGGCAACAATGATAAGCTGCGACACCAGCCGCAACGACAAAGCGGCGCTTGGTCCGAAATTCAGGCGTTGGCCCTAAGGGGAGAACTGGCGCGAGATTTTCTTCGACGGCGGCTGATGCGGGTAGGGCGCCGTTTTCGACGCGAGCGATGAAGCGGTAGCCGCGGCGGGGCAGGGTCTCGATGTAGCGGGGTTCCTCGGCTGTCCTGGGGGGTCATTCTCATGCGGAAGTCTGCGCTCGCGTTTCTTGCACTGGCAGCGACGGTGACGTGCGCCGTGGCGGGGCAGAAACCGCCGAACAGCGGGAAAAGCAGCCAGGTCTCTCTCGAATACATGGGCGCAGCAGGATGGAAGATCAGCGACGGGACCACGGTCATTCTGATTGACCCCTATCTCTCTCGGATAATCGGGCCCCCGCCGCCTCTCGCATCCCCTTATTCACGCCAGCCGGGAGACACGCGCCCGGTATACGGATGGAATGATGTTGCGGTAACGGATGCCGCCACGATTGACGCACACATCCAGCAGGCAGACTTTGTCCTCGTCACACACACTCACTACGATCACGTCCTGGATGTTCCGCGTATCGCCCTCAAGACTCATGCCGCGGTCATCGGAACAGAAAGCACCGAGAATGTGCTTCGCGCTTATGGCGTGCCCGAAGAACAACTGATTACCGTGCGTGGCGGGGAAGACTACGAGTTCGGCACTTTTTCTCTCAGGGTTATCCCTAGCATTCACAGCGCCCTGGACCACAAGCGATATTTCAGTTCAGCAAAGACTCCGGAAGGCCTGAAGGCTCCCTTGACGCTAGCACAAATACATCCGGAGGGAGGCACGCTTGCATACCTGATCCGTTTCCACGGTCATCAGATTCTCGCGTTCGGCGGCATGAACTACATCGAGCGCGAGATCGAAGGATTGGAACCAGACGTTGTTCTCGTCGGCGCCGGATCCTCTCGGAAGGAAATCTACGATTACACGGCGCGGCTCATGCGTGACTTGCATTTTCCAGCGTTGGTGCTCCCGACACATTGGGACGACTTTATGGCTCCCTATGGGGCGTCGCAGCAGCGTTCTATCGACGCGTTGCAGTCCTTCGTGCAGGAGGTCAGCGCAGCTTCTCCGAAAACGAAGGTAGTTGTGCCAAAGTACTTTGAAGCGATTCCGCTCGAAACAGCCCGGAAGTGAGTGCCCCGGTCCTTGGAAGTTGCCTGGCTGCGATTTGCTTTTGTCGGCTGGCCGATTAGCTGGCTTTTCGGAATCTTGCCGACAATCGGCTGCGCGCGTTTCTTGACCCTGTGCGCGGGGGTCGAATACACTTAGAAATTCGAGAAACAGCGATCGAAGCGACTCTGTGCTTCGACGCGGGCCGCTCGGGACGAAAGCCTGAGTTGGAAGCAGGTTGGATGACTTTTGGCCAACCGGTTTGTAAATCAGAGGGGGGATTGCTTTGCCGAAGCGCACATTTCAACCGCGGAGACGCCGCCGCGCCAAGACGCACGGGTTTCGCTCGCGCATGAAGACCAAAGGCGGCCGCAGAGTCCTGGCGGCGCGCCGCAAGAAGGGACGCCATCGCCTCACGCCCGATTAGCCCGGGGCGCCTGGGGTTTCCGCGCGAGGCGCGGCTCGTGCGGCGGGGCGATTTCGACGCCGTGTACCGCGCCGGAAAGCGGCGTTCCAGCTCTCACTTCACTGTTTTCTTTCGCGCCAACCAACTGCCGCACAGCCGCTTCGGGTTCAGCATCAAGAAAGCGCTGGGAGGCGCGGTGGTGCGCAATCGCATCCGGCGGCGTGTTCGGGAAATCGTGCGCTGCCATCGCGCGGAGATACCGGGTGGATGGGACATAGTGATTCATCCGAAGGGCGGCGTGGCGCGAGCGACGTTTGCCGCGCTGACGGCGGAATTGTTGCGGCTGCTGCAGAGCGCGTGAACACCACGATGAAGGGTTCCATTGTGAACTACGGGAAGGAAGGGGACAGGCTGAAGCTTGTCCTGCCGCGGGATGCGGCGAGTGCGGCAACAGCAGGGCATTCCGCGTCAGTGAAAACCGCGCTCACCATTCTGCGTATTTACAAAGTGTATTTGTCCGTTCTGTTCGCAGGAAGTTGCCGCTTCGAGCCGACTTGCTCACGGTATGCCTACGAGGCGATCGAGCGCTTCGGCGTGGCGCGCGGTTGCTGGCTGGGGCTGAAACGGCTTTTGCGCTGCCAACCACTCTCGCGAAAATTTGGCTACGACCCGGTTCCGGAGAAATGCCGAGACATGCGTACGGAAAATGGAGCGGCTGCGGCTAAAGAGGCGCATTTGTGAGCGGCCAGCAAAAGAGCAAATTCACTCAGGAACTGCGGATTCTCGCCGCATCATTGCTCTCCATGGTGGTGATTCTCCTGTGGGCAAAGTTCTTCGCGCCGAAGCCACCGGTAAACATTCCTCAAACCGGGAAGCCCGCGGTGACGGCGCCTGCACCGGGGATTCCCGCTGTACAAGCGCCTCCACCGAGCGCGACACCGCCATCCGGAAAGGCGCCATCGATCGCCCCGGCGCCAGCAGCCGTTCCTGCGAGGGCCGACTCAGAGGAGCGGACGATTGTCGTTGAGAACGACTTTTACCGCGTGGAGTTTTCGAACCGCGGCGCGGTGGTGAAGAGTTGGCAGCTCAAGAAATACACTGACGATGCGAAGCCGCGGCGAGTCCTGGATGTCGTCCACCCCCAGGCTTCAGAGCAGGTTGGGGGATGGCCTTTCGCCGTGGTACTGGACGACCCGCAACTCGAAGCGCAGGCGAACACCGCGCTTTATCAAGCCTGGGTTCCGGGGCCGGGTCCAGCGGCGGACTCGCGGAAGCAGAATTACGCAGCGCTTACGACGAGTCCTCTCGAAGCACCGACGGAGCTGGAATTCACCTGGAGCGACGGCCATCTGGAAGTGACCAAGCGCTTGCGTTTCGATCATTCCTACACCGTGCGAGTCGAAACGACCGCAAAACTCAACGGCGCGCACATCAAGACGGGACTCGCGTGGCTGGGCGGCTTCGGCGATTTGACGGTGACGAATCCGGCGCCAGTGGAAACCGTCTTCACGTTTTACAGCGAGAACGGCAAGCTGACCGACCTGCCGTACAAAAAACTGGACGGGCCGGACAAATGGGCGCCTGGCGTGTGGCAAGGCGGGAAGGACTACGCGGGAATCGAGGACCGCTACTTTGCCGCCGCGTTTCTTCCAGCGAACGGGCCAGCTCCCGGAACCATCGAAACGCGCTACTGGAAAGTCTCCCACAAGGTTCAAGTCGAGGGGAAAGACGAGGATGAACCGATATCGCAGGTGGCGGTGGCGACATCCGCGCAGCCGCTGGCGATGCGCGTGTACGTGGGACCGAAAGATTACGACGAATTGAAGAAGATGAATCCGCCGCTGCACGCGCTGGTGAATTTTGGCTGGCTGGAGTTCATCGCCGACCCGCTCTTTCACGGGCTTAAGTGGCTCAACAAGTACATTCCGAACTGGGGATGGGCCATCGTCGTCCTGACGCTGGTGATCAATATGCTGCTGTTCCCGCTGCGCATTTCCAGTTACAAGACGACGCTGAAGATGCAGCGCGTGGCGCCGGAAATCAAGGCGATTCAGGAAAAATACAAGAAGTACAAGATGAACGACCCCAAGAAAGCGGAGATGAACAAGGAGGTCATGGCCATCTACAGCCGCGAAGGGATCAACCCCGTGGGCGGCTGTTTCCAGATGTTCCTGCAAATGCCGATCTGGTTCGGGTTGAACACCGCACTGCGCGGCGCAATCGAGTTGCGGCATGCGGGTTGGTTGTGGATCACGGATCTCGCTTCGAAAGACCCTTACTACGTTTTGCCGATTACGGTGGGCGTTTCCATGTATCTCGTATCGAAGATGACGCCAATGACCGCAGCCGATCCGCAGCAGCAGCAGATGATGAAGATCATGCCCATCATGTTTGCCGGAAGCTTTATCTTTTTCCCGTTTTCGAGCGGCCTCGCGTTATATATTCTGACGAGCAGCCTGGTGGGAATCGCACAGCAATGGTATCTGAACAAGACGCATGCCGCGCCGGCGCCGGTTAAGCCGGTCCGCGGCAAAAAATAATCCTCAATTCGCCGCACTCAGGCGAGCAAAAGAGATTTTGTCCGGAGGCCCATGGGACAGCCCCTTATCCGGGACGGCAAGCTCGACCGGCAAGCAGCAGCCGACGCGCTGCGCCATTTCCTGGAAGAAGTGGTACGCACCGCGCACTTCGAGCTGAAAGCAGACGTGCGCGCGGTCGAGCCAAGCGGCGAGGCCGACGGAGGGGACGCCGAAGTGCTGGCAGATCTCGACGGACGGGACAAAGATCTTTTGCTCGAACACGGCGCGGAGTTGTTGAAGGCGATTGAACACCTGGCGTTTCGCGCGCTGCGGCTCGAGCCGGTGTACCATGAAAAAATTCACCTGGACTGCGGTGGATATCGCGCCCTGCGCTTCGAAGAGTTGCGCATGACTGCGCGTGTCGCCGCCGAGCGCGTACAGACTTCTCACCAGCCTTTTCGCTTGAACCCGATGTCATCGCGCGAACGCCGCATCGTGCACCTCGCGCTGAAGGACATGCCGGGCGTGCGCACGGAGAGCGTGGGCATGGGCGATGAGCGCCAAGTTGTGATCCATCCTGCCAAGCCGAAGTAATTCATGTTTTCACTTCAATACCGGGCCAAGAAGGTTCAGTTGCGGACCCAGCCCTGGGAAATCACGCGGCCGGCTTGATCGAGCCGGACGCGGTAAGTGAAGGAAGCCGGGCGGTCCCGGCGCACCTGCGGAAAACGCAAGTCTGAAATCTCCACGACGGCTTCGGCGCCTTCCTTATGAAAGCGCGTGACGGGGAAACGCGCGAACCACAGAACTGTTTGGACTTCCGGCAAACGCTGCGCGGCTTCAATGAACGAGTTCGGCGGCGCATCGGGATAGTAGCGGTGTTCGAGCGCTAGGAGTGAGGCTGCATCCCCGGCAGCGGGCTTGTCAGCAAGATTCATGCGGAGCTCATAGACGCCGCGCGGCGTGCGCACGAGTCCATCCCAATGCCAGAGCGATGGAGGGAGCGGCAGCGCGCCGAGGGATTGCACTTCCAGATGCCAAGCTGCCGCGAACTTCTGCATGCGCGCGAATGCCGCATGATGGGTGTAGACCGCAAGTGCGACGTAAACGATGGCGGCGGTGAAACCCGCGCGATTCCAGGTGGCGTAGCGCACGCGCAAGCCTTTGCCGCGAATCACGGGCAGAAGAATCAGCACCGCTAGCAAGGCGATGATCGTTACGATTGCCCCGGCCGAAGTGGGGACATTCACGGAATTCAACAGAGCAGCTACGCCGACTGTCGCGAGAGCGAAAACGCTCCAGCTGATCAGCGCGCGATTCTTTAAGCCTTCCGGCCTGCGATAGATCCAGGCCAGGATTTGCGGCAGCAGGAGAATCGCGGAGAACGTGAAATCGATAATGAAAATCAGGTCCCACGCGGGCCGCGACCACGCAAGCGGCGACCAGATCATGGTGCCGAAGGAAGTCACTAAATCGAGCAGAATGTGGCTCAAGATGCCCACGGCGTAGATTCCCGTGAGCGCGGCGAAGGACGGCGCCTCCCACTTGCGCCAGCGCGCGAACCGGCGCGTGAGCGCCGCCAGCAGCAGCGCGAAAATCGGCATGCAAACCAGAGAGTGCGTGATGCTGCGGTGCCAGGTGATAATCAGCATCGGGTCGCGCGAAAACATATCGCGAAAAACGTCTGAATCCGGGAAGATCGCGCCGAGCATCAACGACCAGGTGATGATTCGCGCCCCGTTAATCGGCTTGCCGACGAGCAGACCTTCGCCGCGGAAGACCGCTTTGCTGATCAGTGCGCCAGCGATACCGTGGGTAATGGTGTCCATTCTTGGCGGTGAAACTCAAAGCACCCTAATCAGCGGGCTGCGCTTCAGAAGAACTCGGCCGATCCTCTGCGCGGCAACATCGTGCCGTTTGAGAAATGTGAGCGCTGTTTCAGCTGCATCCGAGGCGACGGCGACGAGGAGCCCGCCGGAGGTTTGCGGGTCGAAAAGGAGGTCGCGGAATTCCTGAGGCACGTTCTCGTCGAAAGAGACACAATCTCCGACGAATTCACGATTGTTCTTCAGGCCGCCGGGAAGAAAGCCCTCGCGGGCGGCTTCCACGGCGCCGGGAAGATAAGAGACCGCGTCGTGATCGAACTCGAGCGAAACGGAATCGAGGCCTTTCAACGGATCGCCAAGCGCCATCTCACGCGCATGGCCTAGAAGGCCGAAACCGGTGACGTCGGTTACCGCGTGAATGGGGCGAATGCTGCCCGATTTGTCATCCATCTCGCGCAAAGCTTCGGACGCAGCGCGATTGAGCTGAATCATCGATGCCGTCGCGGCCCGGACCCATTCCGGCGCAGCGCGTTCCTTCTTGAGCGCGGTGGAGAGCACGCCTGTGCTAATAGACTTTGTAAGTAACAGCACGTCGCCTGGCCGGGCGCCGACGTTGCGCCAAACGCGATGCGGGTTGATCACCCCGGTCACAGCATAGCCGAATTGGATGTCCTCATTCCTGATGGAGTGGCCGCCGATGACGCTGCATTTTGCCTCGTTCATTTTCGCGAGGCCGCCGCGGATGATCCGCTCCAGAATGGCGGGATCGCCTGTCTCTGGAAAACCCACGATGGAAAGCGCGGAAATGGGGCGGCCGCCCATCGCGTAGACATCGCTCAACGCGTTCGCCGCCGCGATTTCACCAAACGTGTGTGGATCGTCCACGATGGGAGTAAAAAAATCAACTGTCTGGACAAGCGCCACCCCTTCGCCGAGCAGATACACCCCGGCGTCGTCGTTGGTGTCGAAACCAACGAGCACGTTCGGATCAGTCGGCCGCGGCAGACGGCGCAAAACGGAGTCCAGTGTCCCGGGACTCAGCTTCGCCGCTCAACCCGCTGCCTTGACCATCGCCGTGAGCTTCACGGAATCGGTCAAGCCACACCTCGCTGTAAAGCGCCTTGATTATAACGATGTGCGGGAGATCGTGCTTGCCCCGCGGGGTCAGCCAGGGTCAGCCGGAACTTGCGCGAAGGGCATAGAAAATGTTCTCATCCCACGATGCCTTGGGATTTCTGGTTGATCTTCTTCGCGCTTGGCGCGATTTTGCCTTGGCGCGGACGCGCGCGGCTGAAAAAGTTGTTGGCGATGCCGCAAGTAGGTACACCGGAGCGTCTTGCGCTTTACGCGTCGACAGTTGCTTTCCAGTGGATTGCCGCCGCCGTGACAGCCTGGAGGGCCTGGAGCCGCGGACTGACTCCGGGCGAATTGGGATTGGCGATTCACGGGCGCACAAGAATCCTTGCTGCCGCGATTGTCGGCGCCGCGATTGTAGCGAGTCTTCAGTGGCTCAACCTGCGGCGTATCGGGCGGTCATCAGAGAAGGCTCGCGAATTCATGCAGGCGCTTGCCGAACGGATCTTGCCGCGGTCAAGCGTAGAGCTGCTTCCCTACCTTGGGCTGGCTGTGACCGCGGGTCTGTGTGAGGAGTTTCTGTATCGCGGATTTGCGATGGCCGCACTTACTCGGGCCGGGCTGCCCATCTGGAGTGTGATATTACTGTCGTCGCTTCTGTTCGGCCTAGCACACCTGTATCAAGGACGAGGAGGGTTTGTAGGGACTATGCTTATTGGAGCCGTTTTTGGAACTGCGCGAATTGTATACGGTGGGTTAGCTCCGGTGGTCCTTTGGCACATCGCTGTGGATGCGGTCGCTGGTATAGCTGGTCCGCGCTACTTGCTGAGGGCGGCAAAACCGGTATTGGGCGCCGAAACTTAGGAATGGGACTAGCCTGTTAACTACAATGGTAATATACAGCCAACAAACTCCGTCCCAAGAGACGATACGGCGCGCCCTGGGGGAGTTCCAATTAACGGTGGATGACAAGCAAGTCCTTCAAATTCAACAATATATAAGACTCCTTTTGACTTGGAATGAGCACGTGAACCTGACAGCTATCCGGGACCCGCTGGAAATCCTCTACAGACACTTCTGCGAGAGCATGTACGCGGCTATATCGGTGCCATTGGGGGAAGGTCGGCTCGCCGACGTGGGCTCAGGTGGCGGTTTTCCGGGGCTTCCACTGAAGATTATTCAGCCCCAACTGAAGGTTTTCCTCGTGGAGTCGAACGTCAAGAAGGCTACTTTTCTTGCGGAAGTTGTTCGTGATCTTGGGCTTACGGACGCTCGAGTCCTCGTGAGCCGCTATGAAGAACTCAGCGAGGAAATGGCACCTCTCGATTGGGTCTGCTCGAGAGCTGTCGGCGAATTTGGGCGTTTTCTAGAGTGGGCAGGGTCGGAACGGATTGCTGCGAAACAAGTCGTTTTGTGGATTGGCGGGCGCGATCTCGAGGAGATTCAGAAGAGGCGAGACTGGCAATGGAGGGAACCTGTCAAGGTGCCGCATTCCCTGCGCAGGTATTTGCTTGTCGGAACAAAGAAGGCTTGAGCGCCTTGCGCAAGAGACTTCAGAGAGCGCCGCAATACTTTTTCTCAAGCGGAACTCTGCCAATGTGATGGGCGTTTCGTGCCAGTGTTCCACGTGAAACACTTTTCCTAGCCGTTCGATAGGTCCCAATATGTGTTCCACGTGGAACGTTCGCCGCTGATCGCAGGCACTCCGTTCCACGTGAAACAACTTGCATCTTGCAGCCGGCTTTGTTAAATTTTCGCCCGCTGGGGGATAGATTGGCGCGGATTATTGCCGTAGCAAATCAAAAAGGTGGGGTTGGGAAAACCACGAGTGCCGTTAATCTAGCTGCCTGCCTCGCTACTGCAGAACAATCCACGCTCCTTGTGGATTGCGATTCCCAGGCAAATGCCACGGCTGCCATTGGTTTTGTCAAGGACTCTTCCCGCAGAACGCTTTACCACGCGCTGATTTTGAATGAGCCCTTCGAGAAAATTGTTCAAAAATCCCAAGTCAGCGGGCTAGATGTCATCCCGGCAGACAAAAACCTGGCAGGCGCGGCCATTGAGCTGGTGGGAGCAGAGAATCGGGAGTACAGACTCCGAGGCATTCTGAACCAGGCTCGGGATTCATACAAATTCATTCTACTGGATTGCCCGCCGGCGCTCGATCTGCTGACACTGAACGCTCTGGTTGCAGCAGATGCGGTTTTGGTGCCGATTCAATGCGAATACCTTGCTTTGGAAGGCGTGTCCGAGTTGCTGGACACACTGATGAGGATCCGGCGGACCCTAAACGCGGGCTTGGAGATTGAGGGAATCCTCTTGACGATGTTCGATGAACGCACAACCCTATCAAGGCAGGTTGCGACCGATTTGCGCAGTTTCTTTGGAACGCAGATCTTTCAAAGCTTGATTCCACGAAATGTACGCCTCGCGGAGGCACCCAGCTTCGGAAAACCAATCATATTGTACGATATTCACAGTAAGGGGGCCGAGAGTTACACCCAACTCGCCCGGGAGGTCATCGCCAATGCCGAGAAACGCGTTGGGACGGGGGCTCGGAGCGCTCATTCGGGAGCCTGAGCCCAAGCTACAAACTCCGCCAGCTTCACCTCAGGGCTCTGCTGCGATTGCAGCTGGTGCCACAGCAACCCAGGCGCGTGAAAGCCTGGCTTCGGGTCCTTTGCAAGTCGACATTGACCTGATCGATCCAAGCCCATTTCAGCCTCGCACGCGCTTTCGTGAAGAAACTCTTGAAGAGCTAACACGCTCGATCCTTGCAAGCGGGATAATTCAGCCCTTGGTATTGCGCCCAATAGGGAACCGCTTCCAATTGATTGCCGGTGAGCGGCGCTGGCGCGCAGCGCAGCGAGCAGGCCTCACAAAGGTCTCCGCAATAGTTCGTCCAGTCCCCGACGAATTGGCGTTGGAAATGACGCTCGTTGAGAACATTCAACGGGAAGACCTGAACGCCATCGAGGCGGCGCGGGCGTTTGAGAGGCTGATACTCGAGTTTCAGCTCACGCAGGAAAGAGTTGCCGAGAGAACTGGCAAGGACCGCGCAACGGTCGCGAATGCGGTGCGCCTTTTGAAACTGGAGCCGAAGATTCAGGACTGGATTGAAGAAGGAAAGCTTACGGCCGGCCACGGCCGAGCGTTGCTTGCGGTCGCGGACGCGCAACTGCGTATGCGCTATGCGCAGCGTGCTGCCCGCGGCGGGCTGACGGTCCGGCAGATCGAACGGCTGGCATCGCGGCGATCGCGCAGCGGGAGCATACCGACGGAAGTACACTTGGATGCAAACATTCGTTCTGCCCTGGAGGAGTTGCAGCGCCACCTCGGAACTAAGGTTCTTCTGCGGCAAAAGACGAAGCTACGACCGGGACAACTCGTGGTCGAATTTTACGACGATGCTCAGTTAATGGGGATTTATGATCGCCTGATGAAGTGATGCGCCGGCCCTTTGTGAGGTAAGCCGTCCGTTCGTTCACCCGTATCCTTTCGACAACTCAAATTTTCTGATACGTTGACTTGTGCGGAGTCGGCGCTAAAGTGGAAGAGTCTCGCCTGGAGAAGATCATGGCTTGGAAGTGGCCCAGTGCTTCGAAGGATGGCGCTCACGAAGAGTGGACCGGATTTATTGATCAGGGCGTCACACTCGAGGGAACGCTTCAAGTCACGGGCATGTTCCGAATCGACGGAAATGTAAAAGGCAACATCATCTCGGAACAAACTGTGGTGCTGGGCGATTGCGCCAAGGTCGAAGGTCAAATAGAAGGAAACCGCGTTGTGATCTCGGGACGCTTCGATGGCGTAATCTTCGCCAAGGGACGCGTCGAAATCCAGGCCAAAGGTGTGGTGACGGGTGAGGTACATTCCCCGTGCATGGTAATCGACCCAGGCGGGATCTTCGATGGGCGGTGCCACATGCTCGCTTCTTCTGACGCAGCTTCTACGGTGACTATCCCCATCCGCGCAGTAGGCCAAGGCTGAAATCTCCTCGGGCCGCAAACCCGCCATTAAGCTGAAAATTAGCCAATTGGATTGAGGGGCAAACTCTGTTGGCTCGCCGACAATTGTGAAGTATGTGTGGCAGCCGCAGAGCCGGATTACTAACCTATATACTTTATTTAGCAGGTTAGTTGATTGAAAATCTCCGTGCGGCTATACACCTGACCGCCTGAAACGGGCGGGCCACCAATCGCGCTGGCGGCATCGTGCATCCCGACACAAATGTTGGTCTCCCAATTCAGGTGGGGAGCCTGCAAATTGTGTGCTGTTTGGCAGAAGCGAGGGCCTGTCCCGATATGGCGAGGTTCGGGGCACTGGTACTCTCCTTCGAGCTTAACGGCTCGTCCAAAGAGAAACTAGAATTCAGCGCGCCCTGGCCGAATCAGTAAAGTTTGCACGTTACGTGACACGTGTTAGCCGGCTGGCACGGTCTTCCGAAGTCGGAGCGAGGTTGACACCTCTTGACTGCGCGACTATCGTTCGAAAAGGATTTTCTCGAGGTGTTTGAATGAAGATTCTGGTGATTGGGGGCGGAGGACGCGAGCACGCGCTGGTCTGGAAGCTGAAGGAGAGCTCGCGCGTCGAGAAGATCTGGTGCGCGCCGGGAAACGGGGGCATCGGTGCGGAGGCGGAGTGTATCGCGGTTGATGTGGGCGATGTGCCAGCGCTCGTTTCGCTGGCGGAGAGAATCGCTCCGGACCTGACCGTCGTTGGGCCAGAGTTGCCGCTCGTGAATGGTATCTCTGATGCGTTTGCACAGCGAAAACGGCCCATATTAGGCCCCTCGCGGCAGGCGGCGCAGCTCGAAGGAAGCAAAGTCTTTTCCAAAGAGTTTTTGCAACGACACAACATTCCTACTGCAAGGATGTACGGAGTTTATGACTCGCTAGGGAGAGCCTGCGACGCTCTGCGGACGGTGGAATGGCCCGTGGTGATCAAAGCGGATGGATTATGCGCCGGCAAGGGCGTCTCCCTCGCCCCAAATGCTGAGTCCGCAAGAGACTTTATCGAGAGGCTGGTTGAGAAAGATGAGCTGGGGCCCGGTGGACACCGAGTCTTGATGGAAGAGGCCCTTGAGGGTGAAGAGTTGTCGTTCATCATTCTCACCGATGGAGAACGCTATGCACCTCTTGTGCCCACGCGCGACCACAAACGCGTTTTTGACGGCAATCAAGGCCCAAATACCGGTGGAATGGGCGCTTATTCGGATGACGAATTATTGCCGAAGAATTTGAATGACACCATTATTTCAACGATCGTGGAACCCACGCTCCGGGGTCTGTCAGCCGAGGGCATTCGCTATTCGGGTTTCCTCTACTTCGGCTTGATGCTGACCAATGGCGGGGCAAAGGTCCTGGAATTCAATTGTCGGCTGGGCGACCCTGAGACCCAAGCGATTGTGCCGAGAATGGATTTCGACCTCGCGGAAGTCCTGGCAGGAGCCGCGGCCGGACGGTTGGATCCATCGAAATTGCGTTGGAAGGCGGGCGCAAGTGTGTGCATCGTACTGACATCTCGCGGCTATCCAGGAAAGTTTGAAATGGGGAAAAGGATTGAGGGACTAACCGCCGTTAGACAGGTAAAGGGTGTGGAGGTTTTGCATGCTGGAACGAGACGAGAAGGAGAATCTCTCGTCACCGCGGGCGGGCGCGTTCTGGGAGTGACGGCCACGGCGGATTCTTTACCGTCGGCCTTGTCGTCGGCCTACGCGGCAGTTTCCATGATTCACTTCGATGGAATGCACTATCGGAAGGATGTTGGTCATAACGTCAGCCAGCTAAAGGCAGCGGGAGACTAGCCTTGCCTCAAGTCGCGCACGTCTTTCGAGCGGTCAAGCGACGCTCCCCGATGGAGGAGCTGGAGCAGGTCCGGGTGGTTGAGAACCTGGGTTTTGACGGCTGCGCACACGCCCGGCCGGGAGAGCGTCAGATTCTTCTGGCCGACCGAGAGACTCTTGATGAACTGCAGCTTTCTCCTGGAGCTATTCGCGAAAACATCACGACGGAAGGTCTCAACGTCAACGGACTGGGGACCGGGGAGCGTCTCCAGATCGGCAACATCATACTGCTGGAAGTGACGGGGCCATGCACGCCTTGCGGCCTCATGGATATGGTGCGTCCGGGTCTACGCCGAGAGATTCGCGGGCGGCGAGGTACGCTGTGCCGCGTTTTGGCGGGTGGAATTCTGCGGCGCGGAGATGTGATCGTAAGACTACCGTGAAGCTCAAGGGTTTGGCTTGCGACGGAGCGTTGGGGCACCAGACGGGCGGTCTTTGTCCGCTTTTTCCTCCTTGGCCTTCTCGACAGGCTCTTCCGGCGGGACGATCCAGTCGACTCCCCGCTCGTTCATAGTACCGAGGAGAAAACGCGCCTTTCCGGCAATGAGTGGGAGAGCAGCCCGGAGAAAATCCGCCGCGTCGAGGGGAGCGGCTTTCTGCGCCTGGCCTCGGTTGACTTCTTCGATTACCTTTGCGAAGCGCGGCTCGCCGGCGCGCAACTGTGCAAAGCGGGGATCGTTCCCCTGGATGAGATCTAGCAGCGTGGGGCCCTTGAGACTGTCCGGATAGCGAGTTTCTACGAATGTGCGCGGCGCGTGCTTTTCCGGTGGGTAGAGTTGCGTGAATCTCGGCCGCAAAATCCTCGTCTGCCAGTAGTCGCCGCGCGTGGCTACTTCTTCCTGCTGGATGCGGTATTCAACGGTCCAGACCTCCGCGCCGTAATTGTTCGGGGCGTAGCCAATGACGACGATCTCGAAGAGTGGCTCCTCAGGCTTGAAATCGATCTTGTGGTGGAGCTGTGCGACGAGCGGGCGCAGCTTTTCGAGAAACGCGACCCCGACAGTCTCGAGGTCGGGCTCGACCTCATCGGGATTGGTTTCATAGCGTGGGTCTCTTCCTCCTACCCGAGGGAAACTCTTGTCCAGCCTCACGGATTTCGGATCAGCGGGCAATTGCCATTCGGAAGCGCCGAAAAGAACGCCGATGTGACCGGAATCGAGATCCATGACGCGGGGAGGAATGGAGTTGGCCTCGATGGGCTGGTCAATGGCCGCGAAAATAATCGATTCGCGCGCCACGTGAACGATGACGCGGCCGCCGGCGAGATTGGCGACGATTTCGTCCTCGCGCTGGCGATCCTGGGCGCGCGCGGTTGCAGCCCAAAACAACGCCATGCCGGCAAGTACGAGCGAAATGACGTCTTGCGGCAACGCACTCGGAGATTTGCTGCTGGCTCTCATGAATCCCCAATCCCAGATTCGGCTTCTTTCAAAATCGTTCGGTCCGGCTGCCGAGCTCTACGGATTCCTTTCCGGCACGGCAGCGGCGGCCTCCTTGGCGTGCGCGAGAAGGGCATCAAGCGCAGCGCGATCATAATAGCCGCCGTCGCGAATCACCGCGGAAATCTTGCGCGCGTTGGCGATGTTCTCCGCGGGGCTGGCGTCCAGCAAAACGAGATCGGCGAGCTTACCCGCCTGGATCGTTCCGATTTCTTTTTCACGCCCGAGAAACTCGGCCGCACCTCGGGTGGCGGCTTGCAAGACCTCCATCGGCGCAAGCCCTGCGCGGACCAATTCGGCAAGCTCGAGGTGCAAGCTTTCGCCGGGAAAAACGAAGGCGTCCAGAGAATCGGAACCAACGAGAAGCGGCACGCCGGCGCGATGGAGTTCGCCGGTGAGCTTCCAATCATTGGCGGCCTGACGGCCCAGCCACGCGGCGCGCTCCTTCATTTCGGGATCGTTAAGCGAATCGCGCCACTGCTTCGCCAGCGCGGCCGGGACAAAGGAGAGTTGCGGGTCATCGGTCTTCCAGGTTTCGGGATGCGCGGTGATGTACAGAGACGCGAGCGTCGGCGTCACCCAGGTGCCGTTTTTCTTCAGGGTTTGCAGGAGCGCGCCTGCTTTTTCGGTGTTGTAGGTGGCGTCGGATTCATGTGCGATCTGTTCCCAAGCCACAAAATCGCCTTTCTTTTCGGCTTCGACCAGCCTCCTGCGCAGTTCTTCTTCTTTCGAAGAAAAAGATAATGTGAGGGCGCTGTAGAGAAGATGCTCGATGCCGCGCATTCCTGCATTCGAAGCTTCGATAGCGCCAATCTCGAAGGGCAAATGGCCAACGAAGGGGATGTTCTGTTTTTTCGCTTCGTCGGCGACGGCGAAGAAGGCGTCCCGCGAAGGCAGCGAAATGATCTTGATGAAGTTGGCGCCGCGCTTTTTCAGGTCGTCGACGGCAGCGCGCGCTTCGTCGGCGTTGGCGACGGGATATTGCTCGGGAGTTTTCTTGCCCCGTCCGGCCAGCCAGGGCCCGGAAGCCACGATGTGCGGCCCAAGGAACGCGCCGGATTCAACGTCCCGCTGCCAAGAGAGCAGGGCATCCAGGTCGCCACCCATGTCCCGGACCCCCGTGATGCCATTGGCAAGAAGCAGAGGCAGAAGAACCTGCTTGCTCCAGGCCGGATCAGCGTTTATGCCGGCAAGGTGGACGTGCATGTCCCAGAGTCCGGGGATCAGAAATTTTCCGGTGGCATCGACAACGCGGGCGCCCTTCGGAGGCTTAATGCTGGACGCAGTTCCCACTGCGGCGATGCGGCTGCCTTCGATCAGTACGGTTTGGTCTTTCTGCGGTGGACGACCGCTGCCGTCAATGAGAGTAACGTGCGTAACTGCCAGGCGTGAAGATGGCTCCGCCGGAAAGAGACGCGGCGTGAAGAGGAGGGCGATGAGAAGAAGAAAAAGTTTTTGGGTACGGCTCAATGAACGTTCACCTTCCGGGCAACCGCGCTGCTTCTTAGAAAACTACCATATTCGATGCCGCAGGGCGGGGCAACTTGCTGGATGCCTTCGGCAACGGACAGGATGCCGGGAAGTTCTCGTCAAGCGCGGGGCCAACGCGTAAAATAGAATGTGGGCCGGAGGAGTAGAGGGAATCTATGGGACTGAGAAAACCAAAAAGCATACGGCATAACGGCAGGCGCCTGACGGAGATTCTCGAGGCGCACGAGCGGTTTTTTCGCGGCAAAGATGGCGGGGCCCGCGCGGACCTTACGGGCGCCGACCTGTCGCGCGCCGATCTGCAAGGAGTCAATCTGAGCGGCGCAATCCTGCGCAACGCGAATCTCCAGGGGACGGATTTGCGCGGAGCCAAGCTGCCGGGGACAGACCTGTCCGGGGCAAACCTCCACCGTGCGGACTTGCGGAACACGGACATGACCGAAGCCATTCTGCCGGGCGCAGATTTGACCGAAGCCCAGGCAAGTGGGGTCGAATTTTTCCGCTGCGACCTTTCGAACGTCAATTTTCAGCGCGCACATCTGCGCAACGTGAACTTGCGCCTGGCAAACGTCAACGGCGCGAGATTCAGCGGGGCGGATATGGGCGTGGCTATTTTGCGCGAGACGGATCTCACTGGGGCGGACCTTTCCGGCGTGGACCTCTCGACGACGCTGCTGCCTCGGGGCTTTGCCGCTCCGCAGGCGAAGGGGCAAAGCGCCTGACCGATTGAGCCTGCCGCGCGGGTGGTATTCTGCATTTCCGCGTGGTAGCCTCTCGCCGAAGAGACCGTCCCTTCCATTACCCCGTGGCTACACCTGCGACGCAACTCGAGGCCTCCGCCGTACGTGAACGCGTGCTGGAGATCGTGCGCGCACTGCTCCACGAACTGGGCAGTGAAGGTGCGCTGCCGATGCTCAACCCTGGGTCTCAACTCGACCGCGATCTGGGCCTCGGCAGCCTGGAGCGCGTGGAATTGCTCGCGCGGCTGGAAACGGCCTTCAGCGTGCGCTTTCCGGATCGCGTCGCTTCGGAAGCGAACACGCCGGAGGATCTGGCCAGGGCCATCTATGCCGCGCCCGGAGCGGATACGCAGGAAGAGGCCGCGGGCTCGGCCTTGCGCGCTTCGGTCACAACCCAGAAGTTGCACCGCACGGCAGCGGACGAAGGAGTTTTCTCAGCGGAGACGTTGCTGGACGTATTCCGTTACCGCGCTGCCCACGATGCAGAGCATGCGCACCTGCTCATCACCGAGGACACGGACGGAGGAGATCGCGGTCTGACGCTGACGTTTGGCGAGCTGTATTCCGCCGGACAACGCTGCGCGGCCGAACTGGCGCGCCGTGGCGTTCCCGCAGGCGGCCGTGTGGCACTGATGCTGCCGACTTCACGGGCCTTTTTTGTTTCGTACACGGGTATCCTGCTGGCCGGCGCGATTCCCGTGCCCATCTATCCGCCGTTTCGCGCGGACCGCATTGAAGAATATGCGGCGCGGCAATCAGCAATCCTCAACAATGCGGAAGTCTGCCTGCTGCTCACCTTTCGCCAGGCGGAAGCCGTGGCGCGGCTGCTGAAACCGCGTGTGCGCTCGCTCGCGGGCGTTGCGGATGCGGAAAAACTGATCGACGCCGCGGACAAAGCGCCGCCCCCTGCCCCTGGTGCGCTTCCGCTGCATCTCTCCGGCAGCCGCGCGCGTAAAGCGAGCGACATCGCACTGTTGCAATACACTTCCGGCTCGACGGGCGACCCCAAGGGCGTAGTGCTCACGCACGCCAACTTGCTCGCCAATATGTGGGCAATTGGCGAAGTCTTGGATTTAGGACCGGGGGACGTCGGTGTAAGCTGGCTGCCGCTGTACCACGACATGGGCCTGATCGGCGCGTGGCTCACGCTGCTGCTCTTCGGTGTGCCACTCGCCGTGATGTCGCCGCTGGCATTTCTCACAAGGCCTGAGCGGTGGCTCAAGGCATTTCAAAAGCATGGCGGGACGGTTACCGCGGCGCCTAATTTTGCCTATGAGCTGTGCGTGCGGAAGATCGCAGATAAAGACATCGAGGGTCTGGATTTGAGCGCCTGGCGCGCGGCGCTGAACGGCGCGGAGCCTGTCAACCCGGAAACGCTGGAGCGCTTCGCCGGGCGATTTGCGCGTTACGGTTTCCGGCGCCAAGCGCAGCTACCCGTCTACGGCCTGGCCGAAGCTTCGCTCGCGGTGACGGTGCCGCCGCTGAATCGCGGGCCCCTGGTGGACCGCATCGAGCGTGAGGTGTTCACATCACAGGGGCGTGCTGTCCCGGCTCGAGCGGACGATTCGACCGCGATTGCGTTTGTCTCCTCGGGGAAACCGCTCCCGCGGCACGAGGTGCGCATCGTCGACGCCAGCGGGGAGGAGCTACCCGACCGCAGGGAAGGCTTTCTGTGGTTCCGCGGGCCCTCGGCGACCAGTGGCTACTACCGGAATGCGGCAGCCACCGAAAAGTTATATCCGCTGGGGCTGCCGGCGAACGATGGCGAGTATGGCTGGGTGAATTCCGGCGACCGCGCCTACCGGGCGGACGGAGAGATCTACGTCACCGGACGGGTGAAGGACATCATCATCAAAGGCGGGCGGAATCTTTATCCGCACGAGGTCGAAGAGCTCGCGGCCCGAGCTGACGGAATCCGCAAGGGTTGCATCGTGGCGTTTGGTTTGAAGGATGAAGTGGCGGGAACGGAGAAATTGGTGGTCGTGGCGGAAACTCGCGAGCGAGACGCCGCGCGACGCGCGTCGATTACCGCCGCCGTGACAGAACAGGTCTCGCAGGGGCTGGGTCTCCCCCCGGATCGAGTTGAGCTCATCCCGTCCGGCTGCATACCCAAGACTTCGAGCGGAAAATTGCGCCGCGAAGAAACAAAGCAGCTCTATCTAGCGGGAACACTGGCGGCCGCGAAGCCGCCTGCGTGGTTGCAGATTGTGCGGCTGGGCACTGCAAGCCTGTTGCGTGGTGTAGGGCGGGAAATCGCTAAAGGCCTGTGGCGTGGCCTGGAGGTTCTGTACGGCTTGTACGTCATCGTGGTATTTGGGCTGTGGACTGTGCCGACCTGGACTATCGTGCACTTTATTGAGGATCGCCGTAATGCCGGGCGTTTTACGTCGGCGGCTTTGAAAGTGTTGTTCGCACTAGCAGGCTGCCGCGTCCGTGTAGTCGGCAAGGAATATATGGAAACGCCCGGCGCGAAGATTTACGCGTCGAACCACACCAGCTATTTCGATGTGCTTCCCCTGATGCTGGGGCTCGGGGTTCCGTATCGCTTCGTCGCCAAGATGGAAGTGGCAGGCATGCCCTTCATTGGGACTTTCCTTGACCGGATGGGGCATCTCAAATTTGAGCGTACGGATTCAGATTCACGGCTACGCCAAGCGAAAGAGATGGAAGAATTGCTGCGTAAGGGCGAATCCGTATTTGTATTTCCCGAAGGAACGTTCACCGGCGAGGACGGCGTCCGACCGTTCCAATTAGGAGCATTCAAGGCAGCGGTCGAGACGGGCGCACCGATTGTTCCCGTGTCCCTGGCCGGCACGCGCCGTTTCTTGCGGGACGGCACCTACTTGCCTCGACCCACAAGTGTGACGATCACCGTTTCCGCGCCAATCTACCCCACCATTCTCAAAACGGCGGAAGCTAGAGGAGTTTCTGACTGGCACGACCTAGTTCGCCTGCGCGACGCCGCGCGCGAAGCGATCGGACGGCACACGGGTGAGCCAATTCTCTAGACGGGCGGGTGTCATCAGTTCACAATGTAGTTACAATTCCTCCCCGGCTGTTACTTTTCTTCCCACAAAAATCCAGCCTCTTTGCAACGCTCCAACTGATCGACGCATCTTTATCAGGAAGAAAAATAGAGCAACTGCGGATCGCTGCCTACCTGCCTGAGGCACGCCGCGCGTCGCGTGGCCGAGAGTACGTGCCGGACCACGCAAAAACCAACTGAATGGAGGCGTTATGAAGTTGAGGATGGTGGTGTCTTTGTTAGCTTTTCTTTCCCTCTTCGGTGCCGCTGCACGTGCGCAGGAAACTCCGAAGGTAGATATATTCGCAGGGTATTCCTACGTCCGGGAAAATCCCAGCACTTCCGGAGCGAGTGGCTTCAGTCTCAACGGCGGAAGCGCTTCGCTCACCTATCACGTAAAAGATTGGATCAGCGGCGTCGCGGATTTTGGCGCCTATCACAACGGCAATATCCTCGGCAGCGGCGTGGATGGAACGCTTTCGACCTACCTCTTTGGTCCCCGCGTTTCCCACCGCAGCTATAAACGTGTTACACCTTTCGGCGAGGCCCTTTTCGGCGTGGCCCATGCCGGAGCGAGTTTTCTAGGCACCAGCACGTCGCAGAACGCATTCGCGATGGCTCTCGGCGGCGGCGTGGACTACCGGCTGAACAACCGTTTTTCTCTTCGGCCAGTTCAGCTCGACTACCTGATCACGCGCTTCCCGGTGGGAACCACCGGGAATCAAACGCAGAATAACTTGCGCGTATCGACGGGAATCTTGCTGCACTTCTAACCTCGGCGCACGAAAGCGCTCCGAGAACTTAAGCAATCGGTTGTCCGGTGCAGGCAGGAGGGGCCGCGCAGCAGTAACGGCAGGGCGGCTCCGTGCACCGTCGACGTTCCGGCAACCGGGGTCAGCGCTGCATGGTGTAGATGACGGTGATAAAGGTGTCGATTTCGACGGGTTGCCCATTGAGGACAGTCGGCCGATACCGCCATTGGCGCACAGCATCTAGCGCTGATTGGTAGAACCCGGCGTCGCCCGCTACCACCTGAAGCGACTCTATACTGCCATCCGTGGCAATAATGGCCCGAAGCTCGACGCGGCCTTCGCGGCGAATCTGCTTCATCAGTGTTGGATAGATGGGCTCGACGCGATGGATCAGCATCGCAGGCTCAAGGCGCGTCATACTGACGCGCCTCGGCGTTTGCGGCCGTGGTTCGGTCGGCGGCGGAGGCTGACGCCTGCTGTCGGTCAAATCAATCGCCATCGGAGAATTCTGATTTCCTTCTCCCGCGCCAGGAATGAAGTCCGGTGGAGTTTGCGCTGAAGAGGGATCGCTTGGTGTTGGCACAGTGGGAGGAATGTGCCTAGGCGGCCAGATGGAACAGTATTTGTCAGGACGCTCAGGTGGCCGAGGCGTAGGTTCCCGATGTGCTTGAGCGCTGTTCTGATAATACGGGGGAATCGGAATCATGTTGCCAAGCGCGATGTGTTCGGGCCTGCCGAGCAAGGGCACAAGTATCAAAGCTGCGAGAATCGCGCTCTGCACGGTGATAGAGATGAACAAAGAGCGCCGGCGAATGCGTCGCTGACGAGTGCGCTGCTCGGGATCGGCTTCCACGAGGCAATCCTGCAAAGAGCCGAAACCTTCTTGCTGACCAGGTTGGGGAACGAATGACATCACACACCTCCACGGAAATGTTCTGCGAGAGAACGGGAATTTTTGCGGCGCCGGCTTCCTGTGGGTTGCTCTGTTTCTGCAGGTGACCGGCGCCGCGCTCGCAGGGATGTGAGGTGCGCGCGCCCTCTCTAACTTTGGACACCGGCACGCGAGACAAGTTCCCGGGACTTGCACTCTGGGGACGCCCGGCAGGTAAGTCTCAATTCATAACTCGATAGTGGGCAGGAGAGCTTCGGTAAGCAGCTCTTCAGGCCATTTTGTGGGGAATAGGAATGGTGGAATCCGGGTCTAAGACTTCGCGCACCTGCCAGTAGCAAGGATTGCTTGTGTTGGAGGTTTATGGTAAGTGGCTCATTTTATTCGAGTTATAAGCCCTGTATCGAACTTGACGTCTCATGCATCCCATTGCTAGTGGACGTGGATCTGAGGAGGTTTACCCCCATGGACCGGCGTAATGTTGAAACTGTAGGCGTGCGCCGCACGGGCTGGGCTGCTCTGGACCGCGATCCGCAGCAGGACAAGGTGGAATTCAACTGTCCGCACTGCGGAGAGCGTGGCGAGAAAAACGCCCGGCGCGAGCGGACGCAATACCATTTCACGGACGGCTTTTTACAGGACTTGCAAGGAGAAGTGACGCAGTGCCGCGCATGCGGGCAATCGCTGCGCGTGGTGCCTGTCGTCATGCTGCACGATCAGGATGAAACGCGGCGCTTTGCCGCTGTTTTCTCCGAAGAGTTGCCCGTCAACAGTCACTAATTTCCTTTGATGAAAAACAGAAACGGGGCGCAGCGAACGCGCCCCGTTTTTGTTTTCTGTGCCGCCATTTATAGTGTCAGTCGCGATCCCGGTCGCGGTAGTAGTCTGTTTGAAACCACGGAATAAACGGGCCACCAAGAGAAAAGAAGCTAGTGGCGGTCGTGGTCGTGATCATCCCAGTCACGATCACTATGCCAGCGGCGCCTATCTTCGTCCCACCAACGATGGTTCTCACGCCAGCAGCGTTCGCGCGCTTCGAACAGTTCATGTCGGGCGCGCTCTGCCTGCTTGCTGCCGTAGCCGCGGTGTTCGATCGCTTCGTGCAGTTTGTGATCGGCCTTGATAATACGTCGCCGGCAGCCGTCATCGTTGGCCAGGGCGCTCGGCGCTCCCGCAAAGGCGAGCATGCCAGCCAGGGCGGCGGTGGCTAGCGCCACTTTGCCGAAAACCTTGGACCTTTGTTGGAAGTTTGCGTTCATTCTCCTAGCCCTCCTGAATTCGCCCCGGCCGGGGTGGGGCCCTACACGGTATAAAACACTGGCTCACAGTAAATCTCTCATTTTTTCTTCTAAACCTCACAAAATAAATGTCTTAGAAATAGTGTGGCGTCTAGTAAGTCTGTAAAAAAGGGTCGACCTCCATGTGGTATTTCTCCAGGCCGGCCCGGATGTGGTCAAAGGCCTCATCGACAGTGTCTGCGAATTGCAACAGCTCGTATTCCTCTTCGTTGATTGTGCCCCAGCGCACCATGGCCTTCCAATTCATCACTTCATTCCAATATTTCCGGCCGTAGATGAGGATGACGTTGTGCTTGGGAAGCTTTCCTGTTTGCAGCAGCGTGAGCATTTCCCAGAGCTCATCCATAGTGCCGAAGCCTCCCGGAAACACGATGAGAGCCTTGGCGATCTGCGCGAACCATAGTTTGCGCATGAAGAAATAATGGAAGTTGAAGCTCAGCTCCGGGCTGATGTAGGGATTGGCAAACTGCTCGTGCGGCAGCTCGATGGAAAGTCCGATGGATTTACCGCCGGCTTCGATTGCGCCGCGATTTGCCGCCTCCATGATGCCCGGCCCGCCGCCGGAGCACACGACAAAGCGCCGCGGCCTGGGCCCGAGGGTCAGCGCCCAGGAAGTGATCTTGTGCGAAAGCTGGCGCGCCTCTTCGTAGTAGCGCGACATCTCCAGCAGGCTCTTGGCATGCCGCAGCGCGGCGCGGTGTTGCACTCGCTTTGCGGCGGACATCCTCGATGTCTTCTCGCGCTTCAGCCGCGTATAGCGCGTCTGCGCCGTTTCGTGCGATTCGATGCGCGCCGAGCCGAACATGACAATCGTATCCCCAATTCCCTCCCGCTTCAGCTGCACCAGCGGGTGGAGATACTCTGCGAGGATGCGGAGAGGGCGAGCGGGCGTGCTGTCCAGAAACTTAGGGTCTTCGTGGGGCGCTTTGGGCGCGTGTTGCGGTTTCAGCTTCCTGGATTCGTTGAACATGAGTTATCTCTCCGGAATCAGCGAACTGCCATTGTAGGAATCGGCGAGGCCCGCGGCAACGTCTTCCAACGCGGCTGCGTCGAATCGAGTACACTTCGTTAGTCGAGCCTGTTTGGCCGGAGATGCCCGATGAGGTCAATCACACTTAGATGCGGAATCCTGCTGGCGGTTTTCTGCTGCGTTGCCGGCGCGCTGCGTGCGCAGGCACCTGAAGGACCGATTGCGCCGAAGCCTGGCGCTTCGATTCAGCAGGCTCCGCCGGAAGCGCAGGCTAAGCTCAAAGTACGGGTCGCACTGGTCACCACGCCGGTCACGGTGCGCGATTCCAAAGGCAGCATGGTTCCCGATCTGGAGGTGAAGGACTTTCGCGTGACGGATAACGGCGTCCAACAGAAAATCTCTCATTTTGACCTTGGCGGCGATCCGATTTCCCTGGTCATCCTGATGGAGACAAGCTCGCGCATCGAGCCCCTCCTGCCCCAATTGCGGAAGTCGGGGATTCTTTTCACGCAAACCGTGATGGGGCCAAGCGGCGAAGCCGCCGTCGTGGGCTTCAACGATGGTGTCGACAAGCTCCAGGATTTCACGACAAACGCGGATCAAATCGAGAAAACCGTGACGCGCCTGCAAGCCGGAACGTCCGGCTCAAAGCTTTATGACGCCATGGCCGTTGGTGTGGAGATGCTGACAGGACGCCCGCAGGCGACCCCAGAGAAGCCCGGTCACAGACGCGTGCTGCTGATCTTGTCGGAAGCCACAGACGTGGGCAGCGAAGCGAAGCTCGGCGAGGTGCTCCGGCAGGCACAGCTCGCCAACGTGACCATCTATAGCGTAGGTCTCTCCACTACGGCCGCCGAATTGCGCCAGAAGCCGAAAGATACTCGGATTCGCAGTACGCCACCGGGGACCTTTCCACTGCCGCCGCAACCCGGGGTGCCGCAGACTCCCACCAGCGAAGAAAATCGCTACGGGAACATCGACTTGATGGCGTTGGCGGTCTGGGCCGTGCAGCACGTAGAAAACCAGGTTAAGGACCACGCCCTGGAAGTCGCTACCACGGCCACCGGCGGCGCGCATTTCGCCACGTTCAAGGACCGCTCGATCGAGAAAGCCACCGACGAAATTGGCGGCGAGCTGCACTCACAATACACCGTCAGCTACACGCCCACCGGCACCAACGACACCGGCTACCACGAGATCAAAGTGGAGGTGGATCGCAAGGGCCTGAAGGTTCGCGCCCGGCCCGGCTACTATGTCGCCGCTCCACCCGAAGGATGACCGCCGCAGGATTTGCTTTCAAACGATGTGCTTCCAGAAAGTGGCGTCGCGCGAGGCGAGGAGAGCGTCCTTGCGCGCGTTCCAGCGGAGAAAATGAGGCGAATTGGTGTGCTGAGTGTGGGCCTCGCGGCGCGCCCAAACTTCATGCAGCAGGTATGCCCCAGGCGTGTCGGCCGACCGATGTAACTCGTAGCGCAGGCATCCCTCTTCTTTGCGAGTGGGGCCGACCAGCGCGCGTAGTTCGGCTTCGAGAATAGTTTCCTGCCCCTCTCGCGCGCGGAGCAGCACGATGAGCGTAACGGCGTCTTTCGGGAGCTTCGCGCTGCCCACGGAGCGGCCCCTGCGTGTTGCAGTCTTCCGTCGGCGGGACCTGGATCGATTCGTTGTTCGCCTCTTCAATTTGCGTTTCCTCATGGTCGCCGGGATTGTAGCGCAAATCGCAACGCCTAGCGGGATTTTGCGCGTAGCGCCAGCCTCATGCTGGCTCGATACGATCTTCGCAAAACAAAACACGCCGGCAGGACGCGGCGCTACCCGGCGCGCAAAAAGGGCGGACTATTCTGCAGCCACGAAGACCAGGCAGACAGGCGCCTGCACTTCGACGGCCTGACCGATTGCCGCTAGGCTGCCGGTTGCGGGATCGATTCGAAACACGACAATGTTGTTCGATTGCTGGTTCTCCGCAAAAAGAAACGTGCCCGTGGGATCAATCGCGATGTGCCGCGGCGTCTTGCCTTTCGTCGGAACCTGACCATGCGAAGTGAGCGTTCCTT
>WNFG01000746.1_pt1 | contig 26966 bp, 27 predicted proteins | sample 5400431 | NCBI WGS metagenome assembly WNFG01 (sample SAMN13153346, study PRJNA577476) | soil metagenome | isolation source: 120 cm saprolite under Douglas fir tree site 2 hole 3 replicate 2 | place: USA:California | collected 2015-04-18 | reverse complement strand
GCAGGGACGTCGGCGTGCGCAAGATCGGCGAGGAGCTGAACGTCGCCAAGCGACGATCGGTGTAAACCCCCGCATCCTCTTCGTGCAGACCCTGCCGGCCGCCGCGGCGGTGGCCGCGCTCTGGCTCAGCTAACGCCAGCGCGATGCAGCTCCGGCCCCAGCCTTCCCGTCAGAGCGAGCGCCCACATCTTGAAGTCGGCGCGAAAGCTCCACAGCGGGTACTTGAACGTCGCCGGGCGGTTGTGCTCGACGAAGAAGTGTCCCACCCAGGCGAAGGCGTAGCCGCAGACCAACACCGCCAAGAGCAGCGCCGGCCGCCCCAACACCACCGCCGCGAGCAGGATGAGCAGCGACAGCGACGTGCCCGTCAGGTGCAGCGCCCGCGTGGCGGCCTTGCTGTGCTCGCGCAGGTAGAACGGCCAGAACTCGGCGAACGTGTTCACGCCGCGACTCTACCCCGAAGCGAGGCAGCACGTGCCCTAATCCGCTGCCGCCTTTGCTGACGTGGCGCGGGCGGGCAGTGAGCCGCCGCACATTGCTGCGAGCTGATCGTGGAAGGTCTTCGCCTTCTGCTTCTGCCCCGCGGCCTCCGCCGCCCGCGCGGCGCCCTGGTAGCTGTTGAAGCGCGCCGGCGCCGAGCGCAGCGACGTCTCGTACTCGGCCAGTGCCGCGGCGGGCTGCCCCATCTCGGCGAGCAGGTCGGCGAGCTGCTCGCGCGCCGGCAGGACCGAGCCGGGCGTGACCGGATGCTTGTCGGTGCTGTCTTCGAGGTCGGCGGCCGAGCGCAGGAGCGTGACCGCCTCGTCGTCTTTCTTCTCCGCCCGCGCCAGCCAGGCGGCGGCGGCGCGGCGCTGGATCTCGACCTGGGCCGCCCAGTCGAATCCTTTCTGGCCCTGGAGCGCGGCCTGGATCGCGGTCAGCTTCGCCAGCGCCCCGCGCGCCGTTTCCAGGTCGCCCGCCCGCGCGCCGCCCACGGCGCGGGCGAAGTGAACGAGCGCCTCGGCGTAGGGATACTTCTCCCACGGGAACGCCGCCGGCCGCACTGTGAGTGACGCCGCCTCCTTCCAGGCGCGACGCTCGAGCGCGTAGCGGGCCGGAATCGCGGCCAGGGCGTAGGCGGCGGCGAATTGGGGGACGTCGAAGCTCGTGACCTTGGCGACCCCTTCCACCACCTCACGCGCCTTGGCGTCATGTCCGGTCTGCAGATAGGCGTATTCGAGATAGTCCCAGGCGTGCAGGCCGTCGAACGAGGCGGCACCGGGCTGGGTCCTCGCGACCCACCGTCGGGCGGTTTCGGCCGAGGCGAGATTCGACTCGATCGACTCCTGCCACATTCCGAGTCGGGTGAAAATGTGCGAGGGCATGTGCAACGCGTGAGGTGCGGAAGGCGCGATTCTGGCGTAGGCGCGCGCGGCCGGCAGCGCCAGCTCGGCGAGCGCCGGGTAGTCGAAGGAGTGGATCATGTAGTGCGCGATTCCTGGGTGCTCGGGCTCGAGCGGCAGCAGGCGATTCAAGATCTCCGCCGCTCGCTTCTGCCGCGCGTAGGTCTTGTCGGGCGGCGAGTTGTAGGCCACGCCCAGGATCGCCAGGGCGTGGAAGATCGCCGCCTCGTGGTCCTCGGGATTGCGCTCCGCCACGCCGGTCATCGCCTGTTCGAAAGCCACGACGCGCGCCGGATGCTGCACGCCGTCCCCCTGGTAGAAGGCGCCGATCGCGGCAATGTAGTCGCGCTCTCGCGTGCTCGAGGTTCCGGGCGCCACGGCCTTCTGCGCCGCCGCTCGCCCGGCGGCGAATTCGGCTTCCGTGGGCGGCCCCCAAATGGGGTGAAAATAGCTCATCGCGATCCCCCACTGCGCCATGGCGCAGCCGGGATCCTTCGCCGCCGCCTCCGCGAAGACCCGCGCCGCCTCGCCGTAGGCGAACGAGTGCAGGAGCGCAAGGCCGCGCGTGAACGTCGGTTGAACCTCGGGCTTGCACGAGATCGGAAAATGGACCCGGCCGAACTTTTCCGGCGCGGCGTGAGAGTGCTCGTGTTCGTGCTGCGCCATCGCCCCCGCGGGCACGAGGGCGAGGGCGGCCGCCAGGACAACCGTGCAACCGGATGTGCGCATCGCCGCCTCCTCCGTTCCAACGCGGCTGATGCGTAGCACACCCGCGTGGGGGCTGCCACGCTCGAAGGCCTTGGATAGGCCTTGGCTTGCCTATGAATGTTTCGCGTCGGTAGCGCGGGAAGGTTTGTCAAACGGGGTCAGGCGCGGAATCCATCTTCGCACGTTGCGGCAATACTCGGCGTAGTCCGCGCCGAACTGCCGGCGCAATGTCGGCTCCTCGTAAAGCAGGATGAACGTGGTGACGAGCACCCACGCCGCGCCGATCGTCACGAACATCTCCCTGCGAATCGCCGGAAGCGCGAGCGCCTCTCCGATGAGGAACGTCCCCATCCCTACGTACATCGGATTCCGCACCCATCGATACAGCCCGCGCACGACGAGATGCCGCGGCGGATCGAACGGCGCCGGCGTGCCGCGGCCGGTCCACGCGAAGTCGAAGACGCAGCGGACCATGATCGCCGCGCCTACCGTCATCAGCGCGAGAGCGGCCGCGTTCGGCCGCAATTCAAGCGTCACTCCGCGGGCCACCGCAATCCACCTCGGGATGAACCAGATCCAGAGCGCGACGAAGAGCGCCGCGAAGAACGCGGAACGGAGAAGCGCAAACCAGCGGCTCGACATGGCGGCCTCACTCTCTCATCGCTCAGGGCTCGGCCGGCGCGCGCGCGAGGCGTTCGCGCCGTGGGTCGCCCCGCAGCGCGATCTGGATCGCTTGCGCCAGCCCAATAGCCGTGAACCAGGCGGCGAAATCCGCCATCCACGGAAGCGCGCCAGCGCCGAAGACAATGACCCCATCGGCGATCGTGCGAGAAGTGACCCAATCCCTGATCGTGCCGTAAAGACCGGCGGCCGCGAGGAAGATCGCGAGGCCGCGGGATCCGAAGCGGCGATGCACGCGCCAGCCCAGGAGGCCGAAGCCGCCGCCGAACGCCAGCCCCCCGGTCACGTACCACACGAGCGGCCCATAGCCGCGTCCGTCCATTCCCGGGTACGACCACCAGCCCTCGCGGTGTCCGAGCAGATCCCAGGCGACGTTGAGCGCGCCGGCCGCGACGCCGCCGAGCAGCGCCGCCAAGATGCGCGGCAAGCGCGCTCGAGTGAAAAAGGCGAACCCCAGGAAGACGAGCGGCCCGACGAGGATCAACCAGGGCCCGCTTGGATCTTTCATCGCGCGCCCCCAGTGCCGGCGAATATTCAATGGTATCACCGTCCGTCATTTGCTCCGCCGCCGTTCAGGCTCAGGCCGGAGAACCGGAGACACCATGGCTCTTCGCAAGATCCAGCTCTCGAACGCCGCGCCGTTCTCTTATTCATTTGGCGATGGGATCGGCGGCACCATGTCGGACGTGGGACGAACCGTGGGCTCGAAGACCATCGGGCTCGTCATCCAAACCATCGTGCCGGGCCATTTTTCCTCGCGCCGCCACAAGCACGTATTCCAGGAGGAGATCCTGATCGTGATGTCGGGCGAGGGCCTCTTGCATCATGGCGACGAGCGGATTCCCATGCGCCCGGGCGACTGCGTCTGTTACCTGCCGGAAGATCCCGAAGCCCATACATTCGAGAACACTGGAACCTCGGATGCCGTGATCTGGGCTTCCGGAAACCGCTTCAACCACGAGGTCGCGCTTTATCCCGATCAGGGTGTGGCGTTCGTGGAGGGGCTCGGCGCCGAGGTCCCGCTCGCCACGATCACCCCGAGCGGTTGGACCGAAGAGCGCAGGAAGCGCTGACCGCTACCGCTGCCCGGTCTGCACTGTCCCGCGATGCGCTACTCGCGACGCCGAGGGCTGCTGATGATACCGCGCGAAACACATTGGGCGAGAAGAGCAAGCTCCTGCGCGCACCTCGCTCGCAGGGTGATCGAGCTCGTCGGCCCAGTTGATAAACGGCAGCCACCTCTCGGACTTGAGATCGGCACCCATCAAAAGCGCCGCGCACTAAGGCCGCCGATCGAAACTACCTATTCGTCATGCAGGAGGTCCGCGCTCGGAGGGCGATGCTCCAGATGTATAGGTAATTTCGGCCCGCGGCCTAAGCGGCAACCAATCGCCCTGCCCCGCGGGATACATCCGTCACTTCCGTGCGCTCACGCGAGGCTGACGCCGCGGTCGGCCTGCTTGTCGGTCGCGACTCTCAATGCTTTCTAGATATTTAGATTGGCGGGCGCTACTGGATTCGAACCAGTGGCCTTCGGCTTCGGAGACCGACGCTCTATCCAACTGAGCTAAGCGCCCGCGAATCGGCCTCTGTACCCCGCGCCGCCGAGTCGCGCAAGGCGATTTCTTGGCCGCCGTCGCGTCGCTCCTCCACGCCGCTACTCCTTGAGCGCGGCTGGCTGCACCATGCGCAGCTTGCGGCCCGACTCGGCGAATCGCGGCGAGTGCGTCAGGCGCAGCCGCGAGGCGCGATACTCAAGCGCCGTGCCGATCACGCCCAGGCCGTACTTCACGCTGCGTCGGAAATCGATCGACGACGCTTCGGCAAAGTAGCGCGCGGGGCAGCTGATCTCGCCGATGTGGAACCCGAACCAGATGGCCTGCACGAGCATTTGATTATCGAAAACGAAGTCGTCGGAATTCTCCTCGAGCGGCAGCGTCTCGAGAAGGCGGCGAGAAAAGGCGCGATAGCCGGTGTGGTACTCCGCCAGTTTGTACCCGAGCAGCAAATTTTCGATAGCCGTCAGGATGCGGTTGGCAATGTATTTCCAGATCGGCATCCCGCCGGCCAGCGCGCCGACGCCGAGGACGCGCGAGCCCAGCACCACGTCGAAATGTCCGCTGGCGATCATCCCCGCCATGGCCGGCATCAGCCGCGGCGAGTACTGGTAGTCGGGGTGGATCATCACCACGATGTCCGCCCCGCGCCGCAGCGCCTCGGTGTAGCAGGTCTTCTGGTTCCCGCCGTAGCCGCGGTTCTTCTCGTGCACCACCACGTGCAGGCCCAACTCGCGCGCCACGCCCACCGTCTGGTCATTCGACTGGTCGTCGACGAGGATGACGTCGTCGGCCACGGCGCGGTCGATCTCCGCGACCGTGCGGCGCAGTGTCTTCTCGGCGTTGTACGCCGGCATCACCACGCAGACCCGCCTGCCACCGATCATCTCGCCCTCGACAGCGCCGCCGCGGCAGCGCAGAGCAACGCCGTGCCGAGCCACTCATACTTCCAGAGTGCGGGCGCGCCGGAAAGGACGAAGAACGTCGAGGGCTGGAAGAGGAGGAAGAGCCCCGCCACTTCGCCGGCCTGGCCGGCGCCGATCCGCGCCACGGCCCACGCCGCCAGGAGCGCCGCCAGCACCGTCCACGACGAAGTCACCGCCAGCCCCATGACGGCGAAGACGGCCAGCGCGCCGAGAAAGCGCGCCTTCTGCAGCGAGGCGCGCAGGTGCAGGCAGGTGTACGAAGCAGCGAAGACGAGCGCCATGATCGCCAGCCCGCGAAACCCGGCCAGGCGTTGCGGTGGAACGGGAGCGGCGAGAAAGAGGTGGCAGTAGATGCCGGCGAGAAAACCGATCCCGAACACGACCTGCGCAGCGCCCGAAGGCTCCGGCGCAGGCTTGCGAATGGCCAGCGCCGCCGCCAGCGCGAGCGCGCCGGCCAGCGCAACCAGCGGCGCGGCAGCCGCCTCGATGCGCAGCGCCAACGCCAGCGAGACAGCGGCGGCCGCGCAGAGAAAGGCAGGCCATCGCCAGAAGCTCATGGCGGCGACTTGCCCAGCTTGACGATCTCCTCGTACTGATCGTGCGTGACGGGCTGCACGGAGAGGCGCATCCCGCGGCGGATGAGCAGCATGTCCTTCAGCTTGGGCGTGCGCTTGACGCGCTCGAGCGTGACGGGGTGCTCGAGCGGGCGCAGCGCGCGCACGTCGACCTGGAACCAGCGGGGATCGTCGGGGGGCGAATCGGGATCGTAATGATCGTCTTTCGGGTCGAATTGCGTCGGGTCCGCATATCCCTCGCGCACCACCTCCGCCTCGCCCACCACCGCGGTCGGCTCGGCGCTCGAATGGTAGATGAGCGCGCGATCGCCGAGTTTCATCCCGTCGCGGAGGAAGTTGCGCGCCTGATAGTTGCGCACGCCGCTCCAGCCGGTGACGCGGGCCTTGACCAGATCGGTGAACGAAAATGACGACGGCTCGGTCTTGAGCAGCCAGTAATTCATCATCGACCTTTTGCCACCTGCTTGCCCGAAGGCTTGTCGAACTTCCAGCCCTTCTCCTTCTGCCACTGCAGCTCGTCGTCGACGGTGAACTCGAGATACCAGCGGCGCACCGGAAGCTGGTTGGCGCGGCCGTCGATGAAGAGCGCCGGCGTGGCCGAGACGCCGGCGGAGAGACCTTCGCGGATGTGCTTCTCGATCACGGCGTCGAACTTCCCCGCGTAGACCTGCTTGAGCATCTCGTCGCCGTCGAGCTTCAATTCGGCCGCGTACTGCTTGAGGTTCGTGTCCTCGAGCGCTTCCTGGTGGGCAAAGAGCAGCTCGTGCATCTCCCAGAACTTCCCCTGCGCCCGCGCAAACTCGGCGCAGGCCGCCGCGATGCGGGCGCGCGCGTGCTGGGGGAAAGGAAAATACTTTGAGCACAAACGAACTTTGCCCTTGCGCCAACTGGTGACCAGGTCGTGCAGCGGCTGCACCGCCTGGGCGCAGTGCGGGCACTGATAGTCGCTGAACTCGACCAGCGCGACGGGCCCCTTGCCGAGCACGGCGCAGTTGTCGGCGGGGACCTTCACCCGCTGCTTTGGCTCGAACGAGGCGTAGTACTTCTCGACGACGTTGATCAAGGGTTGCACCGGGACGTTCTCCTGCGCGAACTGCGCCACCAGCGCCGCCATGCGCAGCGCGTGCGCGTCCTTGACGCCGGCGGCCAGGCAGCGCGCGAGCGTGTCCTGGCAGCCTGCATAGTTGAAGACTTCGGTCGCGACCTGGAGGAAGACGGCGCGCTGCTCGTCGTTCAAGGCGGAGAGATCGGCGCGCGGGACGGCCTGTTTCGCCTGCTCGGCGGTGACCGCCGCGGTGAGGAGGAGTGCCAGCAGCATAGGGTCCGCTTTATAGCGCGAAGATCGGTCAGCGGCGCCGGAAGATGCGCCGCACGCGGTCGAGCGCCCGGCCGGCCTCGCGAACGCCCAGGGCCAGCGAGGTGCCCAGGTACGTGAGGCCGAAGAGCCCGAGGACCACGGCGGCGCGGGGAACCGGATGCGCCAGCGAGCCGGCGCGCTCGACGGCCCATTCCGCTCCCAGCGCGACCAGCGTCGCCAACGCCGCCGCGCTCCACAGCCGCGGGAGCAGGCCGCGCGGAAGGTGCACCTCGCCGATGCGGCGGCCGATGCCGCGGCGCAGGAGCCAGAACTCGATCCATCCCGCCACGCCGGCAGAGGCGGTGAGGCCGGCCGCGCCGAAACGCGCATCGGCGTGCAGCAGCCCCGGCAGGTACAGGCCGCAGAACAGGCCCAGGCCGGCGGTGAGCAGCACGCGCAGCACGGCGTAACGCAGCGGCGTGCGCGTGTCGCGCAGGGCGTAGAAAGCGCTGGAGTAGAGCCGCGCCATGGTGGCGGCCAGCAAGCCCACCGTGCTGCCGGCGAGGATGAGCCAGACGTAACGCACATCCGACGCGCCGAAACGGCCGGTCTGGAAGAGCGCGGCGCAGATCACGTTGCCCAGCGCGAGAAAGGCGGCCACCGAGGGAACGACGGGAAAGGCGATGGTGCGCAGCCCGTCCTCGAGTTGCCCGTGGAGCTTGTCGCGCGTGTCGGCGCCGGCGGACATCGACGGCAACGACGCGGCGGAGACGGCCATGCCGAAGAGCGAGACCGGAAGCGTGTAGATGGTCTGCGCGTACCCGAGCGCGGCGACGGTCCCGGTGGGCAGCCAGCTGGCGATGAGCGTGTCCACGTAAGCGGAGAGCTGCACCACGCCGCGCCCCGCGACCACGGGAAGGAAGTTCCGCACCACCTCCGCCACGTGCGCGTCGCCTCGCCCGAGCGAGAGCCGCGCCCCGCGGCCGAGGAGCCGCACGACCAGCGGGAGCTGCACGGCGAGCTGCAACGCTCCGCCTACGACCGCTCCCCACGCGGCCCACACCGCGAGGCGCGCCTGGTATTGGTAGATGGGGACATTCGATGGTTTCCCCGTATGAGAGCCGAGAATAAGCGCCGCGATGATGGCCGCGCTCCACACCACCGGCGCGGCGTAGCTCAAGAAGAACTTGTGGTGGCTGCTCTGCACGCCGATGCAGAACGCCGACAGCACCAGGAGCGAGATGCCGGGAAAGAAGATCCGCACCAGCGTGATGGCCAGCGCGCGCGTCTCGCCGGAGAAGCCGGGAGCGATGGCGTCGAGCAGCCATGGCGTCGCCCAGACGCCCAAGAGCGCGAAGAAGCCGGTGATGAGCGTGAGCAGCCCCGCGACGGCGCCGGCCACCTTGCGCGCCTGGTCGTGCTCGCCCTTGGCGCGCAGCGCCGCGTAGACGGGGATGAACGAGGCGGAAAGCACTCCCTCGCCGAGCAGGTTCTGCAGGAAGTTGGGAATGCGCAGCGCGGCGGTGTACGCGTCGGCGGCGGGCGAAGTGCCCAGGTAGTATCCGAGGACGCGCTGCCGCACCAGGCCGGCCAGCCGGCTGAGCAGGATTCCCGCCCCGACGAGCAGTGGCCCCCCGCCGGTCTGCGCGGGCGTCTCCGGTGCGGCGGGCGTGGCCGCGAGGGCGGGTTCTGTCTCGGCCACTGCTCGGTAGAATAGCGGCGCTGCGGTCGAGCGAGAAGCAAACTTCCCTGGCGGGATCGGCTGGCCCGGCGGTGGCGGCGCGGCTATGCTGCGCGGCCTCGCGAGGTGCCGCCATGATCAACGCCAACGTCCGCGTCCCGCCCCCCGTCAACGAGCCGGTGCTCGGCTACGCGCCGGGCAGCCCCGAGCGGGCGCTCCTCAAGGAGACGCTCAAGCGCATGTCGAGCGAGCGCATCGAGATCCCGCTGGTCATCGGCGGAAAGCAGGTGCGCAGCGGAAAGACCATCGAGGTGCGCATGCCGCACAAGCACGCGCACGTGCTGGCCCTCGCCCACGAGGCGGAACCGAGCCATGTCGAGCAGGCCGTCGCGGCGGCGCGGGCCGCGCGGGCCGAATGGTCGGCGATGGCGTTCCACGAGCGGGCGGCCATCTTCCTCAAGGCCGCCGAGCTGCTGGCGACGAAGTACCGGCCCATCATCAACGCCTCGACCATGCTGGGCCAGAGCAAGACGGCCCACCAGGCGGAGATCGACGCCGCCTGCGAATCGATCGACTTCCTCCGTTTCAACGTGGCCTTTGCACACGATCTCTACTCGGTGCAGCCGCAGAGCGGGCCGCAGTCGTGGAACATGACCGACTACCGGCCGCTCGACGGGTTCGTCTTCGCCGTGGCGCCGTTCAACTTCACCTCCATCGGCGTCAACCTGCCCACCGCGCCCGCGATCATGGGCAACACCGTGCTCTACAAGCCGGCCTCGACGTCGATCTACAGCGCCTGGTTCTTCCTCGAGCTGATGCGCGAAGCAGGCCTGCCCGACGGCGTGATCAACTTCATCCCCGGCAAGGGCAGCGAGGTGGGCCGCGTCGCGCTCGCGAGCCAGGATCTGGGGGGCATCCACTTCACCGGCTCGACGGGCGTGTTCCAGGGGATGTGGAAGACGGTGGGCGAGAACATCGCGCGCTACAAGCAGTACCCGCGGCTCGTCGGCGAGACGGGCGGCAAGGACTTCATCTTTGCCCACGCCTCGGCGGCCGACGACATCGACGCGCTGGCGGTGGCCATCGTGCGCGGCGGCTACGAGTACCAAGGGCAAAAGTGCTCGGCGTGCTCGCGCGTCTACCTGCCCGAGTCGATCTGGACGCGCCTCAAGCCGCGCCTGCAGGAATTGATCGGGGAGATCCGCATGGGCGACGTGGCGGACTTCCGCAACTTCATGGGCGCGGTCATCGACGAGGCGTCGTTCAAGAACGTCAGCTCGTACCTGGAGCTGGCGCGGCAGGGCGGCGAGGCCAGCATCGTCGCGGGCGGCCAGACCGACCGGCGCGAGGGCTGGTTCGTCAAGCCGACGCTGGTGCAGGTCACCAACCCGCGCCACCGCCTCATGGTCGAGGAGATCTTCGCGCCGGTGGTGACGGTTTACGTCTATCCCGACAACAAGTACCTCGAGGCGCTGCGCGAGTGCGATCAGTCGGCGGCCTACGCGCTCACCGGCGCGATCTTCGCCCGCGACCGCAAGGCTATCTCCCTCGCGATGGACGAGCTGCGCTTCGCCGCCGGAAACTTCTACATCAACGACAAGCCCACCGGCGCCGTAGTGGGCCAGCAGCCCTTCGGCGGCGGCCGCGCTTCGGGCACCAACGACAAGGCCGGCTCCGCGCTGAATCTGGTGAGGTGGATCTCCGCCCGGACAATCAAGGAGAACTTCGTTCCGCCGGTGAAGACGGGTTATCCGTACATGGGGGCGGAGTAGCTGGACCTCGGACCTCGGACCTCGGGCCTCAGGGGCTTCAGGCTTTTCGTCTGAGGTCCGAGGTCTGAGGCCTCGAAAATCAGCCCATTGGGGAGCACTTCACCCGGGCGCTGGAGGCGACGTTGTTCTCCCGGTGGCAGTCGCCTACAGAGTCGTTCGGGTCGACCACCGCCTTCACCGTGACCGATTGATTCGCGGGCGGCGCCATCCACTCGACGTTGATGGTCTCGCTCTCGCCCGGGTGCAGCGTGGTCTTGGTGACGGCGCTCCCGATCGGCGCCGTCTGCCCATTCTCCAGCACCGCCGTGATCGTCACCGGCACGCCCGGCTTCGCCAACAGCGCGCCGCCGTTGTAGACGGTCGTCGTCACGATCGCCTTGCCCCCGTGGCACTGCGTCATGTCGACCTTGACCTCGCAGACGCTCAGGTCGGGCGAGCTGAACATGCCTTTGCCCTGGATGTTCTGGCGATAGTTGTTGAAGCCGCCCTGCGCCTTGTCCCACGAGTTCGGCTCGGGCCAGGGCAGCGTGCCGTCGAGGTTCACGTTGGTGACGTGATAGGCGTGCTCATTCCACACGCTGCGCGTGTTGACCCACTTGTCGCTCGGAGAAGTGAGCGCCTTGAGCCCCCAGTAGCGCGTCAGATCGGTCGACGGCGCCCACGGGCACTGGATGGGGCAGATATTGTTGTTGGGCACGAGGATCTTGGCGCGCCCGCTGCCGTCGATGTCGGCGACGATGGGCATCTCGTACGCGGTGCAGCTCGAGTTCTGCTCCTGGATGAGCGTCTGGCCCGACTTGCCGTCGTAGACGCGGAAGTAGCACTGGTCGGAATAGACCACCGTCGCCTGGCCCTTGCCCTCGAAGTCGAACACCGAGCTGCCGGTGTTGGCCGAGCAGTCGAAGGTCCCCGAGCTCCAGATCCAGCCGACACCCGGCTTCCACACCGAGTACGTGCTCTGCGAGGCGACGCCCACCTCCGGCAGGCCGTCGCCGTCGAAATCGGCGATGGTGGGCGCACCGCCCGGATTGTAATCCGGGTTGTAGCACCTCGTGTCGCGGCCCGGGAGCGGAATGGGCGCCACCACCATGCCGCCGGTCCAGTCGTGAATGTTCAGATAGCCGTGGGCGATGGTGACGATCTGCGGATGCGAGTCATCGGGCTTGAGGCCGAGCGGCGAGCCGTAGCCGGCGAAGTTGGCCACCGCCGGGAACCCGTCGGGGCAGAACTGCTTGTACCCGCCCGGGCAGTCCCGTCCGTTCGGCATCTGCACGCCGGCGCCGAAGAGCGCCTTGCAAGTGTAGCCCGTCGGCGAGGATGCGTCCTTGAGGAGCTTGTACGCCTGGTTGCCGGTGACGATCTCCGGAACGCCGTCGAGGTCGAGGTCGGCAATGGCGGTGAGGGTCCCGTCGCCGTTGCCGCCCACCTGGTCGAGCGGGTTGATCGTTTGAGGACAAAGCGTCTTGCCGGTCGCGCCGTCGTAGACGCCGTTCCCCACCACCACCTGGGCGGGTCCGGTCGGCCCGAGCAGCCGCGCGATGGACGGCCCGCCCCACCACACCTGCGCGGCGCGGTTCACCCAGAGAAAGCGGCCGTCGCTGCCGAAGGCGATGAGGCCGCCGTGCTGATGCGACTTGTTGGGCGGCATCTTCGGCGGCGCGTCCGCGGGGTCCCAGCCGCCGGTGACGAAGCACACTTCGCCGGTGCCCATGCAGTCGCCTGCCGCGATGGACGAGTTGCCGTTGATGCTCCACTCCATGTGGTGAAACATGTCGTTGGGCGCGGACCAGATGGGCGAGCCGTCCGAGCCGCGGATGGCGCGCATGACGCCCTGCACTTCGACGTAATCCCCGAGAGACGGCTGGTTGGGCGGGATGAAGAAGCTGTTGAATACCACCGCCGGCTCGGGATCGTTGGGGTGCAGCCGGATGACCACCGGCGTGCTCATCACCTGCGTATAATCGGGGTACTCGACGTCGGGCCGGATCTTGTCATTTCCCGTCTTGTCGTCCGGCCCGCCCGGCGTCTGCCAGGGCCACCACCACGCGTGCACCGGCGGTTCGAACGCGTTGTGCGGAATGTAGATGCAGCTCGGGTCGGCTGGCTTGCACTGCGCGGTGGTGGGCAGGCATTTCCCGTTCGAGCAGAACTCGCTCGTTCCGCACTTCACGCCGGCGCACGCGCTCGGCTGCGACACGGCGTTGTAAGGCTGGCAGGTGCCGTTGGCGAGGCACTTGCCGTCGCCGCAGTCCGAATCCTGGTGGCAGCCGTTCGACCCCGGCGAGATCACGTTGCACGAATCGTCATTCGGATCGCAGCCGATCTGCTTTTTGTCGACGCAGGCCGCTGTGACGCCTGCGGCAATTGCCAGAAGGAACACCTTCCCCCGCCCCATCCACACCTCCCAGAAGGCTCTGGGCAGGTTGGGGACGGCGGCCCCGGTCGGCAAGCGGGCAGGCAGACGGAATTGATCAAATCGAACTACCGGGCGCGGGGTCGGGTGCGTGTACGTTTACGGGGATGGGGACGGGACGGTTCGGCGGGCCGGTTTTTCTGCGGAGCGTACCGTCCGCGTGCCCATCCCCCTACACGCACCCGGTCCCGCGCCCGAACCCCTCACCGAGAAACGCTCCTCGGAGTGCACGTTTATGACTCGCGAGTCAGAAATAATGTCCGGAAAGTGACCGGCGGGTTAGAAACCGTGAATAGGCACCTCTCGCTGGGCGCGATGATCGGCGTGATCCTCTTGATGGGCCTGGTGACGAAGGACGCCATTCTGCTCATCGACGGCACGCTGCAGCGCCTGCGCGCGGGCGACGACGTGGACACCGCCCTGATGAAGGCCGGCCCGCGCCGCGTGCGGCCCATCCTCATGACTTCGTTCGCCATGGCCATCGGCATGGTGCCGACGGCGCTGGGCACCGGGGTGGGCAGCGAGTTCCGCTCGCCCATGGCCATCGCGGTGATCGGCGGCGTGATCACCTCGACGGCGCTGACCCTCTTGGTGGTGCCGGTGATCTTCGCCGGAGTGGAAAAGTTGTCGCTGATGCGTCTCTTCGAACGTCTCTTCCGGCGCAAGGCGCAGCAGCCGGTGCTGGTTTCCGCCACGCCTCAGACCGAGGCGGTGGCGCGCGTGGTCAACGGGTAAACGACATGAAATCGATCTTCGCGTGGCTGGCCGCCGCGGCGGCCCTGGCTCTTTCCTTTCCTGCCCACGCCGAGCGCCGCAAGGTCGCGTTGCGCGAGGCGCTCCAACTCGCCGCCAAGCAGGGTCCCGACGTGGCGGCGGCGCGGGCGCAGGCGCAGATCGCCGAGGCGTCGGTGCAGCGGGCCTGGACGACGTGGCAGCCGGACCTGAGCGCGACCGGCACCTTCGATCATACCAGTGCGCCAGCGAGCATCCCGGCCGGCGCGTTGGGATTGGGATCGCCGCCGGTCACGATCGTCGCCGAGAACAGCAAGTACGCGACCTTCCAGATCTCTCAGCCGCTGCTCACACCGCAGGGCTTGTTTTTGCCAGGCATCGCCAATGCGACGGCCGAAGCGGCGGCGCGGGGCTCGGACGAGGCGCGCGAGCAGGTGCTGCTGGGCGTGGCGCGCGCATATCTCGGGCTGCAAGGGTTGGAAGGACTGTTGGCCGCGGCGCGCGACGCGGAGAAAGTCGCGCTCCGCCGCGAGGACGACGCCAAGGCGCAGATCGCGGCGGGCACGGCGGTGGAGATCGCGCTCCTGCGCGCGCAGACCGAGACGGCGGGCGCGCGCGCGCAGATCTCCTCGCTCGAAGGCCAGCGGGACTCGCTCCTGCCGCTTTTGGAGGCCCTGACCGGCGAGGCCATCGAGCCTCTCGCCGCCGGCCCCGGCGAGGACCTGGGCAAGCCGTCGCAAGAGAGCGCCGAGCCGTGGGAGCAGACCTACTCGGTGAAAAGCGCCAAGGCCTTCGCCGTCGCCGCCAACCGCGCCACGACGTTGGACCACTTCCTCTGGATGCCCAGCGTCGCCGGCATCGCCAGGGAGAACTACAGCTCGAACGCCGGCTTCGCCAACAAGAACTGGACCTACGACTTGATCCTCAATGTCAGCGTGCCGATTTACGATCGCGGGACGCGCTACGCGCAACTCCACGAGGACCAGGCCAGGCTTGCACAGGCGCAGGCGCAGCTCGCCTCGTCGCGGGCCAAGGCGCGGGCGAACTGGCTCGGCGCGGTGGCAAATCTCTCGGCGGCGCAGGCGGTGCTCCAGCAGTCGGACACGCAGGCGCAGCTCGCGACCAAGGCCCAGGCGCAGGTCAGCGCGTCGTACAGGGCAGGAGTGGCGACATCGCTCGATCTTTCCGACGCGGACCAGAAGCGGTTCGCGGCGGCCAGCGCAGCGGCGCAGGCGCGGGCGGCGCTCGAAATCCGCAAGGCGGAGGTCGCAGCGGCGGAGGGGCGGCTGTACGAGGTGGCGGCGAGGTAACAAGCAAACGAAACGCGAACCAGGACCAGGACCCAGAACCACGACCCAGGACCACGACCAGGACCAGAACGAGAACGAGAACGAGAACCCAAACCAGAACGCAAACCGCAAACGGAAGTACTGCTAGCGCGTCAGGGGATGTGCCGGTAGAAGTTCACGCCCGTGTTCTCCGTCTTGCGTCACAAGGCGTTCCGCTGGATCTGGGCGGCCTCGCTCGTCTCCAACGTCGGGAACTGGATGGAGGCGGTGGGGCAGAGCTGGCTGGTGCAGCAGCAGACCGCTTCGCCCTTCATGGTCGAGTTGCTCGCGGCCAGCGAGTTCGTGCCGCACACGCTGCTCGTGCTCGCGGCGGGCGCGCTGGCCGATCGATACGACCGCCGCAAGCTTTTGCTGGCGGGCCAGATCGCCATGATGCTGCTGGGCGCGGTGCTGGCCGTGCTCACGCACCTCGGGCACGCCACGCCGTGGGTCGTCATCGCGCTCTCGTTCGCCGAGGGAGCGGCGTGGGCCAGCGTCATGCCGGCGTGGCAGGCGCTGGTGCCGGCGCTGGTGCCGCGCAAGGAGCTGCCCTCGGCCATCGCGCTCAACTCCGCCCAGTTCAACACCGCCCGGCTGCTCGGTCCGATGCTGGCCGGCACGCTGCTCAGCACGGCCGGCGCGGCGCTGGTGTTCGACGTCAACGTGGTGAGCTTTCTCGGCATCGTGCTGGTGCTGGCGCTGGCGCGCGTCCCCGCCGCGCCGCTGGCGTCGGCGCCGACCACGGGCGGGTCGCTGAAGCTGGCGGGCGGCGCGGGGACCGCGCTGAAGTGGGCGCTACACGAGCCGGGGCCGCGGCAGCTCATCGTGGGGATCTTCGCCTTCTCGATCTTCTCCGCGCCGGTGCAGGGCCTCCTGCCGACGATGGCCGACGAAGTGCTGCACGTCGGCGCGCGCGGCTACGGCGCGATGCTCTCGTCGCTCGGCGCGGGCGCCATCGCCGGCGCGCTCACGCTGGCGCGGCTGCCGCGGTCGTATCCGCGCCACCATCTCATCCCGCTCTCGATGCTCGGGTTCTCGCTCTGCGCGCTGATCTACGGAAGCTCGCGCTGGCCCCTGCTCTCGGGCGGCGCGCTGGCGGTGGGCGGCGTGTTCTGGGTCTGGTCGCTGGCGTCGTCCTCGACGGCGATGCAGCTGCTGGTGCCGGAGAACCTGCGCGGGCGCGCGATGAGCGTGCTGGCGTTGGCGACGACCGGGCCGCTTCCGCTCGGCCATCTCCTCGGCGGTGCCCTGGCGCACGGCCTCGGTGTCCGCGCGGGCGTGATTCTGACGTCGGGCGCGCTGGCCTGCTTCTCGCTCTGGTCGGTGTGGGCGCGCGAGCCCGCTATCGACGCGATGGACAACCCCCCGCCGCCCCCGCGCGGGTTCCGCGCCGCGGTCTGGGAAGCGCTCACCGCCGCGTCACATCGCGCCCAGGAGATCGAGCCGGGCGTCCACCGCGGCGCCGCCGAGCCCGCGCAAGATTAGGAGGAGCGTTACTATCTGCCCCCATGACCGATGAAGAGCGCGAAATCTGGGACCTGATCCGCGAGAGCAACCGCGCCTGGAAAGAGGGAGCGATCCGCGAGCTGGAGAATGTCTTCGACGAGCACGCCGTGATCATCGCGCCGCGCATCGAGGGGCGTATCGTCGGGCGCGAGGCGATCGTCAAAAGCTACGCCGACTTCGTCAGCCACGCCAGGACCGATTCCTTAGAGGAGATGGAGCATTGCGTCGACGTCATCGGCGAGACGGCGGTCGCGACCTACCGGTTCCGCATCCGTTACCAGCTCCACTCCGAGGAAGCGCCGCGCGACGAGGTGGGCCAGGAGATCCTCGTCCTGCACAAGCGGCCCGACGGCTGGAAAATCATCTGGCGGACGCAGACCGAGCCCGAGCCGGCGGACTAGGCCGAAGCTTGCTATGTAGCGGCCATGGCCCACACCTCTCTATCCGACAGCGCGCTGCGTGAGCTGACGGCGCGGCTCAAGCGCGCGCAGGAGCAGTTCGCGAAAAACTATCCCGGCGAGGCCGGGACGCGGCAGCCCGTGCACACCGTGTACGGCGGGGCGCAACTCTTCAAGTCCGACACGACGAAGAAGCTGGGCGAGCTGGCGCTCAAGGCCATGAGCCAGTACGCGCCCAACGCGACGGCCTTCGCCGAGGGCATCGGCATCGATCTCGCGCTCGCCGACCGGGTCCACGCGCGCGTGCAAGAGAAGCTCAAGCGCGAGGCCGTCGAGGACTTCCGCATCGACTTCGAGGACGGCTACGGCATCCGCGCCGATGCGGAGGAGGACGGCCACGCCGCGCAGGCGGCCGGCGAGCTGGCCAAGGGCATGGGCGCTGCCACCATCAGTCCCTTCATCGGCATCCGCATCAAGTCCTTTTCCGGCGAGCTGGCGGCGCGCTCGCTGCGCACGCTGGACATCTTCCTCACCGCGCTGGGGGGCAAGCTGCCGGCGAACTTCGTCGTCACGCTGCCGAAGATCACCAGCCCCGAGCAGGTCGCCGCGCTCATCGACGCCTTCGAGGCGCTCGAGCCGAAGCTCGGCCTGCCGCGCGGCTCGCTCAAGATGGAGCCGATGATCGAAGTGACGCAGACCATCCTCGACACCGACGGCACCTCCATGCTGCCCAAGCTGCTGCGCGCCGCGCGCGGCCGCATGGTCGCGGCGCACTTCGGCACGTACGACTACACCGCGTCGTGCAACATCACGGCGGCGTACCAGTCCATGCGCCACCCCGCGTGCGACTTCGCCAAGCACATGATGCAGGTCGCGTACGCCGGCACGGGCATCTGGCTCTCGGACGGCGCGACCACCATCATGCCGGTGCCGGTGCACCGCGGCGACTCGCTCACCGACGAGCAGAAACGCGACAACCAGCGCGCGGTCCACTCGGCGTGGCGGCTGCACGCCGACGACGTCCGCCACTCGCTCGTCAACGGCTATTACCAGGGCTGGGATCTGCACCCGGCGCAGCTCCCCAGCCGCTACGGCGCGGCGTACGGGTTCTTCTTGAAGGGGCTGGCGGCGGCGAGCGAGCGGCTGAAGAACTTCGTCAGCAAGGCCGCGCAAGCCACCCTGCAGGGCGACGTCTTCGACGACGCGGCCACCGGCCAGGGCCTGCTCAACTTCTTCTTGAGAGGCGTCAACTGCGGCGCGCTCACCGAGCAGGAGGCGCTGGCCACCGGCCTCACGCTCGACGAGTTCCGCGGCCGTTCGTTCCTCAAGATCCTCGAGAACCGCCGCCGTCAGAAGACGTAGCCGACGATCATCTTGGCGATCCTCGCGCTGCCGTCGCCGATGGCGACATTCAGCTCCAGATTTTTCAGCGCGATCAAGTCGGCGGCGGCGAGCAGGTATTGTTCGTGCGGGACCGACGCGTAGTACTCGAGGCCGAGCGCGACCGGACCGACCTTGACCTTCGCCATTCCACCCGGCTCGAAGCTGGCCGGGAACGACACGTTGGGATTCGCGGCGAAGATGAACCGCTCGTCCTCCCACGCGATGATGGGGCGGATCTCGCCGCCCCACCCTTCCGCCGGCACGCGCGACAATTCGAAATTGATCCCCAGGCGCAGGTGGCCGCCCTCGGGGGCGATGATCTTCGTGCGCAGCTTGACGCCGGCGTACTTGCCGTCCTCGGTCTGGAAATAGCCGCCCACTTCCCAAAAGGAAGTGATGCCGTACGACGGCTCGAACGTCATGCGCCACCGGTCGTGGTGCTGGTTGAGATGGATCTCCAAACCCGGCGAGCCCTTTGGGTCGGCGGTGCCGTCGTAGATCTGGATCTCGAAGGGATCGAAAGCGGCCGCCGGCGCGGTGCACAACAGCGCGGCGCCAAAGCTAGCTGCCGCGATAGATCGAATAGCCATAGGGCGAGAGCAACAATGGAACGTGATAGTGGGCTCCCGCATCGCGCACTTCGAAGATGACGCTCACCTCGGGGAAGAAAGGCCCGCGCGTCTCGAAGCGCAGCCGGTACGTGCCGAGCTGAAGCGCCGCGCCCGCCGGCAAGAGCGTGCGCACGCGGCCGTCGGGATCGGTGTGGCCCGCGCCGAGCCGCTTCCATCCCGCGCCGTCGCGGATGTCCAGTTCGACCGGAACCCCGGCGGCGGGCCGGCCCTGCGCGGTGTCGAGCACGTGTGTGGTGATCATGCGCCCCCCAGCCACTTCGCGATGCGCAGCCGGAGGATTTTCGCCTGCTCCTCGGCGGCGGTGCGGATCTCCTGCTCGCGCGACGCGCCCATGCGCTGCCGCAGCGCGGGCAGCATCTCGTCGGCGCCGCGGCCCGTCGCGCAGACGAGAAAGATGAAGCCGTGCTTGCCGAAGTACTCGTCGTTGAGCTGCGCGAGCTGCGCGATCGTCTCGGCGGACGCGCCCGCCAAGCCGCCCTGCTCCTGCTGCGAGACGCGCTCGCCGCTCTTCTCGCCGATGCGCGGGTGCGCCGAGAACGCCTCGAGCCAGTCCTTCTCCTCGAGCGACCAGAAGGCGCGGTCGGCCGTGCGGTACAGCGCGGCAGCGTCCTCGAACGGCCGCGCGTCCGCCATCCGTTCCGCCCAGCGCAAGGAACCACAGAACCCGCGCAGCGCCGCCACCGCCTCGGCGCGCGCCATGCCGTTGAGCCGCTGCACCCCGGGGTCGGACGGCCGCTCCGGCTCGCCCCAGGCGCGCAGCCGCGCCACGCCGCCGTCGGGAAAGACGTTGAGGCGCAGGTGCGTGACGCGCCCGACGCTGCGCAGCTCTTCCTCGAAGAAGTGGCGCGTGTGCGGCTGCGTCGGGGTCTCGGCCAGGAGAACGCGCCAGTCGACCTCGTCGGCCGCCAGCGCTTCCCCGCCCGCGCCGGGCGCGTCGCACGCCTCGATGGAGCAACGGCCCGGCGCATTGCCCTTGAAGTGCGTCGTGTCGACCTCGACGCGCCTGACGACGCCGGGCGCGCCGAGCTGGACGATGTTCCAGTCGTGTCCCGGGCCGCGGCGGCGGCGCGTCTCCCAGCCGCTGCTCATGTTTTTCGGCCGGCCGGGGAGGAGAAGGTTGTTGCGCGAGCCGAAGAACATGTCGCTGCAGACGAGCGAGCGGCCGCCGTTCTCCAGCGCCGCCAGGTCGACCAGGCCGCCCGGGCGCGTGAGGCGCGCCCAGTCGGGCAGCACCTCGCCGTGCACGCGCAGTCGCGCGACCCCCCCGTCGGGGAAGATGTTGAGGCGGATGTGCGTGAAGCGCCGGCCGTCGCTGACGGGAAATGCATTGAGCGTGTCGCCCTCGAGCGCTGCGCGGGGGAGGATCTCCTCCCATTCGGCCGCCGGGAGCGCCTCGAGATCGCGGCTCGCCTCGACGGCACACGCTTCGATCGAGCACTCGGGGGGATAGTTGCCGCGGAAGTGCGCGGTATCGACGATCACGCCGCGCACCGCCCCGGCCAGCCCCAGCCGCACGATGCACCAGTCGTGTCCCGGCTCGCGGCGGCGGCGCGTCTCCCAGCCATCCATCCACTTGCCGCGCTCGGTGTACTCGTCTTCGCGCCACTCGGCGGGATGGGGCTTGAGCAAATTCTCCTTGGGAGCGAAGAACTCGTCGTTGGCAAGCAGGACTGCGCCGCCCAGCTCTTCGGCCGCCAGGTCGACGAGGTCGGTGAAGTCGCCTGCGGTCATTTGAGCAGCTCCTGCCCGCGCGGCGCGCCGGGAAAGTCGCCGCGATCGTAGACCAGCTCGCCGCGCACCACCGTCGCCACCACCACGCCTTGCAACTCGCGGCCCGCATAAGGCGTGAGCTTGTGCTTGTGGTGGAGCTTGGCGGGATCGACCTGGAACTTTTCCTCGGGCCGCCAGACGCACAGGTCGGCGTCTTGACCGGGAGCCAGTGCGCCCTTGCGGCGCGAGAGTCCCGCCAGCCGCGCCGGCGCCTCGCACATCCAGCGCGCGAGATGCTGCAGGGTGAAGCCGCGCTTCGACGCCTCGGTCCACGCCACCGGCAGCGCGAGCTGCAGGCCCGACACGCCGCCCCAAGCCTGGTCGAACCTGCCGCTTTCCTGCTTCTTGAGCTGCGGCGCGCAGGGCGAGTGATCCGACGCGATCATGTCGAGCACGCCTTCGCCGAGCGCGCGCCAGAGCGCCTCGCGGTTCTCGCGCTCGCGGATGGGCGGGGCGCACTTGAACTCGGTCCGGCCGTCGGGGATCTCTTCGGCGGCGAAGTGGAGGTAGTGCGGGCACGTCTCAGCGCTCAAGGGAACGCCGTCGCGTTTGGCGGCGCGCAGCGTCTCCAGCGCGTCGCTGGAGGAGTGATGAACGATGTGCGTGCGCGCGCCCGTCTCGCGGCAGAGTCGCGCGGCGAGCGAGACGGCTTCGTTCTCCCAGGCGCGCGGCCTCGACAGCAGATAGGTGGCGTAGGCGCGTGGATCTCCCGCGGGCCGCGCGGGCATCGGACCGGCCACCTCGGCGTGCACCAGGAGCGGCGCGCCAATGCGCTCGAGCTCCTCCATGGCGGGGCGGAGATCGCGCTCGCCCACCCACCCGAACTCGCCGATCCCCGAATCGATGAGGAAGCACTTGAACCCGAGCACGCCCGCCTTAGCCATGGGCTCAAGCTCGCTCGCATTGCCCGGCACCACGCCGCCCCAGAAGCCGACGTCGACCCGGCACTGCCCGCGCGCGGCCGAGCGCTTCTGCTCGAATGCCTTCAGCGTCGTCGTCACGGGGACCGAGTTGAGCGGCATGTCGACCAGCGCGGTGATGCCTCCCGCCGCGGCGCTCTCGGTGGCGGTGCGGAAGCCTTCCCACTCGGTGCGGCCCGGCTCGTTGACGTGCACGTGCGTGTCGACGATGCCGGGCATCACCACGGCGTCTCCGTAGTCGACCGCGCCGGGCGCGTCGTCCGCCAGGGCGGCGATGCGGCCCGCTTCGATGATCACGCACGCCGGCCGCAGGCCCTCGGCGGTGAGCACCCGCTGGCTGCGGACGGCCTTCATCGCTCGCGCACCACTTTGGCTACTCCCCACCCGAGCAAGGTGAGCACGGCGAAGACCTGCCAGTTGTACTCGCTGCCGTAGGTGGCGGTGGGGAAGTGGCTGCTGATCATCGTCATCACCACGGGCAGGATGATGAAGGTGTTGTGCTTCGATCGATTCTTCGCTTGCTCGGCCAGCCCCGCGTCCGGCGGCTGTCCGGCGGCGATGGCCGCCACCAGCTTCTTTTGCGCGGGGAGGATGCGCAGCCATACGTTGAGCGCCATGATGGTGCCCATCATCGCTCCCAGGTGGATGTATGCGGCGCGGCCGTTGAAGAGCCGCGTCAGGGCCCACGCGAGCGCGACCAGCGCCAGGTAGGAGGCGGCGGCGCCGGCGAGCGGGCGTTTTCCGAGCGGAGAGATCCAGAAGAGATCGTACGCCAACCACCCGACGACGAGGAGCCCGATGCCGAGCGCGATGGCCTGGCCCTCGGGGAGCGCGGAGTCGTCCATCAGCCCGCCCATGTAGTAGACGAGGAGCAAGAGGAGCAGCCCGCTCAGCCAGGTGAAGAGCGCCTCGAAGCGAAACCAGTGGATCCTCGCCGGGTCGACCTTGGGGTCCCTCTGCTTCTCGACCAGATAGAACCCGCCGCTGTGCACCATCCACACGCCGGCCGGGTCGAGCTGGAGCTGGCGATCGAGCCAGGTGAAATACCAGGTGGAACCGATCCAGAGGATCCCGGCGAAGACGTGGAACCAGCGCACGAACAGGTTGGCCCACTCGCTGACCGCTTCCACTCTCAGGCCACCGTCGGGCCGAGCCCGGCCCGCGCCGCCAGCCAGTCGCGCACGGCGTGGCCGGTGCCCAGCGGCCAGGGCCGCAGCTTGTCGGGCGGGACGGCCTTCACGCCCACGATCTCGTCGCCGATGACGATCTCGCCGTGCGCGCGCACGTGGTAGGCGAGGATGATCTGGTTCATCTCCGCGAACGGGTAGGCGCCGATGAAGGAGACGATCTCGCCCTTGAGGCCGACCTCCTCCCTCACTTCGCGCAGCACGCCCTCCTCGGGCGACTCGCCTTTCTCGAGGAAGCCGGAGACGAGCCCGTACCACTTCTCCGGCCAGCCCTTGTTGCGCACCAGCAGCACCGTCTGGCCGTGCTCGATGAGGGCCGCGACGACGGGCACCGGGTTGTCGTAGAAGGTGTAGTCGCACGACTCGCTCGAGCAGGAGAGCCGCCGGCGGCCATCGACGATGCGGTCGATGAGCGGGCTCGAGCAGGCCGGGCAGAACTTCATCACCGGAGGCACGGGATCTCCGTGCCAAAGGGAGCGGGCAATGTCAATCGCGCTGCTGACCTTCGACCTGTTCGGGACGGTGATCGACTGGCGGCGCGGGCTGCGCGAGGCGCTCGGCACGCCCCTCTCCGACGCTGATTTCGACCGCATCGTCGACCGGCAGGGTGAGCTGGAACGCGAGGCATTCCGGGCCTATGCGGAGATCGTCGCCCAGAGCCTGGTCGACGAGGCGGGCCTCGATCCGGCGGCGGCGGCGCGCATCGGGAGCGAGGCGGGACGGTGGCCGTTGTATGACGATTCGGCGGATGCGCTGCGGCTGTTGCAAAAGGTTGCGCCTTGCGCGGCCATCACCAACAGCGACGTCGCGCACGGGGTGCAGGTGCAGGCGCAACTCGGTTTTCGCCTGGATGGCTGGGTGTGCGCCGAGGACGTCCGCGCCTACAAGCCCGACCCGCAGATGTGGCAGGCGGCATCGCGCGCTTTGGGCGTGCCGTTTTCACGCGACTGGTGGCACGTCTCGGCCTACGCCGATTATGACCATGTCACCGCCGGCGCGCTCGGCCTCACCCGCGTGTTCGTCAAGCGCCCCCACTCCCGGCCGGGCCCGTACGATGTGGTGGTCTCAGACCTGGCCGAATTGGTGACTGTCACTGAAGTCTGAGTGAACCGTCAGAGGTTGGATATGATTCGGCGCGCCTCGGCGGAAGCGGCGGCGGCGAGTTTCGGCGCGTCGAGAGTCAGGAGCTTGCGCGCCCGCACCACGACGCGGCCGTCGACGAGGACGTCGGTGACGTCGCTGGCTCGGGCGCAATAAACCAGCGTTGCGTGGAGGTCCGGGCCGGCCGGCTGACAGTGGGGCGCGGCAAGATCGACGATGGCCAGGTCTGCCCTCTTGCCGGGCTCGATCGAGCCGATCTCGCCGGCCAGCCCGAGCGCGCGCGCCCCGCGGACGGTCGCCATCGCCAGCACCTCCGCGGCCGGCATCGAGCGCGGGCCGAAGCGCGGCAGGTGCAGCGTCGCCGCGAGCCGCATCTCGTGGAAGGCGTCGAGCGTGTTGTTGCACGGCGCGCCGTCTCCCCCCAGCGCAACGTTGACGCCGTTCTCCAGCAGCCTGGGCACGGGCGCGAGGCCGCTCGCGAGCTTGAGGTTCGCGCCGGGGCAGTGCACGGCCGAGGCGCCGGTGCGCGCCAGGATTCGCCCCTCGGGCGGCGTGAGATGCACGCAATGCGCCAGCACGGTGCGCGGCGTGCAGAGGCCGAGCCGGTCGAAGTACGCGACGTTGTCCTGCCCGGTTCGCTTGCGCACCAGCTCCACCTCGGCGCGGTTCTCGCTCGCGTGCGTGTGCACCAGCCAGCCCTCGCGCTCGGACAGCCGCCGCACCTCTCCGAGCAGCTTCTCACTGCACGAGAGCACGAAGCGCGGGCACAGCGCCCAGCGGATGCGGCCGCCCGCGGCCCCATGCCACTTGCGGCCGAGCCACTCGGCTTCGCGCAGCGCCGGGGCGGTGTCCTCCGGCAGCGGCCCGCTGCCGGCGTCCATCAAGCACTTCCCGCCGGTGTAGCGGATGCCGCCCTCCTCGGCCGCGCGCAGCACCGCTTCGGTGTGCCGCACCGTGGCCATGTCGAGAATGGCCGTCGTGCCGCCGAGGAGCAGCTCGGCGATGCCCAGCCGCGCCGAGAACCCCAAGGAGCGCGCGTCGTGCGCCGCCTCGAACGGCCAGATGCGCTGCGAGAGCCAGTCGAGCAGCTCCAGCCCGTCGGCATGGTTGCGGAAGAGCACCTGGCAGAGGTGCACGTGCGCCTGCACCAGCCCGGGGATGACGGCGCGGCCCGCGCAGTCGATGACCTGCGCGCCGCGCGGCGTCTTGAAGCGTCCGATGCGGTCGATGCGGCCGTCCGCGACCAGCACGTCGGCGCGCTTGACGCTGCGGCGCGCGTCCATGGTCAAGACGGTGCCGCCGCGCAGAACGATCACAACGCCTCGAGAAGGCGCACGAGCACGTTCCCGGCGACGCGGCTTCGGTAGAGGGCCGTGGCGCGCACGTCGTCGATGGGCGTGATGTCGCGCTCCAGCGCGGCGCGCGCGTCGCCTCCCGACCCGGCGGCTGCTTCGGCGTGGCGGCAGCGCAGCGGGATGGGCGCGACGCAGCCGGCCCCGATGCGCACGCCGGCAGGACCTCTGCACGCGGCGAGGATGACGCGCGAGACCGACTGCGCCTTGCGCGTTCCCACCTTGCGATAGACGAGCCGGCCGCTCACCGGCACCTCGATGCGCAGGAGCAATTCGTCCGCGCCGAGGGCCGTCTTGCGATAGGCGAGGAAGAATTGATCGGCCGCGACGGCGCGCTCGCCGCGCGGTCCACCCAACACGAAGCGCGCTTCCGCCGCGAGCAAAAGCGGCAGCGTGTCGCCTGCGGGAGAGGCGTTGCAGACGTTGCCGCCGATGGTCCCGCGGTTCTGGATGGCCCACGCGCCCACCTCGCGCGAGACCATGCCCAGCGCGGGAAGGCGCTCGCGGATCAGTTCCGAGCGCATCAGATCGGTGTAGGTGGTCAGCGCGCCGATGCGCAGCGTGCCGTCGTGCCAGGTCACTCCGCGCAGCTCGGGCACGCGCCAGATGTCGAGGACGTGGCCGATGCGCTCGAGCCCGATGCGCGCGTTGACCGCCACCATGAGGTCGGTCCCGCCGGCCAGCACGCGCAGCCCGGGCGTCCGACGCGCAAGCACGTCGAAGGCCTCCTGCAGCGAGCGCGCGGAAGTCACGGGGATCATCTGCGCGCCGCCTCCAATGCTCCGCCCTTCGGGCTCCGCCCGAAGAACCGGGCCCGGGACCGGGTGCGTGTACGTTGACGGTTACGTATGCGGGTACGGGTCACGTACCACGGCTCCGTGCAACGTTCCCATCCCCGTCCCCATCCCCGTCAACGTACACGCACCCGAACCCGCGCCCGGCTTTTTCGCCGGCAGAGCCGGCTCCTCCCGCCGCCTCCTGGATCGCCTCGACAATCTTCGTGTACCCCGTGCAGCGGCAGAGGTTGCCGGCGATGGCCTCGCGCACCGCCTCGTTGGTCGAGGGTTGGCCGCTGGCAAGAAAGCAGTGCGCAGCTACCACCATCCCCGGCGTGCAGATGCCGCACTGCGCCCCGCCCCGCTCCACGAAAGCGCGCTGCAGCGGCGTGAGCTGGCCACTCGGCGCGATGCCCTCGACGGTCAGCACTTGCGCCCCCTCGACCTGGCAGATCGGGACCAGGCACGAGTCGACGAGTTCGCCGTCCACCAGGACCGAGCACGCGCCGCATTCGCCCTCGCCGCAGCCCTCCTTGGTGCCGGTGAGCCCCAGGTCTTCCCGCACGATATCCAGCAAACGCTTCAGCGCCGGTACCTCGACCGCGCGCGTATCCCCATTGACGGTCAGAGCCAATTTCATCGGGAAATCTTCAGCGCGCGAAGCAGGCGGTCTGGGGTGATGGGCAATTCCGGGACCAGGACGCCGGTCGCGTGCAGCACCGCTGCGGCGACTGCTGGAGCCGGACCGTCCATCGGTAGCTCGCCGATTCCCTTCGCCCCATAAGGTCCGTGCGGATAGGCGTTTTCAATCAAGATCGTTTCGATGTGCGGTGCATCGAGGGAAGTGGGAATGATGTAGCTCTGCATTCGCGCGTTCTGCACCCGTCCGC
>WNFG01002187.1_pt1 | contig 26972 bp, 30 predicted proteins | sample 5400431 | NCBI WGS metagenome assembly WNFG01 (sample SAMN13153346, study PRJNA577476) | soil metagenome | isolation source: 120 cm saprolite under Douglas fir tree site 2 hole 3 replicate 2 | place: USA:California | collected 2015-04-18 | reverse complement strand
TCGAGCTGACAGTCTACGGACCGGTGAAAGGACTGCACGACGGCCACTACGGCAACTGGGTGCCCAATCCAATCATCCGCCTCACGCACCTCATCGACTCGATGCGCGACGAGAGCGGCCGCATCCTCATCCCGCATTTCTATGATGACGTGAAGCCGCCCTCCGGACCGGAGCAGGAGGCGATGGCGCGGATTCCGCCCGTCGAGACTGACCTGAAACGCGAGTTCGCAATCGCCGCCACCGAAGGCCCCAAGCTGAATGACCTGCTGATGCTCCCCGCGCTGAACGTGCGCGGGATTCAATCGGGCCACGTCGGCGCGCAGGCATCGAACACCATCCAGACCGAGGCGCAGGCGTCGCTCGACTTTCGCCTCGTCCCGGCCGAGACGCCGGAGTCGGTGAAGAGACTCGTCGAGCAACACATCGAATCGCAGGGCTACATGATCGTGCGAACCACGCCCGATGTCGTCACGCGCCTGGCCCACCCTAAGATCGCGAAGCTGACCTGGGGTGCCGGCTATCCCCCCGCCCGCACGCCCCTCGACCTTCCGCTCTCGCGTCAAATCGCAGGAATCCTACAAACCGCCGGACACGACCCCGTACGCGTCCCCACCCTCGGCGGCAGCATTCCGATGTACCTCTTCCAGCAGCCCGCCAACACCCCGGTCCTGATCCTCCCCATCGCCAACCACGACGACAACCAGCACGCCGCCAACGAGAACCTCCGCCTGCAGAATCTGTGGGACGGGATCGATGTGTACGTGGCGCTGTTCGAGGGGCTGAAGTAGCGCAGGCGTCTTACGGCGTATCTCAGGAGGCCGCGCGCCTCGGCAGCAGGAACGTCGAGTACATCCAGCACCCGACGCGGAAGTCGAAGACGCCATCGAGCACGTTGAAAAACAACAGGGCCCCGGCGATACCGGCAGCCGGCTCTCCGACGGATCGATTCACATCCCGAGCGCTTCGAACACCGATAGAATGGAGTAAATAAGGCCCTCGGCCCACGAGAACAGTCGTTGCTTTGGGAGGAAACGCTTTGTTCACACCTCTTCTGATTCTCGCGGCGGGCGTACTCGCCTCCCTCGCCGGCATGATGACCGTTCGCCGGTTCGTTCCGGCGGAGAAGCTCTCCGAGAACAACGAGTACGTGGGCTTCACGTTCTCGATCCTCAGCCTCATTTACGGGATCTACCTCGCCTTCACCGTCGTCGTGGTTTGGCAGGAGTATGACGCGGCGGAAGAGACGGTGACGCACGAGGTGGTGTTGATCAATGCACTCTGGCGGGATGTCGAGCCGATGCCTCGGGAGGATCGTTTGCGCGTCCACCACGACATCATCGACTACGTGCATGACGTGATCGTGAACGACTACCCTAAGATGGAAAACGGCCTTCAGTCCACATCGAATGAGAAGTACGACAGGATCTGGACCGACTACGACCGCATCGCACCGGTTGCCACGGATATCCGGCAGGTCACGTTCTACCAGCAAGGTGTCCTGCGGTTGAACGAGTTCTCGATCCAGCGCCGGCTACGAATCCTGGCCAGTAACGCCTCTTTGCCCACGACCATGTGGATCCTCCTCGTCGTCGGCGCCACCGGGACGATTATGTTCACCTGGTTCTATGGCACGCGTCATCTTTACATTCAGATCGCGGCCACCACCTTCCTGTCCGCCGTGATCATCTATGGGGTGCTGCTGGTCAGCATGCTGGAGTATCCGTTCGGAGGCGTCGTGCACGTCAGCGCGATGCCCTACCAGGAGCTTCTGAACATCTTCGAGTCTCGCATGAAGATCGAGTCTGAGCAGAAGTGACGCGACGGAGCACGGGCGTCTCGCGCGCGCTTGCAGGCAGCAGTATGCCGAGCATCAAACGCGGGCGAGACGCCTGCGCTCCCAGGGGTTACTTCTAAACGTGTTGTTCCCCGCGTGCGTATAGATGCCGTGAGCATGCTCCGGCGCGTCGTAACGCGGCTCGTTGCCCGCGCGGCAGACGCATCCATCGAACCGCCAGGCGTTCCCGGCTACGACGTGCTCGCCGACAAGCTGACCTGGAGGCGTCATCCAGACGGCGAAGGGCGTTACCTCAACGTCTTCATCGAGCAGAACAACACCTGCAATCTCAAGTGCACGATGTGTGGCTTCAGCGACCCTCGGGCCGCGGAGGTTCCGCGATATCACATGCCCGCGCGCGTGTTTGACCGGATCGCCGCGGAGGTCTTTCCTTCGACGACCTACCTGCACATGTCGCTGATGACCGAGCCGTTCATGACGCGCGACTTTCCCGATCGGGTCCAGCGCGTGCGCGAGTACGGCGTGCCCTATTCACGCGTGGTCACGAACGGGACGCTGCTCACCGAAGGGACGATCGAGAGAGTCGTCGACTCGGGGATTACATCGCTCGCGGTCTCGATCGACGGCGGCACGGCCGAGGTATACGAGTCGATCCGGCACGGCTCGCGGTTCGACAAGGTGCTGGCGAACATCGAGCTCTTTCGCGAGCTGCGCGCGAAGAGAGGCGCCGTTCTCCCGAAGCTGCAGATCAATCACGTCCTGATGCTGAGGAACGTCGATCACTTCGGCGCCTTCCTCGCGCTCCTCGACCGCCTGCGCCCGGAGCAGGTCGACGTGCGAACGGTCGAGCCGATGTCCTTCGTCACCGGTCATGAGAATAAGGATGATGCGTTCTACGAGAAGGTTCGGATGGTCCGGCCGCTCTTCGCCGAGTGTCTCCGCCGCAACGGCATCGAGGACTCCGGTTTCATACGCGACCAGGCAGGGGTCATCGATCTGTTCGACGTCGCCGGCAACCGCATGACCTGCCGGCGCCCCTGGGACACGCTGGCCATTCATGCCAACGGCGATGTCCATCCCTGCATGTCGTGGACGCGTCCGCCGATCGGTAATCTTGCCTTGCAGACGTTCGACGAGATCTGGCACGGGGAGGAGCTCGACCGGTTGCGCCGCGAGTTCGGGGCGTTGCAGCCGGGCATCGACTGCCAGCACTGCACGGTCAAGAAGACCGTCGACGCGGGCAGCTACGACGACTTCTTCTTCAGGATGATCAACAAGCCGCTTCCGGTGAGCCGGTAGACGCGTAGACCATGACGGCCGATCTCGACGTCATCATCGTCCACTACCACGCCGCGGCGCAGGTGCGGGATGCGGTGTCGGCACTTCGGCGCGACGCGGAGTCGACCGGCCTGTCGCTGCAGATCATCGTGGCCGACAACGGCAGCACATCCGAAGAGCGGACACTTCTTCAGTCCCTTCCGGTCCGATACTTCGACACCGGAAGGAACGCCGGCTACGCGGGCGCCGCCAACGCCGCGTTCCCGGAGACGAGCGCCGACTGCATCGTCCTCATGAACGAGGACGTGCTCGTGCTTCCGGGTTGTCTCGGCAGACTGCGCGAAGCGTTGCTCGCGGGCGCTTCCGCCGCCGGTCCGGCGTTCTTCTGGGACCGCGAAGCGACCTTCATGCTGCCGTGCACCGAGGAGCGGACGCGGTCCAGCGAGGTGACGAGGGTCGGGGCCGGAGCGAGCGTGACGAAGTTATGGCGTGCGCGGCGCGAGTGGCGGGCGCACGCGCGCCGGCACTGGCGCGCGACGGCCGCACTGCCCACAGCCTCGCTCAGCGGCGCGCTGCTCGCGTTCCGCCGCGACACCTGGAACATCGTCGGCCCGATGGACGACCGCTACCATCTGTATTTCGAAGAGGACGACTGGCTCTGCCGCATTGCGCGCGCGAAGCTGACGTCGCTCTACGTCCCTCAGGCGGCCGCGATTCATCTTCACAACCCGGGACTGGCACAGTCGCAGGCGCGGCTGGCGTACCAGGCCGAGTCGTTCCTCCGTTTCGGGAATCACTACTACGGCGAAACGTTCATGCGCCGCCTGTCGCTGCTGTCGGGACGCAGGAGCGTACAGACGCCGCGGTCTGACCTCAGCGATCCCTTCCCTATCGACCTTGGCTCCCTCTCGCAATCGAACGTGTGGATCGAGCTGTCACCGAGCCCGCTCGGCTTCCCCGCGGCGGCCATGCGCGTCACCGGCACCAGCCTGAAGTCGTGGACGCTTCCCCCGCTGCGCGGTCTCGAGTTTCTGGATGGGCCGTTGTATCTACAGGTCGTCGATGATCAAGGGGAGGAGCTTGGCGGGTACGCTCTCGATAGACACCGCAACGGGAATCATGCATGAGCGACAACTGCTGGGGGTCAGGCCTCTGCTTCTCTTCTCTTCGCATCGCAGCTCTACCAGGCGTATCGAAACGCTCTCGATATCTCCTCGGAATGGAAACTCCACTGCCGATTCGGTGGAGTTTTGACGTGTTTCCTCGCAGCCGAGGGATCCTCGGAGTATGTCAAGACCTCTGAGACTCGAATTCGAAGGCGCCTTCTGGCACGTCACTTCCCGAGGGAACGAACGAAAGGACATCTTTCGGGAAGACCGCGACCGTCTGCTGTTCCTTTCTTTACTCGCCGCCGCGGTGAAACGGTTCCGCTGGCGTCTCCACGAGTACTGCCTGATGACAAACCACTACCATCTCGTCATCGAGACGCCGTTCCATACGCTCGCGAAGGGGATGCACTGGCTGAACAGCGAATACGTTCGCACATTCAATAAGCGATATGAGCGCGTTGGACACCTCTTCCAGGGCCGCTACAAGGGGATTCTGGTCGATGAGCAGAACTATCTGGACGAGGTGAGGCGCTACACCGTCCTGAATCCCGTCCGCGCGGGTATGGTCGCCGATCCGGCTGAGTACCGGTGGTCGAGCTACCGGGCTCACGCCGGCCTCGAGCTGATCCCGGAGTGGCTTTACTCCGAGTGGCTGTTCGATCTCCATACGGAGCGCCCGAAGTGCCACGAGATGTACCGCGAATACGTGACAGCAAAGATCGGCGCGACGGAGTCCATCTGGGAGAAACTCGTCGGGCAGATTTACCTGGGCAGCGTCGAGTGGATCGAGAAGATGCGGAAGGTCGTCGCGGAGAAGCCGCGGAGCGATGAGCACGCGATGGCGCAACGGCTGATCCCTCGGCTCAAGATGGCCACGGTCGTAAAGGTGGTTGCGAAAACTTGCGGCATCGACGAGAAGGATCTGCGACACCGACACGGCGGCATCGCCCGCATGCTGGCCGCGTGGATTGCATGGAACGAAGGGCTGCTGCGCCTCCGCGAGATCGCCGCCGCTCTCCGACTTCGAAGTTCCGGGTACATTTCGACTCTCGTTCGCCGCGGTGATCGAGAACTGGCCGGCGATGAAGTGCTACAGGATCTGGCCCGACAAGCGATCGCCACCTTGCTGCCGGCGTAAACAGATCCTGCCGCGCCCTTCGTAGTGTCAAGCTGCGAGCAACTGCCCAGCGGCGCAAGCGGCGGCTGATTCCTCGAATTGACGACCGTAAACGACGACGCCTGCGCGTCTCGGCTCAGAAGAAAAAGGGACCCGAATGAATGTCTAGCGGCCGTGTTCGGTGCTCCGAGGCCCCCGCCACCGTTCCTCTGGCAGCGCTACGTGAGCCAGGAATGACGTAACGAAAGGCCTTCTTTTCTAAAGGCCTGACCCTTCTTTTCTTCCCCTCTTTTCCTGCATGAGCGAGGAAATGACGTGACGAAAGGCCTGCCCCCTCTTCTCTTCCCTTTTCTCTCTCCTTTACCAAAGGCCTGACCCCTTTCCCGACCCCCTGGAAATAACGTGAGGAAAGGCCTGACCCCTCTTCCCCCTCTGACCCCTCTTCCCGGACCCCTCTTCCCGGACCCCTCTTCCCGGACCCCTCTTCCCTGTGAGGTAACGGAAATCGCTCATGAGGGGCCCGTGGACATCGGATTTCGGCCTTCGTTTCGCGCGACCGTGAGGCCGTTACCACCTCCGATTCAAGAGCAGACCAACAGCGGCGACCGCGATCGCGTATGGCGCCACGGTAACGATGACCGCGACGATCGACCAGACGATGAACATCGCTCGGTCGGCAACGCTCGCGCGAGGCACCTCCGATCGAATGGACAACTCGTGGCGCAGGTCGCCGACGTGGCGATCGAGTAGTTCTTCGCGAAAGATGGACGGGTAGAGATTCGCGCTGTGGCGTCCGCGGATGAAGGCTCGCCAGGTTTTCCGGGGAGCGATCACCAGTCCGATGGCGAGCGCGCCGAGGTTGAGGAGCCAGGCGGGATAGTGCCGGCCGCAGCCTGAGGCGATCTCCCACGCGCCGATCTCGGCCTCGCCGGTCCACGATGTGTCGTACTCGGTGAGGACGTGATGAAGGTCGTGAAGTTTGACTGCGCGCACGCGCGCGGTGGTATTCGGAAACTTGAACGAGAAAGGGCCGGCCTTCAGGCGCACCCAACGATCGCCGTAGCCGCCGTCATCGAATCCCGCGATGTCAAAGTACTGGCGCGGGCCTCGCGAAGAGAGGCATCCAACGGGTAAGGCGGCACAGGACTCAGAACATCGCATTGGGATTCGCAGATTCTTCCGGCACACGCTGCAGTACGTCCCAGTGCTCAACCACCTTGCCGTTGTCGTCGAGGCGGAAGATGTCGATACCGGCCCAGTCGGAATCGCCGGGCCATGTCTGGTGGCAGTGCAGCACCACGTAGCTCCCCTCGGCGATGACGCGCTTGAACTCGACATGCTTGCCCGGATACTCGGCGGCCATCCGTACAAAGTAGTCGATGAAGGCCTGCTTGCCGTCGCCGACGTCGGGGTTGTGCTGAATGTACGTGTCGCCCGCGTAGAGCGCGATGGCCTCGGCGGGGCGGCACTGGTTGAACATCAGGTCGTAGAAGGCGACGACGCTCTGCTTGTTCCGCTCGAGGGCGACGGACATACGGCGGTCAGTCTAGCTGCAAGAGGATCCTTTCCTGATCCTCATCGATCAGGTTCGACGTTGAACGCCTTTCGTTCGACGTTGAACAACATCCGTTCGACGTTGAACGACTTTCGTTCGACACTGAACGACTTTCGTTCGACACTGAACGACTCTCGTTCGACGCTGAACACCTTTCGTTCGACGTTGAACACCATTTGTTCGAAGTTGAACAATCGTCGTTCGACATCGAACAACTTTTGTCTGACTCAGCTGGACAGTGATCTTCTGGATCGGCTGGAACTGTGGTCAGTTCGATACACTTGGACGGCACCCTCATGTCCACAGCCCGGCTCGAAACCTTCACCGACGGCGTGATCGCCATCCTCATCACGATCATGGTGCTCGAGCTGCGCGTGCCGCATGGGACGAATCTGAACGCGATGCGGCCGCTTGTTCCGACGCTGCTCACCTACACGCTCAGCTTCATCTTTCTGGCCATCTACTGGAACAACCATCACCACATGTTCCACGCCGTCGATCACGTCAACGGACGGATTCTGTGGGCGAACATGCATCTGCTGTTCTGGTTGTCGCTGGTTCCGTTCGTCACCGGGTGGATGGGGGAGAACAACTTCGCGGCGTTTCCGACGGCGGTCTACGGCTGCGTGTTGCTGCTCGCGGCCATCGCCTACACCATCCTGGTTTACGCGATCATCGCCTACCAGGGTCCGCACTCGAAACTCCGGGCGGCGATCGGAAACGACGTGAAAGGGAAGATCTCGGCGGCACTCTACGTCGTGGCCATTCCGTCGGCGTTCATCGAGCGCTGGATCGCCTTCGCGATCTACGTGATCGTCTCGTTGATGTGGCTGGCCCCCGATCGGCGCATCGAGAAGAAGGTCGAGTCAGGCACTCTTCCGCACCACAAGAGTGACCGGGCGGAGTGAGCCCATCGTCAGGATAGCCAGGAAGATCGCCATGACGCCCGAACCGGTCGACCTCGACGTGCAGCCGTTTGCAGCGAAGCTCGCCGCGTACTCGGGGCCGTGACGGATGTCGTCGATGACGGCCTCCCCTCCTGGCTTGAGCACGCGCGCGATCTCAGCGATGGCCTGACGGCGCCCCGCGGCATCGTAGATATTGTGGATGGCCGAGCAGGAGACGACGACGTCGAAGGTGGCGTCGGGAAACGGGATCTTGCGCATGTCGGCCGTCTGCACGTCGACCCGGTCGGCCACCCCTTCCCTCGCCGCGTTCTCCATCGTGGCCTCGGGGCGATTGCCGGAGAGATCCTCCGCCTGCCAGAGGTCGATCCCCGACGCGGTGCCGGTGGTGAGCCTCTTGGCGGCGCCGATCAGCATCAGGCCGCGTCCGCAGCCGACATCGAGCACGCGAGCGTTTTCAGTGAAACGAACCGAGTCGAGCAGTTGCTCGCGGTTGCGCATCTTCCCGATCTTGCTGTCCCACAACATCCAGACCGCCATCAGCAAGCAGGGTGGCGGCGGGCCAGATGGCGATGTGCCCGAGCGGAAGACGAACGCCGAGGCCGATGAGATCGCCTGACCACCAGCCGAGCGTCATCGTCAGGCAACAGCAGAAAACCGGCCACCGCCACGATCAGAAGATTGTGGATCACGCCGGGGGCATCGACGCCGTAGTCGGGAGCTTTAACTGTGTCTGATGTGTTCATGCCGGACTGTAACCGATGTGGTAGATAACAGGCCGGAGGAGTCATCTAAGAATGAAAACCATCGCCGCTTTTACCGTCATGCTGTTGTTATCGATCGCATCGTTCGCCGCCGACGCTCCCGCGCCCCCGGCCGAGGGAACGAAAGCACCGAAATTCACCCTGCCCAGCCAGGACGCGCCGGCCATCTCGCTCGATCAGTTCAAGGGCAAGTGGGTCGTGCTGTACTTCTACCCGAAAGACTTCACCAGCGGCTGCACGCTGGAGGCGCATAACTTCCAGCGCGACATCGCCAAGTACGAGGCCAAGAACGCGGTCGTGGTCGGCGTCAGCGTCGATACCGCCGACTCGCACAAGGGCTTCTGCACGAAAGAGGGACTGAGTTTCAAGCTCCTGGCCGACACCGACCACACCGTGTCGACAGAGTACGGCTCGCTCGGAAACTACAACGGAACGGCGTACGCGTCGCGCAACACGTTCCTGATCGATCCGTCGGGCGTGATCCGCAAGGTCTACCTGAAAGTGAAGCCGCCGGCCCACAGCGAAGAGGTGCTGGCCGACCTCGACACTCTCCAAGCGAAGAAATAGCTGGTAAGGTGGGCGCGGAGGCTTTCATGTCAAAGATCAATGGAGACAAGGCGCGCACCGCCGTCGAGCAGCGCCGCCGCACCGCCCAGCGTGCAAAGGACCGTGCCCGCCGCGCCGAGATCACCGCGGCCGCGGCAGCACATCCGGCCGCGAAAAAGAAGAACGCGAGGTAATCGTGAGGGCGGCGGCGTCGGCCGCCGCACTCCAGATGCAAACGTTACTCATCGTCGATGACGACCCCGACATAGGGCTTGGACTGGCCGTCGCGCTCGAGCGCGACGGCCGCCGCATCATCGTCTGCCGCGATCTCGAATCGGCGCAGATCATCCTCGGCACCGAGCCGGTCACCGACATCGTGACCGACGTCAAGCTTTCCGGACCGTTCCGCTTCGAAGGGCTGGACTTCATCACCGAGATCCAGCGCGTGGCGCCGGCGGCGCGGGTCATCCTGATGTCGGGACATGTCACCGATGAGCTCGAGGCCGAGGCCCAGCGGAGAGGCGCGGATGCCGTGCTGTCGAAACCGTTCGCCGCCGGCATGCTCGAACCACTGCTGACCGTACCGGCGGATGCCACGCCGCCGTCGATGACGCTCGTTCCGACGATGAACGAGATCCTTGCCGGGAACGATCTGCGCCCGCGCTTCCAGCCGATCGTGTCGCTTGCGGACGGCGCGTTGCACGGTGTGGAGTCGTTGGCGCGCTACCGTGTCGATGGTCCGTTCGCACGGCCGGATCTCCTCTTCGACTATGCCGCGCGCCGAAAAGAGGTGGCCCGCCTGGAGGCGGCCTGCATCGAGGCGACGATACGGCTGGCGCCGGCGTTCCCCGAGTCGCTGACGCTGTTCATGAACATCCATCCCGCCGCACTCGATAACGTGGGCGTCGTGCTGGCCCTGGAGTCGTCGGCGAGGAAGTCGGGGATCGGCCTCGGGCGCGTCGTGCTCGAGATCACCGAGCAGCAGGAGATCCGCCAGCATGCCGGACTCTTCGAGGCGATCGATCGCCTCCGCGGCCTCGGCGCGCGCTTCGCGTTCGATGACGTCGGCGTCGCTTACTCGCATCTGCCGCTCATCGAGCGCATCCGGCCGAGTTACCTCAAGATCAGCCAGTTCTTCGGAACGCTCTTCGAAGCTGATCCGACGCGGACGAAGATCGTCCGCAATCTCGTGGCACTGGCCGAGGAGTTCTCCTGCGCCATCATCATCGAAGGCGTCGAAGATCAATCGACCGCGGATGCGGCAAGAGAGATGGGGATCGCGTTCGGGCAGGGGTATCTGTTTGGAAAGGCGGAGGACGCGCCGTAAGGCGACGGCGTCTGTCTTGCACTGTTCTCTTCCCGCAGCCACTGCGGATTACGAAAGGAAAAGCAGATGCCACAAAAGGGGAAATCGGTGGTCAGAAAGGCCGGAGGTACGATCGCGCGCACGGCAAAGAAAGTCACGGCCAAGGCTCGGCAAGTGACAGCCAGACTCAATCCACGCAAGCGCGCCGCGGCAAACGTTGCCGAAGCGCCGGTGACGAAAGCGCCAAAGCCGCAAAGCCATCCGGTGACGGCACGCCCACAACGACGCCAGACGGACGTTCCGCTCGATCTGATCGCGGCAATGTACTCGCCGAGGCAGACGAGCATGAAGACATCGTTCCGCAGCGACGGTGCCGATCGGCAGAATGACCAGGAAATGCCGCTCGGCACAGACGATCGGTGGCAGGATGAGGACCATTTCACCAACAAGTCTGGCGACGTCCGTATCGGCACGCACGGCCGCAGCCACGACCCGGACGGAATGAGGAGATGACGTATGGATACAGCGCGGGAAAACAAGAGCGGCTATTGCCCGACCTGCGGGCGGTCGGATGAGGTGAATCGTGGTCTCGAGGATTTCCTCGGACGGCTCGGCATCAGCAACGACATGGTCTCGAAGCTCAAGACGTCCATTCAGAACGTGGCCGTGGAGGAGTACCTCAATACCGCCCGGGAGTATTTGAAGGGCGGCAGCAAGAAGGCGACGTCGTACGCGAAAGACAACCCCTGGAAAGTCGCCGCCGGCGTGGCGGTGCTGGCCGTCGGAGTGGGACTGCTCATCACGGCACTGAATCGCGATTAGCCTGCGCGGCCTGCGGTCCCCCCATACAATGTGGCGATGCCGCTGGTTCCGGAGTTGAACGTCACCGACCGCACCTGCGCGGTCGGTGACGTCACGATCCATTACGTCGAAGCGGGGCGCGGGCCGCTGGTCGTGCTCCTGCACGGCTTTCCGGAGTTCTGGTACTCGTGGAGGAATCAGATCCCGGCGCTGGCCGCGGCCGGCTTCCACGTCGTGGCCGTCGATCTGCGCGGTTACAACGACTCGTCGAAGCCGCATGCGATCGATGCCTATCGCCTGACCGAGCTGGCCAAGGACATCGCCGGCGTGATTACACAGACCGGCGAAGGACCCTGCCTTCTGGCGGGACACGACTGGGGAGGGGCCGTCGCCTGGCTGACCGGGATGCTCTATCCGGAGCTGGTGAGCCGCCTGATCATCCTCAATTCACCACATCCGGTAGCCTACCTGCGCGAGTTGCGCCGCTCCGCGCGCCAGAAGTGGCGGGCCAAGTACCAGCTTCTGTTTCATCCACCGTGGCTGCCGGAGTTCGTGATGCGCCGCTTCCGCTACGCGCTCCTCCGCCGCGCGCTGGCACGGCTCGGCTGTTTCACCGCCGGCGAAATCGAGAGGTATGTGGAAGCGTGGATGAAACCGGGCGCGCTCACCGGCATGGCCAACTACTACCGCGCCATGCGGCGCCGCAAAGAAATGCGCGGCCTGATGCGCCGCATCGACGTGCCGACGCTGATGATCTGGGGCGATCTCGATCCGTTCTTCACGCCCCAAACGCTGCGCGACTTCAGCGAATACGTCCCCGACCTGCGTATCGAGCACGTCCCTGACGCCGGCCATTTCGTCCAGACCGACGCGCCGGGACGAGTGAATGAGTTGATGATCGGGTTCGCGAGAGTCAGTGGATTAGTGGATTAGTGGATTAGTGGATTAGTGGATTAGTGGATTAGTGGATTAGTGGATTAGTGGATTAGTGGATTAGTGGATTAGGACAGCCTGCGAGCAACCCAACCTACTAATCTACTAATCCACTGATCTACTGATCACGAATCTACGACCGGCTGGCTTCCCACTCACTCCACTGCTCATCGATCGATGACGTGAAGTCGCGCGACGGTTTCCAGCCGAGCTTCTGGCGGGTGGCGGTGCTCGAAACACACTGCTCGATCGCCAGCGCATCGGCGAAGGGGCCGTACTTCTGCCGCGCGACTTCGACCGGAATCGTTTCGATGACGGACCCGTTGGCGATCCCCAGCGCGCATCCGAGGAGCGTTTCGTTCGTGTCGTCGACGGCGTGGAAGATGCCAGTGGCGCGCTGCTCGGTCACGCGGACGTAGCAATCGGCGAGGTCGTGCAGGTTGACCATGGCCCAGCGATTGTTGCCGTCGCCGACGAGATAGACCGGCTGTTTCTTTTCAGAGGCCTCGAACCATCCGCGGCAGAGGCTCTGCCTGCCGCCGTAGACGCATCCTGGACGAAGGACCGCGCTGCGTCCCGTCGCCAGCGCCGCCTGCTCCTGTTCCGGGCGCCAGGAAACGATCGGAAGCGGCTTCGTGGGCGTCGATTCGTCGGCGACCGTGTCGCCGGTGTCGCCGAGGACCCATACACCCGAGGTGTAGACGAGAAAAGCCGGCGGCTGCGCGGTGAAGACATCGAGCGCGATGCGATTCAACGCCGGAGCGTCGGGCGTGTTTGCCTGCGCGATATGGACAAAGGCGTCGTAACCGCCGAGGGAATCTGCTATTGACGGCAGCGAGGCGAGATCGCCGGCGATGACCGCGGCGCCGCGCCCGCGCAGCTTGCCCGAATCCGTTTCCGGACGGACCAGCGCCGTTACCTCGTGACCGCGATCGATCAGCGCCGGTGCCACGGCACTGCCGATGTAGCCCGTCGCACCGGTCATGAAGATACGCATTACCTGCGCCTCTCCATGGCCCGCTTGAACGCCAGCGCCATGGCGCTCTCGCCCGATTCGTTGTCGCCACGCTCTTCAGCGAACTTCACATACTCGTCGCGCTCGGCTGCCGCTTTGGCCGCCTCGTGCGAGAGAGAGATGCGTTTCCGCTGCGTGTCGATGCTCATGATGCGGACGGCCAGCTTCTCCCCCGCCTCGTGGGCGCGCGACGGATCGGCGCCAGGGGCGACGGAGATCTCGGAGTTGGGGATCAGACCGGTGAGGCCCGGCTCGATCTGCACGAAGATGCCGGGAGCGCCGCCGTGATCGACGGTTCCCTCGACCACCTTGCCGGCCGGGTAGCGCTGCGCCGCTCCTTCCCACGGATCGCGCGTGGCGATCTCGCGGAGTGAAAGCGACAGGCGCTTCTTGGAGGGATCGACTTCGCGCACCCAGCCGCTGACCTGCGTGCCGATGGCGATATCGGTATCGCCCTGCTTCACGCCGAACGGAAGTTGTGAGTAGTGAACGAGGCCGTCGATGCCCGGCTCCACTTCGACGAAGAGGCCGAAGTCGGTCGTGCGCACGATGCGCCCGCTGAACTGCGTGCCGGCGGGATAGCGGTCGGCGACGTCGCTCCAGGGGTCGGGCTCCTGATCCTTCATCGAGAGCGAGATGCGCTTGCCGTCGTTCTCGATCTTGATGACCTTGACGCGGACTTCCTGCCCGACGGTGACCACTTCCTTCGGATCGGTGACGCGGCGGCGGCTCATCTCCGAGACGTGGAGCAAGCCGTCGATCCCACCGAGGTCGACGAAAGCGCCGAAGGGGGTGATGGTCTTGATGGTACCGGTCAGCTCGGCGCCCGGCACGATGTTGCGGCGGGTCTCCTCGGCGCGCGACTGGTTGGCTTCCTTCAGCAGCGCGGCGCGCGAGACGACGATGCGCCGGCCGTCGTCCGAGAGCTCCGTAATCCGGAACTCGTACGCCTGGCCGATGAACTGATCGGGATTGTCGATCTTGCCGAGAGAGATCTGGGAAAGAGGACAAAACGCGCGGAGGCCGCCGACGTTCACGTCGAAGCCGCCCTTGTTCCGGGCCGCCACCTTCCCCTCGACCGGCAGGCGGTTCTCGTACATCTGCCGGAGCAGATCGAGCGAGGCCTTGCCTTTGGCCAGCTTGCGCGAGATGCGGATCTCGGGCGAGGTCTTGACCACCGTCCCTTCCACCGTATCGCCGACGTCGAGACCGTCCAGCTCATTGGCCGCCATGACCGCTTCGGACGGACCGCCGTAGGAGACGAAGGCGTCGTCCCCGGAGATCGATACGATCTGTCCTTTGAGCAACTCGCCCTGCTCGGGGGTCTTGAAATTCAGACTCGCTTCGAACGCCTCGGCAAACGTTGCTTCGGCGCTTTCTCTACTCTGGGTCATGGATCGTAAAGCCTTTCAGTGGGATGGATCTCAGGACGGCGAGATCGGTTGGGCAGCGTATCTTACTCGAAAGTCGATTCACTGGCGACCGGGGAACGCGCGCGCTCCGGAGTCTCTTCCGTGACGCTTTTTCCAGCCTCAGCAGGAGCCGCGAAAAAATATTTTCGCGACCCCTTGAAAGCCGCGAAAGGCGGACCTAGATTGGTGATCCCTGACACGCCGGATGCTTCATCGCAGATGTCAACGGCGAGTCAGGTGGTTCCGGAACGCGATGGGTACCGGGACTGCCACGCGGATGTTTCTTTGCAACTGTTAACGCGTGGCGAACGGTTGCGACGGGCAAAGGACGCCGGAACCGAGTCGGTTCGAATGCCCCCTGGTGGCTGTTAACGGATCGAGAACGGGCTCGCGAGATCAGGGATCGCGAGCCTCTTGTTTTGCCCGCCGTTCTGCTCGTCCCCGGCCAGCCGGGCCACCTTCCGCCAGATCGCTTCGCCAACCGACGTCCAGGTCATCCGCCGTGCGGCCTCCTCCAGCGAGATCGGCAAGGCATTCATCGACGACAGCCCCGCCACGTCGACGATCGTTGACGCTCCCTGAATCTCGAGCATCAGAGGACGCCTGCTCCGGTCGACGTGCAACGTCACTCCCGGCGCCAGCGGCTCGCTGTCCCCGCACTCGAACGACTCCTCGAGATCGAACGAGAGGGAATCCGTGTGACGGTCGAAGAAATACTTCACGCACGTTAGAGGGACAGCGGCCGGCGATTCCCCTCTGCTACGATGCGCGGCACCGATGACCACGCGCGTCTATCTCGTCCGCCATGGCGCGACGGAGCTGACTGCCGAGGACCGGTTTGCCGGTGCCATCGACGTACTCCTGTCGGACGAGGGCCGTGAGCAGGCTCGGCAGCTTGGCAAGCGTCTCGAGGCGGATCCGATCAGCGTCGCCTTCGCCAGCCCGATGACGCGAACGATGGACACGGCCCGGCTGATCGCCGCCCCGCACGGCATCGAGGTGACGGCGGTCGACGGCCTTCGCGAGATCGCGCATGGACGATGGGAACGGAAGACGCGCGCCGAGGTCGAGCAGGAGTTCCCGGCCGAATACGCGCGCTATGAGACCGACCCGTTTTCGTTCGCGCCGACCGGAGGCGAGAGCGGGCTCCAGGTAACGGCGCGGGCGCTGCCGGCGCTGCTGAAGATCGTCGAAGAACACGCCGATGAGCGGATTCTCGTCGTCTCGCACAAAGCGACGATCCGCCTGCTTCTCAGCTCTCTCATCGGATTCGATCCGAGGAAGTACCGCGACCGCCTCGATCAGAGTCCCTGCGCCCTCAACATCCTCGACTTCAAAGACGTCACCTATCCGCGCCTGACGTTGTTCAACGATACGTCCCACTACTGCGGCGACGTCCCCGAGGTGCCGAAGAACAGGCTGTCGAAGGTGTGGAACGAGAAGTAGTTGCTGGGTTGCTGGGTTACTTGGTTGCGCGGTCTCGCGGTTGCGGGGTCTCGCGGTGTTTGCTTTCACAGCCTCGCACTTTATTTACCTGAAACCCACCGCGAGACCGCGTAACCCCGAGACCGCGCAACCCAGCAACTCAGCAACCAATCTACTAATCTAGTCACCATGCGAATCCTCGTCGTCGAAGACGATCCGGACATGTCACGCTTCATCGAGCGCGGTCTGCGGGAGCAATCGTACGCGGTCGATGCGGTGGCAACGGGCGATGCGGCCATCGAGGCGGCTGTGACGGCGGCGTATGACGTCATCATCCTCGACGCCATGATTCCGCCGCCGGACGGCCAGCCCGCGACTCGGTGGCCGACCGCGTCGAAGGACTCGACTCCGGCGCCGATGACTATCTCGTCAAGCCGTTCGAGTTCGCGGAGTTGCTGGCCCGCCTGCGCGCTCTCCTGCGTCGGCGCGGAGTGCGGCAGTATCCGGTCATCGAGGTCGGCGACCTTTGCCTCGATACGCGCTCGCATCGCGTCACGCGCGGCGGCGACGAGTTGCCCTTGACCACCAAGGAGTACGCGCTGCTCGAATATCTCTCGGTAAATGCCGGCCGGGTCATGGGCCGCGAAGAGATCGCCGAGCACGTCTGGAACGACGATTTCGATCCCTTCTCGAACCTGATCGAGGTCTACATCGGCCGCCTCCGCCGCATCGTCGACCGCGACCGCAAGGTCAAGCTGATTCACACGATCCGGGGGTCGGGGTACATCCTGGAGGCGCGAGAGGGATAGGGTTGTCGGGGGCCTTGCACACAAAGCCCCGCCTGCACATAAAGTCGGGAGTCTGCACATGAAGTCAGGCTCGCTCGCGGTCGCACGCGCGGCACCGTACCGTGAGCCTAACGGGTAGCAATCCGGAATCACTTCGCGAAGCCGCATCACGAAAGCCACTCAAGCCACCCATGGGGGCACCGTGGTCGCTATCGCCGTGCCCGCACCAGCAGTCCTTGAAAAGGTGTTCACGCGCTTCCGGTGCTGCATCTTGATCGTTCATGACAGAAGTATAGCCCTGAGCGGCGACGCGGCTGGGGGGCAAAACGGGAGTTGAGGCCGACCCTGTGCTAGTTACTCTTCACGTTCATCTTGTATACGAGGTGCTTCGGGTCCCACCAAAGAATGAGGAGAGTACCGCCGGATTGCATGATGCCCCACATTCGGCACTTCTTTCCTACTCGGAGCGAAACAACCTCGTCAACGTCACCTACGCCGGAGCGCTCAAGCAGTTCCTGCGCTTCCTTCGATATGTCGGCTACCGGCATGAAGTGATCGTCCGGGTGTTGCTTGGAGTGAAGAATCTCGCGCCACGAGCGGCACTCATATCCTCGAAGTCGCTGTTGCAGGTTCTTGAGTGCGCTGCTATCGATTTGGTGAAATCCGAAGTCATCGTGGGCCAGCACCATGTCACCGATGCGCCATGATGGGCGGAAATCGTGATAGGTGGGGACAGCTACCGACTTGGCGACTTTCTGCGGTCGCGGCTGTTCCTTCCACGCCGGACGCTTAACCATCTTGCGCGAGTGCGTTATCGCTGTTCGCTTGCGATACGGCTGTAGTACTCATGCATCGAGGTGTGCGTGATCTCGTGATTGCCACGCTCGCCAGGTGCCAGTCCTTGCCGGGCGTTCTTCCATGGATCTTCCGCGTGCGTCAGGTCGCTCAACCACTGCGACGACTTGTCGGCGTAATGCGCCAGAACAGCGTCTACCGTATCCCGCTGGGGTGCCGATAGCACAGAGTCATCGCCTGCACACTTGTCGGCTGAAACGTTAAACACCCCACGATGCCAGTGGTAGAGACCGGGCGCTACTGGCCCGTTCGCCCATGCTTCGATCCGGTTGTCGAAGAGCGGCGCATCGTCCCACACAAGCGACCACGCCTGCGAGTAGTACACGAGCTTCTGCAACTTCATCGCGGTCATGGTGCCAGTCTTCGTGAGGATGTATTTTGCGACGTCGAACACGTTTGCCATGCGCTGAATCCCTCGCCCGGTTGCGATCGGGCTTGTTCCACGTGTAACGGGAATTCTGCCATGGCTATGCCGGAAGAGGTAAAGAGATTCTACGTACCGTAGAATTTTGGAACGAGAGTGGAGGAACGGTCGCGCTGTGCTCCGCGATCGGGTGCGGTCGCGAGTCTTCACGGCGTAGATATCACTCGCCGCGTGATCTCCGCCGCGAGCCCCCCCGCGTCGCGTCACTCTGGTGAGTAGTCGGCAATTTTCGGGTAGTGGAGGCTTGTTGCCCTCGCTGCGCTTACGGGCGTGAGCGGCGGATAGGGCTGGGGGCCAGCGAGGGCAACAAGCCTCCACTACCCAACAGGTCATGGCGGGTTGTTGCGGGTCATTTCCATCAGGATTCCGGCGACCGTCCGCACCTTCGCCCGCTGATGGTTGTGCAGGCTGAATCCTTCCTCACCGCAAACCCACCCCAGGCGCTCCCCCCGCCGCATGAGTTATCCGCATGATGGTTTCGAAGCGAGGGTGCTCATGCACGCTGGTCAGGACTCGGCTCAGCGTCGCCGGAGTGATCCCGGCATCCTCGGCGATGACGCTGTGTTTCTTACCTGATCGGTTGACCGCGTCGCGGAGTCGTTCGCGCCAGTCGTTCATGTCTCAGCCGCGCATCTTCTGTGCCTGTGGGTCTGTCGGTCTCGTGGCAAGAATCGCCTTCGCGACGATGAGGAGTTGGTGTGTCAGCTCCTCCGATTCAGTTAGTTCGAACATCTCGGTGATTAAGACACGCACGCCGGAGGGCGCAAAAGTCCGCGTGACCACGAATCAGGAAGCCGTGCACGGCTGCGTTCTGGTTGGGGAAGTTAAGGGCGCTGACCACATGAACGGTGGGTTGATGGCTCAGGGCGCTGCGCAGGAGAGGTGCAAAGCCGGTTGTCGGCTATCGGGTCCATCCCCCGACAACTGATAACCGACAACCGACAACCTTCTTCTCTACTGCTTCCCCTTCGCCTCCGCCTTCTTCTCCGCCGCTTCCTTGGCGGCGTTCTCGTGCTGCACGGCGACGATCTTGCCGTTCATGGCGTCGACATTGACTTCGGTCACGCCTGATTTCGACGTGGCGATGTCGAACGAGTAGATCAGCTTCCCTTTCTCGTTCTCGAGCTCTTCGCTGGTGACCTTGCCGGGGGCCTTCTTCAAGGCCGTGGCGCGCGCCTGCGCCATCGTGATCTTCGGCTTTGCCGCCGTGGCGGCGAAGGCGCTTCCGGTGAGAATGGCGGCGAAGGCGAAAGCGGTGGTGATCTTTCTGTACATGATTGTCTCTCCTGTGGTTTATTTGTACCTCTGCCATCTAGTAACATCCTGTAGATTCAATGCATTGCATGAACATCCGATGAACGATTGCGTTCATCAACCGTTCATGCGGGCGGCGGATACTCCTCCCTCATGAAACGTCTGGCGATCCTTGTCTTTGTCGTCACCCTCCCGGCGTACGGGCTTGACGATTGTCCCGTCGTCAGCGCGGTAAAGCACGAGGTCGCCCGCGATGTGCGGGACGCAAAGAGCCTGGCCTCGGCTCCGCGGCGATGGGATCGAAAGACGTGGGCGCGTTTCGCCGAAGGGACCGCAGTCGTCGTCGCGCTCTACGCGACCGACCGGCAGACGTCCGACCGCGTGCAACAGAACCGGACGTCGTCGACCGATCAATTCGCAAAGACGCTCACGCCGTTTGGCGGCCATCGCGCGCTGGAGCTGTCGGTGGTGATGATCGCCGCCGGCGCGGGCACGCGCGATGCGAACCTTCGCGACGCCGGACGCGACTCACTGGAGTCGGAGCTGTGGGCGGCGGGCATCGTCACGCCTCTGCTCAAACGCGCCTTCGGCCGGGCCCGGCCGATCCAGAACGAAGGGAGCCATTCGTTCCATCCGCTGAACGGGCACTTCGAGAGCTTCCCGTCCGGGCACGCCACGAACGCCTTCGCCTTTGCCACGGCAATCGCCGGCCACTACGACGGTTGGGTGGTGCCGACGATCGTCTACACGCTCGCAAGTGGAGTGGCAGCCTCGCGCGTCAACGATCATGTGCACTTCCCTTCCGACGTCGCCGCCGGCGCGCTCATCGGCCACGCGGTGGCGAAAGGGATCATGGCGCGTCACACCGGCCGGAAGGTGGCCTGGCAGGCCATGCCGCTCATCGATCGCAAGACGGTCGGGATGATGATTACGATCGGCCCGCGGTGACTCGTACGGAGCGCTGGCGTCTCGCCAGCGCTCCGACGCGACAGATCAGTGGTGGTGGCGGAAGCCGCCATGACCGCCACGGAACCCGCCGCGGAAGCCACCGAAGTAACCGAATCCGAAGGAGATGCTCGGGCGGTACCAGAACGGATCGTAGTAGTAGTACGGATCGTAGTAGTACGGCGCGACGACGACACGCGTCGAGGAGTAGCCGCGGTCGCGGTAGTCGCGGCGTGACGCCGACGCGTCGACAACGGCCTTGATCACCTGCTTCGGCACGTTTGCGTCGGTCATGGCGATGATGTCGTCGCCGGTGACGACGATGCGCGCATCGGTCTTATCGATGTAATCAAGCATCGTCTCGGCAGGTACTCCGGCCCTGGTCATCCGGATCACCTCATCGACGGCGTTTCTCTGCACGGCAAAGAGCGGCGCGGCAACGAGGACGAGAAACAGCGCGGCGACTGCATGGATGATCGATTTTTTCATTTGTTCGTCCCTCCGGGGTTGAAGTACTGCACAGCGAACAACATGCGACGGTTGAGCCAGACCCCTCACTCCGCCGCTGTGAGAGAGAAGCAGGCAACCGGCCCGAGTTATTCTCCTCCATCGAGGACAGAGCGTCCGCGAAAACGGGCAACCGTTCCGGCAGGGAAATCGCGTACGCTGTACTGATGATCAGACGTTTATTTGCGGTGACCATCGCGTTCGCCGCCGCCGCACCCACCCACGCCCAATGGTCGCAGTTCGGTGGCAACGCCCGCCACACCGGCAACACCACGGTCTCGGCGCAACCGCTGGCCCGCGTGCTTGCAGACGTCGTCCACGATCCGCTCGTCCCGTACGAGATCGTGGCCGGCTCCGGCAACCTCTACGTTCACTACGCCGCGCCGCTGCTCGATGGCGACGACTTGTTCATGTCGTTCAAGGCCGCGGCCGGCAACGGATCGACGGCCTGGAGCGTTCACCGCCTCCACTGGGAGAACGGGCAGCTTGTCGACAAATGGACGGCCCCGGTCGACTGGCAACCGGTCCCGGACCGTCCCGGCTTCTGGGAGCCGGCCTTCCAATCGGTTCTGGCCAACGGGTTCGTCTACGCTCCGGCGGCGGGCGGCACGCTGCTCCAGATCGACCGCAACAGTGGAGCAATCCTTCACCGCATCAATCCGTTTGCAACCATCGACGCTTTGACCTTCGTCTCCGGACCGCCGGCGGTCGATTCCGCCGGCAACATCTACTATGGAGCCTTCCGGATGCAGGGCATCCAGCCGTGGCTGGTCGATATCGCCGGCGCGTGGCTGGTGCGTGTAACACCGGCCGGCGCGACCACCCTCGTTCCGATGGCGACGCTCATCCCCGATGCGCCAAAGCCAACCGATCCCTGCAAGAGCCAGTTCACGCGAAGCTCGGCACAGATCCCTCCGACGCCGACCTCCGTTCCGCCGTCGATTCCCTGCGGTCTGCAGCGGCCGGGCATCAACGCCGCGCCGGCCATCGCCGCCGACGGCACCATCTATCTGGTGACGCATGCGCACCTGAACGACCTCTGGAGCTACCTTGTCGCCGTGAATCCCGATCTGACGCCGAAGTGGGACCAGTCGCTGCGCACGCGTTTCCACGACGGATGCAACATCCTGCTCCCGCCAAACGGAACGGAAGGCGGTTGCCCGTTGGGCACCGCCACCGGTGTCGACCCCTGGACCAACGAAGACGGCTCGGGCCGAGTCATCGATCTCTCCACGGCCTCGCCGGTCGTGGCACCGGATGGGTCGATCATCTACGGCGCGTACACGCTCTACAACCTCGATCAGGGTCACCTGATGCATTTCAGCTCTGCCGGCGAATACCTCGGCAGCTATCCCTTCGGCTGGGATACGACGCCGGCCATCTGGCAGCACGATGGGACCTATTCGATCGTGAGCAAGGAGAACCACTACGAGTTCGACTTCCGCACCGATCCGGGCGACTTCGTGACGCAGCTCGATCCGCAGTTCAAAGTCGAGTGGCAGTACCGCAACCCCTCGCGAACGAGCTGCCGCGACGGAGCGTGCGTCACCGAGGATCAGGGCTTCGAGTGGTGTGTCAACGCCCCGGCCGTCGATGTGCACGGCACGGTCTATGTGAATGCCGAAGACGGAAACCTGTACGCGCTCAGCCAGGGCGGCGCTCTCATCGACCGCCTCCCCCTCGGCGGTCCGCTCGGCGCCGCCTACACGCCCGTCGCGGTCGATGCCCAGGGGCGCGTATACGCACAGGAAGGCGGCCATCTGTTCGCGGTGGGTGGGGTGTTTCCGCGGAGGCGATCGACGAGGTAGGCGACAGAATAGGGAGCCCGGCCGCAACGTTCCCGCAAGCGGTCCCGCTGCAACTTTCGCGGCGCAAATCCGTTCACACCTCAATAGATCCCCATCGCCCGGGCTGACCGCCCGTCTGGAGTAAACGTTACATGACTGCTGGCCCTCTGACATCCATCAACAAACCGAAGACGAAGCGTTCGCGCAAGAAGCTCTACTGGATCATCGGCATCCTCCTCGTCATCGGTATCGCTGTCGTCGCGGTCGCGATGAACAAAAACCGCGAGCAGCCGATCTCCATCACCACCGACAAAGCATTCCGGAAGACGATCACCCAGCTCGTCACGGCCACCGGCAAGATCCAGCCGGAGGTCGAGGTCAAGATCTCCCCCGAGGTCTCGGGCGAGATCATCGAGATGCCGGTCAAAGAAGGGCAGATCGTGCGCAAGGGACAACTCCTTCTGCGCATCAAGCCGGACACGTACCGCGCGCAGGTCGAGGAACAGCAGGCCGCGCTGAGCAGCGCACGCGCCGAGAGCGTACGGCAGAAGGCCCAGCTTGCCAAAGCGGAAGCGGACTACCAGCGCGCCAGGAGCCTCTTCGCCTCGCGTCTCATTCCCGAGTCGGACCGCAAGACGGCGCAGACCAACTACGAGATCGCACAGTCGGCGGTCAACGCGTCCCAGTTCGACGTGCAGCGCGCGGAAGGAGCCTTGCGTACGATCGATCAGGCACTCTCGAAGACCACCATCGTCGCCCCCACGGATGGATCGATCAGCTCCCTGACCAGCCGCCTCGGCGAGCGCGTCGTCGGTACGAGCCAGTTCGCCGGCACGGAAGTCATGCGCATCGCCGACCTCAGCAACATGGAGGCGCGCGTCAACGTCAATGAGAACGACATCGTCAACGTGAAGGTCGGAGACGTGGCCCGCATCAGCGTCGACGCCTATCCCGACCGCAAGATTGCCGGCGTGGTGCGCGAGATCGCCAGCACCGCCACGACGAACAACGCCGGCACGCAGGAGCAGGTCACGAATTTCGAGGTCAAGATCCGCGTCTCCGACCGTTCGGTGCAGTTGCGCCCCGGCATGAGCACGACGGCCGACATCGAGACCGACACGGTCAAAGACGTCATCGCCGTCCCGATCCAGAGCGTCACCGTCCGCACCATCGACAGCAAACTCTCCCCCGAGGAGCGCGAGAAACAGACCGCCCAAAGCGTGTCCAAGGACGACGACAACAAAGCGGACGTCACGAACCAGGCGCTCGAGAAGCAGAAAGCGCGCGAACAGCGCGAAAAGCTGCAACGCGTCGTGTTCATCAAGACCGGCGGCACGGTGCGCATGCAGAGAGTCGAGACCGGCATCGCCGACACGACCTACATCGAGATCAGGAGCGGCATCAAACCCGGCGACGAAGTCGTCTCCGGCAGCTACACCGCCATCAGCCGGAAACTGAAGGATGGATCGAAGGTGGCGATTGAGAAGGCGAAGACGTAACGCCATGAAAGACATCACCATCGAGCTTGGAGAAAGTTTCCGCATTGCCTTCGGACAGATCCGGGCACATAAGATGCGCTCGATCCTCACCGCTCTCGGTGTGATCATCGGCATCATCGCGGTCACGCTGATGGGATCGGCGATCACCGGAATCGGGATCGGCTTCGAGCGCAGCCTGTCCGTCATCGGCGACGACATCCTCTACGTCGAGAAATGGCCGTGGCATAACGTCGACGACTGGTGGAACTACCGCAATCGCCGCCGGATCGAGCCGCGGTACGCCGATGCCGTGAAGCGCCTCATCGAGGCAACCCCCAACTCGCAACTGATCACGGCCGTGCCGTCGGTGAATACCCTTCGCAACGTCAAATACGGCGACAACGAGGTGCAGCAGGTCCTGACCCGGGGAACGACGGACGAGTTTCTGGTGACGTCGACCGCGCAATTCAAGGAGGGACGGTTCATCACCTCCATCGAGTCGCGCGGCGGGCGCAATGTCTGCGTCCTCGGCTATGACGTCGCCGACGCGCTCTTCCCGAAGCAGCCGGCCGTCGGCAAGACCGTGATGATCGCAGGCAATCCCTTCACCGTCATCGGCGTCTACACGAAGCAGGGTTCCTTCCTCGGCCTGTTCAGCTACGACACGCAGGCCGTGGTCCCGCTCTTGGCATTCATGAAGACGATCAGCTCGCGCCTCGACACCTCGATCCGCGTCAAGGTGAAGGACAAGGATCACCTGGCGCAGGCGCGCGATGAGCTGACCGGCGACATGCGCCGCGTGCGTGGTCTGCAGCCGGAACAGAAGGACGACTTCGAGATCAATGCCCAGGAAGGGCTGCGCAGCTCGATCGCGCCGATCAAGGCCGGCATCGCCATCGCCGGACTGTTTGTAACCAGCCTGGCGCTCTTCGTCGGCGCCATCGGCATCATGAACATCACCTACGTAAGCGTCAAAGAGCGGACGCGCGAGATCGGCACGCGCAAAGCGGTCGGCGCGCGGCGGCGGACCATCCTGCTGCAGTTCCTCATCGAGGCGGTTTGTATCTGCCTCATCGGCGGCGCGGTCGGCCTGGTCCTCTCGTTCCTGCTCACCACCGGCGTGGCCGCGGCCTACCCCTCGTTCCCGATCCAGTTCTCCGCCGGACTGGTGATCATCGGGATGGTCGTCTCCACGCTGACCGGAATCATCTCCGGCTTTGCCCCGGCGGTGACCGCCTCGCGGTTGGATCCGATTGAGGCGTTGAGGTATGAGTAGTGGATTTGTAGATCAGTGGATTAGTAGATCAGTGGATCAGTGGACTAGGAGATGGGAGATGAGTCGATCAGTGGACCGATGTGACCGGAGCGGAACGACAACCCACCAATCCACTAATCCACTAATCCACTAATCCACTCGAGAACCCCACCATGTTCTTCACCGAAATCTTCCGAATGGCCCTCGGTTCGCTGCGAACGAACAAGCTTCGTTCCGCGCTGACGATGCTCGGTGTGGCCATCGGCGTCTTCTCGGTCATCGGGGTCATGACGTCGTTGAGCGCGATCCAGGGATCGATCGAGACCGGGTTGAGCTTTCTGGGAAGCAACATCTTCCAGTTCGCCAAGTATCCGGTCATCAGCAACGGCGGAGGCGCCGAGGAGAAGTACAGGAACCGGAAGGACATCTCGCTCGACAACGCCAACGAGTTCGTGCGCCTGATGGAGGGGCAGGCCTCCGGCATCGCACTGAAGTGCTTCGACGGCGGGAGGCCACTCAGTTATGGCCGGGTGACGCTGCAGGGACGCACCGTCGTCGGCACCAACACGTTTTTTCTCACCGCCAACAGCTACACCATCGCCTACGGCCGCAATATCTCGCCCGACGACGTGGAGTTCGGCCGCCCCGTGACCGTGGTCGGGTCGAGCATCCAGAAGAAGCTCTTTCCCAGCGAGACGCCCCTCGGCAAGACCGTCAACGTCAATTCCAAGCCGTACGTGATCATCGGAGTCATGGATGAGAAGGGCTCCGCGTTCGGAAACAGTCAGGACGACCTGGTGCTCGTACCGATCACGAAGTTCTTTTCCGACTTCGGCCACGAAAACCGTACCGTCAACCTGGCCATCCAATCGACGTCGCAGGCCACGTACAACGACACCCTCGATAAGGCCATCGGCGCCATGCGCGCCGCGCGCGGCCTGAAACTGGGACAGGACAACGATTTCGAGATCTACTCCAACGACACCCTCCTCACCGCGTTCGCGCAGGTGGCCGACACCGTGCGCATCGGTGCCTTCGTCATCAGCGCCATTGCCCTGCTGGCGGCGGGGATCGGCATCATGAACATCATGCTCGTGAGCGTGACCGAACGGACGCGGGAGATCGGCGTCCGCAAAGCGATCGGCGCGCGCAAGTACGACGTCATCAAACAGTTCCTCATCGAGGCCGTGCTCCTCTCCGAGCTTGGCGGCCTGGCCGGCATCCTCACTGGTGTGGTGGGAGGCAACGGCGTCGCCCTCTACTTCGATATGACCATGGTTTTCCCATGGTTCTGGGCCATCACCGGCCTGGTGGTCTGCTCCATCATCGGAATCGGATTCGGCTCCTACCCGGCGTGGAAAGCAGCCTCGCTGCACCCCATCGAAGCACTGCGCTACGAATAACTTGCCGCACGCGAACAAGCGCGAACGTGATGCGGCTCACAGCAGGACACCGGGCTGCGATCCCATATATACACACGCCCGCCCGGAGCGCATAATAGTCTGGTCCGAAAAGATGGAGGTCAATATGAAACCTGCGGCAAGGTGGCTGCTTTGTCTCCTCGTGTTCATTCCAACGGCGGTGTTCGCCGATTCCCTCGACTCGATCAACCCGTCAAGTTTTTTTTCCTTCCTGCTTGAACAGGAGGCGACCCTGCACGGTACCAACCTGTTCGGCAACTTAAATGGCGCCCCCGACCCCAACATCCAATCAACCCT
>WNFG01000985.1_pt1 | contig 27004 bp, 24 predicted proteins | sample 5400431 | NCBI WGS metagenome assembly WNFG01 (sample SAMN13153346, study PRJNA577476) | soil metagenome | isolation source: 120 cm saprolite under Douglas fir tree site 2 hole 3 replicate 2 | place: USA:California | collected 2015-04-18 | reverse complement strand
GCGGTCGCGGTGGACGACGCGAACCGGCGCTTCTTCTTCCCCGGCGACGGCCGGTCCTTCTACGGCGGCATCTCCTGGAGGTGGCGATGAGCATGCGAGCCGGCGGCGCGGCGGTCGCGCTGGCGCTCCTGGTCGGCCCCGCGCACGGCGCGGACCTGACCCTGGGCCCGCGCCTCGAATACAAGCTCGTGAGCCGGGGACACGAGTTCCACGTCTCGGGGGCGGCGGTGGCGGCGCGGGCCGACGGCCGGCCGGTGGTGGCGTGGGCCGCGCAGGAGGGCCACGCCAACCAGCTCTATGTCCTCCTGCCGGGTGAGGGCGCGACGCCTCAGCGGGTGAACCCGGACGGGCTGGGCGTGGAGGCCCTCCACCATCCGCCGCGCCTCGTGATCGCGCCTGGCGGCGGGCCGATGTACGTCTCGTGGTCCTCCGAGAAGCCCAAGCCCGAGGGCACGCTCTTCGCCTCCGACCTGCGCCTCTCCCGCTCCCTCGACGGCGGCAAGACCTTCGAGGCGCCGCTGCGCGTGAACGATGACCGCCCGATCTCGCACTCCTTCGACGGTCTCGCGGTGGCCGCCGACGGCACCGTGCTCGTGACCTGGATCGACGGCCGCGAGGGGCGGCCCGACCCGGCCACCTGGCTCGCGCGCGTGGTCGACGCGGGCACCCGCGTGGAGTCGATCCGAAAGGTCGGCGACGACACCTGCGTGTGCTGCCGCGTCGACGCGGCGGTCGGGCCGGCCGACGCGGTGGCGCTGACCTGGCGCCGGGTCTTTCCCGGCGACATTCGCGACATGGTGCTGGCCGTCTCCCGCGACGGCGGGCGCACCTTCGGCGATCCGACGCTGGTGAGCGCCGATCGCTGGAAGATCACCGCCTGTCCTCATCGCGGCGGAGCGGTGGGCTGGGACGGCCGCGGGCGCATCTACATGAGCTGGTACACCGAGGGCACCGACATCCGGCCCGATCTGCGCTTCGCGGTCTCGACCGACGGCCGGCGCTTCGGGCCCGCCCGGCGGCTGCACACCTCGGCCACGTCCATTCCCGACAACGCGCGCATGGCGGTGGATCCCGCCGGGCGCGCGGTGGTCGTCTGGGAGGAGTCCACCGCGGTGCGCCGCCGCATCCTGCTGCGCTACACCCTCGACGCGGGCCGGACCCTGAGCCCGATCCACGTGCTCTCGAGCGCGATCAAGGCCTACTCGCCCGACGTCGCCTTCGCGGGCGACGGCTCGTTCCTGGTCGCCTGGCACGAGGAGAAATTCCCCGCGCTGCAGACCGTCGTCCAGCCGGTCCGCTTGCCCGGCGCGCGATGAGCACGCGACGGCTCGCGGTCGCGGCGATCCTGGGTATCATCTGGGCATGCTCGCTCCCGCTGCCGGCCGCGCAGGCGCACGCCATCATCCTGGAGTCGGCGCCGGCCCAGGGGAGCTCGGGCCCGGCGCCGCGCCGGCTCATCCTGCGATTCAACAGCCGACTGGAGCGGTCACTCTGCTCGGTGCAGCTCGTCGGGCCCGGCCAGCACACCGTCGCGCGGCTGCGGGCGGAGCCGGACACGCCGCCGGACACCCTCGCCTATCCCCTGCCACCCCTCGGGCCAGGAGCGTACCGGGCCCGCTGGAAGGTGATGGCCGCGGACGGGCACGTGACCGAGGGCACGGTGGTGTTCAGGGTGGCCGCCTCCTGACCGGCCTCGCGCGGGCGTGATGACGCGTGGAGCCCGCGGGCCCCGGCTCGGCCTGGCCGCCGTCGCGCTCCTCGCATGCGCTCTGGCCGTTCCGGCCGCCGACGCCCACGCGGTCCTGGTCCGATCGTCCCCCTCGCACCGGGCGGTGCTCGCCCAGGCGCCGGAGCGCGTCGAGCTCTGGTTCAACGAGCGGCTCGAGCCCGCGTACAGCACCGTCTCGGTGTGGAGCGAGGCCGGCGGCCAGGTGGACGCCCGCGACGTCGCGGTGACCACCGACGACCCCCGGCGGCTGTCGGTCTCGCTGACGACGCGTGCGGCGGGACTCTACACCGTCAAGTACCGGGTACTGTCGGTGGACGGGCACGTCGTCGACAGCCGCATCACCTTCACCGTGAAAGGACAGAAGCCATGACACGTGTCGCCCGCCGGACTCGCTCTTACTTCGTGATCGCGGGGGCCGCGATCCTCCTGGGCCTGGGCGCCGCCGCCGGCTGGGAGGCGGCGCGCGCGCAGCACGTGCACACGCACGCGCCCGCGGCCGAGAAGGGCTGGCTCGTCCGCCTCGCCCCCGACGCCCGCACCCCGGCCATCGAGCGCCAGCTCCGCGGCTTCGAGACCACCATGGCCGAGGTCGCCTATCGCTACACCGAGATGTACTGGGGCGGCGTCGACGGAAACTGGGGCTACGCCGAGCACATGGCCCACGAGATGGGCAAGGCGATCACGCTCGGCCTCGAGCGGCGGCCGCAGTACCGCAAGAACGCCGACGCGCTCTTCCTGAAGGGGCCCTACTTACAGGTGATGGACGCGATCAAGGCCAAGGATCCGGACCTCTTCAAGCAGCGGATCGAGACCATGCGGGCGGCGTGCACCGCCTGCCACGCGGCGGAGGCGCACCCCTACATCAAGATCGGAGTGCCGACCGTGCGGCGGAACCCGGTCGTCAACGACTGACGTTCAGAGCGTGCGCAGGTAGGCGACCAGGTCGAGCAGCTCCTGGACGGTGAGCCGGTCGGCGTAGCTCGGCATGATGGAGCGGCCGTCGGCGCCGGTGTAGCCGGGCCCCTCCACGATCACCGCGTTCGGGTTGATCACCGACTCGAGCAGGTATCCCGCCGGATGGTGCTCGCCCGCGTCCGTGAGGTCGGGGCCGACGCCGGAGGACGCGGCCGGCGAGCCGCCCCCGACCCGATGGCAGGCCGCGCAGCCGAGGCGCGCGAAGACCTCGCGCCCCCGCAGGGCGTCGCCTAGCGGCGGGCTGAAGAGCCAGCCGGGCGGGATGCCGCCGGAGGCGTGCAGCTCGGCCATGGTCACCCGCCGCGGCCCCTCCGACGCGGCCGCGTGCGCGGCGTGGCCCGCATGGCGGGCCGGCGTGGACTCCACGAGCATGGCGGTGCACCAGAAGATCGCGAGGGCCAGCGTCGCCTCGCGGAGCACCCAGGTGGTGAGCCGTGACGCGGGGGCCGGGCGCGCCGCGCGCCCCGAGCCCCTCAGCGCGAGCCGTCCGAGACGGAAGAGCCGCGCCGCGAGCCCGGTGGCCCGCCCCGTCCCCAGACGCGGCAGCACGAGGTACCGGTTGACCGCGCCGCAGCCGACCAGCCCCACGGCCAGGAAGACCTTCACCGCCAGCACGCGCCCGTAGGCGGTCTGCCAGAGCGCGGCGATGCTCGGCAGCTCGACCCAGGCCCGGTAGGCGCCGGTCAGCACGACGACGGCGAGGCACGCGGCGGCCAGCGTCGAGAAGCGGCGCATCACCGCGGGCAGGAGCGTGGGCGGCCACCGCGGCGCGGCGCGAAGCACGAGCATCACGAGGACGAAGAGGCCCCCGGCCCACGTGGTCGCGGCCACGACGTGGGCCCAGTCGAGCGCGGCGGTGATCGAGACGTCGCCCCAGTCCGCCGCGTGGCCGGTCAGGCTGACGGTGGCCGCGCTGCCCAGCGCGAGCAGGACGCCGAGACTCCGCCACGCGCGCGATCGGGCGGGCGCCAGTGCGAGCAGCGCCAGCAGCATGACGGCGCGGGCGCTCCAGATCGCGCCGAAGTGGGTGCGCGTCAGTACCGCGGGCACCGCCGCGGCGGCGGCCCCGAGCCCGGCGCCGGTCATGGTGGCGGCCCGCAGCAGCAGCTCGCCGCCCGAGGCGAGGAGCAGGACGAGCGCGCTGCCGACGCGGAGCGCGCGAAGCCGCCTGCGCACCGCCCCCAGCTCCGGAGCGTGTGCGGACAGGACGAAGAGATCCACCGCGATGCCGCCGACCAGGCCGGCCAGCGCCACGAAGCCGACCCACCGCACGATCCAGGCGACCGCCTCCGCCATCACTTGACCCGGAACGGGAAGCTGCCCTCGGTGCGGTGGCCGTCGCGGGCCACCACGCTCCAGAAGACCTGATACCGCCCGGGCGGCAGCGACGGGAGGCTCACCTCGAGCAGGGTCCGGTCGGTCGGGTCGACGCGCGCGTCGTTGCGGTCCACTCGACGCTTGCCGGCGTCCTCGACCCGGAGCGTGCTGAACACCGGCTCGATGGCGCCGTCGAACCAGATGCGCACCCCAGGTGGTGGCGCGTCCAGCACGTGGCCGACCCGGGGCTCCGAGTGATCCGGAAACACGTGAGCCCAGGCCGGAGCCGCCGTGGCAAGGAGCGCCACTATCACTAGCCGCGTGGGCCGCAGCGCGCGCGGCGTCACTGGGGCTGGGTGGGCCCGAGCACGCCGTGGAACGGGGTCCAGGTGAAGATCTTCGGGGCGATGTCGTCCAGGTAGAAGTGAATCTGGGCGAGCACCCCCACGTTCTTGCCGGTCATGGTGTTCGCCGGGATCACGGCCTCCACGCTGAGCTGCATGTAGCGCCCGAACCAGATGATGCCCGGATTGATCGTCCCGGTCGTGCGCCCGGTATGCGGGCCCTCGATTGGCGTCTGCATGGCGAACTCCACCACCGGGATCATGCGATTGAACGGCGCGGGCAGTCCCACATCCCGCACGAACGATTGCAGATATTGCAAATTGTACTGTACCGAGAAGCCCCAGTTGAAGGTCTTGGGGTTGAGGTCGTGCGTGGTCTGAACGTTGCCATCGTCATCGAGGGAGAAGGTCTTGTTTAGCCGCCGCACTGGGATGGCGAGACCCAGGGCCCCCGTGAGGGCGGCGGGCTTGAGCCAATCCACCGCATCGGGCAAGTCGCCGAAGCCCTTGCCGAAGAAGAACTGCGGCGTGACCGTGTCGAAGGAGTCCGCGCCGATCTTCTTGCTCCCGGTCCCGCCGATCTCCCAGCCTGCGCCCGCCGAGAGGAGCGTCTCGTGCTCCGCACTCTTCCAGAAGACGTACTTGAGCGCGACCTCCATGTTGTTGAAGCCGGAGGTTGACGGGCCGTCATCGGGATGCAGAAGCGTATAGGTCCCGCCGAGGGAGACCCCGAGGTTCGGACTCAGCCGCTTCGAGAATTCGCCGCTCAGATCGGTCTGGAGCGTCGGCGGGCTGTCCTCACCTCCACGGTTCCTGATGTGAAGGACGGTCGGCAGCGAGAGCTCGTCGGCCACGAACGGATCGTCGATGGCCAGGGTGGCGGGAAAGAAGCGCTGGCCGATCAGCCCGTGGGCCGACACGGACTGAGTCGACGCGGCCACGAGGCCAAGGGCCCACAGCAGGACGACAAATCGTCTGGTGCTCATCGGTATCCCCCTCGCGCCCGGACGAGATCCGGGCGTGGCGCGATCAGTTGGTGAGCTCGAGCGTGGGTCGCGGAGGGGCGATCAGGCGGGAGGAGCCCGTCCCTGGCTGGGACGGTGGAGCTGCCACCGCGGTCCGTCGTCGGAGCGGACCGGCGCCGCGGTGGTGACGTCGAGCGGGGGGCTGTCGGTGGCGACCAGGTCGGCCCCGCCCCAGGCGAGATTCTGGGAAGCGGAGAGCACCGAACAGTCCGCGCCGGCTTCCGGATCGGCCAGGTGGTGGACCGAGTGCAGCGCGGTCTCGACGGTGAAGACGGTCAGCACCAGCGACAGGGCGACCGCGATCGCGCGTCGGCGCGCGGGCGAACCCACCCGCCGCCACCCGAGCCCGGCCAGGAGCCCGAGTCCGATCACGAGCAGGGCGCCCAGCGGCAATGCAAGGTGGCCGAGACCGCCGGGCGAGGTCGAGGGCGCGCTCCCGTGGGCGTGCAGGTCGAGGAGACGCGCTCCCGTCCCGTGCGCCACCGCCGGACCCGCCCCGGACAGGACCGCGAGTCCGATCAGGCCCAGCGCGATGAGCGTTCGCCCCCTTCGATGACGATCCATGGCCGGTGCGGGTCACTCTGCGCGTGGGCCCTGGGCTTGTCAAGGCGAGCCCCGCGCGGACGAGGCGCCCCGGGCGGCTCCACCCGGGACGCCCTCCTCGAGACCGCGACCGGCGCTAGAAGCGGTCCGGGAACTGCTTGACGATCGCCTCGGCGAGTGGGTCGGCGATCATCTGCATGTGGCCCGCCCCGGTGCGCTCGGCCACGAAGGCGCGGGCCTGATCCTTGGCGGCCTGGGCGTCGATCACGTCCTTGAGCGTCACCACGTGGTGCTTCACCAGGTCGGCGACGACCGCCTTGGGCAGGTTCGGGTTGGCGCCGGACAGGAAGGCGCCGAAGTCCTGCGTGTAGCCGAGCAGGTCGCCCACCGCCCGGTCCTGCTTGGCCTGGTCCTTGGTGGCCTTGCCGACCGTGTAGTCCACCACCATGCCGATGTGCTTGCGCCACAGCGGGAGAAACGCCTTCTCGGCGTCCGCCCCGTACACCGAGCCGATCGCCTTCGCGATGGCCACCGAGTTGGCGTCGAGCGCGCCCGCCGCGGCCTTGAACTCCGCGTCGCGCCCACCGAGCGCCGCGTTGGTGGTGGCGGCGGCCAGGTAGACGTGCTCGCGCAGGGCCAGGTTGAGCGTGGTGCGCAGCGCGGCGGCCGGCGTGTCGGACGCGCCCGCGACCCTGTCCGGAAACTGCTTGACGATGGCGCCCGCGAGCGGGTCGGCGATCATCTGCATGTGGCCCGCGCCGGTGCGCAGCGCGGTGAAGGCTCGGTCCTGGTCCTTCGCGGCCTGGGCGTCGATCACCGCCTTGAGGGTGAGCACGTGGTGCCTCACCAGGTCGGCGACCGCCGACTTGGGGAGATTCGGGTTGGCCCCGGAGAGGAAGGCGCCGAAGTCCTGCGTGTAGCCGACGAGGTCGTTGACCGCGTTGTCCTGCCGAGCCCGGTCGCTGGTCGCCACGCCCACCGTGTAGTCCACCACCATGCCGATGTGCCTGCGCCACAGCGGCAGGAACGCCTTCTCGGCGTCCGGCCCGTAGACCGAGCCGATCGCCCTGGCCACGTCCACCGAGTTGGCGTCGAGCGCGGCGGCGGCCGCCTCGAACTCGGGCTGACGGCCGCCGAGCGCCGCGTTGGTGGCGGCGGCGGCCAGGTAGACGTGCTCGCTCAGGAGCGCGTTGAGCCCCACCCGCAGGCCCGCGGCCGGGGTGGCCGAGGTCGGCGCGTCGAGGCGGGCCGCCCAGACGTCGCCCACTCCCATCGCGGTCACCGCCACGAGGGCGAGTCCTCCGATCAGTCGCTTCAGGATGTGTCGCATGGCTGTCTCTCCTTTTGGGTTCGGGGCCGTCTACTTCACGTGGATCTCGCCGCGCATGGACTGGTGGCGGCGGCAGAAGTACGGGTAGATCCCGGGCTCCTCGAGCTGGACGATCCCGGTAGCGCCGCGGCCGTCGAGCGGCAGCTCGAAGCGGCCGTCGCGCTGCTCGGGCGTCCCCGAGGTCACGGTGTGGGCGATGTCGTCCTGGTTGGTCCAGGTCAGCCGGGTCCCCGCCAGGACCTCGATCTGGCCCGGCTTGAACTGGAAGAGCTGGATCGTCACCCCCGGCTGGGAGCGGGCGGGAGCGGCCACGCCCACCACCAGCGCGCCCGCCATCAGGGCCAGCGCCGTCTTGCCGATCAGGTGTGTGCTCATCGTGCCCCCCTCTCTCACCTTCTACGGGGGCGGGAGGGCTTTGGATTGGGGCGAGACCGGCCCCCGCGGAGTGGCGCGGGCGCCAGGCGTCTGGCGAGGACCGCCGCACGGACTACGAGCGGCGGCGGGCGATCGGATCTACCGGCGGAGCGGGCGGGCTAGGTGGAGCGGTAGTTCGTGAACTGGAGCGCGATGCCGAGGTCCTTGCCCTTGAGGAGCGCGATGACCGCCTGCAGATCGTCGCGGCTCTTGCCCACCACCCGCACCTGCTTCTCCTGGATGGAGGCCTGGACCCTCAGCTTGGAGTCCTTGATGAGCCGCACGATCTCCTTGGCCTTCTCCATCGGGACCCCGTCCTGCAGCGTGATCTTCTGGCGGATGATGCCGCCGCCGCCCGGCTCGGGATCGTTGATGGTGAGCGCCTTGAGATCGATGCCGCGACGGTGGAGCTTTGACTCCAGGATGTCGAGCACCGCCTTGAGCTTCATGTCGTCGGTCGAGGAGAGGACGATGTCCATCTTCTCGGGGGTGATCTCGTTCTTGGCGCCCTTGAGATCGTAGCGCGTCGCGATCTCGCGGCGAGCCTGATCGATGGCGTTGGTGACCTCCTGCATGTCGATCTTGCAGGCGACGTCGAAGCTGTTCTCGGCGGCCATGGCGCGGGCCTCTCGCTAGCGCGGGTCCAGCGGCACGACCGCCGCGTCCTTCGGCGGCGTGAAGACGAACAGGGTGTCGCTGAGCCCCGGGTTGATCTGCACTTTGTTGAAGGTCATGGTCACGGTGTTCTGGAACTGATCGTAGAGCACCGCCTGGCGGACCACGTAATCCTTCGGGTCCACCGTGAGCACCAGGCGGGTGAGGAGCGGAGTCGGCTGCTTGGGCGTGAGGTCGAGCACCGGCCGGCCGGCGCCGTCGCGCGGGCTCGCCGGGTTGAGGAAGCGCACCGTGAACTCCTCGCGCAGCTTGCCGAGGCCGGAGAGGAAGCTGCCCGCCGGTCCGGCCAGCGCCTTGGGGGCGTTCCCCTTGTTCACCTGGTTCAGCTCGGGGGTGTAGACCCAGAGCGAGGTGCCGTCGGAGACGATCTGCTGGGGCGCCGGGCTCTTGTAGTCCCACCGCATCTTGCCGCCCTTCTTGAGCAGCACGATGCCCTCCGCCTTGATGTCCTGGCCGAGGCTCTTGTTGCGCGCGATCTGGGTGAACTCGGCGCGCAGGTCGACGATCTTGCCGTAGGTGGCCTCGACCCCGCTGACCGCCTCATCGAGGCTCTGGGCGTGGGCGGCGAGCGGGGCGCAGAGGAGGAGGAGCAGGAAGAAGAATAGCGGACGGCTCTTGGGGAGGACGGGCCGACGCGCTCTTCTGTTCATATTGCTCGCCTCGCCTTCGGCTTCAGCTCGCACTGCGCCTCTTCTGCAGGTACTCGGGCCCGACGAGGATCTCGCGGGGCTTGGCGCCCTGGCCCGGCCCGATGATGTGATCCTGCTCCATCATGTCGATGAACCGCGCGGCCTTGGGGTAGCCGAGCCCGAGCCGCCGCTGCAGGAACGAGATCGACGCGGCCCGCTGCGCGATCACCAGGTTGACCGCGTCCCAGTAGATGTCGTCCCGGTCCTCACCGCCCCCGCCGTAGCCCGCCTCCTCGGAGGGCAGCTCCACGTGCTCGTACACCGCCGAGCCCTGCGTGCGCAGGAACTCGCAGATCGCCTTCACCTCCTTGTCGGAGACCCAGGAGCCGTGCACGCGCATCTGACGGCTCTGCCCCGGCGGCACGAAGATCATGTCGCCGCGGCCGAGAAGCTGCTCGGCCCCGTTGGCGTCGAGGACCGTCCGCGAGTCCACCTTGGAGGCGACCTGGAAGGCGATGCGCGTCGGGAAGTTGGCCTTGATGAGGCCGGTCACCACGTCGACCGAGGGCCGCTGAGTGGCCACGATCAGGTGGATGCCGACCGCGCGGGCGATCTGGGCCAGGCGGATCAGCGAGTTCTGCACCTCGCCGGCCGAGACCATCATGAGGTCGGCCAGCTCGTCCACCACCACCACCCAGTAGGGCAGCCGCTCCTCGGGCGGCACTTCCTTGTTGTAGCCCTCGATGTTGCGCACCGCCTTGGCCTGCAACTGCTTGTAGCGCGCGTCCATCTTGCCCACGATCCACTTGAGGCGCGCGGAGGCCTCCTTGGCGTCGGTGACCACCGGGGCGAGCAGGTGCGGGATCTTCTCGTACACCCCGAGCTCGAGACGCTTGGGGTCGATGAGCAGGAACCGCACGTCGGCGGGGGTGGCCTTGTACAGCAGCGAGCAGATCATGGTGTTGAGCCCGACCGACTTGCCGCTGCCGGTCGAGCCCGCGATGAGCAGGTGCGGCATCGCGGCCAGGTCCGCGATCACCGAGTTGCCGGTGGTGTCCTTCCCGAGGGCGAGCGGCAGCCGCGCCTTGTTGGCGACGAACTCCTGGCTCACCAGGATCTCGCGCAGGTACACGGTGGTGGTCTCCGGGTTCGGCACCTCGACCGCCACCGTGCCGCGGCCCGGGATCGGCCCGATGATGCGGACCGCCGCCACCTTCATGGCCAGGGCCAGGTCGTCGGCCAGGTTCACCACCTGGCTCACCTTCACGCCGGAGGCCGGCTCGAACTCGTAGGAGGTGATCACCGGCCCCGGGCTCGCCTGCACGATGTGGCCGTCGACCCCGAAGTCGTGGAGCTTCTTCTTGAGCGTCTGCGCGTTGGTCTCGAGCTCCTCGCGGGTGCGCTGGAGCGACGAGGCGGGCGGCGCGGTCAGCAGGCCGACCGCGGGCAGCTTGAACGCCTCCGCCCCGCCCTTGCCGAAATCGAACGTCTCCTGCCACGCGAGGCCCTTGTCGGAGAGGCTCGACTTGGCCTTCGGCGGCTCCTTCACCACGAGCCGCGGCGGCACGTCCGGCTCGATGGCGGCGAGGCCCGCCGGCGCCGCGGCGATCGCGGGCGTCGCCGGGGAGGCGGGGCCCGGGCTCCGACCCTTCTTCCCCTCCGAGCGTTGCAGGCGGCCGAAGCGGGCGCGCAGGCCGCGCGAGAGCACGCTGTAGGGAATGCGCGTGACGAACAGCACGCCCAGCGGGATCAGGGCCAGCAGGATGATCCACGTCCCCACCGTGCCGATCGAGAGCCGCAGGGCCTCGGACACCGCCCAGCCCACCACCCCGCCCTTGTGCACGCGGAACTCGGTCAGCGTATCCGAGGCGCGGGCCAGGATGCCGGTCGCGCTCACCAGGAGGATTGCGAGGCCGGCGCCCGCCTGCCAGCCGTGCGCCATGCGCGGGCGCACGAAGGCCGAGACGCCGTAGAGCGTGAACAGCACCGGGAAGAGATAGCCCGCGTAGCCGAAGGCGTGGAACGACCCCCAGCCGAGCCATCCGCCCACCGGCCCCACCGGGCTCGATTGATCCAGCGGATGCAGCGTCGGGTCGTACGCGTAGAGCGCCACGAAGCCGAAGCCGGCGAGGGCCAGGGCCAGGATGCCCTTGGCCTCCCGCACCCAGCGGCCGGGCTCGCCCTTGCCCTTGCGCGGCCCTCGCCGCCTCGCGGTCGCGTCGCGCGACTCGCGGGGAGCGTGGCCGTTCTGACCGGGCGTCCGGTCCGGCCCTTCCTTTTCGATCGTCACCTTCTCCGCCATCACACCTCCAGGATCACGGGCAGCACGACCGGCTTGCGCTGGAAGCGCTGGTTGACGAAGCGGCGTACCGCGCTCCGCACCGTCGTCCCGAGCTGCTCCCGATCGAACATCGCCGGCTCTCGCCGCGCGGCGAGCGCGTCCCGCACCGCGGTCTTGACCTCGTCCATCAGCGCGTCGGCCTCCTTCATGTAGACGAACCCGCGCGAGGCGATCTCGGGTCCCGCCACGATCGAGCCGGTGGTGCGGTCGACGGTGAGGGCGACCACCAGCATGCCCGCCTCGGCCAGGAGCTGGCGGTCGCGGAGCACCACGCCGCCCACGTCGCCCACCCCCTTGCCGTCCACCAGTACCGGCCCCGCCGGGTAGGGCCCGAGCACGCGCGTGCCCGCGGCGGTGACCTCGAGCCCGAGCCCGTCCTCGATCAGGAAGATGCGGTCCTTGGGGATGCCCACGCCCTCGGCCAGCCGCGCGTGCTGCAGCAGGTGACTGAACTCGCCGTGCACTGGCACGAAGTAGCGCGGCCGGGTCAGCGCCAGCATCTCCTTGAGGTCCTCCTGGCTGGCGTGGCCCGAGACGTGGACGAAGGCCACGTCCTCCCACAGGACCTCCGCCCCGCGGCGCAGCAGCGAGTTGATCACGCGGCCGAGCACGCGCTCGTTGCCGGGGATCACCCGGGAGGAGAAGATCACCAGGTCGCCGAGGCTCGCCTGCACGTACTTGTGGTCGCCCGCCGCGATCAGGGAGATCGCCGAGTTGGGCTCGCCCTGGCTGCCGGTGGAGAGGATCACCTGCCGCTGGACCGGCAGCTCGGCCAGGTCCTCGAGCGGCATCACGAGGCCCTCGGGCACTTTCAGGTAGCCGAGCTCCGCGGCCACCGCCACGTTGGCCACCATGCTCCGTCCCAGGAGCGCCACGTGGCGGTCGCTGCGGGCGGCCAGGTCGAGCACCTGCTGGATGCGGTGGATGTGCGAGGCGAAGGTGGCCACGATGATGCGGCCCGGGGCCGCCGCGAAGCGCCCACCCAGTGCCTCGCCGACCAGGGACTCCGAGCCGGTGTGGCCGGGCCGCCCGACATTGGTCGAGTCAGAGCAGAGCACGAGCACGCCCTGCTCGCCGAGTGCCGCGAAGCGCGAGTAGTCCGGCTGCTGCTGGTCGATCGGTTGCCGGTCGAGCTTGAAGTCGCCGGTGTGCACCACGGTGCCGATCGGCGTCTCGATGGCCAGGCCGATGCCGTCGGCGATGGAGTGGGTCACGCGGATCGGCTCGACCGTGAAGCTCCCGATCACGAGCCGGTCCCCCGGCGCGTAGGCGCGCAGGTCGGCCTGCTCGAGCAGCCCGTTCTCGGCGAGCCGGTGGCGCGCGATCGCCAGGGTGAGCGGCGTCCCGTAGACCGGCACCGGGAACTCCCGGAGCAGGTAGGACAGCGCGCCGATGTGATCCTCGTGGCCGTGGGTGAGCACCACGGCGCGGAAGGCGTCCCGACGCTCCCGCAGATAGGCGAAGTCCGGGATCGCGAAGTCCACGCCGGGCATCTCGTCGTCTGGAAAGAGCAGGCCGCAGTCCACCGCGAGGATGTCCGGACCGGACTCGATCAGCATCATGTTGAGCCCGATCTCGCCCAGCCCGCCCAGCGGGATGAGCCGGATCGCGGGCTCGCCGGGGAGGTCGATGGGAACGGGCTCTGGTCTGTAAGTGGTGTTCACGACGGCCTTTTCATCCTACCACCGGGCCCCCGTCCGGCCCAAGGAACGGGGAGGCTAGCCCGGACCCGGCTCGGCGATCTGAGCCGCCAGGCGGGCGAACTCCGCGAGCGACAAGGTCTCGGCCCGGCGGCCGGGATCGATGCCCGCCGCGGCCGTCTGGCGACGGGCGCTCTCGGCGGACACGGCCAGCCCCGCGGCCAGGGCATTGGCCAGGCTCTTGCGCCGCTGGCTGAATGCGGCGCGCACCACCGCCCCGAAGCGGGCCGGATCGGCGACCGGCACCGGCGGCTCGCGAAGCAGGCGCAGGTACAGCACCGCCGAGTCCACCTGGGGCGGCGGGCTGAAGGCCCCGGGCGGCACCGAGAAGGCGAGCCGCACCGCGGCCGATACCTGGGTCAGCACCGAGAGCGCGCCGTAGGTCTTGCTTCCCGGCTGGGCCGCCACGCGCTCGGCCACCTCCTTCTGGAGCATGAGCGCCATCTCGTCGATGGCCCCCCCGCTCTCGACCAGCGCGGCCAGGATCGGCTTGCCCACGCTGTAGGGGAGGTTGCCCACGACGAGCACGCGCCCGGCGGGATCGGGCGCCCCCGCGCGCAGGCCCGCGTAGTCGAACAGCCGCGCGTCGGCCTGGCGGATCTCGACCGAGCCCGCCCCCGCGAAGCGCTCCTGCAGCGTGGCGGCCAGCGCCGCGTCGATCTCGAGGGCGAGCAGCCGCCCCGCGCGGGCGGCCAGCACCTCGGTGAGCGCGCCGCGCCCCGGGCCGATCTCGACCACCAGGTCGCGCGCGGTCGGCCGCACCAGCTCCAGGATGCGGTCGACCACCGCGCGGTCCCGCAGGAAGTGCTGGCCGAGGGCCCGGGTGCGCCCGCGGGTGGCGGACCGGTACACCGGCGCGCGCGGCACCGCGGCGCGCGCGTTCCGGCGCGGGCTCACGGGCGGGCGGTTGGGCGCTGGCGCAGGTCGTCGAGGAGGGCGCGGTACACCTCGCGCACGCGCTTCTCGGTCTGCTCGCGCGAGCCCGAGTTGTCGATCACGTGGTCCGCGTAGCGGGCCTTGACCGCGAGCGGCATCTGGCTCGCGGTGCGGGCCCGCGCCGTCTCCTCGGTGCAGCCGTCGCGGGCCATGAGCCGGCGGAGCTGGGTGACCGGGTCGGTGGTCACCACCACCATCCGGTCCATCTTCTTGTTGCCGCCGGACTCCACGAGCAGCGCCGCGTCCCAGACCAGGATGCCGTCCCAGCCGGCCCGCTCGAGGTCCGCCATGATGGCCTCGAAGCGCCCCCGGATCGCGGGGTGCGTGATCTGCTCGAGCCGCTTGCGCTTGACCGGGTCCGGAAACACGATCTCGCCGAGGCGCGCGCGGTCGAGCCGGCCGTCGGCCTGGAGGACTTCCGGGCCGAACTCGGCCACGATCTGCCGGTGGGCCGGCGTCTCGGGCTCGACCACCTCGCGGGCGAGCGCGTCGGCGTCCACCACCCGGACGCTCGGGTTGGCCAGCATGGCGGTGACCGTGCTCTTGCCGGTGGCGATCCCGCCGGTGAGGCCGACGAGCAGGAAGCGCCTCACACCGCGGCCCAGTCGTCGCCGACCTTGACGTCGACCTTCAGCGGCACGTCCAGGGCGACCGCCGATTCCATCACCTCGGTCGCGAGCGCCTGCAGCCGCCCCACCTCGGCCGCGGGCGCCTCGAAGAGCAGCTCGTCGTGCACCTGCAGCAGCATGCGGCTCTCGAGCCCGTGCGCGTGCAGCTCGCGGGCCATCCGGACCATCGCGATCTTGACCAGGTCCGCCGCGGTGCCCTGGATGGGCGCGTTGGTGGCCATGCGCTCGCCGAAGCCGCGCAGGTTGGGGTTGCCGCTCCGCAGCTCGGGCAGGTAGCGGCGGCGGCCGAGCAGGGTGGCCACGAAGCCGCGCTCGCGGCCCTCGGCCACGGTGCGGCCGAGGTAGGCCTTCACCTTCGGATGCCGCGCGAAGAAGCGGTCGAGGAACTCCTGGGCCTGCTTGGGGCTGATGTCGAGGCCGCGGGAGAGCCCGAAGGCGGTGACCCCGTAGATCACCGAGAAGTTCGTGGTCTTGGCGATGTCGCGCTGCTCGGGGGTGACCGCGTCGAGCGCGACCCCGAAGACCTCGGAGGCGGTCCGGGCGTGGATGTCCTCTCCCCGGCGGAAGGCCTCGATCAGGCTCTCCTCCCCCGAGACGTGGGCCAGGATGCGCAGCTCGATCTGGGAGTAGTCCGCGGCTACGAACCGCCAGCCCGCGTCCGGCACGAAGGCGGCGCGGATCCGCCGGCCGAGCTCGGTGCGCACGGGAATGTTCTGGAGGTTCGGGTTACTCGACGAAAGCCTTCCCGTCGCGGCCACCAGCTGGTTGAACGAGGTGTGCAGCCGCCCGGTGGTGGGATTCACCAGCATGGGCAGCGCGTCGGCGTACGTCGACTTGAGCTTGGCCAGCGTGCGGTGCTCGATGATGCGCGCGGGCAGCTCGTGGCCCAATGCCAGCTGCTCGAGCACGTCCGCGTCGGTGGAGTAGCCGGTCTTGGTCTTCTTCACCGGCGGCAGCTTGAGCTTCTCGAACAGGATGTAGGCGAGCTGCTTCGGCGAGCCGATGTTGAACTCCTCGCCCGCGAGGCCGAAGATCTCCCGGGTGGTCCGCTCGAGGTGCACCTCGAGCTCGCGGGAGAACTCGCCGAGCCGGACCTGGTCGATCCGGATGCCGTGGCGCTCCATCTCGGCCAGCACCCCGATCAGCGGCCGCTCGATGTCCTCGTAGAGGCTCGCGAGCCCCACCTCCGCGAGCGCGCGCGGCGCCATCGCCCAGAGATCCCAGATCCACTTGCCGCGCGTGCCCGGCGGCGCGATGCCGGGGCCCTCGCCAAGGAGCTCCGCGCACACCTCCTCGAGCTTGTAGTTGGTGCGGGCGGGGTTGAGCAGGTACGCGGCGACCGCGGTGTCCTCGCCGGGCGGCAGCGTCCCGCCGCGGGCCAGCCACCACTCGGCGAGCGGCTTCGCGTCGTGGCCGATCAGGGTCCGGCCGCCGAGCGCCGCCACCAGCGCGCGGCCCTGCTCGTCCGCGGGCGAGGCCACCGCGATCCGGGCCGCCCCCGCCGCCGGATGGTAGAGCCCGACCACGGTGATGGTGGGATCGGGCGGCCCCCCCTCGCCGACGCTCTCGATCGCGAGCGGATCGCCGGCCGGCACCGGGGCCAGGTACTGCGCGAGCGCCGCCGCGTCCGCGAGGGTGACCGCGTCGTCCCCGCCACTCGCCTCCACCGCGGCCGGGGCCGGCACCTGGCGCAGCAGGGTGTGGAACTCGAGCTCGGTCCAGAGCGCGCGCAGCCGGTCCCAGTCGGGATCGCGCCGGCGAAACGTTTCGAGGTCGACCGCGATCGGCACGCGGGTGCTGACGGTGGCCAGCTCGCGCGAGAGCAGCGCCTGCTTGCGATTGGCGGCCAGCGTCTCGCGGAGCTTGCCCGGCACCAGCGAGAGGTTCTCGTAGAGGCGCTCCACCCCGCCGAACTGGCCGATCAGCTTGGCCGCCGTCTTCTCCCCCACCCCGGGCACCCCGGGGATGTTGTCGATGGAGTCGCCCATGAGGGCCAGGATGTCGGGGATCTGCGCGGGCTCGACCCCCCACTTGGCCTTCACCGCCGCCTCGTCGAAGACCACCCGGTCCCCGCCCCGGCCGGTGGTGGAGAAGACGCGCACGCGCGGGCTCACCAGCTGGAGCATGTCCTTGTCGGAGGTGACCAGGACCAGCTCGATCGGCAGGTCGCGGGTGCGCTCCACCACGGTGCCCAGCACGTCGTCGGCCTCGAAGCCCGGCACCTCGAGCACCGGCAGGCGCAGGGCCTCGAAGAGCGTCTTGACGTACGCGATCTGGCTCCGGAGGTCGTCCGGCGTCGGGGCCCGCGTCTCCTTGTAGGCCGCGAACTTCTCCTCCCGGAAGGTGGGCCCCGGGGGATCCCAGGCCACCGCGAAGTAGTCCGGGGTGTCCTCGCGCAGGAGCTTCCAGAGCATGGTCGACATGCCGAAGACCGCGTGGCTCGGCACCCCCCGCGAGGTGGAGAGGAACGGAAGCGCGTGGTAGGCGCGGAAGAGGAAGCCGGGGCCGTCCAGGATGAAGAACCGCTCGCTCATGCGGGCAGATGATACACCGGCGGCGACGGGCCCGCTCCCGCGCCCTTGGCGGCCAAAAAATCGGGTCGGTTATGATGGTCCGCGATGGAGGCACGACGGTGACCGGCGATCGATTCCTTGTGGAGGGCGGCCATCCCCTGCGCGGGACGGTCACGCCGGCCGGCAACAAGAACGAGGCCCTCCCGGTCCTCGCCGCCTGCCTGCTCGCGCGGGGCGAGGTCATCGTCGACAACGTCCCGCGCATTCGCGACGTGACCGCGCTGCTCGAAGGGCTCCGCCACCTGGGGGTGCGCGTCACCGTCGAGGACGCGGGCACGGTGCGCCTCGACGCGAGCCGGCTCGAGACCCGCGACCCCGATCCGGCCGTGATGTCCCAGCTCCGCGGCTCGGTGCTGCTGGCGCCCGGCCTGCTCGCGCGGACGGGCCGGGCGGTTCTGCCGGCTCCCGGCGGCGACCGGATCGGACGGCGGCGCGTCGACACCCACCTGCTCGCGCTGGGCGCGCTCGGAGCCCGGGTCGAGTCGGGGCCCGCGCTGCGGCTCAGCCTCGAGGGCCGCTTCCAGGGCGCCGAGGTCTTCCTCGACGAGATGAGCGTGACCGCCACCGAGAACACGGTGATGGCCGCGGCGCTGGCCCAGGGCACCACCGTCATCCTGAACGCGGCCAGCGAGCCCCACGTCCAGGGGCTCTGCCGCTTCCTCAACACGCTCGGGGCCCGGATCGGCGGCATCGGCACCAACCAGCTGTGCATCGAGGGCGTGGCCGAGCTCCACTCCGGGCGCCACCGGCTGGGCCCCGATCACATCGAGATCGGCTCGTTCGTGGCGCTCGCGGCCATGACCGGCGGCGAGCTCCGCATCGAGGACGTGGTGCCCGACGACCTGCGCATGATCCGCCTGGCCTACCGCCGGCTCGGGGTGGAGACCGCGCTCGAGGGCACGACCCTGATCGTCCCCGGCCCGCAGGAGCTGCGGGTGGCCGCCGACGCCGACGGCGCCATCCCCAAGGTGGACGACGCGCCCTGGCCGGGCTTCCCGGCCGACCTGACCTCTCTCGCACTGGTGCTGGCCACCCAGAGCCACGGCACCGTCCTCATCCACGAGAAGCTCTTCGAGAGCCGGCTGTTCTTCGTGGACAGCCTGATCGCGATGGGCGCGCGGATCGTGCTGTGCGATCCGCACCGCGCGGTGGTGGTCGGCCCCGCCGAGCTGCGGGCGGCCCCGATCGTCTCGCCCGACATCCGCGCCGGCATGGCCCTCATCGGCGCCGCCCTCTGCGCGCGGGGCACCTCGGTGATCATGAACGCGCATCAGGTGGACCGCGGCTACGAGCGGATCGACGAGCGCCTCCGCGCGCTCGGCGCGCAGATCAAGCGCGACTCGGGCGCCTGAGCCGGGCCACCCCGCCGCCGCTCACCTCGGCACGACGCGATCGTAGAGCGCGCGGACCCATCCCGCGCGGCGTCGGTAGTCGTCGAGGAAGTCCTTGCGCGAGGGATAGTCGAGCGTCTTGGCGAGCCGCGCCGGGTTCGGGCCCGCCACCTCCAGGGTGTCGGACGGGCGGGTGCCGAAGAGACGCAGGCCGAGGGAGACGCGCCGCAGGAAGCGGTACTGCTCGGTCAGGATGTCGCAGTCCGCGCGCGGCAACAGCTCGGCCGCCGCGATCCCGCGGATGGCGGCCAGGGTGTTGGCCCGGCGCACGCCCGGGTGCCGGGCCCCGTGCCGCATCTGCAGGGCCTGGGTGATGAACTCCACGTCGACGAGGCCGCCCCGTCCAAACTTCACGTGGAAGCGCCCCGGCGTCTCCTTGCCCAGCTCGCGCTCCATCCGCTCGCGGAGGGCGCGCATCTCCTTGAGGTCGGGGGGCGGGGCCTCCGGCCCGTAGAGCAGGCCGCGGATGCGGCGCCGCACCGCGCGGCCGAGGCGCGGGTCGCCCCCCACCAGCCGGGCGCGCGTGAGCGTCTGGCGCTCCCACGGGTCGGCCCACTCGCGATAGTAGCGCTCGAGCGCCTCGGCGGCGGAGGCGAAGCCGCTGCCCTTCGAGCCGGGGCGCAGGCGAAGGTCCACCGCGAACGCGACCCCGGCGGCGGTGATGTCGCCGAGCAGACCGCTCAGCGCCTCCACCGCGCGATCGTAGAAGACGTGGGCCTCGACCGACTCGGCCCCGTCGGTGGCGCCCTCGCCGCCGTAGACCACGAAGAGATCGAGATCGGAGCCGGTGGTCAGCTCGCGGCCGCCGAGCTTGCCGAGGCCGACGATGGTGGCGGGAACCAGGCGCCCGCGCCCGTCGCGGGGCACGCCCCATCCGGCCGCGGTCTCGTCGAGGGCGAGCGTCCACGCCACCGCCAGCGCGGCCTCGGCCAGGGCGGTCATCTCGAGCGAGAAGCGCTCGGCGGCGGTCACTCCCAGCAACATCCGCCAGATGATGCCCAGCTCCTGGGCCTGCTTGAGCCGCCGGAGCCGGTCGCGTCGCTCCCCCGCCTCGAGCCGCGGCGCGAGCACCGGGGCCAGCTCGGCCCGGAACTGGCGCTCCCCCTTGTGGGCCGCGAAGGTCTCCGGGCTCGCGAGCCCGTTGAGCAGCTCGGGCTGGCTCACGAGCAGCTCGGTGAGCAGCTCGCCGCGAGCGCAGAGTCGCACCAGGTTGGCGAGCAGCTCGGGCCGGTCCGCGAGGAGATCCAGGTAGGCGGTGCGCGGGCCCGCCGCCGAGACGAAGCGCTCGAACTGGCCGAGCGCCTCGTCGGGATCCGGGCTCTGCCAGAGCGCGTCGAGCAGCATCGGGAAGAGCCGGGCGATCGCGCGGCCCGCCGCGGCCGGGTACGGGACGAGCGGACGGCCTTCGAGGACCCGGCGCAGGTTCTGGCGGGCGCGGTCCGGATCCGCGAAGCCGGTCGCCTTGAGCGCGGTGTAGCTCGGGATGCGCACCGGCGCCGCGGCGGCCGCGGGGGGCGCCGCGAAGAACTCGCGGAAGGCCCGGTGCACGAGCGTGGTCACGCGCCGGTGCTCGGCCACGAAGCGTCGGGCCGCGGCGGCGGGCGGCAGCGCGATGCCCATGCGGCGGGCCAGGAGGCCCAGGGCCGCCGGCTCCTCCGGCAGGGTGTGGGTCTGGAACTCGTGCACGATCTGGAGGCGGTGCTCGACCGTCCGGAGATACACCAGGGCGAGCCCCAGCTCGCGCCCGAGCGCGGGCGGCAGGTAGCCGCGCTCGGCGAGACGGAAGATCGCCCGCAGGCTGTTCCGCTCGCGCAGCCACGGATCGTCGCCGCCGTAGAGGAGCTGGAGCGCCTGCACCAGGAACTCGACCTCGCGGATGCCCCCGCGCCCGAGCTTGACGTTGCGGCGCCCCGCGTCCTTGCCGCGCAGGGAGCGGTCGATCTGGGCCTTCATCCCGCGCACGTGGCCCACGATGGCGGGATCGAGGCCGGGACGGTAGACGAAGGGGCGCACCGCCTCGAAGAAGCGGGCGGCCACCGCGGGATCGCCCGCGCACGCGCGCGCCTTGATCAGGGCCTGGCGCTCCCACGGCTCGGCCCGATCGGCGAAGTAGCGGCGGTAGCCGTCGACCGAGAGGATCAGCGCCCCCGAGCGGCCCTCCGGGCGCAGCCGCAGGTCCACCCGGAAGACGTGGCCCTCCTCGGTGACGGACTCGAGCGTCTCCCGGATGCCGCGCACCGCCTGGGCGAAGAACTCCCCGTTGGCGATGCGGCCCGATTCCCCGCCCGCGGTCTCCCCGTCCTCGCCGTAGACGAAGATCGGGTCGATATCCGAGGAGTAGTTCAGCTCGAGACCGCCCAGCTTGCCCATGCCGATGACCGCGAGCCCGGTGGGCGCGCCGTCGGCGCCGATCGGCTCCCCGTAGAGCCGCTCGAGCCGCTCGCGGGTCCACTCCCAGGCCGCGGCCAGGCACACGTCGGCCAGGTGGGACAGCTCCTCGGTGGTGACGGTGAGATCGGCGTCGCCCAGGATGTCGCGGCAGCCGATCCGCAGCAGCTGGCGGTACTTGAAGCGCCGCAGGACGTTCCACCGGGCCTCGGGACGGTCGAAGGCGGCGAGGCTCGCGGCCAGGTCCGCGGCCAATTCATCGGCGAGCCACTGCCGCATAGTTCGCGCCTCGAGCAGCCAGGGCAGCAGCGTGGGATAGCGGCGGAGGGTGTCGGCCAGGAACTGGCTCGTCCCGCCGAGGCGCGCGAGCAGCGGGATCGCGCCCGGGTGGGCGGTCACGAGGCGGAGAAAGCCGGCGTGCTCGCCCTGGCCGGCCAGGCGCTCCAGGTTGTTGAGCGCCATGTCCGGGTCCGGCGCCGCGCCCAGCTCGGCGAGCAGCCGCGGCAGCGCGGGCGCCAGCAGCTCGGCCTCGCGCGGGGTCGGGGTCACCGCGTGCAGGTTGCGCAGCGCCGCGGCCGGATCGGCGAAGCCCACGCGCGCCAGCTCACGCAATGCCCGCCGGTCGTCGGGAGCCGCGGCGAGCAGGCCGATCACGGGTTGTCCGCGGGAGGGAGTCACGGGTCGCCCGCGACTGGAAGTCACCGGTTGTCCGCCGTGAGGGAAGTCACGGGTCGGCCGCCGTGGGGGGGAGTGCGGGGGCCATTTCTGGGCCCCCGCAGATGAAGAGCTTCAAAGATTCAAACGGCAGACCGCCCACCAACCGAGGCCCCTCACCCTGCCCTCTCCCCTCCGGGGAGAGGGTAAGCATCTAGATGGCGGCTTCGCCCTTTTCGCCGGTGCGGATGCGGATCGCTTCGCCCATCGAGAGGACGAAGACCTTGCCGTCGCCGATGGAGCCGGTCTTGGCCGCCTGGCAGATCATCGAGACCACCTTGTCCACCAGGTTGTCCGGCACCACTACCTCGACCTTCACCTTGGGCAGGAAGTCGATGGTGTACTCGGAGCCGCGGTACAGCTCGGTGTGCCCCTTCTGGCGGCCGAAGCCGCGCACCTCGGTGACCGTCATCCCGACCACCCCCAGCTCGTTCAACGCTTCCTTGACGTCGTCGAGCTTGAACGGCTTGATCACCGCCTCGATCTTCTTCATCCCGGCCTCCGTTGCTAGCGGGCGCTCCGCGCCTTCAGCGCCTTGCGGTAGAGAGTGACGTATTCCCGCGCCGAGGCGTCCCACGAGAAGTCCTCCGCCATCGCGTTCTTCACCAGCGCCTTCCAGACGGTCGGCTGCCGGTAGGTGGAGGCGGCCCGGCGCACCGCCGCGAGCAGCGCGTCGGGGGTGAACGGGTCGAACAGGAAGCCGGTCCCGGTGCGGCGGGCGGGGTCGAACTCGGCCACCGTGTCGGCCAGGCCGCCGGTCCGCCGCACGATCGGCACTCCCCCGTAGCGAAGCGCGATGAGCTGGCCCAGGCCGCACGGCTCGTAGCGCGACGGCATCAGGAAGGCGTCGGTCCCGGCGTAGATCCGCCGCGCGAGGTCGTCGTCGTAGCCGATGCGCACCGCCACCTGGCCGGGGTGAGTGGCCGCGGCGGCGCGGAAGGCCTCCTCCACGCGCGCGTCGCCCGAGCCCAGCACCACCAGCTGGCAGCCCTCGGCGAGCAGGCCGGGCAGCGCCTCCAGCACGAGGTCCATCCCCTTCTGCTCCGCGAGGCGGGTCACCACCCCGATGAGCGGGCCGGCCGCGTCCTCGAGACCGAGCTCTCGCCGCAGCGTCTCGCGGCAGATCGCCTTCGGCTCCGGATCCTCGGCCGAGTAGGGATGGGCGATGACCGGATCCTTCTGCGGATTCCACACCTCGTAGTCGATGCCGTTGACCACCCCGTGCAGGTCCTGGCTGCGCTCCTCGAGCACGCCCTCGAGCCCGTTGCCGAACGCGCTGGTGCGGATCTCACGCGCGTAGGTGCGGCTCACGGTGGTGAGCAGGTCGGAGAAGATCAGGGCGCCCTTCAGGAAGTTGAGCTTGCCGTAGAACTCCAGGCCCGCGGGGGTGAAGAGGTCCCAGCCGAGCCCGGTCATCGGCATGTCGTAGTGCCAGAACACGCCCTGGTAGGCCAGGTTGTGGACGGTGAAGACGCTGGCGAGGCTGCGCAGGAGCGGATGGTCGCGATAGAGCGTGCGCAGGTAGACCGGCACCAGCCCGGCCTGCCAGTCGTTGGCGTGGATGAGCTGGGGCTGCCAGCGGACGCCGGGCCGCGCGGCGTCGAGCTGGGTGAGGCCCTCGAGCGCGGCGCGGCAGAAGAAGACGAACCGCTCGCAGTTGTCCCAGTAGTCCCCGTCCGCGGTGCCGTAGAGGCTGTCGCGGTTGTAGTAGTGCTCGTGCTCGAGCAGGTACACCGGCACGCCCGACGGGCCGTGGGCCTCGATGAGCGCGCCCTCCGTGGCGCGGTCGCCGAGCGGCACCCGGATGGTCGGCACCACGATCCGGGAGTCGGTCGCGTGGGCCTCGGCGCCGCGGTACTTGGGCATCATGACGCGCACGTCGTGGCCGAGGGCGGCGAGCGCGCCCGGGAGGGCGCCCGCCACGTCCGCGAGCCCGCCGGTCTTGGCGAAGGGCGCGACCTCGGAGGCCATGACCAGGATACGGAGCCGGCTCGGCACCTAGGCTTCCTCCTCCAGGATCGGGTACACCAGCGCGGTGATGTGGGAGGAGATCCGCTTGAGATTGGTGAGCACGTCCAGGTGGATCTCGTCCCGCTGCCGCACCACCGGCCGCTGGTCGAGCACCTCCTGGGCGAGGCTCCGGTCGTTGGCCGCGAAGCCGGCGATGGCCCGCTCGAGGTTCTTCGAGACCATGCTGTGGAACTCGATCAGCTCCGCCTCCCCCGCCTCCGAGAAGCGGCGCCCCTGGTAGAGCTTCTTGCGCGCCAGCTCCATGAGGTTCTTGTCGATGATGTCGCCGATGTTCTCGAGGTTGCCGATGAAGGAGATGAGGGCGATCTCCTTCTGGGCCATGTCCGGGCTCATCGTCTCCCGTCCGAGCCGCGAGATGAAGATCTTGATCTCGCGCTCGAGGTAGTCGAGCTGATCGTCGCGGCGCTCCACGTCCTCGAGCAGCTCCTGGTTGTCGGTGCGCAGCACCACCATCGCGTCCCGCAGCATGGCCTGGGACACGTCGCCCATGCGGAGGGCCTCGCGGGTGGCCTGCCCGATGGCGAGGGCGGGCTGCTCCAGGAAGCGGTCGTCCAGGTAGCGCGTCCGGTAGGGATTGTCCCCCCGCTCCTCCTCCGGCACCAGCGCGGTGATCACCCGGGCCGCCCACGGGGCGAAGGGCAGGAAGAGCGCGCTGATGGCCACGTTGAAGAAGGTGTGGGTGTTGGCGATCTGCCGGGCCGGGTCCGACGAGGTCAGCCCGACCAGGTGGGTCAGCGGGGCGATGAAGGGGAAGACGAGCGCGACCCCCAGCACCTTGAACGCGATGTGGGCCACCGCCACCCGCCGGGCGTCCGAGGACGAGCGCATGCTCGCGGCCAGCGCGGTGGCGCAGGTGCCGATATTGGCCCCCAGCACCACCGGAATGGCGGCTTCGAGCGGCAGCAGCCCCTGCTGGCCGAGCGACAGGGTGAGCCCGATGGTCGCCGCCGAGGAGGCCATGCTCGCGCTCAGCACCGCGCCCACCAGGAGGGCGAGGAACTGGTTGCCGGCGAGGGCCACCAGCACCTGGCGCGTCAGCTCGTTGTCCGCGAGCGGGGCGAGCCCGTCGTTCATCACCTTCATGCCGAGGAAGATGAAGCCGAAGCCCAGCACGACCTGGCCCAGGCTCTTGAGCAGCCCCCGCCGCGAGAAGAAGGTCATCCCGAAGCCCACGCCCACCAGCAGGAGCGACAGCTCCTGGACCCGGAACGCGAGCAGCTGCACGGTGACGGTGGTGCCGATGTCGGCCCCCAGGATCATGCCCAGCGACTGGGGGAAGGTCAGGAGGCCGGCCGACACGAAGCCGATGAGCATGAGGGTGGTGGCGGACGAGGACTGGATGATCGCGGTCACCAGCGCGCCCGAGGCCACCCCGGCGAGACGGGTGCGCGTCATGCGGGTGAGCAGGTGGCGCAGGTGGCCGCCCGCCGCCCGCTGCAGCCCCTCGCCGATGAGCTGCATCCCGTAGAGCAGCAGGGCGAGGCCGCCGAAGAGCGCCAGCAGCGTCATGTCAGGGGCTGAGCGGCTCGGTGACCGCCACGTTCACGTCGCGCAGGTGGCCGGTCTCGTTCATCGACACCACCCGCGGCGGGGCGATCTCGGTGAGCGAGCAGTTGGCCACCGCGAGCCGCCAGATCGAGGAGAGCGGCAGCCCCAGCCAGTGCGCGAGGAGCGCGCTGATCACCCCGCCATGCGCGACGATCAGGACGTCGTCGCCGTTCGGGTGGGCGGCCGCGATCCGCTCGACCGATTGCAGCGCCCGCGCCTGCACCGCTCCGAGTGGCTCGCCGCCCGGGGGCAAGCAAACGACCGGATCGCGGATCCACCGGGTGTACGGATCACCGGGCCGCGTACGGATCTCGTCCACCGTGCAGCCCTCCCACTCGCCCAGCGACAGCTCGCGCAGATCGTCCATCAGCGTCACCGGCACGCCGGATCCGGCCACCGCGATCTCGGCGGTGCGCCGGGCGCGCTCGAGCGGGCTCGCGTAGACGTGGGCCACCCGGCGCCGCTCGACCGCGAGCGCCAGGGCCTCCGCCTGGCGCACCCCGAGCGGGGAGAGGGCCACGTCCTGCGCCCCCTGGAAGCGGCGGACCGCGTTGGAGACCGACTGGCCGTGGCGCGCGAGGAGGAGCCGCCTCACCGGGCCGCCCCCACCGCGGCCGCCGCCGCCTTGAGCCGCGCGAGGGTCTCGGCCTTCCCCAGGATGCTCACGACTTCGAAGATCGGCGGGCTCGCGGTCTTGCCGGTGAGCGCGATGCGGGTCAGCTGGGCCAGGTCGACGAGCTTGAGCCCGAGGTCGGCGGCGAGGAAGCGGTAGAGGCCCTCGAGCGCCTCCGGGTCCATCGCCTCCTGGGCCTCCAGGCGCTTGATGAGCAGGGCGTAGCGCTCGGGCGCGTGCTCCTTCCAGAACTTGGCGGTCGACTGCGGGTCGTAGGCCTGGGGCGCCTTCAGGTAGAAGGCGGCCTGCTCCGCCATCTCGACCAGGGTCCGCGCCCGCTCCCGGAGCGTCTCGACCACCCGGCCGAGCCACGCGAAGTCGCGCGGGGCCGGCAGCCCGGCCCGCTCGAGAAAGGGCCCGAGCTCGCGCGCGAGCCGCTCGGCGGGCAGCCGCTTGATCCACTGGTGGCTCACCCACTTGAACTTCTCGAGATCGAACACCGCGTCCGCCGAGCCCACGTGGGCCAGGTCGAAGTGCTCGATGAGGTCCTCGCGCGAGAAGATCTCCTGGTCGCCGTGCGACCACCCGAGGCGCGCCAGGTAGTTCAGCATCGCCTCGGGGAGGATCCCCATGTCGCGGAACGCCAGCACCGACGTGGCGCCGTGCCGCTTGGAGAGCCGCGTCTTGTCGGCGGCGAGGATCATCGGGATGTGGGCGAAGGTCGGCAGGGGGTAGCCCAGGGCCTCGTAGCAGAGCACCTGCTTCGGGGTGTTGGAGAGGTGGTCGTTCCCCCGGATGACGTGGGTGATCTTCATGGTCACGTCGTCCACCACCACGCAGAAGTTGTAGGTCGGCGTGCCGTCGGTCCGGACCAGGATCCAGTCGTCCAGCTCGGCGTGGCTCACCGTCACGTCGCCCCGGATCACGTCGTGGATCACCGTCTCGCCCTCGCGCGGGATCGCCAGGCGCAGCGCGTGCGGCTCGGAGGCCGGGACGTTGGCCTCGCGGCAGGTTCCCGGGTAGCGGAAGGTCTCCTTCCGCGCTTCCGCCGCCTTCCGCAGGGCGTCGAGCGTCTACGGGGTGCAGAGGCAGCGGTACGCCTTGCCCGCCGCGAGCAGACGCTCCGCGTGCGCGCGATAGATGTCGAACCGCTCGGTCT